>Ga0209777_10002217_pt1 | contig 26102 bp, 19 predicted proteins | sample FrelakmetHBP12HB_FD_187147 | JGI IMG/M metagenome (GOLD analysis project Ga0209777, IMG submission 187147) | Freshwater lake sediment microbial communities from the University of Notre Dame, USA, for methane emissions studies -HBP12 HB (SPAdes)... | ecosystem: Environmental > Aquatic >... | reverse complement strand
GAAGATCTCGGCGGGATCCAGCGGGCTGCTCGAGTCATCGCCCCCGGCAACGAGAACGCGGCCGTCCGCGAGCTTCTCGGCGGTCACCCTTCCCATCACCTGGTCCAGGGACCCGGCCGGGCTGAGGAGACGGCTGGACGGGTCGTAGATCTCGGCCGAGTCAACAGGAATGCCGCCGCCATCCGATCCGCCGACGATCAGGACCCTGCCGTCGTCGAGGACGACGGTGGAGGCGCCGTACCTCGCGGCGGTCATCCAGTCGGCCGTCCGAGATATCGCCGTCGCCGGGTCGTAAATCTCGGCGGAGGCAAGAGCAGATCCGGATGAGTCCTTGCCGCCCGCCAGGAGAATCGTCCCGTCGGGCAGCAGGGCAGCGGTATGGTCCGAACGGGCCGTCATCAGGTTGCCGGCCCGGCCGAACGAGCGAGTGTGCGGGTCGTAGATCTCGATGCCGGCCGAGGTGGCCACGCCGTTGTAGCCGCCGGCGATGACCACCCGGCCGTCGGGGAGCATGGTGGCCGTGTGGCCCGTCAGCGGCTCGTTGAGTGAACCGACCGTCAGGAGGGGATCCACTGCCGGGAAGTAGGCGGGCTCGAAGATCTCGGCCGGGGTGTCGGAGGCCGGCGCGGCGACATAGCCGTTGTCGGCCGGGTTGTGGCCGGAGCTCGAACTGGCCGCGTTGAAGACAAGCGCGATCATCGCGATGGCGATGAGGCCCATCCCTATCCACGCGGCGCAGGAGTTCCGGCCGGAGCCGCCCCCGGTATTCGAATAGCCGCCCCTGTCGCGCCCCCGGCCGGACCAGTGGCCCTGGTCTTGCCGGCGCGTATCCGGCGGTGCGCCCGGCGGCCCCGGCGGCCGGCCCGGCCAGCCCGACTGAGCCGGATGCCACGGCGCCTCCGATGGGCGCATCGAGCCGGCTCCGCCGGATCTCGCCGAACGATTGCGAGGCGTCCCGCCCGAGCGACTCGGCGCCGGCTGGGGCGGCGGGACGGGCTCGAATGCCCGCCAGCCGGCGTCCGCCGCCCCGCCCACCAAAGGGGCGACCGTCGACGGGGGAGCGGTGCCGGCTGTGCTCGCGGCCGCGTCGGCGGGCGTTATGGTCGGCGCGGTCGGAGCCGCGGTAGACGTTGGGGCGGTTGTGTCGCTCAACCGAACCGAAGCCGGCAGCGGAGTGGGAGGCGGTATCCTGGCCGACTCGAAGAACCGGACGGCGGTGGGCCCACCGGGCGCCACGGCCGGAGCGGGGGTAGACGCCTCCTGGCTCACAGCCGCCTGGTCAGCTGCCGGCGAGGGCGGGACTGGCTGGGGCGCATCCGCTCGGCCGCTCAGATCCCGGCCGCACGACTGGCAGCTGGTCTGCCCGCGGAAGACCAGCACAGAGCCACAGAACCGGCACGTCGGGTTCCGCGATCCCTGCCCGACTGTCACCCTCAACCTCTCATCCGGCCGCGCGCGGAACTCTCAGGCGCCCGTCGCCTGCCAGTATGACCTCACGGCCCGGCGGAAGGATCGGCGGCCTCGCGGCCGAGAGTCGCCGGAGGCCGAGTCGCCGGAGGCCGGGTCGCCGGAGGCCGGGTCGCCGTCAGCTCAGATCGACGTACACGTTCTTGATCTGGGTGTACGACTCGAAGGCGTGCATCCCGTTTTCGCGGCCCGTCCCGGACATCTTGTAGCCGCCGAACGGCGCTTCGGCGTGGACGCTCGAGTTGCAGTTGACCGAAATCACGCCCGACTGGATCCCCTTCGCCGTCCGGATCGCCTTGCCGATATCGCGCGTCCAGACCGAACCCGACAGCCCGAACGGTGTTGCGTTGGCCAGCCGGACGGCCTCCTCCTCGGTGTCGAACGGGATCACCGCGACCACCGGACCGAAGATCTCCTCCTGGGCGATCCGCATGTCCGAGCGGACGTTTTCGAAAATGGTCGGCTGGATGTAGGCGCCCTGGGAGTACGCCGGTCCGGCCGGGATACCGCCACCGGCCACCACCCGCGCACCCTCCTCCCGACCAATTCGAACGTAGTCCAGGACGGTCTCGCGCTGGCGGAAACTGACCATCGTCCCGACCTCGGTTGCGGGGTCGTTCGGGTCGCCGACCTTGACCTTCTGAGTGGCCGCGGCGAACAACTCGACGACCTTGTCGTGGACCGAGCGCTCAACCAGGATCCGGGACCGGGCGCAGCAGTCCTGGCCGCAGTTGTCGAAGACCGAGTAAGGCGACTCCGCCGCGAAGCGCTCGATGTCCGCGTCGGCAAAGACGACGTTGGGGCTCTTGCCGCCGAGCTCGAGGCTGATCTTCTTCACGTTGCCGGCCGCCAGCCGCATGATCTCCTGGCCCGTGCCCGTCTCGCCGGTGAACGCCACCTTGCCGATACCGTGGTGGGCGGCGATTGCCGCGCCGGCGGTTCCGCCGGGGCCCGTGACGACGTTGAGCACGCCCGCCGGGAAACCGGCTTCGAGCGCGAGTTCGGCGATTCGGATGGCCGTGAGCGGCGTGTAGCTCGCCGGCTTGAGGATCGCGGTGTTGCCGGCCGCCAGGGCGGGGCCCATCTTCCAGCTGGCCAGCATCAGCGGGAAGTTCCAGGGCACGATCAGGCCCACGACGCCGATCGGCTCGCGCAGGGTGAAGTCGAAACCGGGCTTGGAGACGGGGATCGTCTCGCCCATGAGCTTGTTCGCGGCGCCGGCGTAGTACTCCATTACGTTGGCCACTGCGCCGATCTCCCAGCGGGCCGAGGAGATGGGCTTACCCATGTTGCGGGACTCCATCGCGGCCAGCTCTTCGAGGTGGTCGCGGATCAGGTTCGCGAAGCGTTGAAGCGTTTGACCGCGGCGCGTCTGGCTCCACGTCCGCCACTCGCCGTCGAACGCCTTCTGGGCTGCCTCTACCGCCCGGTCGACGTCCTCCGCGCCGCCCTTCGGAACGCGGGCGATCACCGCGCCGTCCACGGGGCTGACGACGTCGAAAGTGGCGCCGTCCGCGGCGGGAACCTGCTCGCCGCCGATGACCACCTTGAGCGTGGGCGCGGCTGGGGCGGGCTTCTCGACGGTCATCGCAGCACCTCGCTTGGTGTGTCGGTCCTGGTCGTGCGCTGGGCGGTCGGATGGGCGCCGCGCGCCTGACCGCGATCATACCCGCGTAAGTCACCGCCATCCGCCCTGTGCCACTCTCGGCCCATGGGAGACGACGTGCAGGTCGGGCGGATGGTCCAGGACCTCCGCATCTCGCGAAATCTGCGGCAGGAGGACGTGGCAGCGCGCGCCGGCGTCAGCCGCGAGACCGTTTCGCGCCTCGAACGTGGCCTGGCCGATGGGCTGAGCGTATGCGCACTTCGGGCCATATCCCGGGCGCTCGGAATGCCGTCGATCGTCTCGCTGGGCTGGCGCTCGCCGGAGTTGGATAGGCTGCGTGACCGTCTCCACGCGTCGATGGTGGAGCAAGTCGCGACAGTCCTAAGGACTCTCGGCTGGGAGCTGGCGCCCGAGCACTCGTTCAACCAGTACGGCGAACGAGGCTCGGCGGACATCGTGGCCTGGCGCGGTTCATCCGAGGCGCTGCTGGTGGTCGAAACGAAGACCAGGCTGTTCGATCTGCAGGGCACGCTGGCCACGCTCGATCGAAAACGCCGGGTGGTGCCGGATTCGGTGGCCCGGGAGCTGGGCTGGAAGGCGCGCCTATTGGGCATGGTCCTGGTTATGCCGGAGATGAGCACGCACCGTCACGTCATCGAGCGGCACGCTGCCACGTTCGGCGCAGCTCTGCCACATCGTCAGCTAGAGGTCCGGCACTGGCTGGCACGCCCCGTCGGCGACCTTCGCGGCATCTGGTTCTTGCCGATTTCACGTCAGGACGACATTGGGCAGAGGTCCCGTCGCAAGCGGGCGCCCAAACGTCACCCTCAGCCGCGAATCGGGGCCAATTCGAGTCCCAGGCGGCCAAATCCCGGTCCGAGAGGCCCATTCGAGACCTGATCGGTCCGGTTCGATCGGCCGGCCGGGCGCGACCCTTCTCAAGGTCGCCGCGGTATGAATTGGGAAAGATGGCCGCGGCGGCGCGGGGCAGGGTGCCGCGGCGGCGCGGGGCAGGGTGCCGCGGCGGCGCGGGGCAGGGTGCCGCGGCGGCGCGGGGCAGGGTGCCGCGGCGGCGCGGGGCCCGCCCGGCAGGCGTGCCGGCCGTCTAGAATCACCGGCGAACGGGCTCCGTCCAGGTTCGAGGTGATGCGGTGGTCGATCGTGAACGATCGGGTCCGGCCCCGATGCCGACGGAGGCGACTGCGCCCGGCAGGGATCGGGGTCGTAGGCCTACCCTCGCCGCCCCCGCAGCAATCACGGCCACCCACATTCGAATCTGGCTGGCCGTCGTCGTCGGGGCAATCGTCATCGGGACCACCGGCTACCTGATCCTCGATCCCGGGTGGCGGCTCATCGACGCCCTCTACATGACGGTGATCACGCTGACGACCGTCGGCTTCCGAGAGGTCCAGCCCCTCAACGACGCGGGCAGGGTTTGGACGATGCTCCTGTCACTGGCCGGCGTCGGTCTCATATTCGGATCGGTCGGGATCGTGGCCGAGTACCTTGTTGTCGAGGCGACCAGCGGACGGCGGGAGGCGAAACGGATGGCAGACGCGGTCAAGAAGCTGTCGGGCCACTACATCCTGTGCGGCTACGGCCGCGTCGGTCAGACGGTCGCGCGCGAGCTGGTCCACGCCGCTCGAAAGGTCGTCGTCATCGACATCCTGCCCGAATCGCTCGCCCGCGCCAGGCGCGAGGGCTTCCTCGAAGTCGAGGGCGACGCGACGGAGGAGACGACCCTGCGGGCGGCCGGCATCGAGCGGGCAAGAGGCCTCATCACCACCATCGACAGCGACGCCCACAACGTTTACGTGATCCTGTCGGCCCGGGCGCTCAACCCGGACCTCTTCGTCGTCGCCCGGGCGAACACGGCCGACTCGGAGGCCCGGCTCATGCAGGCCGGCGCCAGCCGCGTCGTCTCGCCCTACACGATGGCCGGCCATCGCCTGGCCGAGCTGGCCACCCGGCCGCGCGTCGTCGACTTCATCGACGCGGCGCTCTCTCACGGGGAACTGGCCTTCTCCATGGAGGAAGTGGAAGTCGTGGCCGGCGATGCCGCCACCGACGGCGCCACGGTCGCCTCGCTGCGCGACACCGGTGTATTCGTGCTTGCCGTGGTCACCGGCGAGCGGAGCTATGAGGCGAACCCACCGGCCGATCGCATCCTCCACGCCGGGGAGACGCTGGTCGTCTCCGGCAGCGTGCCGCGCCTGCGCGAGCTGCGCGGGGCCGACACGAAGGCCTGACGGCCGGCGCAAAGGGAGACGAAGATGGGCATGCCGCCGACCAAGACCATTCTGCTGGTCGAGGCCGAGAAACAGCGCACCGCGCTGACCGCGATGCTCGTCGGGATGAGCCGCGAGCAGCTGCTATGGCCGGGGGCGTATGGCTGGTCGGCCAAGGATCACGTGGCTCACCTGGCCGAATGGGAGCGGCTCTTCTTCTTCTGGTACGACGCCGGCATTCGGGGCGAGAACCCGCCCGTGCCCGCGCCCGGCTACACGTGGGCCACGATCGACGGCCTCAACAAGGAAGTCTACGACCGTCATCGCGACGACCAGCTGGAACACGTCCTGGCCGACTGGCAGTCGACGTCGCGGCAGCTGATCGCCCTGGCCCAGGGCATCTCCGAGGCCGACCTGTTCACGACCGGCCGATACGCCTGGACCAGCCGCGGAACGCTGGCATCGTTCGTGTATGAATGCGGCCCCAACCACTACCGCTGGTCGATGGTCGAGATCAAGCGCGGGCTCAAGTTCCGGCGGTAGTCGCGGCGTCGGGCGGCTGCCGGTAGGACGCCGCGATACCCGGGGCGGCTACCGGCATGGCGACGCGCCGCCGGGGCCCCGCGGCCGGCATGGCGGCGCGTCGCCACGGCTCAGGAGATCCGCTCTCCAGTTCCGTTGGCGGCCTCGCGCGACCGCTTCTCGTGGGCGATGAGGGCACCGCCGACGATCCCGGCGTTGTTCTTGAGAGTGGCGATCACGACCGGCGTCTTCACGGTCAGGTATTGCATGTAGTTGTCGGAACGCTTCGAGGCTCCCCCGCCGAGGATGAACAGGTCCGGCCAGAAGAGGCCTTCGAGCAGGTGGAGGTAGGCGTCGAAGCCGTTCGCCCAATCCTTCCATCCCAGGTTGAGCCGGTCGCGGGCAGACTCGGCAACTCGTTCCTCGGCATCGCGGCCGTTGAGCTCGAGATGGCCCAGCTCCGTGTTCGGCAGCAGCCGGCCGTCCGCGAAGACGGCCGAGCCCATGCCCGTGCCGATGGTGAGGACGATGATGGTGCCCCGCTGCCTGCGCCCTGCACCGAAGCGCAACTCGGCCAGGCCGGCCACGTCGGCGTCGTTGCCGATGGCTACCGTCCGGCCCACGGCCAGGGCCATCTCGCGCTCCGCCGGGAAGCCGATCCAGGCGGAATCGATGTTCGAGGCCGTCAGGACGGTCCCGGCTCGCGTCGCGGCCGGAATGCCGACGCCCACCGGCAGCATCGCGGCGTCCGCGGCGGAGAGCACCGGGGTCTCGCCCCCGGTCAGCGCTTCGAGCAGGCGGCGGACGAGCCCGTCCATCACGGCCACGACCTCGCGCGGCACCGACGGCTGCGGGGTCGGGACTCGAATTCGATCGCCCACGAATTGCCCGGCCCGAACGTCGACCACGGCGCCCTTGATGCCGCTGCCCCCGAAATCGATCCCGATCGCCAGGTCCCCCGGCCTGAAATCAGTTGCCATGGACACTCCTTCGCTCGTCACGCCCGCCGGCTCGATTCATATCAGAAGTAGTTGACGCTGATGCCCCCGTCGATCACGAGCGATGCACCGTTGGTCCAGGCCGACTCGTCGGAGGCGAGGTAGACGGCCAGGGCGACAACCTCATCTGGCTTTCCGAACCGTCCGGTTGGATTCCGGGCCAGGCGCAGCTTCTTGGCCGCCTCGTCCTTGAGGAGCCAGTCCATCAGCAGCGGCGTCTCGACCGGTCCGGGCAGGATGGCGTTGGTGCGGACGCCATGCGGCGCGAACTGGACCGCCAGCGATCGGGTCAGGGCCAGGACCGCGCCCTTCGACGCAGTGTAGGCGTCCTGCGGCACCGAGCAGCCCAGGATGGCGACGAAGCTGGAGACGTTGATGATCGAGCCCGAACGGCGCTCCACCATGCGCGGGATGGCGTACTTGCAGGCCAGGTAGACGCCGCGAACGTTGACGGCCATGACCTGGTCCCAGGCCTCGACGGGGGTGTCCACGACCGAATGATCGGCCTCGGGCATGATCCCGGCGTTGTTGTACAGGACGTCCACGCGGCCGAACTCGCGGATCGCCAGGTCCACCATGGCCTTCGCGTCCGCCTCCGCCGAGACGTCGACGGCCGCCGCTGCGGCCGTGCCACCGGCGGCCCGAACCAGCCGGACGGTCTCCTCGGCGGCGGAGGCGTCCTTGTCCGCGACCACGACGCTCGAGCCCTCCGCGGCGAAACGCAGCGCCGCGACCCGGCCCATCCCGCTTCCGGCGCCGGTGATGATGGAGACCTTGTCCTGCAGCCGCATCCTCGCGCCTCCGCTGTAGTGACTCGCTCCTGGGATGACCGTCCGGCCCGCCCCAATGACCGACCGTGTGGCCCTAGCTTACTCGGCGGGCGCCCGTTCACCCAGGCCTCTCGCCTGGTGGTAAGGCGGCGCAGCGGCGGATCCACGATACGCCGCCGTCATCCGCGGCGCCGGCCGGCGATTCCGCGCGGCCCAGGCGGGGACATGTATTCAAACCATTCGAACGGGCCGCCTTCGCCACACCTTGGCAATGCCTGAGTCATGATGCAGCGCAATATCGTCGGCGAGACTCCGGGCTATCAACATAAGAGAAGGCGTGCAGATCCGACGAGACCCACACTTGCGCCCTGATGTCGTAGCAATGTCGCGTCTATATCAGACTTCGCCACGCGGTGACTGCTGACTGCATGGAGAGCACCGACTCAACCCGACGCCGTCCCGTATTGCGAGGCGCACTTCGCATTTCCGGTGCCGGGTTTCGACTATCGGCATATGCTGGGTCCAGCGGGAGTTCCGGCGGCCCGCAGAATGACAGGAGGCATAGGTGGGCACGCAGTCGCGAGTCGTGGCGGTGGCGGGCGGGACCGGATTCGTCGGCGGCGCGATCGCCCGTGAGCTGGCCTCCCGCGGTCAACGAGTGGTGGTCCTCACGCATCGGCCGCCGAAGCCCGACAAGGCCCGGCCGACGGCAGGATCGGTCGGCGCCACGCCGACGTTCGAATACCGGCAGGCGGACGTGACCCGGCCGGAAAGCCTCGCCGGGGCCCTGGCCGGCGTCGACGCCCTGGTAATCAGCCTGGCCTTCCGCAACTCGCCCGTCGAGGCCCCTCGCCGCGGCCAGACCTTCGAGCGCGTCGATGCCGCCGGCACGGAAGCTCTCGCGGCCGCCGCAAAGACGGCCGGAGTCTGCCGGCTCGTCTACGTCTCGGGCGCCGGTGCGGCGCCGGATGCCGCGAGACACTGGTTCCGCGCGAAGTGGCGGGCGGAAGAAGCGATCAGGGGCAGCGGCATCGTCTACACGATCCTCCGCCCGAGCTGGGTCTACGGCCCGGGCGACCACTCGCTGAACCGTTTCATCGGGTTCTCCAGGTGGCTGCCCTTCATCCCCCAGATCGGCAACGGCCGCCAGCTCATGGCCCCGGTCTTCGTGGGCGACATGGGCGCGCTTGCGGCCGACGCGCTCGTGACCCCGGCGGCGGAGAACGCCACCCTGGAAGTGGGCGGCCCCGACACGCTTTCGATGGACGAGATCATCCGGACCGCGCTCCGCGTGCTGCGGCGGCGCCGGCCGATCCTGCATGCGCCGGTCATCCTGATGAAGATCGCCACCGCCCCGCTCAAGCTGCTGCCGTCGCCGCCCCTCACGCCGGCCGCGGTCGATTTCGTCGTACAGGCAGCTCCGGTCGATACGGGTCCGTTTCACGAGCGGCTGCCGCGCCGCCTGCTGCCACTCCACGAGGGACTGGCGACCTACCTGGCCCCGAACCGGTGAACCTCGCCCGAGTTTGGTGAGGCCGGGCACGGTGACCTACACATTCGACCGCCGATGATGGACGGGAACCGACTGACCCAGGGGGTTGGGCCGAGCTGGGTGACGTCGGGAGGGCGGCGCGATTCGTTTCTCGCCGCCGCGCGGCTGGCCCGCCCGTGCAGGCTGACTCGCGGCCGCGACGATCGATCTGATCGGCGGGTGACGGCCCCTCTACGGGTGGTCGTACGCGTAGAAGATGTAATCCTGGGATACGGTCTTGACGCCAAGATCGTTCAGCAACCTGAGTAGCTGGGCCCGGTGATCGGTGCCGTGGTTGCCGACATGGAGCAGCACCTGCCACAGGAGCAGGTCCTTGTCCTCCCCCTCGGCGAACGGCTTCTCGAAGAGCATGTCGTCCCGCAGCTCCGCCAGGTAGTTGCGCATGCGTTGCTCGACGGCGTCCCAGTGGGTACGAATGCTGCTCCGATCCACAAAGGCGGCGGGATCGGGCGAGTCCGGGATTTGGACGCCTCGCAATCCGCCGAACCATGTGTCATCAACGCTCATCAGATGGACGATCTGGTTTCTGACCGATCCATGGGAGTAGCTCATGTCGTGTGTGAACTGCTCATCGGAGAGTGGTGTGATGTACGCATCCCAGATGTAGCGGTTCTCACTGAAGTGATAGTCGTAGAAATGGCGGAAGGCTTCGGCATTCATGTCGTCGCAAGCTCCGGACGGTGCCCTCCAGCATGCCGTCTAGGTGGGCATAGCGCTCGGAGGTGAGGCTCGCGAGGCGCTCGCCCGTGGATCTAGCCGCGCTCGAGGTATCTCTCGCGATCCCAGGCGTGGACGATGGAGTCGTAGGCGTCGCGCTCGACCCGGGCCGCGTTAAGGTAGTGATCCACCACGTCCTGCCCAAAGAGCTCGACCGCGGCTTTGCTCTTTTCGAGCAGATCGATCGCTTCGTAGAGCGCCCGCGGCATCCGGTCGCAGCCCTTGGCCAGGTAGCCGTTGCCCTTGTACTCGGCGGGGGGCTCGATCTTGTGCTCGATGCCGTGCAGTCCGGCCCCGACTTGGGCGGCATAGGCCAGGTAGGCGTTCATGTCGCCGCCCGGGAAGCGGTTCTCGATGTGGAGAGCCGGTCCGTCGCCGACGATCCGGAAGCCGGTGGTTCGATTGTCGCGGCCCCAGACCACGTTCACGGGGGCCCAGCTGGCCACGGCGTAGCGCTTGTACGAGTTGACGTTGGGGGCGATGAAAAGGGCCAGCTCGCGCTGCAGGGCCATCATGCCGCCCAGGAACCAGCGCATCGTGTCGCTCATGCCGTAGGACGCCTTGCTCGCGGGATCGAAGAAGAGCGGCTTGTCGGTCTTCTTGTCCCATAGCGAGATGTGGAGGTGGCCCGACGAGCCCGTCCATTCGGCATAGGGCTTGGCCATGAACGTCAGGCCATAGCCGTTGAGCCAGGCGATCTCCTTGGCGCCGTGCTTGAAGAGCACGCTCCGGTCGGCTGACTCCATGACTTCGTCGTACCGGATGTTGACCTCGTGCTGGCTCGGCGCGGCCTCGCCCTTGCTGAACTCGATCGGGATCCGCGCTTCGGTCATCTGGTTTCGGATCTGGCGATAGAGCGGCTCGAGCTTGGTGGCCTGGAGGATGTGGTAGTCCTCGTTGTAGTAGCCGACCCGCTCGATGTCGTTGTAGCCCTTCTCGGCCATGTCCTCGAACGTGTCGCTGGTGACGTAGAACTCGAACTCCGTGCCGGCCTTGACGACGTAGCCCGTGGCCGCAGCCCGCTCGACCTGGCGGCGCAGCATCGTCCGGGGCGACACCGGGATCTCCGCACCGGTATCGTCCACCGCGTCGGCCAGGACGATGGCGGTCGATTCGAGCCAGGGCAGGACTCGCGTCGTCTCCCAGGCCCCGCGGCCGATCCAGTCGCCGTAGCCGGTCTCCCAGTTCATCAGCTTGAAGCCGTCGGGCGTGTTCATTTCCATGTCCGTACCGAGCAGGTACGTGCAGAAGTGGATGCCGTGGTCCACGACGCCCTTGAGGAAGGCCTGGGCCTGGACGCGCTTGCCCATCAGCCGGCCCTGCATGTCGGTCAGAGCGACGATGACCGTGTCGACCCGGCCGTCCCGGACCATCTCCCGCAGCTCCTCCAGGCGCGGCTCGTCGAGCCGCGATGGGACTGCGTGGCTCGCGCCGCGGCCGCCGGCGCCGTGCTCGTCGCTCATCGGTTCCTCCAGTCCTGGCTCGACCCCGGGAGTCGCCTGCCGCCTCTGTCCAGTTCCACGCGACACCGACTCGAAAACCCTCTTCCGCGAGTGTCTGTTCCCAGGTTCGGTATTGTGGCCGCTGCAGGCGCCGAGGGCCAGCCGGTTGGGTCGCGAGAGCGTCCGGCGCCCCTCGACCGCCCTTCTCTACGTACGGCCCGTGCCTCGATATGCCGAACCGTGGCAGACTTCGGGTCTCCGCTGTGTCGGGCCGGCTCGCGAGCCGGGCTCGTCCGATGCCGAATCGGGCCACCGTGGAGGACTAGATCACCGCAGAGGTGGGCAAACCCCGATGAACGACCGCGACGTCGAGGCCGGGCCCGGCGACAACCACCAGATGGAACTCGAAGACGAGTTGTTAATGCAACCCGCCGAGGAGAAGCAAATCGTCCTGCCGAAGAAGGCGGACGTCTCACGCTCCGATCAGGCGCGCCGGTTGCGGCCCTCGCGCGCCTCGGCGACCCGCGTCGAGCCGGCCGAGACGTCCGGGAAGCTTCCTGCGGCGCCTCTGATGCGCAGCACCGGGTCCGGCAAGCGGCCCCTGGCGCAAGCTCATCCGATCGCGAACCCGAAGCAGGACGAGTTGACCCATGAGGTCGAGGAGCCCACGGCGGGCCCGATCCATCTCGGGTCGCCCCACCCCATCGCCAGGGCCCGTCGCGAGGGCACGGGTCGGGGCCTGGGCAGGCCGATCGGTCTCGGGGGCCTGGGCAGGCAGCGGTCGGGCGCGACCAGACGTTCAGACCCGTGGGCCGGGCGCCGCTCCCGCTTCGGCCTCCCGAGCATGCGCGGCACGTTCGGATTTGCCGGCCTGACGGCCACCGTCGCGGTCGTGACCGCCCTGATCGTCACGCTCCCGAGCCAGCAGGTCACGCCGGCCCCGACCGGCAGCGTCTACGGCGTCACCTGGCACAGCGCGGGCCGGCCGCCGGTCGCCAGGCTCGACTTCGGGCCGTACTTCACGAGACTCGACCAGGACCTGCTGATGCTCGGCACGATCAGCACGACGACGAACAGCGTCGTCAGCTCCACGACCACGGTCTGGTCCACGATCGATGGCTCGACCTGGACCCAGAAGTCCGGCGCGGGCGCGTTCAGCATCGACGGCCGCCGCTTCGTGGCCCAGGGTCTCTCCGACGACGGCCAGGGCGGGCTCGTGGCAATCGGCAACAGCGTCGGATCCGCCCCGACCGACGTCGTCGCCAGCGCCTGGCACTCGCGCGATGGGACCTCGTGGACGCCGATGGAGATCGAGGCCGCCAAGGGCCAGGAAATGGTGGCCGGGATCGTCTCAAGGTCCGGCACCATCGTCGCCGCCGGCAACGGCGTGGCCTGGCTCTCCACGGATGGTCGGACCTGGGCGCCCCAGCTGCTGCCCGGCGCCTCGACCGCGGCCGGGGCGTACACGCCGCGGGCCGTCGGCTCCTGGTCCGGCGGCTTCGTGATCATCGGTCTGTGGACCGGCGACGGGCCGACTCGCTCGGCGGCCTGGTTCTCGGCGACCGGCCGCGACTGGCAGCAGGCCAAGACCTCGTTCGACGGGTTCGATACCCACGGCGTCGGCAGCGTGAACGGCGCCATCGTGGCCGTCGGCAGCGACCTCGGCGACAACGCCCCCGGGCTCGCCGCCTCGTGGAGCTCGCTTGACGGCATCACCTGGACCAAGACCACGGCCCCGGCCGACCGCCCGAACGTGTCCATGGACGGCGTGGCAAGCGTGGAAGGCGCCCTGGTCGCCTTCGGCGCGCCGCCGCCGAGCACGGCATCGGTCGTCGCATCGGCCGGACCCACGCTCCCGGGCAGCACACCCGTGCCCCCCGACGCTGAGGTCCTGTGGGTCTCGGAGAGCGGCTTCGACTGGCTGCCGATCACCAGCACGGGCGCGCCGCTCAGCCACGCCCACATGGTTACCGTCGGTAGCCGCGTCCTGATGATCGGCGGATCGACCGGCGGACTCGCGGCCGTGAGCGGCGACCTGGTCCTCGGGCCGGCCCGTCCGCCCGCCAGTCAATCAGCGCCGCCGGCGAACTACGCCCTGTCCGTACAGGCCGGCAACTCGCCGATGATCTCGGACGTCACCAAGGACTTCGTGCTGGGCCCGATCACGACCTCCAAGGACCGCTTCCTGGTCTTTGCCACGGGCCCTACCGGAACCTCGATCTTCAGCTCGCCGGACGGCAGCCTCTGGTCTCGGGAGACTGTCCCTGCCGGGCTGACCCCGAAGGGCGGCGTCATCGGCCGGCCGGTCATCGCGCAGGCCGTTCCGGACGGCCAGGGCGGGATCGTCGCCGTCGGCAAGGTGACCAACAGTTCGGGCGACAACGGGATGATCTGGCACATGACCCAATCGGGAACCTGGAAGCAGGCGACGTTCCAGGACGACACCCCGCCGGAGTTCTCGTCGATCACGGCAGGACCGAGCGGCTTCGTCGTCTCCTCCGACGAGGCGGGCGGCTCCCAGATCATGTACTCCACGGACAACGGCGACACCTGGCAGGCCGGCTCGATCAACGTCGGAGACGGCTTCGCGCTGACCGTGGCGACGTACCGCTACGGCTACGTGGCGGTCGGCACCGACCCGGCCCGAAATGGCGCCACGACGGCCTGGACTTCCACGGACGGCCGGACCTGGACGATCCGGACGGACTGGCACCTTCCGCCCAAGGTGAGCGCCCTCTTCGGAATGGGCAACTCGCTCGTGGCCGCCGCGGCCACCGCACCCCCGGCGGTCCCGGGTTCCTCGGCGCTACCCTCCGGTTCCGCCGGCATCGCATCCGCCGCGCCTTCCGCCTCCGCCTCCGCAAAGGCCTCTCCCAAGGTGACTGCCAAGCCGGCAGCGACGCCGGTCCCGGCCCCGACCACGACGACCTGGTGGTGGTCCGTGACGGGCCTTGTCTGGCAGCAATCCGGGTTGGTCACCTCCGGCGGCAACACGGCCATCATCGGCAGCCAGATCCTGGTCTTCGACGCTCCCGTCGGCGCAGCCAACTGGGCTGCGTGGACCAGCGCCGACGGCAGAAACTGGAAGAAGCCCGCAGCGGACCCCGTCAGCTTCCCCGGCGCCAGGACGTGCGGCATCGCCTCACTCGGCAGCCGCATCGTCGTCGTCGGATGGGAGGGACCGGGGGCTCTCAAGGACTACATCGGCACGTTTGCCAGCCAGTAGCCGGAGCCGCGTCCCCAGGCCACACAAGGAAGAGCGGCGAGCGAAATGCCCGCCGCTCTTCTGCGATTCAGATCCGCCGGGGATCGGCTCAGGCGTGGGCGCCGCCGATCTCCTCGGCCGCGTGCTCAAACTCGAGCTCGATCTCGGTGAGCTCGCCTTCGGCGACCTCGACGACCGGGCCCTTGAAGCGCGACCGGGCCCAGACGAAGTAGTAGACGATCAGGAAGCCCAGGAAGACGACGTAGGCGATGAGCGTCCACGGGTTTCCGGAGGTGGGCCACAGGAAGAGGAACGAGATCACCACGATCCACAGGCAGGCCACGGCGGCCACCAGCTTGGAGAAACGGCCGAGCTTCCAGACCGCCTGGTCGCGCCAGTCCTGCTTGCCGAAGATGCCCAGGAAGATGGGGATGCCGTAGGCCCAGTACAAGGCGATGGTGCTGATCGCGGTCACGATCGCGATGGCGGTGGCGCCGCCGGCGATGAAGGCCGCATTGGTCAGCAGATAGCTGAAGACGACGATCGCGATGATCGCATTGGCCGGTGTGCGGAAGCGGTGCGAGACCTTGCGCAGCACGGGCGAGCCGGGCACGCCGTGGTCACGGCTGAAGGCGAAGAGCATCCGGCCGGCGGCGGCGATGGACGCGAGGCCGCACAGGCTCATGGCCACCGCGATGGCCGCGCCGAGAACGTCGCCGAGCTGCCCCAGGTTGTAGCTGAGGGTGGTGAAGACGACCGGGTTGCCGCCGTAGTAGGCGCTGCACAGGCTTTGCGTAGCGGGACTGCAGTTCATGACCTGGTCGAGCGGAGGCAGGTGGGTCACCAGGCCGAAGAGAACGATGTAGCCGACGACGGCCGAGACGGCCACGGAGATGAAGACCCCCCACGCGCTCGACAGCCGAGCGCCGACGGTCTCCTCAGCCACGTGGGCCGAGGCATCGTAGCCCGTGTAAGTCCACTGCGCCTGCAGGAGCGAGAAGAGGAAGGCGATCGGAACGGCGTAGCCGACGGCAGGCCCAAGGTTGAACCCGAACGGCGACGCGCTGCCGGACGTATCGAGCGGCCCGACGGCGAAGGGGCTGATGTCCGCGTGGGCCTTGCCCGAGCTGATCAGGAAGAGCGCGCCGACTATCACGGCCACCGTGCCGATGTGCCACCAGACCGACGCATCGTTGAGCAGCGCCACGATCTTGATGCCGGCGATGTTCAGGACGAGCTGGATCAACATCAGCACGGCCATCGTCAGGAGCTGGCCGCTCACCAGCGACGAGCCGAAGACCAGCGAGCCGTTGCCGTAGACGATCCCGAAGTTGGAGAGGATCGGCGTCACGATGGACGAGTTGACGAACGAGGCGGCCGCGAAGTCGATGCCGGCGACGATGGCGATCTGGCCGGCCAGGTTGAACCAGGCGGTCCACCAGCCCCAGTCCTTGTTCTTCATCCGGCTCGACCAGTAGTAGAGGCCGCCGGCCGTGGGGTAGGCGGAGGCGATCTCCGCCATCGCGGCGGCGATCAGGAGGGTGAATACCGAGACGAGCGGCCAGCCGATGGTGCTTGCCGCGGGGCCGCTCCAGGCCAGGCCGTAGTCGAAGAGGATCACCGCGCCGGTCAGGATCGAGATGATCGAGAAGCTCATGGCGAAGTTGGAGAAGCCGCCCATCGTGCGGAGGAGTTCCTGGGCATACCCCAGGTGGTGCAGGTCTTGGACATCCTGTTTGATAATCTCGTCGCGAGACCGGGGTGCCTGCTGAGTCAAGGGGGGACCTCTCACTTCCTAGGTGCCCGAACCCAGGGGAATCGGGTCAAGCCGGCCCCGAGACTGCCCTGCGGCCGCGGTGGGCGGACCGCCAACGCGGGTGGACGGTCCGTTCCGCGGAATATACGCGACTCAAACAATCGATTTCCGGCCGGACTCCTCCATGAGACCGAGATTCGCCCGCGGCTGGCCGGTGACGCGGCGGACCCGACCCGGCGCCGGCCGACCGCCGTTACCTAGATCGCCGGCTTCCCCGCCATGAGCGAAACGATGATGAAGACCATCGCCATCAGGAAGAATCCGCCGTTGCGAGCACGGATGCCAAGGGCGGCCATCTCCGCGCCCGGGCTTGCGTACCTGGGTGCCGGGGCGGCGACCGCGCCCGGTGCTGCCGGCGCCGCCACGCCCGGCCGGGCCAGTTCGGCGCCGGGCCCGGCAGCCATGGCCGGTCCACCGGCGGTCATGTGAGTGGCGATCTCGATCATCCGATCCACCGTCCGAACCTGTACCCCGAGGGCGTACGACATCGTCACGACGTACAGCACGATCCCGCCCAGGAGCCAGTGGGACACCAGTGGATTGATCCCCTCCCCCAGCGCGAGCAGGCTGCCGCTGATCGGCATCGTCAGGGCAAGCGGTACGACGAGCCGCTTTTCGATGCGGTCGGTCAGGCGCAGCGCAAAGAGACCGTGCTGGGGCTCCTGGGCCGCCATGCGAGCGATCAATGGCATCGCGAAGTTGGGACCGAAGGCGACGACGGCGGTCAGGATGTGAATCGTCAGGAAGATCGGTACGAGGTCGGACACGGGACTACCTCCGGGGGACGCTGCGAAGGGCTGCTCGGCCGGGGCGGCCGGTTTCGGCCGGGCTCTCGGCCGGTGGCGGGGAGAATACGTGGGGGCGAGGCGATCGCAAGTGGCAGTCGCGCGGGCCGGGCCGGCCACTTCGTCAGGCGCACCGGCGCGGGCCGGGACTCGTCGACGGCGCGGCGATAGACTCTGCCCACACGATCCGCACCCCGGCCGCACCAAGCCCGGCGGCCTATTCAAGGAGCGCGCCTCCATGACCCAGCCCGCTGCCACCCCCGTCCAGGCCACTTCCCCGACGCCGCGCCCCGGCTACAGGATCGAGAAAGACCCGCTGGGCTACCTCGAAGTCCCCGAGGGCGCCTACTACGGCGTCCAGACCGCCCGCGGCATCCACAACTTCCCGATCTCCGGCACGAGGCCGCATCCGGCCCTGGTCCGGGCAATCGTGGGCGTCAAGAAGGCCGCGGCCCGCGCCAACATGGCCACCGGCCGCCTGCCCAAGCAGCTGGGCAACGCCATCGTGGCCGCCGCGGACGAGATCCTCGAGCCGATCGACGAACCCGTGAGCGCAGCCGACGGCGCGACGGCCGGCGACACCGACGCGATCGAGGCCGGCCGCCCCGTCGACCCGACCAGGGCCGCCTTCGCAGCCGCCCGCGCGGCCAAGCAGCGCGAGCTGATCGACAACTTCCGGATCGACCCCTTCCAGGCCGGCGCCGGAACCAGCCACAACATGAACGCCAACGAGGTCCTGGCCAACCGGGCCATCGAGCTCCTGCACGCCGCCGGCGCCGGCTCGGGCAAGCGCGGCGACTACGCCGTGGTCAGCCCCAACGACCACGTCAACATGGCCCAGTCCACAAACGACGTCTTCCCGACGTCGATGCGCATCGCCACGCTGGACCTGATCCGCGACTTCCTTCCCGCCGCCGAAGAGTTGATCCACGCCTTCGAGCAGAAGGCCGTGGAGTTCGACGACGTCCTGAAGTCCGGCCGAACCCACATGCAGGACGCCGTCCCGATCAGGCTCGGCCAGGAGTTCGCCGCCTACGCCCTAACGCTTCGCCGCGGCGTCGAGCGCCTGCAGACGGCCGGCCAGTCGATCGCCGAGCAGAACATCGGCGCGACCGCCGTCGGCACCGGCCTCAACGCCGAGCCCGAGTACATCGAGCTGGTCGTCCGAAACCTGGCCGAGCAGACCGGCCACCAGCTCCGCGGCGCCGAGAATCTCGTCCAGGCCACGCACTCGATGCGGCCGATGCTGGAGGTCTCCGCAGCCTTGCGCGGCATCGCCGTCGATCTCGTCAAGATCAGCGAGGACCTGCGCCTGATGTCGTCGGGGCCGATGACCGGCTTCGCCGAGATCACGCTGCCGGCCGTCCAGCCGGGCAGCTCGATCATGCCGGGCAAGGTGAACCCGGTCATGGCCGAATGCCTGTCCATGGTCTGCTTCCGCGTCATCGGCAACGACACCACGATCGCCTGGGCGGCCTCCGCCGGCCAGCTCGAGTTGAACGTGATGATGCCGGTCATCGCCCACACGGCCCTCGAGAGCCTGACGATCCTGACGAACATGAGCCGCGCCTTCGCCGAATTCTGCGTGACCGGCATCGAGGCCAACCGGGAGCACGCCCGCGACCTGATGGAGCGCTCGTCGGCGCTCTCCACGCCGCTGGCCCCGTATCTCGGCTACGCCCTCGCGGCGGACATATCCAAGCAGGCCGTCCGCGAGAGCCGGACGATCCGCGAGATCGTCATCGAGCGCGGCATCTTCACGGCCGAAGAGCTGGACCAGCTGCTCGCCCCGCACGAGCTGACGGAACCCGGAGTCGCCGGCGGTTTCCGCTTCACGCCGAAGCTGCCCGAGGGCTACAAGCCGCCGACGGGCCCGGTCGGCGCCGGAGGGTAGCGGCAGGCGGGCCCTGAACGGCCGCCGCGTAACCGTCCGCACCACCGAGCAGAACGTATTCATAACTCGTTGCCCATTTGTCATGATCTGGGGCACAAGGCGGGAGGCCGGCTCCCGCGGGCAGCCAGTCAGGAGCTATCTATGCAGCGACCCCTGGGCGTTACGATCCTTGCCATCCTCGCCGCGATCGGCGGAGTTCTCGGCATTCTTGCCGGCCTGGTGCTCGTCGGCCTGTCCTCGGCGGTAGCGGCCGCCGACATGGTCCTGCCGCTTTCCGGGGCGGTTGCCATCCTCGGCATCATCACCATCGTCGTCAGCCTCGGCGATCTGGCGTTCGCCTACGGGGCGTGGGGCCTCAAGCCGTGGGCATGGATGCTGGGCATCGTGCTCGAAGCGATAGGAATCGTCGTCAACCTGGCGGAGTGGCGCTCGGCGACGGCGAGCAGCACGGTCGTCAGCATCGTCATTGCGGGAGCCATCATCTACTACCTCTATCAGCCGCACGTTCGCCGAGCCTTCGGCCAGAACGTCTAGTCCGGTCCTGAGAGGGAGGGCAGCAGGCTCCGGCCTGCTGCCCTCCGTTGTTTCCGGGCCGCCGAACGCGGCAATTACCCCGCGCGTTGTCTCGCTCGCAGCGACTCCGGCGCGGCCGTACCGGCCCTTTCGGGATCGTGCCTAGACTCAGCGGGTGCCCTATCTCGACGCCGACACCCTGCGGACCGTCCTGCGCCGCTTTGCGACCGGAGTGGCGATAGCCACGACCTGGGACGGCGAGCGGCCCTGGGGCACGACCGTCAACTCCTTCGCCTCGGTCTCGCTGCGACCGCCGCTCGTGCTGGTCGCCTTCGACCGTGGCCGGCGGATCGTTCCCGCGCTGCGACGGGCAGGCCGCTACGCCGTGAACATCCTCGGGGAGGAGCACCAGGAGCTCTCCGACTGCTTCGCCGAAGGGCCTGCGCCTGCCACCACGGCCGGTGAGAGCGGCGCTGAGCGGGCGGAACCATGCGGCGCGGAATGGCGCGGCGCGGAATCACCGGCCTGCCCGTTCTCAGCGTCGCAATCGCGTCGCTGGAATGCACCGTCGTAGACATCCACGCCGCGGGCGACCACGACCTCTACATCGCCCGGGTGGACTCGGCCGCCGCGGCCGCCGCGACACCAATGCCGCTGCTCAACTACTCCGGCCGCTACCTCCGGATCGAGCGCGCCAGCTCTCACGACCTCGAGGGCAAGCCCGAGCGCTAGCCTGGCCAACCGGCCCGGCAACGGTGGATGCCACGCCCAAACTCGAGCCCGTCGGCCGATTCGCCCGTCGCGCACCAGACAACCCCATTTCGCCTGACGGGACGTGTTGTTTCCGGTCAACACCCGGGCTCGGTGTCGCGTGAGGGACTGAGCGTCGGTGTTGCTCCTGTCAAGACAACCATAAGTTAACTACTCGACATTTGGGTAGTACTAGCCCCATAGTCCCGGTAGCGCCTCGAGCGAAGACCCTTGGACCGCACTTTCCACAGACAGGAGAGCGATGAACACCACCGTTCCGCGCCGCAGGCGCCTCACCGCTATAAGCCTTGCCGCAGGGCTCGCACTACTCGCGATGCTCCTCCCGGCGGCGGCAGGCCTCGTCTCGGCCCACAACCCGAGTGCCAGTCTCACCTGCAACACCGACGGCAACCCGGTCCTGCAGGTCGACCTGACCAACTACAGCGGCAGCAGCACCAACCTCGTGTGGGTCACGATCGACGGCGTGAACGACGCGACCTACTACAACTACTCGTTCGGGACAACGTTCCACCATACGTGGAACCTGAGCCCCTCGACCGCGGCCCACACCGCGAAGGTTGTGGTCCTCGCGGGCGACGACCTCAAGAACATTCACGGATACAGCCCAACGTACACCCTCTCCCACGTTGCCTGCCAGCAGCCGACAGCGACCGCTACGGCGACCGCTACGGCGACCGCTACGGCGACCGCTACGGCGACCGCGACCGCGACCGCGACCGCGACCGCGACGCAATGTGCCGTTGTCGAGGATGTGAACCCGGCAGCGTTCCAGACTGCGACCCCATGCCCGACCGCGTTCCAGTCCTTCCTGGGTGACACGGGCACACCGAACCTGACACCGCCGCCCACCAGCACCGGCAGCAACAGCTCGGGCGACAGCTCGATCCCGCTTCTCGCACTGCTGATCTGCCTCGCCTTCGGCGGGCTGGGCATCGCGGCCGTCGAGACTCAGCGACGATCGATCCGCCCATAGGCAAACCCGAGGTCGCCACGAGCGACCCATAGCGAACCAATGACCGGCGGGCCGCACAAATGGCCCGCCGGTTCGTTTGTGCGGGCGATTTCGGGCCGGCGATCCGCTCTCGAACGCGGCCTCAACCCGTACCAGATGGGCCGATGGGCTGCCGAGCGACGCCAGATGGGGAGCGAAGGGCTCCTGGAGAGCGATTCAGGCCCGCCGGGGGGTGTCATTCTCCCGACATATACGGCAAATCATCGGTGCGGGACGGCACCAAAGTACTGGACCTCCCCCTTACTAGTGGGTAGTGTAGCGGGGCCATAAGGGTAGTACGAAGGCCTACCTACTTGCCGAGCAACACGCCGTCCTGGCGGGGAGGAGAGTCCATGGAAACCAAGGTTCCGCGCCCAAGGCAGCCACGTGTACTGGGGCTGGCCGCGGTGATCGCTTTGTTCGCGATGCTCCTCCCGGCGACGGCGGGAATCGCGCTGGGTCACGCAGTCTCGGTACACTGCGACCAAATCACGAACGACAAAGACTATGGCACCTCGGTGGTCTACGTGCACGGGACCAGCACTGTGGTAATCGCGTCGTTCGCCGCTGGCGCAACGGCGACGATCGCCCCAGGCACATATGACATCAAGTGGGGGGACGGTTACCAAGAATCCAGCGTCGTCGTTGGCAAGTGCAGCCCCACCATCGACACCGTCGATAGCCCGAGCACGGGCACGGTCGGCGTGGCGATGACCGTTGGGGACACGGCGACCCTGCACGCTCCCGTTACATTTGTCACTGGGACTTCAGTCGCTTTCACTCTCTACAGCAACAACAACTGCACGACATCCACTGGTGTGACCGGCACCGGCTCTCTCAACGCCAGCGGGATAGCGAGCTACTCGACGTCCTGGACGCCCCCGGCGGTTGGCACTTACTACTGGAAAGTGAGCTTCCCCGGCGACACGTACAACAACAGCGTGTCCGCATGTGGCGGCACCCATGAGACCGTCGATATCGGCAAGGCCAGCCCCTCCATCGCCACAGTCGACAGCCCGAGCACGGGCACCGTCGGCGTGGAGATGCAAGTTGGTGACCAGGCGACCCTTACCGGCGGGGCCGGCTATGCGACGAACGACTCGGTCGTCTTCAGCCTGTACAGCGGCACCGCTCCAAGCGCCTGCCTAGGTACGGCCCTCTTCACCGACAGCGCCGCTCTGATTGGCGGCGTGGCGACCTACTCCAAGACCTGGACGCCGCCCTCTGCGGGTACCTACACGTGGGGCGTCAGCTTCGGCGGCGATACGAACAACAATAAGGTGTCTGCCTGCGGCGGCGCCAACGAGACCATCACAATCTCCGACAAGATCGCAACGTCGATCAGCACGAAGCTGTCCGAGTCCACCGGCAAGGTCGGCGATTCGGTCTTCGACCAGGCGTCCCTCTCGACCTTGCCGATCGTCTTCACGGCGAACTTGCCGGTGCTCCCGGCGTTCACCGGTACGGTCACTTACGCGATCTACTCGGATGGCAAGTGCAAGAACATCGACAAGACCGCCGGCACTGACATGCCCATCGTCAACGGCGTTGTGCCCCCTTCCAACACCGTGAAGTTCGACAGTGTCGGGACATGGTGGTGGATGGCCTTCTACAGCGGCGACAACAACTACCATCCCGCCGTCAGCGCCTGCGAGGAAGAGGAACTGGTGATCGGCCAGAGTAGCCCGGACATCTTCACGACACCGGTCGATGAGAACACGGGAGACAAGGCAGGACTGGCCCCCGACAAGGTCCATGACACGGCGATCCTGGCGGGCGTCACGACGACCGCCGGCGGGACCGTCACGTACACCCTATTCAAGTGCACCGACGACACCTGCACATCCACGACAACCTCGCAGCCCGGCGGCATCGTGAATGTCACCGGCCCGACGGTGCCGAATTCCAACACCATCACCATCGACTCCGACCACACCGGCTACTACTGCTGGACGGCCGACTACAGCGGCGACGCCGACAATGCCGCGGTCAAGAGCAAGTGCACCCTCGAGATCATCGGAGTCGGGAAGGTTAGTGGCGAGACGGGTACGCCTCCGCCCACCAGCACCGGCGGCAGCGGCCCGGCAAGCAACGCTACCCCGCTTATGGCGCTGCTGATCTGCCTCGCCTTCGGCGCGCTTGGCCTGACGGCGGTCGAGGCCCAGCGAAGGACCATCCGCCGCTAAAGCAACCAACGGTCGCCTGGAGCGACCAGCGCTGAACCACCAACCGGCGGGCCGTGACAACGGCCCGCCGGTTGGTTTCCGAGCCGCCACGCCGCGGCCGCCGGAAGGCCGGCCCTCTATCACGCGTGTATGGTTGACCCGCATGGGCGGTCCGGCCGTCCGAGCTGGAGGTCTCCTTGAAACAGGACCCGGCACCCCGTCTCGCGGCGTCGCTGGCACCCGAGCACGATTGGGCCGCCGCATCGAAGCTGATCCGGCCTGCGCTGAGGCCCGTCGGGACGGCGGGCACGGATGGGCGCGACCCGCGCGTGCCCGCCGGCAACGCCGGGCCGGGCAAGCCGGTCATGACGGTGGGTCCGGCTGGATTGCCCCTCGTGTACGTTCTGCCCGGGGTTGGGTTCGAGGTCGTGGTCGGAGTCGAGCACCTCCTGGCCTGGGGCGTCGGACCCGACCAGGTCCACGCCGCCGCGATCGCCAACCTCGGAGCCTGGTCCGACGGGGCCGCCTGGGTGGACGAGTCGAACGGGCACCGCAGGGTCTCCTGGTCGGGCGCCGGCGAAGGGCAGGACGCGGCCCGAATCCTCCTGCCGCAGGTGCGAGACCGCCTCGTCTCGATCCTGGGACCGGGCCGCCGCATCCTGGTCGGGCTGCCGGAGCGCGACCTGCTGATCGCGGCCGGACTCGCGGAGGGCGACGACGAGTTCGTCGCGATGTTCGCCGAGTATGTGGCCGACCGGGCCCTTGCCGCCGACGCGCCGATCGACGGCCGCGTGTTCGAGCTGATCGAGGGCGAGCTGGTCGAGCTGCAGGCCTGACGCCGGGCCGGGGCTCTTGGGATCGAGGCTACGGGACGATCAGGTGAAGAACCGCCGTCTGCCCGTATGCGTAGGCGCCGCTGGGATACCCGATTGCCTGGATGCGGACCTGGTAGTCGCCCGAGGGAATGGGGATCGGACCGGCCGACGTATCGCCCGTCCCCGGCACGGCCCAGTACGGGCTCCCGCCCGGGTAGGACGGCGTCTTGCCCGAGGCCGTCGTCTCGTAGACGAGCTTGTAGTAGTTGAACGGGCCGCCGGTGTAGGCCGTCCAGCTGAAGGTGTAGGTCCCATGGCCGTTGTCGGTGACGCCGAGGGCGCCCAGGTCCACGGTCGGCGGCAGGCTCGGCGGCACGGTCACGGTCAGGCGAGCGACGTTGGTCTGGGCCCTGATGATCGTCGTGCCGCTCGAGTCGTCCACGACCTGGATGCGGACGGCGTAGTCCCCGACGTCGATCAAGCCGGTCCAGGTGTTGTCCGTGGCGGCGGTATTGCAGGCCCAGTACGGGGAGGCCGGGTAGCTCGGCGTCCTGCCCCAGTTCTCATAGACCAGCTTGTAGTACAGGAAGCCGGTGCCGGTGTACTTCGGCCAGGCGAACGAGTAGGAGCCGTCGCCGTTGTGGGTGATCTTGAGCTGGCCCAGGTTCGCCGGTCCGGCCGGCGTCGGCCGCGGCGTCGGCCTGGCGGTGGGGGCCGCAGTCGGGATGGGGGCGGGCGTCGCCGTCGGCTCAGCCGTGGGCGCGTCGGTCGGCTCGTCGGGAACGACGACCGCCGTGGCCGCCGGGGGCGTGGCCCGGGGCGCCGGCGTGACCACCGAGGCGAGCAGCCCGAGCGGCAGACCCAGCCGGGCATCGAGGCCGGCATTGCCCTGCAGCCAGGCGTCGGCGAGCGTGGCGGCGGCGATCGGCTCGATGACGGGCGAGCCTGACGGCGTTCCGTCCGGGCTGAGGACGACGGTGGCGCTCGTGCCCTCGGCTAGGGTCGCCTGCAGCTGCGGGCCGTGGACGTCTATCCCGTCGAACAAGGCCAGACCTCGCACCTCCTCGCCGCCGCCGGCGGTGGAGTGGCGATCCAGGTCGAAGACGGTGCCCTGGGCCTTCCAGGTGACCGAGGCGGTCGTGACCTGGTAGTCGCCGCCGGCCGGGACGGCGACTCGATGGTAGACGCGGCCGGCGATCTGACCGAGGGCCACATGGTTGGGATCGAGCGACGTGAAGCGCACGTCGGCGCCGCCAGCCATCCGGACGTAGCTGCCGCCGATCTGGAGCGTGGCCCGGCCGCCGTCAGCGACCTTGATCTCGTCGCCCTCGCGGAGTTCAACGCCCGGCACGAGGGCCATCGAGGCGCTGCCTCGGACCAGCGTTGCGCCAAGGGCCTCGTCGGTCGTGGCCACGGTCCTTACGGGCCATAGGATGCCGCTGCCGTAGAGGAGCGAGGCGATGGCCACCGAGGCGGCCAGCCCGGCAGCGATCCATCTCGACGGCACGACGCGGGTCGGGATGCGCCAGCGCATCGAAGGCTTGAGGGCGATCCGCTCGCCGCCGCCATCGGAATCCTGACCCGGATCCGTGTCCGGCAGCGGGTCGAACCCGGCCTGCACGCGACGCGGTTCCGACGCGGGGCCCGTCGCGGCCCAGCGCTGCCGGGCACGCGTCACGGCCGCTCCAGCCGTGGCGGCGCCGTCCTGCTGCGAGGATGCGCGGCGGTCCAGGCTCTCTGGCAGATCCGCCCAGCGACGATCCGGGCCGCCGAACGGGCGATTGGCGTGACGCCTGTCGAAGGTTCGTTCCGGGGCATCGAGCGGACGCACCGGCGGCCTCGGCC
>Ga0209777_10002216_pt1 | contig 26129 bp, 23 predicted proteins | sample FrelakmetHBP12HB_FD_187147 | JGI IMG/M metagenome (GOLD analysis project Ga0209777, IMG submission 187147) | Freshwater lake sediment microbial communities from the University of Notre Dame, USA, for methane emissions studies -HBP12 HB (SPAdes)... | ecosystem: Environmental > Aquatic >... | reverse complement strand
AATTCATGAGTAGCGCGATAAGTATAACGTTGACGGCGAAAAAGTCAGGGGTAAGCCATTCTTTTATGGTCATGCGATCGCTACCTCCTTCACCGAATGCGATAGTAATATTCCCGCATCCTCTTCCAGAACCGGCCTGCCGAACACTTCGCCGAGTTTTTCGGCCAGCGCCTCCGAAACCTCGCGCGAGGTCGGCGGGGAAATAAAGTCGGACATTGAAGCCACTTGCGCGCCTTCGATGCCGCACGGCACTATCAAATCAAAGCGGTGTTTTTCCACGCTGATGTTAATTGCCAGGCCGTGAGTCGCAACATGGCGGCGCACTCTCAACCCGATCGCCGCTATTTTGCCCCGGGGCGTCCAAACCCCCGGCCTCTCCATATCGCATCGCGCATTCTCGATCCCGAAACGGGCCAGAACGCGCCGAACCGCCTCCAATAACCCCCCCACATATTCTCCCACACCCACCCCCAGCGCCCTCAGACTCACCACCGGATAGACAACCAGTTGCCCCGGGCCGTGATAGGTGGCCTCACCGCCGCGGTCAGCGCGCTCAAGACACACACCCATTTCCGCGAGGAGGGCGACGGATACCTTGAGGGCATTCTCGGTCGCCCTTCTCCCCAATGTCACCGTTGGCGGATGCTCAAGGAATAGGGCGCGGCCAGGCTCGCGACCTTGAGCAATTTCCACCGCAACCCTTTCCATCGCTTCAAGGGCGTCCCGATAGGCAACCATCCCCAGCCAGGCCCACTTCAACGGTTCTCGACACACACCCGCTTTATCACCTCGGAATAAAACCTGACGCCCCTCCCAAGGTTCGCAATACTCACCCTCTCGTTCACGCCATGGGCCAGAGTGGCGTCGGAGGGAACCATTAGGTACGGCGCAATGCCGTAACTGGTTATTCCCTTCCTGCGGAACGTCCCCGAATCCGACCCCCCCGTAAGCAGAAAGGGGGCCGATATGCTTGCCGGCTCCATATCCTTCAGCGTCCCGACGATGGCCTTGAACATCGTGGTGTCCACCGGCGACTCGCTAGACTCGCTCCACTCGATAATCTCAACGTCAATCTTCGGGTCCGCTATAATCCCCTTTAGCTGCCCAATGAAATCCTCAGAGGTTGTGCCCGGCAGGAGGCGGCAGTCAAGAACCGCTTCGGAGTCCGAAGGGATTACGTTTTCCTTATAGCCCCCTTTGAGCACTGTGATGGAGATCGTGTTGTGAAATTCGGGGGATATTTCTTCTTGTCCCGATATTATAGATCGAATCGGCGGAAGATAAAACAGGCCACCGGCCATTCTATAGGCGATCTTCTTCTGGAGCGGCTTGTTACGGGAGGCGCTGCGAATAAACTGTTTTACCGCGGAGGGTACCTCGAATTTCTGTTGCCACGCCCCGATGCGGCCTAAGGCGCGCGCAAGGCGAAGGTTCGCATTTTCCTTCCTCGGCATTGAGCCGTGCCCGGCGACCCCATGCGCCTTCAGGCGGAGCCACAGTACCCCCTTTTCGGCGTTAGCCACCAGAAAAATTGGCGGGAGTCGCGGATTAAACCCTATAACACCAAACCCTCCCTCGTTGATAACAAACTCGGCATCAACTTCGCTGAAATGCTTTCCCGTCATCCATAGGGCCCCCGCGCGGCCACCTTCTTCCTCGTCGGCCACCGCGAGGAATATGATATCCCGTTTAAGCTTAAGGCCGTTCCGCTTTGCCTCGATAAACGCCAGAAGCTCGGCAATCCCCTGCCCCTTCATGTCAAGCGAGCCGCGACCATACACAAACCCGTCCTTTATGACCCCTCCGAAAGGATCAACGGACCAGCCGGCGGCGTCCGCGGGAACCACGTCCATGTGGTTAAGCAGGAGAATGGGCTTGGCGGAGCCGTCCCCCTTCAATCTCGCAACCAGGTTCGCCCTGCCGGGCGCGGATTCGTAAATAGTGAATGGGATACCTTCTTTCTCGAGAAGTTTCCCGATAAAGTGCGCCGCCTCAAGCTCTCCGCCGGGGGGGTTTACGCTTTTGACCCTGACGTAATCCGCCAGAATGCGCGCCGCATCTCGGCCCTGTTCCTCCCATTTGGAATCCGGCAGTGGCGCGCGGCTATTTGACCCCACTGACTTTTGATGGCGATTATGTCCCGCACAGGCGACCACCAGCGCCAGAGCCGCCGCCAGAATTGTTCGGATACGCATCAGATCACGTCTTAGCCCGGTAGAACACGAACGTCGTGCGGCAACCGGAGCCTCCAAGCTGATCTATGCGCTCGAGCGCGCTCTTCACGGTCCTGCGGATTTTTTCCAGCCTCTCAATGTTGTCGGTGACGCTGGTGTCGTCCGAAACGATTATCTCGGATTTCTTCTCGATTATGGTGTTGAGGGTTAAGATGGCCTTTTTTGCGCCGTTGATGTCAGTCACGGCGCCCTCTTTCGAGAATTTATCGAGCTTGGCCACCAGATCGCTGATCTTGGCTACGCTCTTCGCAGTAGGTGTTTCCTGTACCTCGCTCAGAATGCGCTGGAGGCGATCGTATTCGTTCTGCAGGTTCTCGTAGGATGGCGCGGTGCCATAATTTGTGAGTTTATCCTGTCCCTCTGTGATTTTTTTCAGCTTGGCGTCGGCCTGTTGAGGGAACTGCTGTTGGAGCAGGGCAAGCATTTCCTTTTTATTGCGGTCGGCAAGCTTCTGATAGGAATCCATCAGGGCGCGGTTGATGTTGACGGCGAGCGGGATTTCGCCCGCGCCCTCTCCACAGTCGGGGTAGACGCCACCCAGGTTCCAGCCCTCTTCCAGCATGAGCAAAACGGCCTTATCCTCCAGGTTGACCTTGCGCACCAGCTCGTAGGTCACCCCCTTCTTGGCGGCCACAAGGGGCCTGCCGGAAATAACCAGTAGCCCGGCGGCGGCCAGCGCCACAGCCACGAACGGAATCAACGTCCTCTTTCTCATAACTTTTCTTCCTCCTTTACTCGTTCATTTGCTGAATAGTTAAATAAAAAAACTCAAACCCGCAGTTTGGTAAATTATAAATGATTTTAGCGGATAACGGCAAATCGGCAATAGGAATGGGGTGTGCGACATATTTTGGTTGTCCCCTCACCCCTATCCCTCTCCCTCAGGGAGAGGGTTGCGTCAAGCTACGGAATAGCCGCCGTCAACCCACAGACTTACGCCGGTGATGAAATCGGAAGCGGGGGATGCAAGGAACACAGCCGCCCCTGCAAGCTCGTCAGGAAGGCCGAACCTGCCCATGGGTGTGCGCTTGATTATGCTTTTAATGCTGTCGGGCACCATTCGCAGTGGCGCCGTCATCTCGGTTTCAAACCACCCCGGCACAATGGCATTGACACAGATATTTTTAGGCGCCCATTCCACGGCAAGGCTCTTTGTCAATTGCGCCACCCCACCCTTGCTCGCCGCGTAGGCCGCCACAAAAGACCCGCCGAACTTCGAGTAGGCGCTCCCGACGTTGATTATCTTGGCCGGCCGATTGCGCGCGCCCTTCATTACCCGGGCCGCCTCCTGGCTGCAAACCAGGACGGATTTCAAATTGATCTCCATCACCTGATCCCATGACGCAGAGGTGATCTGAGTGGCGGGGGTGGGCCGGCTGATCCCGGCGTTGTTGACGAGGATATCCAATGCCCCAAACTGGTCCACTGTGCGCGCAATCACTTCCCTCACGTCCGCCACCCTCGTAACGTCCCCTTTTAATGCAACCGCTTCGATCCCCTCCTCGCGCATCATCCCTTCGGCGCGGGCGTTTTTCTGTTCGCTCCTGCCGACTATGGCCAGTTTGGCTCCCGCCCTCCCCAACCCTAGGGCCATCCCCATCCCCAGCCCGCCGTTGCCACCCGTCACAAGCGCCACGCGGCCGGACAAACCAAATAAACTCTCCAGATGGGAATAGGGAACCTTGTTCTGGTCGTTCATGTCTTATAGATTGTTAATGCAGCGTCTGCCTTTGTCAATGTCGCATCGGGTGGGCAATATAATTGGTCAGGTTAGTTGAAAATTCCCCCTCACCCCTTTGGGGGAGAGGGGACAACCAACTATGTCGCACACCCTGTCGCTTCTTTTTTTTATAGTGTGGATGGTCAGTACCGCAAAAAAAATCACATAACATTCACTTTTTTCTACCCGCGGCGATAAAAATATGCTATAATATAGGGGTAATCGCACAGTGGGTGGCAACTTTCCAACCAATATCCTTTTAATTTTCGGAGGAACAAATGCCCTGTGCGTACTATCATGCTGTGCGGAGTGAGCTTGATCGGGGGTTAAGTGGCGTAATGGGATACTGCTGGGGGTGTTCCAGTGGGGAGGTGAGGGTGCCAAGTCTCGCCGAATACCATAAATACTGCACATCCGCTGACCCGACGAGATGCCCGGTTCACGAATCCCGCGAGATTGCGCAAGAAGGGGCGCCTTCTCAAGAAACCGATTGGCTGCCGCGCGCATAAAACAAAAATAAGATACTCATCTTATGCTGAAAATCCTGACCATGATACTGGCCGGGGGAGAAGGGAAACGCCTGTATCCGCTCACCCGGGACAGGGCGAAACCCGCCGTCCCTTTTGCAGGCCGGTACCGGATCATTGATTTCGTATTGAGCAATTTTATCAATTCCGGCTTCCTTAAAGTCAAGGTTCTTACCCAATTCAAATCGAACTCTTTAAACAAGCACCTAAGCCGGTACTGGTCAATGGCGCCCACGCAGGGTTTTTTTGTGGAGGCGGTGCCCGCCCAGATGCGCATGGGCCCATGGTGGTATAAGGGCAATGCCGACGCCGTCTACCAGAGCCTCGAAATCATCTCCGACGGAGACCCGGACTACATCTGCGTCTTCGGGGCCGACCACATCTACCGCATGGATACCCGACAGATGCTCGACTTCCATATGGCTAAAAATGCCGAGCTTACCGTTGCGGCCATTCCCGTCCCGCTAAGCGAAGCGCACAAATTCGGCATCATCGAGGCGGACCGAGAGGGCCGCATGGCCAACTTCGTCGAAAAGCCCTCCGAGCCGATGGGCATGCCGGACAGGCCCGACATGTCGCTCGCCAGCATGGGCAATTATATGTTCAGCAACAAGGCCCTCATCCGGGAATTGATCCGCGACTCGAAGGACGAAAACAGCACCCATGACTTCGGAAGAGACATTGTGACCTCTATGTTCGAGCGATGCCCCGTTTATGTCTATGATTTCAGCCAAAACCATATCCCCGGCGCAGGGGAACAGGATAAGGCATACTGGAAAGACGTGGGAGACCTGGACACTTATTACGAGACCCACATGGACCTCGTAAGCGTCTCCCCGGTCTTTAACCTTTACAATTACGAGTGGCCGATCCGCACCGGCATGAAGCCTATGCCGCCCGCGAAATTCGTCTTCGCCGATAAGAAGGGCCACCGCGTCGGATACGCCACCGACTCGATGGTCTGCGAGGGTTGCGTCATCAGCGGCGGGCGCATCAACCGCTCCATCTTAAGCCCCGGCGTCCGTATAAACAGTTATTCATACGTTTCCGACTCCGTGCTTCTGGAGGGCGTCGAGGTGGGCAGGCGCGCCCAAATTCGCCGCGCAATCATTGACAAAGAGGTCTATATCCCCCCCGGAGTGCGCATCGGCTTCGATCCCGAAGAAGACCGAAAAAGATTTACCATCACTCCCAAGGGAATCGTCGTGATCCCGAAGCGGGCCGTCATAGACGGAGCAGCCGGCAGATAATTATCATGTCCAGCCTGAACATCACTTTCCTGTGGCACATGCACCAGCCTTATTACCGGGACTCGTTCACCGGTCAGGCCTCGATGCCCTGGGTGCGCCTGCATGCCTGCAAGGCGTACACGGACATGCCCGCGATGCTGGCGAAGCATCCCGTGCGGGCCGTTATCAACCTGGTGCCGTCCCTGCTCTTGCAGCTCGAGGAATACGCCGGAGGCGCTGGCGACCTTTACCTTGACATCGCCCGAAAACCCGCCGAGGACCTCACGCCGGACGAGCGCATATTTCTGATCGAGAACTTCTTCGCGGCCAATCCGGACACCATGATCCGCCCGCACGTCCGATACCGCGCCCTGCTGGACAAGCGGCGTCACGGCGGATGGCTTCCTCCCCGCGAGATTGTGGATCGCTTTACCGATATCGAGCTGAGAGACCTTACCGTGTGGTTCCACCTGGCGTGGATGGGGTACACGGCGCGGGAGGAATATCCGGTTATACAAGAGCTTATCGAGAAGGGCTGGAACTTCTCGGAGGAAGACAAAAACTCGGTTCTCGATATCGGCCTCGAGCTGATTAAAAAAGTGATTCCGCGCCTTAAGCGGCTGGTTGATGAGAATCGGGTGGAACTTACAACTACGCCTTTCTTCCATCCGATCCTCCCCCTGCTGATAAATTCCGACATAGCGTCCCGTTGCATGCCGTGGGCGAAATTGCCGTCGCCGGCCTTTGCTTACCCAGAGGACGCGCTTAATCAGATATTGGCGGGACGCGAATATTTCAAGAACATATTCGGGCGCGAGGCGACCGGGGTATGGCCGAGCGAGGGAAGCGTTTGCCCGGAACTGGCGCCGATGCTGGCAAAAGCGGGTTTCGAGTGGTTTGCGACGGACGAGGACATTCTGCTGGAAAGCCTGCGCTCGAAGGAGCGCACAGAAAATATTTACCATCCATGGAGGGTGGAATGCGGCGGCGCGGGCGTCATCGGACTTTTTCGAGATAGGGCGCTGGCCGACCGGGTCGGGTTCGATTACCCCAAAATGGCGGAGAATAATGCCGCCAACGACCTCCTGGGCCGCCTGAAAGCCATCCGGCAGGTCACCCGCGCATGGGCTGAGCCGGCGCTTGTGGTCATAGCTCTCGACGGCGAAAACGCATGGGAATATTATCCGAACGGCGGTCAGGAGTTTCTGAATATCGTCTATGGCGCTCTCGCCTCCGATCCTGATTTTACCACAGTTCTCCCTTACGAATTCCTGCGCCAGAATCCGCCCAAGCGGGTACTTACTACCCTCCATTCAGGCTCCTGGATACGCCACGATTACTCCGTCTGGATAGGCAACCACGAGGAAAATGTGGCATGGGAGCGGCTGCGGAACGTCAGGAAGTATTTCGGCGAAAGAATCTGCGCCTTCCGCCCCTTGCCGCTCGCCAACGCCAATATCCTGCAATTTTTTATCGGGTTGCTTCAGGAGATCATCTTGGCGCTCGCATGGCGCGAGCTTTACGCCGCCGAGGGCAGCGACTGGTTCTGGTGGTTCGGCGACGAGTACACCTCGGACAAGGACGATGAATTCGACCGGATATTCCGCGTGCACATGGCGAACGTCTTAAGGTTCATCGGGGATCCCGTGCCGGATATCAACGATGTGCCCATTGCGCGGCCCCACCCGGTCAAGCCGGACGTGGAACCCATATCGTTCCTCCACCCCACAATTGACGGGAGGGTCACTGAATATTACGAATGGAACGACGGAGGGCGGTTCACCGTCAGGGCGGTCGGCAGCACGATGTATACGCGGGAAATTTATCTCGAGCGCATTTACTACGGCTTCGACGCCGAAAATCTCTACATCAGGCTGGACCGGCGGGAAGCGGCGTGGCAGGACAGCCTGACGGAGATAAATGGAAAGGAAGAGGCGTTGCCTGTTCCCGAGCTGGTGTGTTTTGAGATTCGGTCGAACGGCAAAGTGGCGAGAATGGAAATCCCCGTGCATCCCGGAACGGACTTGCCGTGCGTGCTCTATCGCGAGGATCAAGGGGAACCCGAAAACATCTGCCCGCCGACAAGGGCCGCAGCGGAAAAGATATTGGAGGTCTGTGTCCCCTTCAAGGTACTGGAATTGAAGCCGGGGCAGGCGGTCGAGTTCTCCGTTATGCTCGAAGGCCTGGGCAGGGAAATGGATCGGTATCCGAAGGTCGGTTACCTGACCTTCACCGTGCCTGACAAGGATTTTGAGAGGAAAATGTGGAGCGCTTAAAGCTGGTATTCGGCATTCATAATCATCAGCCGATAGGAAATTTCGAAGACGTCCTGCAAAGGGCCGTTGAAACATGCTACCTGCGCCAGCTTGACGTCTTCGCGGAACACCCGAATTTGCGCTTTTCTTTGCACACTTCCGGCCCCCTGCTGGAATGGATGGAGCGACATTACCCCGAATACGATAAAAAGGTGCGCCTGATGGCCGAGAGGGGGCAGGTTGAGCCGATGGGAGGGGGGTTTTATGAGCCTATCCTGCCCGCCATACCGCGAGAGGATGCGCTGGCCCAGATAAAACTCATGCGCGCCGAACTCATGCGCAGGTATGGGGTCTCCGCGGAGGGGCTTTGGCTTGCTGAGCGCGTCTGGGAGCCGGCTCTCCCCGAATTGCTGAAGGAGGCCGGGGTAACTTACACCGCCGTGGACGACACCCACTTCCGATATGCGGGACTCACTCAAACCCCCATGACCGGTTATTACCTCACCGAGCACGCCTCAAAGAGCGTTGCGGTGTTTCCCATATCGAAGGAGCTGCGATATTACATACCGTTCCGCGAGCCGGAATTCATCATGAATTTCCTCAGGGATGTTCATCAGCAACACCCCGGCAGCATTATAACCTACGCGGACGACGGCGAAAAGTTCGGCATTTGGCCCGGAACTTACGATTGGGTTTACAACAAGGGCTGGCTCAGGCGATTCCTGGATGCGATGGATAGAAATTCGGATTGGCTCGAGATGGTTCCATTCCGCGACGCCATGTCGAGGCCGCCGACCGGACGTATATATCTGCCGACGGCGAGCTATGATGAGATGATGGAGTGGTCTTTGCCGTCGGAGGCCATACTGAGGTACCTTGCGGTGCGCGGGGAGGTGGAGCGCGAGGGGCGCCTCGAGCAGTATCGTCCATTCCTCCGCGGCGGGTTGTGGAACAATTTCTTCGTTAAATACCCCGAATCAAACCTGATGAACAAGCGTAACCTGTTCATCTCAAGAAAGGTTCGACAGGTCTACCCCGACCCGGACGATCCGTTGAAGATGAGCGAGGCCCGCAGGAACGTGCTGCGCTCGCAATGCAACTGCGCCTACTGGCATGGACTCTTCGGCGGCATATACTTCAACAACCTCCGAGACGCCATCTGGAGCGCCATGATTCGCGCGGACGCCGCCCTGCCACGGTCAAAAACCCCCAAAATCAACATGTTCGATCTGGTATGCGACGGATATGACGAGGTGATTGTCGAGGACGAGGTCGCCACTTGGGGATTTCATCGCCGCGGCGGCACGGTGATGCTTATCGAAAACCTGCCTAAATCCCACGCCTTTCACAACACCCTGCGAAGGCGGGAAGAGGCGTATCACCATATACCCCAAGGCCCCGCCGGAACCACGCAAAACAACGAGGATCGCCACGACGGACCGGCAACCATCCATGAGCTGAGCCACGCCGGACTGGCCGAAACGCCGGTTTACGACCGGGGGCCGAGAATTTCCTTTCAGGACCACTTTTTCGGGCCGGAAGAAAATATCTCCCGATTTATGGGTTCTATCTGGAAGGAAGAAGGCGACTTCCTTGCCGGCGTCTACTCCGTGCGGCAGACAAGCCCCATCGAGATCGAGATGAGCCGCGAGGGGAAAATCGCGGGGATGAACGCCAGGGTCACAAAAACCTATTCCTTCGGCGAAAAAGGCAGGCTCGCCGCGCGCATTCAGATCGAGGCCGAAGCGCCCCTGTACCCCTTGCGCTACGGCTCGGGCTTCAACTTCACCCTTCTCGCGCCGGACGCCCCCGACCGCTATTACCTGTTCCCCGGCAAAGGGGCCTTCGACAACAAAATGAATTCCACCGGCGAAATTGAAAATGTGTATCGCTTTGCGATACGGGACGATTGGAGGGGCGTCGGCCTGGAGTGGGAGATTGATCCGCCTGCGGAGGTCTGGCGCGCCCCGGTTTATACCCTCTCGAGGTCGGAGCAGCGGCTCGAGAAAACCTACCAGGGATCATGGGCGCTTCTGTCGTGGCCAATGCTCAAGGGAAGGAAAGCTCTGGTGGTGGACATAACCCTGACAATGCTGTGACAATGCCGATTAGGGATAAGGATGCTAATATATGAGATTTGGTAAGGAGGATACTCCGGAATGCCTCAATTGAGAAAAGACCCGATTGTGGGACGCTGGGTAATCATCAGCACGGAGCGCGCCAAGCGCCCCCGCGACTACAATCTTTCGAGTGTACAATCCCAGAACGGCGCCTTCTGCCCATTCTGCCCCGGCAACGAAGGCACGACACCTCCCGAGGTCATGGCTTATCGCGACAGAGGCTCGCCTCCGAACGGCCCCGGATGGCGCCTGAGGGTGATCCCCAATAAGTTCCCTGCCCTGATGATCGAGGGTGGCCTGGATCGGGAGGGAGAGGGGCTGTACGACATCATGAACGGTGTGGGCGCCCATGAGGTTATTATAGAAAGCCCGCATCATCATAAAAGTTTTTCAGAGCTTGACCAGCGGGAGATGGAAAATGTTATCTGGTCGTTCAGGGACCGCATCATTGACCTGAAGCGAGACTCGCGATTCCGGTACATCCTTGTGTTCAAGAATCGCGGGGCCGCCGCGGGAGCAAGCCTGGAACACACCCACTGCCAGCTCATAGCCCTCCCTATAGTGCCCACAAACGTCAGGGAGGAGCTGGCTGGCAGCCGGTCATATTACGATCTAAAAGAGCGGTGTATTTTTTGCGACATCGTGCATCAGGAGTTGAAGGACGGTTCACGCGTAGTGCTCGAAAACGAAGATATCCTGGTGGTGTGCCCGTTTGCTCCGAAGTTCCCCTTTGAAATGTGGGTACTGCCCAAAAACCACAACGCCTTCTTCGAGGACAGCAAGGAAAATGAATTCAAAAACCTCGCTCAAGCCATGTCTCTTGCCTTCCGCAAACTGGATAAGGCCCTGAACCACCCCCCCTATAACTTCATCCTGCACACCAGCCCCATAAACGACAAGTCCACAACCTATTACCATTGGCACTTCGAGATCATGCCGACCCTCACCAGGGTTGCCGGCTTCGAATGGGGATCGGGATTCTACATAAACCATACGCCGCCCGAAGACAGCGCAAAATTCTTGAGAGAATTGGAAGTCTGATAACACATGAACGTTCCGCGAGTGCTTATCATATCGGCGCTGGACCCCTCGGGGGGCGCGGGCATGCTGATGGACCTTCGCGCGGTGCGCGGCGCGGGGGCGGAGGGCGTGGCTGCCGTCGCAGCGATCACGGTGCAGGGGCCTCGCGGCGTGAGGGCCGTGCATCCGGTAAGCGACGTGATTCTTATCGCCCAGATAGAAACCCTGGTGGACGAGCTATCCATAGGGGCCATCAAGATTGGAGCGCTGGGCGCCGCCGAGAACATCCGGGCCGTGTCCGCCTTTCTCCATTCGCACCCCCAACTGCCCGTGGTGCTCGATCCGGTTCTCAAGCCAACTCACGGCGTTGACCTGATGCCGCGCGACGCGCTTGTCGAGCTGAGGCGGGGTCTGCTCGAAGTGGCGACGGTAGTCACCCCGAACAAGGATGAAGCGGGCACGTTGACCGGCATTGAGGTGAGCGATGTGAAGTCAATGCGCAAGGCCGCAAAGCAACTGCTTTCCATGATGGGGCCTGATGGCGATCACTGGGTGCTGGTTAAGGGCGGCCATCTGGCGGGCGACCCGGTGGATATGCTCATGGGGAGGAGCAAATCCCACACGTATCACGGCAAGCGCCGCCCCGGAGAATACCGCGGAACCGGCTGCGCTCTCGCCTCGGCCATTGCGGCGGGCCTGGCCCTAGGCATGGATGTCCCCCAAGCGGTCACAAAAGCGCGCCGTCTCCTTCTAAAATGGATGGATCAGGCGGAGCCGAGACAGGAACCCAAACACCTCAGACCCTGATCGCTCGCATCGGGTAATGAATTTCTCGCCACAGCGTTTCAACCTGAAAAGCCCCATCTGGCCGCTGGTTATTATCTACACCGCCGGGTCAGCCTTCTTATTGCTGACAAATTCAGGCTCAATCACAACAGCGCTAATCGCATACCCCTTCATCTCCGTGTTTCCGTGCCTTTTCTTGTTGACTTTGATGAGCAAAAGTCCCGCCGATTTCGGGGTTATTTTGCCCGCTTCGGTAATGGTTGGGCCGGTTTTCTCGACTCTTGTGGGGGCCGCCACTATATATATTGGTCGGAGCATTGAAATTGCCGCGCCGGTCATCCTGGCGTCAGGGTTAGGGTTGGGGGTCATCGCCATAGTGCGACGTGGGGAACTGGTTATTCCGAGGCCGCGCGCAAATTGGCTGCCTGCGATCCTGTTCTCCGGGTTTGCGGTATCCCTTGTGGTAGCCGTGTTGGCCCACAGCCTGCGAATCCGGCTTCTTCATGACGGCTGGTTCCACTCCGCAGTGGCATTGCGTATCATCAAGGCCGGCCTGCCCCCCGAAGACCCCGCCTTCCCCGGCGAAACGGTTCAAAATTACTGGTTCTACCACGCATGGGGCGCGATCCTCACGTGGACATTTCAGCGGCCCCCTGCGGATATGTATGCGCTCATCAACGTGCATTCGCTGATCGGGGCCATCTTAGGGGCATGGGTTCTGGCGGTGGAATTTTTCAAGAGGACCCGGCTTCGCATGATCGCCCTTTTTTTCTCCATTCTGGGCCTGAACACCCTGGGATTTTTTTATCTTATCCTCAACCACCTGCTCAAGACCAAGCCCAATATAGATTTTGAATCCCCCCACATTTTGTTGCAGTTCATGGTCTTTCACGGCGAGCACCGGATACCCTATTTCCTCGATAAATTTACCCCCCCAAACGCCTTTCCGCTGGGGGTATGCCTGTATGCGGCCTGCGCATATTTTGCGATTCGCATTATCCGCAATGGCGCGGACACCCTGCTTGTTGTTTCGATTTTTCTCGCAACCCTGGGCGTTTTTATGTTCCATCCCACAACCGCCCTGGGACTGGGCGCCGGTATCGGGTGCGGGCTGGCCCTTCAGGCGGTGGTCCGGAAGAGCATAAGACCTTTCCCATTTTGGATAATGCTCGCAACGGGCCTTCCCGCGCTGCTTTCCATCCCCTATCTCTTCTCCATATTCCCCTTCCATGCTGAGCTTATGGAAGAATCATTTTTATCACAAAACCTTTGGAACACGGTAAGCACTTATCCACTCCTGGCTCCATTCCTGTTTTTCGGGATTCGCCATTTTTACCGGTCGAAAGACCCGGCGTCAATATTTCTCATAGGCTTTCTCGCGGGCACAACGCTGGCGGCGCTTTTTCTCAAGCTTCCGGGCACGAACCAGTACAAATTCATTCAGCTTATGTGCCTGCCTGCGGGGCTGTTGTCCGCCGCGGCATTCAACGAAGAAAGCCGAAAGTTGTTCAAGGCTATTTTGCTCACAATTTTCATCATTTTCACCGCGATAAACACCGTTATCACCGCCTATGCCTACGTAACTTCGCCCGCATGGAATCAAAAATTTTTCATAACCGAGGGAATTCATGTCCTCCCCATTGAATTCTTCAAGAGCGATATAGATTTCGACAGGTGGGCGAGGGATACCCTGCCTGAGAACGCCATTATTATGACTTATTCGGGGCCGCTGCAATGGGGGCTGCCCGAGATGGCTTTGAGCGCCGAGCGGCCCGTGATGTTTCCTTATTTAACCTGGGTTTCCATGGGCCACAAAGATAAAGCCGACCTGAGGGAAATGGTCAAAAGAATATTCAGCGCCGACCCCATAGTATCGCGGGATATTGAGACGCTCTACAAGTTCAAGCGGCCCCTATATTTCGTGCTCACCCCCGTGCTTTCGGCGATTCCGCCGATCGCCTCTAAATTCGATTCCAACCCCAATCTATTCAAGCTTGTCTATAACGACGGCGGCTATAAGGTCTACCTGTTTGAAAAGCGGGAAATGCATTGATTGTCACGGCGGGCATAATCGCGGACACCCACGACTGGCTTGACCCCCTGGTCTTCGACATTTTCGCCGGGGTTGACAGGATACTCCATGCGGGCGACGTCGAGGATATGGGCGTCATCAGGCGGCTCGAAAAGATCGCCCCCGTCATCGCCGTGGCCGGAAACCACGAATCGCCCGAGGTCACCGCCGCCTTCCCCTGGCTCACCACTCTGCATCTTGGGGGCGTCAAGATCGCGCTGACACACCAGTTCCTCCCCCTCAACATCCCCAACCTCTTGCCCCTTCAGGAAGGCTGGGCCTCAAAACTCGGCCTTGATGGCGCGCAGGCGCTGGTCTTCGGGCACACCCATGAGCCGGTCAACCTCAGGATCGGAGACATCCTCTACTTCAACCCCGGATTCGCGGGGCCTGAAAAAATGGAACCGGTGAGAACGGTGGGGTTATTGAAGGCCGAAGGGAATGATGTCTCGGGAGAGGTCTATTTCCTCAGCCCTCCGCCGCGCGAAGAGTATTTCAAAAAGGCAAAGATATGGAAACCGTTACTATCGCGTTAATTTTCAAGTGGCTTTTTACGGTGTGATGGGCTATCTTAAATATTGATTTTATGAAAACAATTGATGTCGTCCTATATCGCGAAGGGAAACACTGGGTTTCTCAAGCTCTGAACGTAGATGTGTCATCCTTTGGGGACTCGCCAGAGGAAGCATTATCGGCGATCCGGGAAGCGCTGGAGTTGTTTTTCGAGGATGATCCCCGCGTTGAAATTCGCGAAGTGACCGACGCGCGGATCGAGGAGATTCGTGTCACGGCTGTTTAGCAGCCGGCAGATTATCCGCGCGCTTGAACGTGCCGGATTCAAGGAAATCGGCCAGCGGGGCAGACATAAAAAGTTTCGGGCAATAATAAACGATCAGGTTTTCACTGTTATTGTAAAACATCCCTCCCCCGAAGTGCCTGCGGGAACTTTCGCTTCTATACTTCGCCAGGCAGGCATGAGCCGCAAGGAACTCGAAAAATACCTATACTGAACCACTAATTTTCACTTCTTTCCCGATATGGATTAAGTAGAAGGGCCATTTGCAGAAATTATCAAGATTGGTAATAATAAGCAAATTTCCTCAATTTGCCTGCAATTTATAATTTGTAATTTGCGTTGAGGATTGCGACATTTTATTACTGTGATAGAATGGGAACAGTTTTGCCGTTAAAGCTGGAGAAGTAGAAAAATGGAAGAGCAAAAATATAAGGTTCGATCCCCTTTTTTACCTCTTTATTCAACTGTGCGTCAAGTACTTAAAATCCTAGAAGGCGTCCCAAAAACAGTCTTCATGGAGATGGAATCAGCCATCTGGGATCAAAGAGGAACCCCTCAAAATCCCGTTGATTGGTCAGCCCCTGACACTTGGATCAAAGAGCGGCTTTCAGGAAAATTTGCCGACTTAGCGCACGATATATGGGAAAGAAGCGAAAAACAAGTCAATCCAAGATATGTATCTGGTACCGACCTTTTAATCAACACTTATGAACTATTAGTGCCAGATGATTCTGGAGTTTATAGACTTACCGATCGAGGTGAGGGATTCTTAAAAAACGACCCAAAGGTTATTAAAGAAATTGACGAAACTGAAGGAATACCTCAATTGCTTTCAATACTCTCCATGAAGACCAAAGCTAAAAGGAGCGATTTAATATCAGATTGGGGGGATTTTCTAAGAGAATATTCAAACTATGGTACAGCTTCAACAATTAGTGATACTCTACGAAGCCACTTGCTGAATCTTGTAGAAAGAAGACTTACGGCCAGAAGTGGCAATTTTTATGAAATTACCCCAGTAGGCCTAGAATACCTTGCATCCTTTAGAGGAATTACTAATGATCCTAGAAAAAAAGTTCTAGAGGTACTTACAGGTTATAATAATGAACAAATTGCGTATCTGAGACAGAAATTGAGTGAAATGCACCCCACAGCTTTTGAACATCTTGTGAAAGACCTTTTAGAGGCTATGGGATATGAAGATGTTAATGTCACAAAAGTCAGCGGAGATAAAGGGATAGACGTCGTAGCCACTCTCCAGTTTGGGATTACAACAATAACGGAGTTTGTTCAGGTTAAAAGAATTCAGGGCAGTATTCCGCGTCCTATTCTTGATCAATTGAGAGGGGCGTTACCTTACCATAAGGCTCTTAGAGGGACACTTATAACAATTGGCTCATTTAGTAAAGGATGTCAAGAAGCGGCTCAATTCCCTGGGGCCGCCCCCATAACTTTAATTGATGGAGAAAAGTTACTAGAATATCTTATTGATAATCAAATAGCGATTAAGAAAAAGCCTGCAGATTTGTTTGAAATTGATGAAGATTACTTCCGTGTTTCAGATGGAAAAGAGACGGTGGGAGAGGGATAAATAATGGTTTCCAATATGATCGTTATTTCAGAATGGCCCGGACAACTTATTGTCCGGGTTGCCTGAGCAACAAGAGGGTTTCATCATGGGTCACGGGATTAAGGCTTTGTATTAAAATGGGTATCATCCGATTTCTAATTGTAAAGAATCCAACATAATCTGCGACCCTTTTGTCTTTCAGGCCTGGCTGTGGTCAACCTTGTTGAAATTTACAAAATGGCCGACGCGCGGATCGAGGAGATCGAGTCCATGAGGTTTGACATAAAGGCAAAAATCGCCTAGTATTTCGATAAACTAACAGGGGGAATGATACCCCGCCAAAGGAGCAAAAAATCATTATGGAAGACAAAAGAGAGATAAAGCGGCGAGTGAAAAGCCGGGGCTTGACGACGCCTTTAAGTTTCACTCTGGTTGCGATGCTTCTGGTTTCAATTTTTGTGGCGGTGGCCGAGGAACAGAAGGCCACGGAGCCGACGGTTGACAAAACCAGCGTTATAGTCAGGGCCTCGCGCTTCAATATTTACGTAAACGATAAGGAAACTCCCGAATGGACCCCAGCAATAAGCTTTATGGTTAACGGCCCCATAGCCGCGGGCAGCCAATTGTACGTCGAGTATTCGATACAGCCCGGGAAAGTATGGCTGACCTATAATTGCGACACGGGCGAGGTCGGGGCTAACGGATGGTGGTCGCTTACAGAATGCAAAAATACCGACAACAAGAATTATACTCCCTACGCCGGGGTCGTGAGCTTCAATATAAAAATCAAAAACGAGCTTGAGAATACGAATAAGACTCTATTCAGCGGCAAGTTCAAGGTAAAAAAGAATAGCCTGCCGCCGGAACAAGCGGACATGACGTTTTACGTGGACTACGACTGGTGCCTGCCCATAGCAATTTTAACCTATAATAAGGTGGAGGGCTCCAGCGGAGGCGGCCGCTACGACGCCAAAATGGCATTTCCAGTTGTGCTCATGTGGTTCCCGGGGGATGGTAAGAACCGTCCCAGGCCTGCAGGCTACCTTTACTACAATGGCAAAAAGGTGGGCAGCAGCACGGAGGCTGATAATGGTAACACCAGGGATCTTGAGGGCCTTAATGCGCTGGATTCCGCCGGGCGCACTTACCAACGCTATGCATTCTATATGGGAAAGGTCACCGTATTCGACAGAAATATAGAAGGGAGTCGCCTCACCGACTGGCACAACATGGAAAAAAATCCGGGCGATTATGAAGTGAAAGTGCTTTGGGACGGCAAACTTGTCCGATACACCAAGTTCACAGTCGGGCAGGATGGCAATATCGTTGATAACGGTATCGCAAAGGCAAGCGGTCTAAACGCGAAAAATTTATCGCTAGGCGGTTGGACAGACGCGATTTATGTCCTGCCGGTAAAAATCCTCGGCAACGACGGGCTTAACTGGGACCAGAACTCATGGAAGACCGACGCCTTCTGGGGTAATCCGCTGAAAAACTTCACCTTGCCGCAATGATCGCAAGGCAAAAGCAGCTTATACACAATGAGGGGGCCACGCGCCCCCTTATTTTTTCCCATGGCGTGACTACAACAACGCGGGGAGAAGCTTGTTGACATTTTCGGTGAGTAATTGAACTATAGATATATGATTGAGATAAGGAGGTGTCGCCATGAAAGTACAAAGTAATAGTGGTAAGGGCGCTGATCCCCTTCAATTGATTAAAAAAGGAGAAATTGAAAGTGAAGATCATGGAAAGGAGACATTTCCATTCTGGAAATTGTTGACAACCGAAGAGCTTATCGAAATTCAGGGCGTCGCCCCCATCAATAACCTTGATGAACTATCAGCCCTCTGGCCCGCAGATGACGATCCTGAAGAACTCTTGAATTTCATTCTTGATGATCGCTATAAACGGGGAAGACTGGCCGGAAAAGTCGAGGTTGAGTAATGAGCACGGTTCTGCTTGATACCACTGTGGTTTCATTACTCCACCCTAAAAAGAAAAATAGCCCCATACGAGCCTTATATGAATCGCACCTAAAGGACGCGATTCTCGCTATCAGCTTCCAGAGCGTGGCGGAACTTTGGAAATGGGCTGAAAAGCAAAATTGGGGCGATAAAACTAAAGCGGGTCTCGATGAATTCATCAAAAGATTCCTTGTTTATCCTTACGATTATGAGCTTGCAAAAATCTGGGCGCATGTTTCCGCTCATTCCGAATCAATAGGCCGGAGGCTTGAAGCGGGCGATGCTTGGGTAATCGCCACTGCCGTCCATCGGAAAATACCGCTGCTTGCCCATGACAAAGATATGGCAGATTTAATAATCCCAGACTTGAACGTTATTTCATTTGTGAATTTGGAAACTTGATCCAGATATAGTGAATGTTTAATGGACGACTCCTTTCAGATTGAGGCAATTGGTATTCGAACCGTCGAGACAAAAGACAGTGTATCATTTCTGCGCAATGGGATCTCCGCTTTTTAACAGGATAATGAATCGCGTCCACTCGGGACCGATGACGTTTGCCGAGTTTATGGAGGCAGCGCTGTACGACCCCGATTACGGCTATTACACCAGCGGGAAGACGCGGATAGGGGCCGAGGGGGATTATATCACCTCGCCGTCCATGTCCCCGGTCTTCGGGAGGACGCTCGCCCGCCTCGCGGTCAAGCTCGACGAGATTCTCGACCATCCCGATCCCTTCACAATCCTCGAGCCGGGCGCAGGCATGGGCCAGACCGCGGCGGAAATACTCGGCGCGCTTGGGAAAAAGTCCCCTGATTTCCGAAAAAGAGTCCGTTACCTCGCTTTAGAGAAAAGCGCTGGCCAAAACGCCGTTTTAAAAAGGAATCTGGGGGAAATACCTGGATTTGAAGTGGTCGAAGGCTTATCTCTTATCAATCCGGTTGTTGGCATGATTTTTTCCAACGAGTTTTTCGATGCCCTGCCTGTTCACCGCCTGATTATGAGAGATGCGATTCGAGAGATTTATGTTGGAGAAGAAGGCGGGCGTCTTGTGGATGTGGAAGGGGAACTATCTGATAAGTCATTGGCGGAATGGTTTGAAACAGGGGTCAAATTGCTGAAGGGGCAAAGCGCGGATATAAGCCTTGAATGGATTAAATGGACGAAATTACTGGCGGAGAAGCTTGGCAAGGGCCTGTTGGTTTCGATAGATTACGGCTATCCGGCCCATGAATTATACTCGCCGGTGAGGTATCAGGGCACGCTATTGGCGTACAGGGGCCATAAAGTGAGCGATGATTTGTATGCCGATCCGGGGGGACAAGATTTAACCGCACATGTTGATTTTACGGCCCTTGCGGAGGCTGGCCTGCGGGCCGGGCTGGAAACCGTGGCGTTTAGCGACCAGTTGAGGATGTTTATGGCGTTGGGGGTTCATGAGGTGTTCGCGGAGCTTGAGGCCGAATGCCCAACCCTGGCGCAGTATCAGGTTGCTGTGCAGCCAGCGAAAGCCCTGATAATGCCGGGAGGTATGGGCGAGATGTTCAAAATTTTGGCGCAGCACAGGGGACTTGGCGATAAAATCGGGGATTTGCGCAAGATAATACCCCCCAAATATCAACTCTGGCCTCCAGAAGATCAAGCCTGATTCTTAATTACCTGCTGGATGTAATAAGGAAGTTTTGAAATATCGGCGTCTTTCCCGAAGTTCTCTGCCAAAAAGGCCGCCGCTCTTCTTACCTCATCTCTTGTAAAGCCGTCTTCCAGCAGGGCGGTTATCTGCGCAAGCGCTAAATCCATGTCAACGTCTGATGGTTTGCGGCCGGATTTATTGAAGAATTCCAATGCGATAGCGCGCATTGTGAGGACTTTGCCCTCCCGGTCGAAGGCCTCCTCCGTAATGGGCGATTCTAGGGGTTTCGCGCGGGGTGGAGCGATTTCTTTTTTTTGGCGATCGGGCTTTTCATGCGATTCAGGCGCTTGTTTTTCGGCGCCAACAGAATACATATTAGGTACAGTATACACTTTATACAGAGTTCCATTTGTGTCCCTGTGGAGCGGGCGAATTACGCCCTTTTCGACGAGGCCGGAGAGGGTCTTGAGCAACCTTCTATGGGACAAGCCCGTGCGCGACACAAGCTCTTTCTTTCCGACTCGCGCCCAATCGGCACCAGCGCCGTAGCTTAGCCTGTAAATATGGCCCAGCACGGCCTGTTCCAGGGCATCGAGGCCCGGCATTACCTTATCGTACAGTTCCGCGGGGAAGCTCACAGGATGGCGGGATTTATGCAAGGTTTCCCCGGCGTACTCGATCTCCGCCTCTTCCCCCATCGCGGAACGCTCGAGCTTTTTAAGGGCGGATACGGAATCGGGGGACGCTGTTGGAATTTCCCGGCTGCCCGGAATCGGCTTATAGTAGAGAGTTATCCGGCTTTTGCGCGCCATTCGCTCTCCTTTCTTTTTGGGGACGAAAATATACTCTGTACAGAAAATGTATATTATGTATTTTAATAAAAAAAAATCCCCTGTCAAGAGGGGATTTTTTTGCCGCTTGCCTGCAGCGGCTATTCTTTGCATTCGGTAATGAAATAGTCCTTTAAAAGGCCCATGAGATTCTCATCCTCCTCCGTCATACAATGAGGACACAGGTTTTTAACCTCGATGTCAACGACTTCTTTGGTGGCGGTGAGTTTTTTAATAAGCGCTCCCTTGACTGGCTCCTTTTCAGTATCGAAGACCACCCAGTTTTCCATTTTTTCCAGACCACAGCCTTCATTCCGGGGATTCTTGGGGCTTCGCAAGTCGTGGAGCACTCCCGAGGCAATATCGAACAGGAAACGGTATTTTACGTCGTCTTTCGAAAATATCATATAGCTCCTCTTTTGTAACATACTATCACAACATCCGAAGAATTTCAAGGGAAATCTAAAAATTCAAGGGCTTGTCAAGGCCAGGTTATTTTCGCGCCCCAGGATGCAGTCACCAACCTCGTGCGCTGAAGCGATTGACAAATGTAAATAAAACTGAAAGAATTTCCCTTGCCAGTGAGAAATTCAAAGGAGGAAAAGATGAGATGCCGAAACGCGAAGATATCAACAAAGTGATGATAATTGGATCGGGGCCGATAATTATTGGCCAGGCATGTGAGTTTGATTATTCCGGGACGCAGGCCTGCAAGGCGCTGCGAAAGCTGGGTTATGAAATCGTCCTGGTCAACTCGAATCCCGCGACCATCATGACCGATCCGGGCATGGCGGACGTTACCTACATCGAGCCTCTCACCATCGAGGCGTTGGGGGAGATTATCGCCAAGGAGCGCCCGGACGCGATTCTCCCGAACCTGGGCGGCCAGACCGGCCTGAATCTCTCCTCAGAACTCGCAAGGAAGGGAATTCTCGATAAATATGGGGTAAAGGTCATCGGCGTCGAGGTTGACGCTATCGAGCGCGGGGAGGATCGCCTGGCGTTCAAGGAGACAATGAACCGGCTTGGGATCGCAATGCCAAATAGTGAAATCGCTTACACAGTCGAGGATGCGGAGAAAATCGCCGACAAGCTCGGCTACCCCGTGGTCATACGCCCCGCTTACACGCTCGGCGGCACCGGAGGCGGCCTGGTCTACAACAAGGAGGAGTTCCGAATAGTCGCAAGCCGCGGACTGTCCTTCAGCCTCGTAGGCCAAATACTTGTCGAGGAATCGGTACTTGGGTGGGAGGAACTCGAGCTGGAGGTCGTGCGCGACAGGAAAAACCAGATGATAACCGTGTGCTTCATCGAAAACGTTGACGCGATGGGCGTGCACACTGGGGATTCGTTTTGCGTGGCGCCGATGCTGACGATTGACCAGGAATTGCAGAAGCGAATGCAAAAATACTCCTATGACATCGTTGAGGCGATCCGGGTGATCGGCGGCACGAACATTCAGTTCGCCCACGATCCTAAAACGGGACGCGTCGTCGTCATCGAGATCAACCCGCGAACTTCGAGGTCATCCGCGCTGGCAAGTAAAGCCACCGGGTTTCCAATAGCCTTCGTTTCATCGCTTCTCGCCGGCGGGCTGTCCCTCGATGAAATCCCGTATTGGCGGGAAGGCTCCCTGGATAAATACACACCATCGGGAGATTATATCGTCGTGAAGTTCTCCCGATGGGATTTCGAGAAGTTCAAGGACGTCGAAGACAAGCTCGGGACCCAGATGCGCGCCGTGGGCGAGGTTATGAGTATCGGTAAAACTTATAAGGAGGCGTTCCAGAAATCCATCCGCTCCCTCGAGAAGGGACGCTATGGGCTTGGATTCGTGAAGAATTTCAATTCGCTCCCCCTCGAAGAGCTTCTCTCAATGCTCAACAAGCCCACCAGCGAGCGGCAGTTTATCATGTATGAAGCCTTGCGAAAAGGGGCGAGCACACAAACCTTGTATGAAAAAACATATCTGAAGCCGTGGTTCATCGAGCAGATGCGGGAGCTGACGCAGCTCGAGGAAAAGATACTCAAATTCAAGGGCAGGGTTCTTCCTGACGACATCCTCGAGCAGGCCAAGAAAGATGGATTTTCCGACAAATACCTCTCTCAGCTGCTCGGCGTTCCGGAAGTTGACGTCAGGAAGAAGCGCGGGGAGTTGGGCATAAAAAAGGCTTTTGACGCGGTGCCGGTCAGCGGGGTGGAGAACGCCGCGTATTATTACTCCACCTACAACGGCCCCGATAAGGTGAAAACCAGCAATCGGAAAAAGATAATGATCCTGGGCGGCGGGCCAAACCGCATCGGGCAGGGGATCGAGTTCGATTACTGCTGCGTCCATGCCGCGTTTGCGCTTCGTGATCTGGGCTATGAAACCATCATGGTCAACTGCAACCCCGAAACGGTGTCCACCGATTACGACACCTCCGATAAGCTGTATTTTGAGCCGCTTACTATCGAGGACGTGCTGAGCATATACGATAAGGAAAAGCCGGAAGGCGCCATTGTGCAGTTCGGCGGCCAGACCCCGCTCAATATAGCCAGTGAACTCGAAAAGGCGGGAGTGAAAATACTCGGCACATCCCCCGCCGCCATTGACCTTGCCGAAGACCGCGACCTCTTCAGGAAGATGATGCAGAAATTCGGTATTCCGCAGCCGGAATCGGATATGGCGAAGACGTTCGATGAAGCCCTCAGGATTGCGGAAAGAATAGGCTACCCGCTGATTGTCCGGCCATCTTACGTGCTCGGCGGGCGAGCAATGGAGATTGTCCACGATGAGGAAATGTTGAAACATTACCTTGCTGTGGCCGTCGAGGTTACACCGGAAAGGCCGATCTTAATTGATAAGTTTCTGGAAAACGCGATCGAGACGGAGGCGGACGCCATCACCGATGGAACGGACGCCTTTATCCCCGCCGTCATGGAACACATCGAGCTTGCCGGCGTGCATTCTGGCGATTCGGCATGCGTCATTCCTCCCACAAGCATCCCTCCGGTGCACCTCGAGACAATCAATGAGTACACCCGGCGGATTGCGATCGAGTTGAACGTTGTGGGGCTAATGAACATACAGTACGCCATTGCGAACAACACCGTTTACGTTCTCGAGGCGAACCCGCGCGCATCGCGGACGGTGCCTCTGGTTTCAAAGGTCTGCAACATCAACATGGTGAGACTCGCAACGCAATGCATGCTGGGCAAAAAACTCGCCGAGCTGGGCGTTAAAAATAAAAACATCCCTCACTTCGGGGTCAAGGAGGCTGTGTTCCCGTTCAACATGTTCCCGGAGGTTGATCCGATCCTCGGCCCGGAGATGCGCTCTACCGGCGAGGTCCTCGGCCTTGCAAGCTCGTTCGGGCTGGCGTTTTTCAAGGCCGAGGAAGCCACCCAGTTGCGTCTCCCCGTTGAAGGCGCTGTCCTTATCACGGTCAACGATCCCGATAAACCCGCATCCCTCGAGATAGCAAGGCGGTTCAAACAGCTCGGCTTCAACATACTCACTACGAAGGGAACCCACGACTTTCTGCAAAAAAACGGGTTTGAAACGAAATTAATTGAAAAAATGCATGAGGGGCGCCCGAATATCGTGGACGCAATAACCAACAGGGAAATCCAGCTTGTCATAAACACGCCTTCCGGCAAGCTTGGCAAATACGACGATTCGTACATCCGGAAGGCCGCGATAAAATTCAAGGTGCCCTACATCACCACCCTTGCCGCCGCCGTCGCCGCCGCAAAGGGCATCGAGGCGTATAAGCAGGGTAGGGGAGAGGTAAAATCCATCCAGAGCTATCACATGGATATCAAATAGTTGACAGAGTTATAGTGGAGAGTAAGATAATGCTCTATTATGGATCAACCTGACAGCGCGCAATCGCCTGCTCACATCCATGTGAGGACGGAATGGCTGATCGCGGTTTCCCTTGGGGTCGCCGCCGCGATCAGCCGCATCCCCTTCCTCGAGCCGGGGCCTTTTTATACCGATTCCTTCAACATTCTCAGGGGGATAACCAAGACGGGAGTCGCCCATCCGCCCGGCTACATCGGGTACGTCATGGCCGCGCGGGTCATGGGATGGGTTCTACTCTCCCCTCACGCGGGCATTCTGGCTTTCAATCTGATAACCACGTTTATAATTGCGGTGACGCTGTATCTTTTCGGACGCCGATTCAGCGGCGCCACGCCCACCTCAAGCGCGCTCATGACGATACTCTTCCTCGCCAACCCGTTTTCTTTTTATTACGGCGAAGTGTCGCTTTCCTTTATTGCGGAGGGGATGACCGCGCTGGTGACGGCCATACTTTGCTGGGAATCCTTGTGCGGCAAGAGATATGCCGTGTACGCGTCCGCTGCGGCATTGGCGCTTGGCGCATCCATCCGCCAGACGTTGCTGGTGTTCATGCTGCCCCTATGGGTGGGGGTTCATTTGTTCGCGTACTGGCCCCGCGCGCTCGGGGGGCCGGGGCGGACAGGGGATGATTTAAACCGAATGTCTTTCACCGGGAATGGACGAAGCCTTAAGCCTTTGATGCTGGGCATTTTACTGATGATCCCTCTAGTCCTCCTATGGATGATACCAACGTTTATCCTGTACAGGGCGCAAGGAGGCTATTCGGAAGAGATGAGGCGGCAAATGGCGGAGGCCGTCTGGGCCAATTCCATTTTTGTTAAGGGTTTGCTGGGGCCTGTAAAGAACGGGGCGAAATTATTTTTCAGTATCGCATGGGGGATGAACGCAATTATTTTTCTCTATTTCCTTAAGGACGCGCGAATTTATTTCAGGAAATTATTGGCGGGCGAGCGTCGCTCTCTTACCTTCCTCGCCTTATGGCTTTTGCCCCCTTTGATATTTTACACCCTGATATTCATGGGCCCGCCCGGGTACCTTTTCGTATTCCTGCCCGCGCTTTATCTGCCTCTCGCGGGCCTGCTTGAAGGAAGGGCAACCCGTATTGCCATAGTGGCGGCGATCTTCAGCGCCATATTGTTCCTTTTCCTCAAACCTCTTCCCGACAATGTTCGCAGAAACAGGCTAGCCAATGTCATAATTTTCAAATACAACGCCACAGGCATAAAAGCGCAGGATTCACGCAACCTTCAAAATATTGACAGTATTCTGCCGAGAGATTATAAAAACAGGTCGGGGTTTTATTTGAAGTAGACAGTGGACAGAAAAAAAGGCCCAAGGCCTTGGGCCTTAAGCCAAAGAGAAACTGTCAACTGTTCACTGTCTACTGTAAATTTATTGAGAGCGTCCCAAATTCTTGAGTTATCGAGAAATGAGAAGATGACCTTGGAGTGCTGGAGCCATGCTCCAGCCTTTGCTCGTCGAAGCCATGCTTCGGCAAAACCTCACGTGGGTACCCATGTG
>Ga0209777_10002215_pt1 | contig 26133 bp, 15 predicted proteins | sample FrelakmetHBP12HB_FD_187147 | JGI IMG/M metagenome (GOLD analysis project Ga0209777, IMG submission 187147) | Freshwater lake sediment microbial communities from the University of Notre Dame, USA, for methane emissions studies -HBP12 HB (SPAdes)... | ecosystem: Environmental > Aquatic >... | reverse complement strand
CTGCTGCCAACCGTCGGGAAACAGCCCGAGCAGGATCTTCCAGTTCTCATCCGTCGCGTTTTCCACGTCGAGCCTCGCTTGACTCAGCATAGGCCAGACCTGAAAGATAATCAATGCTTAAGTTAGCTCGTATGGGCCAGGAGACCTGTCCCACTTGTCGAAGTTCGGGAGCCAACGCATTTCGGGCTTGACAGGCGGGCGGCGTAGTGCTAAATTTTTAGCATTATGCTTAAAATTCAGCATGGAGCCGGATCCGATGCCCAAGGCTGACCCGGGGAAACTGAGCCGCCGCGAGCGGCAGATGATGGATATTCTGTACCGCCGAGGAAGGGCGACTGCGTCTGAGATTCACGAAGCCATGCCCGACGCCCCGAGTTACTCGGCCGTGCGCGCCACAATGCGCATTCTCGAGGAGAAGGGGCACGTGCGCCACGAGGAGGCCGATTTACGGTACGTGTACGTGCCGACGGTGCCTCGCGAAAAGGCTACCCGCTCCGCGCTGAACCACCTAGTCGAGACCTTCTTTGACGGCTCGGCGGGGAATGCGGCCGCAGCTCTCCTCGACGCCTCCGCGCGCTCGCTCAAGGAGGAGGAACTCGACCGCCTGGCACAACTGATCGAAAAGGCGCGGCATGAGGGCCGTTGATATGACAGGGATGATCGGAATCATTCTGGATTCTGCCTGGAAGGGCACCGCCGTTTTTGCAGCGGCGGCGGTACCGGCACTGATTCTCCGGCGGGCCTCCGCTTCGGCGCGGCACCTGGTTTGGGCGGCTGCTTTGGGTGCCGCGCTCGCGGTTCCGTTCCTGTCACGTGCGGTACCGCAGTGGAAGGTGCCGGTGTGGAGCTACGACCCGGCCAGTACGGTGGTGTTCCGTATCGATGCGATACCGTCCGCCGCTGGTGTAGTGGAGAGCAATGTGGCCCAGAGCGCAGCCGGACCCGATCGGACCGGCTGGCCGGTCCGGATCGCCCGCGGCGCCGGCGGGGCACCGCTGATCGTTGTGCTGTGGTTCTGCGGTATGGGAGTTGTGCTCTTCCGGATGGCAGCCGGGCGGGCCGCGCTCTCGGCGGTTCGGCGCCGGTCCACGCCGGCAGGTGAGCCGGTTCGGGCGCTCGCGCGCGGGCTGGCCCGCGACCAGGGTATCGAACGGCCGGTCGAGATTCTCAAGACGAGTTCCGCCATGATTCCCGTGACGTGGGGAGTGCTCCGCCCTGCCATTCTCCTGCCTGAACCTCTTTTGGTGGATGCCGCCGGCCTTAGGGTGACACTCACGCACGAACTCGCGCACATCGCGCGGTGGGACTATCTCTGGCAGAGGCTGGGCGACATTACCTGCGCCCTTTACTGGTTCCACCCGCTCGCGTGGTTCGCGCGGCGCGAGGCGCTCCGCCTGCGTGAGAGGGCCTGCGACGACATCGTGCTGCGCGCGGGCGCCCGGCCTTCGGACTATGCCGCGCGGCTACTGGATCTCGCGCGAAGTCTGTCCTGTCCGCGGCTGTGTGGCGTGCCGGCGATTTCGCAGTGCGCACAGCTCGAGATCCGCCTGCGTGCCATCCTCGATCCGCGGGTGCGCCACGGAGGATTGAGCCGACGTGCGGCGGCCGCGGTTGCCGTGCTCGCGGGGTTGGCGGCCCTAGCAATTGCGCCCGTACGCCCGGCGGCAGCAGCCGGTCCGTTCGCCGGCAAAGCCGGACCGGCGGGGGCAGTCGTACAAGGCACCGAAGCACGAGATTACGAAGTGCTCGACGCGCGAGGGGCCGAAGCGATCAAGGCCTTCGATTTCCAGGGGGCTCTCCTGTCGTACGAACAGTCGCTCCGCGCACGAGCCCGCTTCGGCCAGAACTCGCTCGAGTATGCGACGGGTCTCGCCAACCTGGCCCACGCCTATCACGCATGGGGTCACCTGGGGGATGCCGCGACGTACGCCGCGCAGGCGCTTCCGTTACTGGAACGCAACGCCGGCGGGAGCGATACAGCGTTGTTCGAACCTCTTTACATCCTCGGCTTGAACGAGCATGCGAGCGGCGGCGGACAGGCGGAAGCGTATTACCAACGCGCGCTGACGGTAGCGCGGTCGTCGGCGGTGCCCGGATCGGCAACGGGGCTCGCATGGAACGCGCTCGCAACGCTGAAGGCCAAGGGCCACGACGTATCCGGCGCGCTCGGCTGTCTCGACCAGGGCTTGTCGGCAATAGCAGGGGAGGACAGTTCAGCCAAGCTGGTTCTGCTGCGCAACCGAGCGGCGGCGCTCCGCGAGCTGGGCCGCACGGCCGAAGCCGACGCGAACGAAGCTCAAATGCGCGAACTGGGCGAGTCTATTGCCAGGGCGGCGAAACCTCCAACGCAGGAGGGGGCGCCAGCGGACGCGGGAGCTCCGTACAGGGTAGGCCATGGCGTTTCAGCACCCGCAGTCGTCGAAAAGGCCGAGCCCGGCTACAGCTCCGAAGCGCGCGTCCAGCATGTGCAAGGCACGGTTGTGCTGTCGATCGTGATCGGCAGTGACGGCAGCGTGCAGAAGATGCGCATGCTTCGGCCGCTCGGCTTCGGGCTCGACAACGAAGCGATGGAAACCGTGCGCCGTTGGAAGTTCGAGCCGGGCAAGAAGGAGGGCGAGCCGGTAGCGGTGCAGGCCACCGTGGAAGTGAACTTCCGTCTGATGTGAAGCGGTGCCGGGACGGGGCCGGACGGGAGTTGCGCTTTCGGGGCAACTGCGAGTGAGGGGAGTCGCAGGGCCAGCGCGAGATCCTTAATCGTGCGAAAGGCCGGCGATAACGGCCATCTGAGGCGCCAGCGGCGTTGTATTATGGTCAAGTGAGCCGTGTTTCCAGCAACCTTGATGGATCGCGGGACATCACATATTTGATGCGTCGCGGCATCCTCGCCAAACCGGTAAGCTACGGTCGCCCCTCCAGGAGGACTCTGTCCGTTCTCTTGCTACTGTGTTTGGCGATCTGGGCGCAGTCCTCGGCGCTCGCTTTCCAGCCTGGGCCGCACCATGCCGCGGAGCATTGCTGCCTGCTGTGCCACGTGGGGCCACTGCCTTTCCTGCAACCTGCCGTGACGTCTACGGTGACACCCGTTTTCCTCCTGGCCGGGCTCACCGACACCCCGGAGTTCAATCCTGGCCACCAAGTCCCGCTGGCCGCAGCCTCCTCCAGAGCTCCTCCCATCGCGTAGCTCTTTGCTGCTCGATCTGGTGGTCCAGCACCGGTGCCCGGCGCGGGACCATGTTGTTCTTCAGACTGGGATGAGGAGAGGGCTTTCGCCATGCAGGCAGCATCGTCGCGCATTGGCATACGGCTATTCCAAACCGTGTGTACCCCCGCAGTTCTTCTGGCGGCGCTGGGGTTGTCCCAACTGGCTTGTGGACAGTCGAGAAAAGCAGAAGGCGGAACCGCGAATGACGCCAGCGCGCAGCCCGGCCTTTTCACGGTGCCCCCGGATCAACTGGCTCATTTGAAGATCGCGCCGGTGGCCAGGACCTCCTGGCGAGTCGCCGTCCATACCACCGGCACGGTGGACTGGGACCAGAATCACACCACTCAGGCCATCACGCAGGTGAACGGGCCGATTACGCGCATTCTTGTGGATGTCGGTACGCCCGTGCAAGAAGACCAGCCGCTGCTTTACGTCTCGAGCCCCGATGTCGCCAACGCTATCGCTGCATACCGGAAGGCGCGAAACCGCGAGCAATACAACAAACGAATCGTAGACCGCACAAAGGAAATGGTGGACCACGGAGCGGTTGCCGTGAAGGACTACGAGGGCGCCCTGGCGGACTACAACGACGCCGTCACGGACGTCCAGAACAGCCTTCAGCCGCTGCGGATCTTCGGTATCACCGCGGCGGAGATTGACCAGTCGGAGAAGCAGGGCACGTCCATCAGCACCGAACTGGCCGTCCGGTCCCCCATCTCCGGCGTGATCGTGCAGAAGCTCATCTCGCCCGGGATGCTGATACAGGCGGGGCAGACTGTCTGCTTCCAGATCAGCGATGTTTCCACCGTTTGGGTGCAAGGGCACATTTTCGATCGCGACCTCCCTTCGGTGCGCATTGGCGACAGCGTGGAGGAATCCAACCTCTCCTTCAACCGGAGCATCCGCGGCACCGTTTCCTACGTCGGGTCCTTCGTCGATCCAAACACCCGCACCACTCCGGTCCGCATCGTCACGGCGAACCCCGGCGGGCTTCTGAAGAAGGACATGTTCGTCGATGCCGTCATTCAGACAAGCCGGCAGAACAACATTCTGGTGGTTCCGGTTTCGGCCGTGCTGCGCGACGACAAGAACGAGCCGATCGTGTACGTCCAGGTGGAGCCCGGCAAGTTCGCACAGCGTTCTGTAACCATCGGGCCACAGCAGGATGGACTGGTCGAAATTGCCAGCGGATTGCGGGAAGGCGAGAACATAGTTTCCGACGGCGGCCTCTTCCTCCACTTCGCCAATACCTTCTGACAGGGGCGCAAACGTCATGATCGCGAAACTGGTTTCCTTCGCCCTACGGCAGCGTTTCATCATCGTGATCGCCTCGCTCGCCCTCATGGTCTGGGGCGTGTTCTCTTTCCAGAAATTGCCGATTGACGCCTACCCCGATCTTTCGCCGCCCCACGTGGAAATCGTCACCCAGTGGCCCGGCCACGCGGCCGAGGAAATCGAACGGCTGGTCACGATTCCGCTCGAAATCGAAATGAACGGCATTCCGCGGCTGGACTCTCTTCGTTCCAAATCGCTGTACGGGCTTTCCTCCATCGCAATGAATTTCGAGTACGGCGCCGACCCGTACTTCGTGCGCGAGCAGGCGTTTGAACGCGTCGCCGCGGCTTCCATGCCTGCCGGACTGCAACCCGCCGTGTCCCCGCTGTTCAGCCCCAGCGGTCTCATCTATCGCTACGTGCTCGAGAGTCCCGATCGCTCGCCGCAGGACCTCAAAATCATCGAAGACTGGGTTCTGGAGCGCCACTACCGTTCCATCCAGGGCGTGGCCGACGATTCCGGCTTCGGCGGCGCCACCATGCAATACCAGGTGCTGCTCGATCCAAACAAGCTGTTCGCGCATGGCGTCACGGTCCCGCAAGTTACGAGCCAACTGGCCAACAACAACGCCAACGCGGGAGGCGGCTTCTATTCCCAGGGCGGCCAGTTCTACTACGTACGCGGCCTGGGACTGGTGCGCGATACGGCGGACATCGGGAACATCGTGGTGCTGCAGAAGAACGGGACTCCGGTCTACGTGAAAGACATCGCCCAGGTGGAAATCGGCCACGCACCGCGACTGGGTCAATTCGGATACAACAAGCAGGACGACGCGGTGGAGGGCGTCATCCTGATGCGCGTCGGCGAACAGGCCCAGGTCATTCTGCGGCGCGTCGAAGCGATGACCAAGGAGCTGAACGAACACGTCTTGCCCGCCGATGTGAAGGTGGTGCCGTATTACGACCGGCAGAGCCTGATCGAAGAGACCACAAAGACCGTGGAGGCCAACCTGCTGCGCGGCATGCTGCTGGTCCTGGTCATCCTGGGCCTCATGCTGTTCAGCATGCGGACGGCCTTGATTGTCGCGGTCACGATCCCGTTTGCGCTGCTGTTCTCCTTCATCTGCCTGGACTGGAGGCACATTCCCGCGAATCTCCTCTCCATCGGCGCCATCGACTTCGGCATCATCGTGGATGGCTCGGTGGTGATGGTGGAGAATATTTTCCGCGAGCTGGCGGCCCGCCACGCCGAGGGCGGCGACCACAACTTCATCGACATCATCCGGGCAGCCGCGCATGATGTGGAACGCCCCATCTTCTACGCGATTGCGGTGATCATCGCCGGCTATCTGCCCATCTATGTGCTCACCGGGCCCTCCGGCCGGCTCTTCCAGCCCATGGCGGACACCATGTCCTTCGCGCTGTTGGGCGCCCTGCTCTGCACTCTCACGCTGCTGCCGGTGCTGTGCTCCTATTTTCTGCGCAAGCACGTGCACGAGCCGAGGGCCCGGTTCTACGAGTGGGTTCGCGGTCTGTACGGCCGGATGCTGCGCTGGTGCCTGCGCCACCGGCTGGTCACCGTGGCTATCATCCTGGCGATCTTCGGCGCGTCGCTGCTGCTGATTCCATCCATCGGCGGCGAGTTCATGCCCCACCTGGATGAAGGCGCCCTTTGGGTGCGCGCCACGACGCCGTACACGATTTCGTTCGAAGAGGCGACGAAACTCTCTCCACAGATCCGCGACATTCTGGCCAGCTTCCCCCAGGTGACCACGGTCGCCAACGAGCTGGGGCGGCCCGACGACGGCACCGACCCGACTGGCTTTTTCAATAACGAATTCTACGTGGGCCTGAAACCCTACAGCGACAGCGCCTGGCAGGGCAGCATCCGCAACAAACCCGCGCTGATTGCAGCCATCCAGCACAAGCTCGCGGCTTTTCCCGGCATCATCTTCAACTACACCCAGCCGGCCGAAGACGCGGTGGACGAGGCGGAAACCGGCCTGAAGAGCGACCTGGCCGTGAAAATCTTCGGACCGGACCTGGCCACCCTGGAAGACAAAGCCAACCAGGTGAAGAGCGTTCTCTCCAAGGTTTCGGGCATCAAGGAGATCACCGTAGTGCGCGAACTGGGCCAGCCCAGCCTCATCGTGACCCCCGATCGCGCCAAGCTGGCGCGCTACGGCCTCAACGTCAGCGACGTCAACACCGTGGTCGAAACCGCGATCGGCGGCGCGGCCGCCACCCAGGTGATTCAGGGGGAGCGCCAGTTCGACCTGGTGGTGCGCATGCAGGAACGCTTCCGCAGCGACGAGAGCGCCATCAAGAACCTGCTCATCGCCACACCCGACGGCCAGTACCTGCCGCTCAGCCAGTTCTGCGACATCAGGGTGGAGAGCGGCGCGTCCTTCATCTATCGCGAGGCGAACTCGCGGTTCATCGGCGTCCAGTTCAGCGTGGAAGGCCGCGACCTTGCCAGCGCCGTGGGCGAGGCCCGCCAGAAGACGGATGCGGCGGTGAAGCTGCCTACCGGGTACAAGTTCGACTGGGGCGGCGAATACAAGGAATACCTGGCGTCGCAAGAGCAGATGAAAATCATTCTCCCGCTGACCGTGCTCCTGATTCTGCTGATCCTGTTCGCGCTCTACGGAAACCTGAAATTCCCGCTCCTCATCTTTTTCAGCGTGTTGGTGACGGAGCCGGTCGGCGGATTGCTGGCGCTCCGAATCACACACACCAATTTCAGCGTCTCGTCGATGCTGGGCTTCGTGGCGTTGATGGGCGTCGCGGTGCAGACCAGCGTGATTCTGTATTCCTTCATCAACAAGCTGCGCCTGGAAGGAAGAGACATCCCGACAGCCACGCTCGAAGCCTCTTTGCTGCGGCTGCGCCCCATCATGATGACGGCGCTGGTGGCGTGCTTCGGCCTGCTGCCCGCGGCCATGTCCACCGGGATCGGCAGCGACTCGCAGAAGCCGTTCGCGATCGTGATCGTAGCCGGCCTCGCCTCCCGGCTTTTCCTGTCGATCTTCCTTTCCCCGGTTCTGTATGCCCTGGCGGCGCGCGAGGGCGACACCTTGCGGGTTTGATGGAGTAACATGCGACGACCGATCTGGCAAGCCCACTTTTTGGTTGCGTGTTGCCTGTGCCGAGGGGCACTTGGGCAGACCACGCTGACGTGGCAGCAGGTGAAGGACAAATTCGAGGCCGACAACCCTAACTTGCGGGCCGGCCAACTAAACATCCAGGAATCCAAGGCGCAGGAAGTCACAGCGTTCCTCAGGCCCAACCCGAACTTCGGCGCAAGCGTCGATCAGTTGCTGCCCTTCACGGGCAATCCCTACCGCCCCCTGCGCGCCGTCCTCCCGGTGATTGCGTTCGACTATCTGCACGAGCGGCAGCACAAGCGCGAACTCCGGCTGCAGAGCGCGCAGCAGGGGACCGCCATTGCCGAATCGCAGCAACTAGACCTGGAGCGCAGCCTGCTGTTCGATCTCCGGAGCGCCTTCGTGCAGACGCTGCAGGCCAAGGCCCTGCTGGCGAATGCCAAAGAGAACCTGGATTACTTCGAGAAGGAACTGGTGATCAATCGCGACCGATTCAAGGCCGGCGATATCGCTCGCGTGGATCTCGACCGGCTGGTGTTGCAGCGGGTGCAGTACGAATCCGACTACCAGACGGCGATCGTCAACGCCCGAACGGCCAAGATCACGCTCCTGATGCTGCTCAACGAACGGACCCCGGTGGACACCTTCGACGTAACCGGCCCCTTCGAATTCCAGGATCAGATCATGCCCCTGGATGAGTTTCACAGCGTGGCGCTGGCAGCCAGGCCCGACCTGCAGGCAGCGCTGCAGGCAATCGAGAAGGCCCGGACCGACCACAAGCTGGCGGTCGCCAACGGTTCCACGGACCCCAGCTTCGGGTGGGACCTCGGGCGTCTTCCCCCGCTCTACATCGGATTCAACGTGAGCATTCCGCTGCGCATTTTTGACCGCAATCAGGGTGAGAAAGCGCGCACGCAAATCGACATCACCCATGCCGAGCGCCAGACGGACGCCGCCCAGGCGCAGGTCTTCAGCGATGTCGATTCAGCCTATTTCACTCTGCTGAGTTCCGTGAACCTGCTGCGGCCCTACAAGAGCGCGGACGGTTACCTGGAGACCGCGGCGCGCATCCGTGGCACGATGTCGTTCGCCTACGAGCGTGGCCAGGCCGCACTGCTGGACTACCTGGATGCCCAGAGAGACTACCGCGCCACGAACGTGGCCTACATCAACCTGGTGGGATCCTACCTCACCGCCGCTGCCCAACTGAACATGGCGGCAGGCCGTGAGGTGATCCAGTAGCGCGGATGATCGAACTCGCTGGGCAGGACTACCTGATGATTGATTGCTAATTGATTTGCGCGCTCGCCAGCGGGCTGCCGGCTCCCACACGGCAGACCGCCACTCCCGCGTTACGGTACGGACAATCCAATCCGGCAGCGGCAGGACGCTGCGTGACAACCCAGGTGACCTGGTAGCGGCCGGCCAGCCGCTCGAAGTCATCCCGCGAGAAGCGGTCCCATCCACTCTGGGCGCGCACCTGTTCGTCCCAATCGGCGGCCAGTTGGGGAAACAGCGACACCGCTCCGCTGTCCTTCCGGCGGTCGGCCAGAACGCTGCGCTCCGCGACAGCCCGGAAGCCGTGCATGTCTTCCCCGGGAAGGAGGAGATAGTCGGGATCGAGGGCAAAGACCGCATCTTTGGCAGTGTGCTCGCGCACCCAGAGGAAGGCGGAACCCCAACGGCCGCCCGGAGCCACGCCCGGCCATTCCAGGTGCGGGCTGGAAGAGAACGCCGCGTACGCCAGGAGCCACATCCCTACCGCCAGCGGAGCGAAGAGCGCGAGCCAGCGCCAGGGCCTGTCCCGCAGCACATATTCGCCAGCGAGAGCCCCGACGATGAGGAACATGACGATGTACACCAGTTGAAACGCCCGCATGGGCTGAAGGCGCGTGTAGTTCTCGAAGTGCGGCGAGGAGACCAGCAGCAATCCGGCGGCGGTGAACAGCAGCCCGAAGTTCACGACGCTGGGGAGCAGGCCGGCAAGCGGCGCGCTCCCCGCCCGAAGCCGAAGCCGCGCGCACCACCAAAGCAAAGCGAGCGGCGCGAAAACTCCGAGCCATTCGTACCACGTCCAATTCGACACGAAGAAGTACGAACGCGAAAGGAGCGCCTCCCGCGCGGCTCCGCGTGCCGGCTCCAGATCCCACGGCAGAAACACCCCCGCAAGCAAAAGCGACCCGAAAACGGGAGTGGCCTCGACGGCGGCGACGCGACGGCGGGAGAACTCCATCACGAACAGGAGGGCCGCGGCGAACAAGCTCATTTGGGGATGCATCACAGCGCACGCGGCCAGCCACGCCAGCGCGCCGCGCAGCCGGCCCGCAAGATAGCTGCCGAGTGCAAAGACGGCGAACGGAGTGGAAAGCGACCGCGCCGTCACGTAGGGATCCATGATGGGCAGCGCGGTCCCGGCTACGGGCGTGCTCAGTACCGCGGCGAGCAGGGCAACCCCGCCCCAGCGCGCGCGGCCGGTCTTGAAGCAGGCGGAAAGCAGGCGCCAGGATGCAAGCAGCAACAGGAAGACGCCCAGGAGGTGGCAGAGAAAGATAACGATGTCGGACGGCACGCGACTCAGCCGGGCGAATGATCCCAGGAGCAGGGGAAACGCCGAAAAGCGGGAGTGCATGAGAAAGAACTCGCCGCCGAACGGATAGAGAGACGGATCAGCGGCCTTCTTGATCGCGGGCGCCCAGATGGCGGCGTCGTCAGTTCCCAGGTGGTAGCCGTGGATCAGGACGGCTGGGAGCGCCAGCCCCGCACAGCCCAAGACGCCCGCACGATCGGGCCATCCCTTAGAAGAGGACATCGAAATCGGCGGTAAAGCGGCGCCCGCGCTGTCCGAAGAAGTAACCGAAGGCCGGGTCGGCAATATTGCCGCGAACGGCCTCGGGGTTGAAGTGGTTCGTCAGGTTGTAGCCGCTGATGGAGAAACGCACAGTGTATTTGGGATTGACCTTGATGTCTTTCGAGAATCGCGAATCGACCGACAGGAAACGGGGGAAGCGGGTGAGGTTGGGGACGCCCGCGTACTGCTGGTACGCATTAGTGGCGATGTAGGGCAAGCCGGTACGGTACTCGATCACCGGGGCGATGCGGAACTCCCACGGCAGTTTCAGCAGTCCCCAGGCCAGAAAGCGGTTGGGGAGATCCGCGGGCAGATAGGAGAACTGGTTCGGCCGGACGATCGGCGCCGGGAAGCTGCCGAGGTAGCCCGCGAAATCATTGAGATCGCCGCGCGCGCTGCTGCGCACGTAGGAGAAGAACAGCTCTCTGCCCTCGCCCAGGCGGAGGCGCGCGGTGGTCTCGAACTGGCGATAGTTCGACGACTCGGACCCGGTGAGCGAGTAGAACCCGGTTTTGGTGACGGGGTCCGCGGGAGCCGGATTCAGAATGACGAGGCCCGATCCCACGTTCTGCATGTAGCGGACGCGCAGTTTCAGCACTTGCCCGAACGGCTGCTCGATCTCGACGCTGCCGGTGGCGCTTCGCGGAGAGAAGTTACCGGCCGACGGTTCCTGGGAAACCAGCGGAAACGAAGCGCCGATTTGACCCAGCACGTTCTGGTACAGAAACGGGCCGGCCGCGGGCGCGCCGGCGGCACCGTAGAGCGTGACCAACTGGCTGGGGTAGTGGTTGAACGCATACACGTTCAGTGGGACGCGGTCGTAGAAAAACCCGAATCCCGCGCGCACGACGGTGCGGGCGTTAGAGAACGGGGTCCAGGCAATCCCGGCGCGCGGAGCCACCCGGAAGGCCTCCGAAATCGCTTGCGACTCAGTTCGAATTCCTAGATCGAGCGCGAGGCGTGGCGACAGCAGCCAGTGGTCCTGGCCGAAGAACGCCAGTTCCCAGTCGCTCATACGAAACGGCCGCCCGCCGGTGAAGGTAATGCGCTCGACGAGCTGAGCGTTCGCATCCAAAATATTGATGGGATGCTCACTGATCTGGCCGTCATCCGAGCTGCCCGCCACGTACGCGCCCGCCTTGAAACTGTGCGAGCCCAGCCGGTTGAGCTGCGCGAAGGAATAGACCGGCGCAAAACTCACTCGCGAGGCGTTCCGTGTTTGCTGTGCGAAGTAGTTCCCGCTATTCCCAGTGGGCGTGAGGGTGAAATCCTGGCTGCCCTGCCCCCAGACGCCGGCGGAAAAGCGAGTGAACGAGAGCGTGTTTTCGAGCAGGCCGCCACCGAGCGTGAGGCGGTCGGCTATCGTCGCGGTGTAGTTGTGCGTGGACGCGTCCGGCGTTGTGGGCCGCGGGTTGTAGAAATCCAAGTTCACGTAGCCGAGGCGCTGCGGCGCAACATGCACTGTGGCGGTGAGCCACTGCCGGTTCGAGACCATCCAGTCGAGCTGAGCGAACGAATTCACGCCTTCCTGGAGCTTCTGATTGTCAGGAAACGGCAGCTCGTAGACCTCGGTCTTGCGGATGACGTACTCGAATCCCTCGGAGAAATAGAGCTTGCCCGGGACGAGCGGGCCCTCCACGTTGAGGCGCGGCGTAGCGTCTCGCAAGCCATCGAGATGATAGCTGCGAATGCGGAAATCGGGGAACGGATCGTTGAGGTCCCACTTCCACTTCTCGCCGCCGCGGCGCGTCTCTACCGACACCAGGCCGGCGGTGAAGCGGCCGTACTCGGCCAGAAAGGGGGTCTGGTAGACATTCAGAGTCTGCACGCTGTCGATCGGCACGGTGAGACCGAACTGGCCGGTGGCGGGGTCGGTAACATCGGCGGAATTGACGATGAGGGCGCTGCGGTGCTCGCCCGCGCCCGAGATCTGCAGCCCCCCGCCAGAGGCACGGATTATCCCGGGAATCAGCGGCAAAGCATCCGCGACCGTTGCGGGCCGGCTGGGAAGCTCCTTCACGGACTGCGCGGGCACCTCGGCCGCGGGAGAAGCTCCCTGGTCAACAGGAGAGATCGTCTCGTGAACTTCGACGCTGTCTTTCCGGGTGAGCGCGGGCACGAGCGTCAAATCGAGCGATGCGCCGGCTTGCGGCGAGAAGTTGAGATCGGACTTGACGAACGGCGCGAAGCCTTCTTTTGCGGCGCTGATCTCGTAAGTGCCGGCTTCCGGCTCGGGCAATGCAGCACGCCCGTCCGCCGCGGTTACAGCCGTGGCGACAACTCGCCCAGAGCGCTTCAATTCGACGGTGACTCCGGCGACAGGCTGGGCTGACTGATCGCGGACGACGACCTCAATGGCCGCGCCGCCGCGGGCAAACGCAGCAACCGGCAATAACGTCAGGAACGCGGTGGCTGCCGACAGGAATACGCTAAGAACCTCTGACGCTCTTCGCACGATGTTTGATGTGTTGATGCGAAAACGACTGGCCTCGTTACAAGAAAGGGTGTTCTGGAGCCCACAATTGGCTGCGACGCGCCTGCGGCGCCACGCCGAGCGCGGACTTCGTCACAGATCACTCGCCACTGTGTAATCACACAACGGTGATCGCACGGCCTCCGATGTTCTTGAGACGCATCGAACCCGGCCTGCCGACGTGGCCCGGTTGGTGATGGAGCCGTCCGAGGGATAGGGCGGGAAGGACGTACAGCGTTCGGTGATTTCCGACTCCTTCTGGCTCGAATTCAACGCCCAAGCCCGGAGAATCGCGCGGCCACGGATTGCCAGAGTGGAAGTCCGCTGGCCGGGAATAATACGGCGGCTCAGGCAGCGTGAATGGCGCGTGGCGCATGCAGCACGCTCGCGCAGCTCAGATATTCCCAGGTTCACGTGGTAAACTGAGGGCAATCGGGGATGTGAAGCATTTGTCCGGCGTCAAGGATTTGCAGCCCCCAAGAGAGTACTATCGATCCGTGCGGCGTGTCTCTGCAGCGGCGTTGTTGGCGGTTTTCAGCTTGTCGCTGATCGGGCCCGCATTGTCTACCTCGGACCCGGCCTCGAATCTTCCACCCTGCTGCCGCCGTGACGGAAAGCACCACTGCGCGATGATGGCATCGCGGTCGGCGCCGTCTTCTGGGCCAGTGCTCCAGAGCACCAGATGCCCTCTGTTCCCCACGGCGAAGTGCATTCCTGTCAACCGTACCGTAGGTCTGCCGTCCATTTCTCACGCAGGCTGTGCCGCACGAGTCAGCCGGCCCACTGTTCGTCCACGGGGACAAGCACAAGCACTCTTATGTGACTCCTTCAGCCGCGCGCGGCAGAAGCGCGCCCCTCCCGCTTTCACTTCGTAGAGAAATCAGTTAAGGTGACCCGGCCGCGGGGGATCCCTGTGTGAACCCGGCTGCACGTGCTCTAACCGAGTTTTCTTCTGAGGTGGATGATGCAACAGGTGTGCGGACCCGGAGGGAGCCCCGCCGCCCACCTCGTTAAAGGAGTCGTTCCAGTGAAGCTACTTTTCCTATCTCTGTCTTTCGCTGCCGGCTTGTGGGCCGTCGTCTTTGGATCGGTGCGCGGTGTCGTGCACGACCCGGACCACCGTCCCGTCATTGGCGCTCACATCTTGCTCAAGTCCGTCAGTTCCGAGTTTTCGAGGACGCTATCGAGCGGGGCAGACGGCAGCTTCGAAGCGACAGCGGTCCCTGTTGGCGCATATCAGATGACGGTCACCGAGGAAGGCTTCGCGCCCGTGGTGCAGGAGGTTGTCGTCGCCTCGGGGAGCGCGCCGGTGCTGCATTTCCAACTCAAGATCGGCGGTGTGAGCCAGTCGGTGAATGTCTCCGAAGAGGCGCTCGCCGCCAATCCCGAGCGAATGACTCCCAGCGTCATGGTCAGCCGACACGAGATTCAGACCACACCCGGCGCGGACTTGTCCAATAGCTTCAACATGATCACCAATTTCGTCCCCGGCGCCTGGATGACGCACGATCAGCTTCACGTCCGCGGCGGGCACCAGGTCACCTGGGCGATCGACGGCGTTCCCATCCCCAATACGAACATCGCCAGCAATGTCGGCCCGCAGATCGATCCAAAAGACGTCGATTACGTGGAGGCGCAGCGCGGCGGGTATTCGGCAGCGTATGGCGACCGTACCTACGGCGTGTTCGACGTAATACCGCGTACCGGCTTCGAGCGTGACAACGAAGGCGAGCTGTACAGCACCTTCGGCAGGTTTGCCCAAACGAATGATCAGGTGAATTTCGGGAGCCATACGCAGAAGTTCGCGTATTTTGCGAGCATGAACGGCGACCGCAGCAACTACGGGCTTGGGACGCCCGGCCCGGATGTGCTGCACGCCCACACGTGGGGCCTGGGCGGCATGGGCACGTTGATTTACAACCGAGACGCGAACGACCAGTTCCGATTCGTCACCTCCCTGAGGCGCGACGACTACCAGATTCCCAACGATCCGGACGCGCAGGCAGCGGGTGTCCGCGACGTGGAGCGCGAACGCGATGTGATGGGCAGCTTTTCCTGGGTACACACCTTCGGACCAGGCCTGCTGCTCACGGTTTCGCCGTTCTACCATTACAATCTCGCCAACTATGATGGCGGCCCGAACGACTATCCTCTAAGCACCACCCAACACCGGACGTCGCAGTATACCGGGGCCCAGATCGCGCTCAACGAGGTGACCGCGCGGCACAACGCGTCCGTGGGAATCTACCAGTTCGGCCAGTGGGACGATGAGTCCGTGAGCCTGATCGCCAACGATGTGCCGGCGCCTCCGCTGGCGCAGAGCAAACGGAGCCAGGGCGACCTGGAAGCGCTGTTCCTGGAAGACCAGTTCAAAGCGCTATCCTGGCTGACCCTGACGGCCGGCGTGCGGCTGACGCATTTCTCGGGCGCGATTTCAGAGAACGCCGCCAGCCCGCGGCTGGGCGGGTCGGTTCGCATTCCCCATCTGAACTGGGTCCTGCGCGGCTTCTGGGGCGAGTATTATCAGGCGCCGCCGCTTTCCACTGTGACGGGTCCGCTGCTCGGCTACGCGACTTCTCAGGGCCTGGGATTCATCCCCCTCCGCGGCGAGCGCGACCAGGAACACCAGTTCGGGCTGACCATCCCGTTGCGCGGCTGGTCGTTCGATGTGAACGATTATCACCAGCGGGCGCGCAACTATTTCGATCACAATGCCATCGGCAGCTCGAACGTGTTCTTCCCGTTGACGATCGACGGGGCGCGGCTCTACGGCTGGGAGGTCAGCGTGCGATCAGCGCGGATTGCACGGCGGGGTGAAGTGTATCTGAGCTACGCCTACGCGCACGCGCAAGGTCAAGGTGCGGTCAGCGGCGGTCTGACGGATTTCTCGCCGCCGGAAAGCGGCTACTTCCTGCTCGATCATGACCAGCGCCACACGCTGCATGCGGGATTCGATTGGATCCTGCCCTTGGGGTTGGCCGCGAGCGGCGACCTGTACTACGGCTCAGGATTCACCGATGGATCGAGCGAGGTGCCCGCTCACCTGCCGGGCCACACCACATTCGATCTCGCTGTGAGGCGAAGCTTCTCCGAACGGGTGACCGTGTCCGTGACCGCCATGAATCTGGCGAACCGGCGTTTCCTGCTCGACAACAGCGAGACTTTCGGTGGCACGCACTACGCGGATCCACGGCAGGTCTATGTGCAGGTTCGTTACCGGTTTCACTGGTGAGGCCGATCGGCACCGTGCGGCCGGGGTGGGGCGGAGTTCCGGAAGGGAAGCCAAAGCAGCCAGAACACGGCGGCTGCAAACGCCTCCGCCACGGCAATGTAGGCCGGCCAGGGGCCAAAATAGTTGAGGACAGAGGCGCTCGCCGGTTTCCGGCATAGATACATGTAGTTGGTTGCGAATGCCGCATCAAAGACTGCGACAACAGCGGCATAGCCGTTAAGCACGGCGAACGCCCGCCAGACGCAGCCTGGCCGCGGCCTGGTAAGGCGACCCCAGACCAGCGTCAACATCGTGATCACGACGAAGCCGTGCGCCAGGTAGAAATAGACGCTCGGGTAAGACGGGAACGGGGCCCAGAGATCGGGAGTGAGCAGTGCCATGCTACTTCCGCCGAGACCCGCGAAGTAGGCGACCTCGAACACCCAGGGCTTGAGGCTGAGATACAGACGCGCATAATTAACGGGACATCAAGACTCGGGCTATCGCGTTCGTCTCGCAGAAGGAATGACCGTCGTTCGGCACGCCGACCGGCGGGATGGCCGCTCTGAACACGCTGCCGGATCAACTCCCACACCTGGTACGTTGATGCCACGATTCACCGTCGCAAATCGTGGAGGTCATCTGATGTCCCCGAACTTATGCGCGGATGTAGAGCAGCAATCACCGTCAGCCAAAGGGCAAGGTCACAAAGCTGAAGTGGCAGGCCCTCGGGAAAACGCAGGCCCTCCCGGCCGAACTTGTACGCGAACCACACCAGCTCATTGGCCGCAAGAAACGTCCCCAACGCGAGCCGGACGGCGCGTCCCCATGCCGGCCCTCGCCGCGCGACCCATGACAGAACCGCAGCAATCCCAGGCACCGCGACCAGAATGAACAAGTGCGCCAGCCCGAAGAGATGAAAACCCGTGGCCATTATTCGCCTGCCGTGTGCCGGGCTTGCCGCGTATTCCGGCGTCCGCGATTCACGGTGTTATCGCGCGGGACCGCCTGATCTCGCCACAGAAGGCAGTCCAGGCTGCGTGGCCGCTGCCCTGCCCGGCTTCCCCGCAGGGATCACCGGCAGCAGAAGATACGATGCATGGGTGGCGGAATGGTGAATCCGGTTTTGCGCCGCCAGCCATTTCGTTTCGTCGTAGTTGTTGCCACCCGTGTTCAGGTTGCGATCGAAACGGGGGAAGTTGCTGCTCGATATCTCCACGCGGATCCGATGGCCGGGGCCGAAGTAATTGGCCGTAACTTCGAGGTCCACCATTAGCTCATACACCTTGTCCGGCTCCATCCATACTTTCCTGGTGAAACCCTCGCGATACCGCGAGCGCAGGATGCCCTCCTGAACGTTGTACGCCGCGCCATCGGGATAAACATCCACCAGCTTCGCGGTGAAGTCCGTGTCCCTGGCTGAAGAAGAGACGTACAGAACAGCTTGCAAGGGTCCGGTGACCTCGATGCCATTCTTCAAGACGGGCGTCGTGTAGACCAGGACATCCGGGCGCATCTCGATCTTCGATTGATCGTAGCTGCCTTCCGCTTCGGAATCCCCGGTACAACAGACCGGGCCGCCGCGGGAGGGCACGGGATCGGCGGGGTCGTAAGTATAGCCGTCGGATGGCTCAGTCCCGGGGACCGCGGTCGAGAGCGTGCCGGTGCCCAACCGGGTGTCGGCGTGGCCGTCACTGTGGAGGTAATAGCGGGTGTATGCGGTTCGGGCCAGCGGCCATTCCTGCTCTGCCCGCCACTCGTTCCGGCCCATGATGTACAGCATGAGCTTGGGCCTCGCCGTCACGCCGTTGTCGGCGCCCTTGAGCCAGTGGTCAAACCACTTCAGGTAGAGCGGGTAGAACTCGAAGCGGGCGTCGCCCATTTCGCGTTCTCCAATGACGGTATGTTCGCCCAGGCTTTCGGACTGGCAGTGGTTGCCGGGCGAGATGATGGCGAACTGATTGTCGCCGGCCACGGAGCTTTCCGCATTGCTGCGGAACAGGTTGAACTCGAGCAGAACCTCGGCGACGCCGTAGTCATACCACGAATCGATGTGCAGGGCCGGCACGTTGAACCGATCGTCGTCTTTGAGAGAACCGAACCGATCCCACCAGGGATCATTCAGCTCGCGGGACACCAAGTCGTCCCAATCGGTCGGCGGGCCGCCGGCTCGCTCCACCATCCCGAGAAGCGGCAACGTTGCCCAGAACTTCCTCAGCGTGCTGTCGGGGATGTTCTGAGCGGGTTTGCCGCGCACCTTGCTTCCGGCATTCGCATACCAGCCCAGGCCGCTGGCGAGTTCCCAGGTCCCTGCCTTTCGGCTGCCGAAGTAGTAGTAACGGCCTCCCGCGCTGCCGACCGAGGCGCCGGCGGCGCGCGGGATCATCGCCTTGAGATTCGGGTGGCGCTGCGGCGCCTGCAGGATCTGCACATCGCCCAGGTAGGAGCAACCGTAAGTGCCCACTTTGCCGTTTGACCAGGGCTGCCGCGAAAGCCAGTCCGTCGTGTCGTAGCCATCCGTCGCATCTCCGGCAAACTCCGAGTAATCGCCCTCCGAGAGATACTTCCCCCGGAGGTCCTGTACGGCCACGACATAACCTTGGCCGGCGAGACCGTGTGCGTCGCTGTCCCCGCCGCGAAACGGAGCTTTGTTGTAGGGAGTGCGAATCAGGATGGCGGGCAGCTTCGCGCCCTTTCCGACCGGCATGTAGAGATCGGTGGCCAGCCTGACTCCATCCCGCATCTTCAGCATGACGTCTCTTTCGATGCGGACCTGAGACTTCGGCGCCGGCCAGGAGTACCGGGGCTCGGCGAGCAGGCTTGCACAGACGAGGGCTGTCAAGACCGCGAGGCCGGCGCTGCGCGTGGTTCCGCTCCGGGGATGCGAGCTCATTGGGTCTCCTCCGGGGGACGGAGGGGGCAGACACATTATCGAGTCAGGGTCAACGCCTGCTCCTGTCATCCCGCAGGGAAGAGCATACCGCGAATCGCGCACGCAGCAGGGTTCCCGTCCCTCGCGAGCAAAGTGGACGCTTCAGGATGTGGGGGCGCCTTCGGTACAGTCACCAGTGCCAGTAGACGCGTCATTGGAAAGCGTCTTCGCTCCGGAATGGGAAGCTGAAGCTTCCCAAAGCAGCTGAGGACGTGCGCCACGATGGGGAGGACGGCGGCGCAGAAAGAGCGTTCGTACGAAGCAGGCGAGCGGTGCGCAGACGTCAGTTCGCGGCGCGATTGGTGGAGAGAGTAAAACGTTGGCGGTGGTCAAGTGCGTTCGGCATATCGGAACGACAGGCCGGGAGGACTGTCCCACTTGCTTAAGTGAACAGTGTTGGCTTTAGCCCAAACTCACCAGCTCGGGCGTGTCGGTGCAGGCGCTGCCGCAGCCTTCCAGGCCCATCGCCTCGAGCTGCTTCTCGAAGGGCATCGAGTACTTGCGCTCGATCTTCTCGCGGTACGTCGGGCCGGAATTGTAGGCGCAGAACGGGTAGATCAAGCCATTCGGCGCGGCGTAGTGGATGACGCACCGCTTCACGCGCTCGATGTCGTAGTTGTAGACGTCCATGAAGTGCATGCCCGCCACCATGAGCGTCTTGTAGGTGAACTCTTCCTCGCCACGGCCGTACTTCTTGTCGGTAAGGCCCTGCAGCGTCGCCACGAACTTGTTAAAGGTGAGGCCCTCGGGCGCACGGTCCTCGTGGAAACGCTTCCGGATGGCGTTCCAGGTCTTGAGCTTCGACCAGAACTTGAACGACTGCGGCCCGGTCTTGCGGGCCAGCGTGTCCAGATCCTGCAGGAAGCCGCCGATATCGACGAAGCGCGTCACCGGCGTCGCCTTCTTGTTCTTGTCCACGAACATGTAGGTGCCGATGGAGCAGTGCGGGTTCGGCGTGAGCGTGGGGATCTGCTCGCCGCGCATTGCGCCCACGAACTTCGAGAACGGCGCGACGCACGAAAGCGGGAACCAGTCCTCATAGCGGTCGCAGAGGCCTGTCTGCTCATCCACGCAGCGGGCCACGTCCGCCATGGTGAACCGCTTCGCCTCAAGCTCGCGCCGCGAGATGCGGCCCGTGAAGCTGACCGGCTGGAAGCTGATGGCGCTCACCACGTCGATGTTCTCGAGCGCGAGCCTGACGATGTCCCCGATCATGTGATCGTTCAGGCCCTTCACGATCGTGGGCACGAAGCAGATCTTCATGTCCGCCTTGCGGACGTTCTCGATCGCGAGCAATTTCTTCTCGAGAAGCGACTCGCCGCGCGTGTGCAGGTACGCTTCGTCGCAGGTGCCGTCGAACTGGAGGTAGAGAGTGTGCAGGCCGGCTTCCTTGCACCGCTGCGCGAACTCCAGGTCCGTGAACATGATGCCGTTGGTGGCCGCCTGCAGGTGGCTGAAGCCCATCTCCTTGGCCATCTTCAGCACGTCGATGAAGCGCGGGTAAATGGTGGGCTCGCCGCCCGAGAACTGCACGATGCGGTTGGCCACCGGCGCTTCGTCGCGCAGCGCCTGCAGCATGCGGCGCACCTGCTCGAAGCTCGGCTCGTAGAGGTACCCGGCGGTATTGGCGTTGGCGAAGCAGACGGGGCAGGTGAGGTTGCAGCGGTTCGTCAGGTCAACGTTGCTGAGCACGCTGTGGCTGGTGTGCATGGAGCACAGGCCGCACTGATCCGGACAGCGCGTGGCGTTCGGGATGGCCGGGTTGCTGACGCCGCGGTTGTCGCCGAAGCTCCACTGCTCCATCTTCAGGTAGAGCCTGGTGTCGGAGAACACACAGTCCTTGAAGTAGCCGTGCTGGGCGCAGGTCTTCTCCATCATGACGCGGCCGCTCTCGTCGAAGATCCGCGCCTCGATCACCCGGGTGCACTCGGGGCACAGGGATTGCGTGATCTTCGGTAAGCCCTTGTGAACAGGAGTGATCGGCGAGCCACCGAGCGTAGTTTCCGGTTGCAGCACCCGGAAGCCCTTGGAAGTAGTCGGCGAGAAAGTCTGCGTGCTCAAGCTAGGATTCCTCCTGAATGAATGCCAGGCGGCCAAAGTAATTATACGGGGTGAATATCCGGCAATACATCCCAAGTCCATCAAACTGTTAGGTTTGCCGGTTGTATGGCGATATTGGGGCCTTAAACGGGGCGGTTTGACGGCCCAACGGGGCGGCGGGCGCTCGGGGCGGGAGGGCCCTAGCTCTTCGGGATCAGCACTTCCGCCGTCTCGCCGCCACGGACCAGGCGCGGCTTGCCGCCCGCGCCGACGAGTTCCGCCTCACAGCCCTTCGGCAACTCGACCGTCACGCGGTGCGCGCTTCCTTCCAGGCGGGCGCTGAAGCGGATAGGACCGTGCGGGGTGTGGGAGGCGAGTTCCAGGTCGGGAAGGTCGCCGAGCTGCGGGCGGATCCGGCAACGGGAGAACCCGGGCGCCAGCGGCCGGATGCCGGCGATGTCCATGAAGAGCACATAGATGGGCGCGACACCGCAGTGGCTCCACTGCGAAGTGCTGTCCGGCGCCACCTCCCAGTCCTCCTGGATGGTGTTGTTTTCCAGCACCGAAGGCATGGGGGCCCAGCGCTTGCGCAGGTCTCCGATCACCACGCCGGCGCGGCCGGCCTTCGCCAGCGCCCAGTAGCGCCACCCGGCGTTGCAGGGATAGGAGAGCCCCATCTCCGGCGGAACCTCCGCAAGCGCCCGCACCGCGGCGCGCGTTTCCCCGGCGGGGCACTGGTCGAACAGCACCGAGGTTGCCAGCGAGCGGTCGCACAGCCGGATCTCGCGCTCCTCCCCGGACCACGGCAGGTTGGCGACGAACAGGCCGCGGTTCCGGCTCCAGAACCGCCGCACGGTGGCCGCCAGCAGCGCGTCCGACCGGCGGCGGCAGGTCGCTGCGAGCGCCTCGTCGCGCATCGCCTCCGCGATGGGCGCCAGCGCGTGCCGAAGCATGGCCGCGGCGTAGAGGTTGAACGCGCACTGCTTGTGCCGGGGGCGCTTGTAGGCAACGTGGTCCATCCAGACGGTTGGTATGCCGAGGTCCTCAACGGGCAGCAGGCCGTCCGGGCCCACCAGCTTGTCCAGGTACGCCGCGAAGCGCTTGAGGTGGGGGTAGGGCTCCGCGAGCGCCGCCGCGTCGCCGCTCTCCATGTAGTGGTTCCAGCAATCGAAATTGAACCCGACGGCGTGATCGAGCAGCGGGCCCCAGAAGGCGCCATCCACCTGCTTCTGCGCAACGCGCGCCAGCCGGTCGAACGCGGGCCAGGAGTCGGCGAAGTATCCGTCTTTCATCTGACCGGAGCTGAAGGTTCGCAGGTAGCGTCGCGGCGCGCTCGTGTCGCCGAAAGCGTAGCGGACCGCGTGCAGTTGATGGCCGCCGTCCCCGCTGTACTGCTGCCGCTCGCGGCCCATGCCGTCCACCGCGGTTTCGATCACGCTGTTGCGGAGGGTGTTGATGCCCGCATCGAAGAGCCGCTGCAGAGCCGGGTCCGAGGTGCGGATATGCGGCGCATTGGGCCAAGGGAACTCGCGGCGCCTGAGTTGCACGCCGCTGACACGTACCGGACGGCCCGCATTGCGAACATGGAGTTGCAACCAGCGCAGCGACTCGTAGTCGAACGCCTCGAAGCGGTTCACTCCCTCGCGGCAGATGTACCGGGACCAGGCATAGAAGTGCGAGTCGAGCCAACGGGTCTTTCGCGCGTCGTGCGACTCCTGTGTCATCATCTCGATGATCGTGCCCGCCGGGGCGTCGATCGTGAATCCGGGGAAGCCCACCATCTGCTCGGCGAACTCGAAGGTGGCGTAAACGCCTTGGCGCGTCGCGGTCGCGGGCAGCTCCCACTCGGCCTCTCCGGTCTGCCGTGCGCAAGGCGCCGCATCGAGGCGAAACGAACCGGCGATGCGGGCGTCGAACCAGTCCTCCGGATCGCGCAGCCAGTTGACGCGCCCCGACTCGGCCAGCGCCTTCGCGCGGACGACGGTCTCGCGCACCGGGCCGATCTCCCGCGCGCGCAGCGAGCAGAGTTCGGGCGCGGCGGTATCGATGGTGTCGCCGCTGTAGGGCGCCGGGGCGCTCGAGGGAGGCTTGTCCGCGGGGCAGTTGATCTCGGCCGCCTCCATCCAGCGCTCGTCCGGTGAGTAGCCTGGCGTATCCCAGCCCTCGGGCCGGAGCCGCGCGTCGTACTCCTCCTGCAGCGCACGGAGGAACCAGCGCTTGTGCATTCCGGGCGGGTGCGAGCGGTCGAGAAAGGCGCGCCAGGTGCGGTCGCTGGTGATCCGTTCCGTGCCGGCGCTGGTTTCGAGCGCGAGGTGGAAGAGCAGCCCGGGTTTGCCGGCGGGCCACGTACCATCGCCCGCGCCATAGAAGAGGACCTCGACGCCAATCACGTTCTTACCCGCCTCGAGCAGCGTCGTGAGATCCACCGGATCGGCATCGAGCTCCCGCGGATCGCACGGCGCGGGTCCCCATTGAACACGGCGGCCGTTCACGGTGAGCCGGTAGCGGCTGTCCGCCGCAATCCAGGCCAGCGCGCGGGTGGGCTTGGACGCGAGATCCAGATCCCGTCGGAACAGGACGAAGGTGTTCGGCAGCGTTCGCCCGCAGGGCAGCCAGATCCATTTCCCGCCGGTCAGTTCGACGCGGAAGGGCCGCGGGGCCGCACCGTTCTCGAGCTTGGCGGCGATCTCATCCACCGGGAACGTGCGCTCGAACCAGGGCGCTCCGAGGGCAGCGCCCGGCGGCAAAACCGCTTCTTCAGCCGGCGTGGCCGTGGAAGCTGCGGCGACGCCCGCCGCCACGGGTAAAGCCGCCGGCGCCAACATCAGTTCGCGCCGGGAGATACCGCTCGTGCGTTGGGGCATGGAGCGAATATACAACGGAGCGGCGGTCTACGCCGCAGCGGCCCGGGTTAGGCGAGAAGATCCGTTAGTGAGACGACAAGGGGGCTGATCTCGGTTCTCACCGAATGGGCTCGGTTCCCTCGCTCAGAATCGCGACGTAGGCGTCGTAAACGAACATCCGGCGCCTTTGCCGGCCCGTGATCTCGCGCACAATGCCCAGGCCGACCATGTGCTTCACAGCCTTCGAAACGGTCGGCGGGGACATGCTGGCCGTCTCCGCCGCAGCCGGGATCGACATAATCGGATTGCGCTGCAGATGCTCGAACACCCGCAGCACGGTGGAAGCGGGCCGGCCCAGCGACTCGATCTTGCGGCGGTCCTCGTCGAAGGTCGCAAGGATTCGCCGCGCGGCAGTCGCAGACTGTTCCGCGGTGTCTCTCACCCCGGTAAGGAAAAACTGTAGCCACGCTTCCCAGTCGCCCGCGGTCCTTACGCCGTCAAGCAACTGGTAGTACATCGGCCGGTGCTGCTTGAAGTAGAGGCTCAAGTACAGGATCGGCTCGCGCAGGACTCCACCCGCGCAGAGCAGGAAGGTAATGAGCAGACGTCCGAGGCGGCCGTTACCGTCCAGAAATGGATGGATTGTTTCAAACTGAACGTGCGCTAGAGCGGCTTTGACGAGCAGCGGTAGTTCCTGGCGTCCTGCATGCAGAAAGGATTCGAGCTCGTTCATGCAGCCGGCCACGAGTTCCGGCGGTGGGGGAACGAAAGCTGCGGTGCCCGGCCGGGTGCCACCGATCCAGTTCTGGCTGCGCCGGAACTCTCCCGGCGTCTTCTCGCTGCCACGCCCCGTCGACAGGAGAATCGCGTGAATCTCACGGATGAGCCGTAGCGACAGCGGGAATCCGCCGCGTAGGCGCGCCAGGCCGTGATTCATGGCCGCGACATAGTTCGATACCTCCACGACGTCCTGCAACGGCACGCCGCGTGCCCCGTCGCTTTCATACAGAAGAAGATCGGATAGTGACGATTGTGTCCCTTCGATTTGGGAAGAAAGGACCGCCTCCTTGCGGACGTACGCATAGATGAACAGCGGCAGATTGGGCACGGCTGAAGCCAACCCGTCGAGCCGCCCAAGGGAATACGTCGCCTGCTCTAACAACGACTGGAGCGCATCGATACGGACCGGAGGTTCCGGCGGAAGAGGAGGTGGCACGAAGGCCCGCACGGTTTCGTCATTAAAGCTCTTTACTACATACCGTCCGAGCCGCGGGTTGTCCTGGCGTTCGCTTAACACAAAATCTTTTTCTTACGCGGTGCCTAACGAAAGGATACGCCTATTTCCTTTCCTTAGCTAGGGTGGATGCGTTATCGAGCAGTTGTGGCAAACTGAATGGGGACGAGTCATGTTAGCCGCTAGCGATCCGGCCTTGGGCGAAGTGGTGCGCCGCCTGGTAGAGGCGTACAGCCCGGAGCGCATCTACCTCTTTGGTTCGGTCGCCAGAGGAGAAGCCGGTCCGGACAGCGACTACGACATCATGGTGATCGTGCCCGATGACGCGCCGCCGGAAAGGTTGCGAGGCCGGCTGGCGTACCGGGCGTTGCGGGGAACGGGGACGGCCGCCGACGTCGTGGTGTGGCCAAGGTCGAGCTTCGAGCGCCGCACCCGAGTGGCCGCATCGCTGCCAGCCACGGTGTCGCGGGAGGGGATGCTGCTCTATGCCTCCTGATCCCGAACTCGTCGCCGAGACGCGGGCATAGCTCGCCAAGGCGCTGAATGATCTCCGCGCCGCCGATGCGTTGAGGGCCACCTCGCCGCCGCTATTCGACGAGGCCGTCTTCCACTGCCAGCAGACCGCAGAAAAAGCGCTCAAGGGGTTTCTCACGTGGAACGGCTGCCCTTTCCGGAAGACCCATAACCTGGAGGAGATCGGCGAGCAGTGTTTGGCCATCGATCCGTCATTGCGCGGGGTCATCGACCAGGCCGTGCCGCTCAGTGAGTATGCCTGGAAGTTCCGGTATCCCGGCGAACCCTCTCAGCCAGAACCGGATGAGGTGGCCGAGGCGCTCGCTAGTCCGAAGTTCCATTTCGCATCAGAGACTATCTTGCTGAGCTGACTCGGGAACGCGCAGGATTGGCCTTCCTGTTTCTGGCTACAGTCCCAGGAGTTGGAAGGCGCGGGTCTGCACAGGCGTGGGCTCG
>Ga0209777_10002214_pt1 | contig 26147 bp, 25 predicted proteins | sample FrelakmetHBP12HB_FD_187147 | JGI IMG/M metagenome (GOLD analysis project Ga0209777, IMG submission 187147) | Freshwater lake sediment microbial communities from the University of Notre Dame, USA, for methane emissions studies -HBP12 HB (SPAdes)... | ecosystem: Environmental > Aquatic >... | reverse complement strand
AGGCGGCGGCTGTGGCGCAGGTTGAGGTACGTCAGGCCGCTGCGCAGGGCGGTCTCGGCGTCGGCGCCCTCAAGGAGCGCCCCCTCGCCCTTGCAGCGCGGGCAGATGAGGAGGAGCGCGAGGTCGGCGCGGGTGGTGTGCTGGAGCCGCGCCTCCTTCACGTGCTTGGCCCGGAGCACCATCACCCTGCCGCAGCGGGAGCAGATGGGCGGATCGATGGCGATCTTCCGGTTGCCGACGATCCCCGTGTAGATGGCGTTCGAGAGATTGGGCACCTGCCCGATGAACGCGCCCATCGAGCCCCCCGCCGCGATGTTGACGGCGACGGACAGGCCGACGACGACGATCGCGACCGGCACCACCACCTTCATCTTTTCGCGCTGGCGAGCCTTGATCCGCTCCCCGTAGCGCCACGTGGCCATCTCGGGTCGCGGCGGCTGGCCGACGCGCACGACGTCGTACGCGCCCAGGCGGATCAGCGCGACCTGCTCGCTGGTCGCGGCCACGCGTCCTGCGGCCGCCATCCGGTCCAGCGCCGCGATGACGTCGAGGCGCTCGTCGAAGGGGGTGAGGTTCCAGCGGGCGCAGCGCTGGCAGATGACCCAGGCGCGGCTCTTCCAGCCGTCGTAGGCGAAGCGGCGCCCGACGCCGAGCCCCGAGTCGCCGCCGTCGCCGCCGAGGGCGCCGGAGCAGAAGGCGCAGGAGGTGAACACCTAGGCCCCGCCCCGCCGCCGCGCCGCCCGCACGGGCCAGACGCCAAGGTGCCAAGAGGTGGGCAGAACGCCAGTGATCAGTAGTGGGCAGACGCGCAGGTGCGCAATGGTGCCAAGTGCCAAGGGGTCGGTCCTTCGTGCCGCGGATCGGCCGCTCGCGCGCCGCCGCCTTGCGTGAAACCGGGTCGTCCCTAGGTTCGTAGGGGCCATCAGTCCACCGGGTGGGAGGCCTGTCATGTTGCGGAAGATCATCGGGTTCGCCGTGCTCGCGTTGGTGGCCGTCGTGGTGCTCAAGCTGGCGTTCGGCCTGCTGGGGTTTGCGTTCCACCTGGCGGTGCTGCTGCTCGAGCTCGCCCTGGTCGGCCTCGTGGTCTACTGGGTGCTCAAACTGGTCGCGCCCTCGACGGCGGAGCGGGTGAAGGAGATGATCGCTGGCCGCCCGCGGCCGCCGGCCGACGAGGTCTGATCGCGGCGCCACGCCGCCGACCGCCACACCGAGCGCCCGGACCCTTCCGGGCGCTCGTGCGTTCGGTCACCGCACCCAGCGCGCCACGTTGCTCGAGTGCACGTGGTGGATCCGCCACCCCGCGGGGTGCTTCTCCAGGATGAACGTGGCGACGCCGCGCTCCGCCCCGTCCGGATTCCGGCCCACCCACCCATAGCCGGCCACCACCCACGCGTAGTCGCCGGCGACCTGGATGCGCAGGTCGTCCACCGAGCCGGTGCCGGGCGCCGGCACCCCGGCGAGCCGGGGGCGGTTCGTAAGGACCACGCCGGTCGCGACGAAGTCCGCCCCCGTCGCGAGGAGGGTGTCCACGGATTCGTCGCCCCGGGCCTCTCCAACGATGAATGCGGTGACGGAGGCGCGGATCGCTGGGACGTCGGCGCCGATGGTGGGCGCGAGCAGCGGCATGGGCGGCGGCCCGTGCCGCGCGCAGGCGGCGAGGGCGAGTGCGGCGAGCGCGGCGAGCGCGGCGCGCACCGCGCCCCGGCTACGGGCGGTCCAGCGCGGCATCCACGCCCCAGACGAGCAGGGGGATGAGGATCTCGTGGTGGCCGGTGAGGAGGTACCCGGTGCCGCCCGCTTGGGTCGGCCGCTCGACGACGTTGAGGCGCGGGCGATAGTGGCGGATCATGTCGCAATCGACCGCCGTGAACCCCGCGGGCTTCCCCCCCCCCAGGTTGCGCGCGACCGTCAGCGCCTTGAGGAACACCTCCGGCATGACCACGGCGCTGCCGAGATTCAGGACCACCCCGCCGCCGTCGAGTTGCGCCACCGCGGAGGCGAGCCGGCGGAAGTCGCGGTGCGTGGTGGCGCCGGTCGCGGCGCCGTCGGCGGCGGGGTGCTGATGGATGATGTCGGCGCCGATCGTGACGTGGACGGTCGCCGGCGTGCCGCGCGCGAGGGTCGCGAGGAGCACGGACTGTTCGCGCCCCGGCACGTCCCGGCGCGCCTCGAGCCACCGGGCGAGCGCCTCGCCGAGCCCCCAGCCCTCCGCGTGGCCCCGCGCGATGGCGGCATTCATCTCCCGACCGGTCTCCTCCGCCATCCCGAAGGTCCCGTCGAGGAGTCCTGCGGCCACGTCCTCGCTGGTGCCGCCGAACGCGGCCAGTTCGAAGTCGTGGATCGCGGCGGCGCCGTTCATCGCCACCTGGGTCAGGACGCCGCGCCGCAGGAGGTGCACGAGGAGCGGCCCCATCCCGGTCTTGATAACGTGCCCGCCAAGGAGGGCGAGCACCCCACGGTGCGCGCGCGTGGCGGCGGTGATGGCGGCGATCGCGGCACGGAGGTCGCGGGCCGCCAGCAGGGACGGGAGGGATGCCAGGAACGCGTCGAAGGAGCGGTCCGCCCCGGGAACGGCGGCGAGGAGGGCGGGGTTGACCTTGTTGGGGCGCGCCGCGATGGGGACGGTGCGGACGCGTGCGAGGTCGGCTTCGGGGGGGACCCGCGGGGGGTCGCTCATGGCCGCGTCCAGTCGCGGAGGTTCATCGTCAGGGAGCCCACGCTGAGCCGCGTGCGGATCACCACGGGGATGCGGTACTCGTCGTCGGAGAGCCAGACTGTGGCTTGGCCGCCTTCGCTGAAGAGGCCGTGGCTCTTGAAGGTCGGGCGGACGGCGACCGCCGCGAAGCGGCCGTACGGCGTGTTGACCGTGTCGCGGCCGAGCACGCGCAGCGTGACCGGATTGCGGTCGGGCTTGAAGTAGCGGGGCAGGGTGTACGTGTGCCCGACCTCGAGGGGGAGGGTGCGGGCGAAGTAGAAGAACGACGCGTCGTCGAGGGGCTGGGCCGTCGTGGCGAGGGTATCGCGCTCGTTCTGCACGTAGTAGCCGCGCTCCGGGTGGATCTCGTAGCGATTGATCCGGAACGTGCCGTTATCGTCCGTGTCCTGGGTGAAGCGGCGCGAGGTGAGGTCGCGCACGCTGAACCAGGATTGGAGGCTGTCGCTGAGCGTGTAGAAGATCGCGCGGCCGCGCACGGTGAACACCACGTGGAAGACGGGCTCGCCGCGGATGGTGTCGAGGCGCACGACCTCCATGGACGCGCGGCCCACGCGGAACATCCCGAACTTGACGTCGTAGTCCATTCGCTCGCCGACCGCGAAGGGGAAGGGCAGGAGCGAGTCCTGGCGGACGGTCGGCGCGCCCGCCCGCGCGACCCCGCGGGCCGCGAGCGCGGCGGCCACCACGAGGCCCGCGGCCGCCAGCGCCGAGGAGAGGCGACTCACGACGGTCCCGGGGACGCCGGCGGTGCGGCCGAGCGCGGCGCGCCGCCGCGCCCACGCCCCCGGCCGCCGCGCCGGCCCCGCCCCCGGCGCGGGGGTTGTGGTGGCGGCGGGGCGACCTCGACCGGCTCGCCTGCGGCGGCGGGGGCCTCGCCGCGCGCGAGTCCGCGGGCCGTCCGCAGCACCTCCCACGCCGAGCGGATCGGCGTGGCGCGGGACGGCCGCTGGCGCGCGGGAACGGGGCTGGCCAGCGTGACGATCTCGGTCCGGCGCGAGGCCGTCGCCGCATGGGCCAGCAACTCGAGGTCGGCGGCCCACCCTTCGGTGGCCAGCAGGGGTCCCGGGCGGCGCAGCATCCGCGCGAGCGTGGCGACGCGGTACGCCCGCAGCGTGCCGACGCCGGCCGGCGCGCCCTCCATCCGCGCCAGCGCCCGAGCCCCGGCGCGGGCCACGGCGCGGCCCACGCGCTCGCGGAACGGCACTCCCAGCCGCCGGCGCGTGTCGCCGAGGACGAGGTCGGCGCCGCTCTCGATCCGCCGGATGAGGTCGGGGAGATCGTCGGGCGACTCGGAGAAATCGGCCTGGATCGTCACGGCGACGTCCCGCCGCGGGCGGTCGCTGCGCCCCACCGCGAGCCGGAGCAGTTCCTCCAGGCTGCGCGCGTAGCCGCGGCGTTCACGATGCGTGACGAGCGTGAGGGGGAGTGCCCGCGCGTAGGGGCCCAGCACGGCGTCGGTCCCGTCGGTCGAGGCGTCGTCCACGACGAGGAGCTGGTATTCGCGCTCGAAGGCCGTGAAGACCTGCTGCACCTTCCAGAGCAGCAGGCCGACGGTGGTCGCTTCGTCGCGGACGGGGACGAGGACGTAGATCACGGGCGCAATCTAGACAGCGTCAGGGAGAAGTGACAGAGTGCCAAGCAGCGTGCAGACGTGCAGACGCGCAGTGGCACCCAGGGGTCAGTGAGCAGACAGGGCTGCGGCCAGCGTGGTGCGCAACTCCGCCAGCTTGAACGGTTTGGTGAGGACCGGCCGGCCGGTGCCCTCGAGGAAGGCGAGGGTGTCGCCGGCCACGGTGTCGCCCGTGGCGAAGACGACGCGCGCGGCGATCGCGGGAGCGCAGGAGCGCAGCGTCTCGAAGATCTCCCGGCCGCCGATCCCCGGCATCCGCACGTCGGTAAAGATCAGGTCATGGCGGCCCTCGAGCGCGCGCCGCAGCCCGTCGGCGCCGTCGGCCGCGGTCTCCACCTCGTGGCCCCACGACTCCAGCGTGGCGCGCATGTAGTGCAGGATGTGGGTCTCGTCGTCCACCACCAGCACGCGGGCGCGGCCCGGGACCTGGTGCGCTTCGCCCGCGCCTTCGGCGCACGGTGCCGTCGCGGCGGGGAGCTCGACAGTGAAGGTGGCACCGGCACCGCGCGCCGACTGCAGCGAGAGGCGGCCGCCGTGCTCCTTCACGAGCCCCTGGCAGATGGACAGTCCGAGTCCCGTCCCCTGCCCTTCGCGCTTGGTGGTGAAGAATGGCTCGAAGATGCGCTCGGCGAGGTCGCCCGGCACGCCGGGCCCGGTGTCGGCCACGTCCACCGCGACGCCGTCGAGCCACGGACGGGCCCGAATGGTCACGCTGCCCGGCCGGCCCGTCGCGGCGATGGCCTGGGCACCGTTGTTGATGAGGTTGACGAAGACCTGCTGCAACTGGTTGGGGCTGCCGAAGACGTCGGGGAGGCCGCCGGCCACCTCGAGCACGGGCTCCACCCGGAGTTGGATGAGCTGGTTGCGCAGCAGCGCGACGGTGCGCTCGAGCACCTCGCCCAGGGCCACCCGTCGGCGCTCCTGGTCCTGCTTGCGCGCGAACGTCAGCAGGTTCTTCACGATGCTGGCGGCGCGCTGCGCCTCTTGCTGGATCACCCGGAGGGGCTCGGCGAGGGCGGGCGGGGCCTCGCCCGTCTCGATGAGGAAGTCCGCGAAGCCCAGCACTGACGCGAGGGGGTTGTTCAGCTCGTGCGCGACCCCCGAGATGAGCTGCCCCACCGCGGACATCTTCTCGGACTGGATGAGTTGTTCCTGGAGGCGCCGGCGCTCGGTGTGGTCGTCGAGGACGAGCACCGCGGCGCGCCCGTCCGCGTCGTCGCCCCCGATGGCGATGGCCGTCGCGACGAAGACGCGGCCCTCGTCGCGGAGCTCGCGCGGCGCGGCGTGCCCCGGAGCCTCGAGGAGGCCGCTCACCGCGTCGAGCCACCCCGGCGGCAGGAGCGCCTGCCAGGCGCGCCCCGCGAGGGCGGTCACGGGGGTGCCGACGAGGGCGGCGAAGGTGCGGTTGGCCCGGTGCACGCTGCCGTGCCGGTCCACGATGCACACGGCGGCCCCGATGGCGTCCACCATCTGCTCCCATTCGCGCTTGCCGGCGGAGAGGAGCGTGAGGAGCCTGCAGTTCTGGAGGGCGAGGGCCACCTGCGCGGCGGCGGCCGCCAGCACCAGCTCGTCAGCCGGGGAGAAGGCCGCGCCGGGAGGCGCCTCCACGATCAGCGCGCCGAGGGTGTGGCCGGCGGCGACGAGCGGGGCGCAGAGGCTGGAGGGGGCGTTGCCGCGCCGGAGGCGGGGGGTCCGGAGACAGTCGGCGACGAGCGCCGAGTCGGGCAGTACCGTCGGTGTGCCGCGGACGACCGCGGCGCTGAGTGCCGTGCCGGGCGCCATCTCCAACACCACCGTCACCGCGGCGGGGTGGAAGAGCTCCTCCAGGGCGTCGGCGGCGTGGCCGGCGATCGTTTCGGTGCGTATGGCGCCGGAGAGCGCCCGGCCCAGGGCCGTGAGGGGTGGCAGGGCGGTCTGGAGATCGCTCATCGTGCCCGGCGGCGCTCCTAGCGTGAAGGGCGTCCGGCGGCGGCGCGGTGCCGCCCGGCCCGCCGGACTCGAACCCGACTATAGCGCCGCGCGCGAGAGCCGCAAGAGCCGCGACGCCCCGCCGGCGGCGGGCCTGCTTGCCCGCGCCCGCGGCGCGGCGCACTATATCCCCGTGACGAACGTGGGCCGCCGCGTGCCCGGACCCGGGTGCGGGGGCCGCGTGGCCGTCCGAGGCCCAGGAGGCCGACCCCATGCCGAGCTACGAGTACCGGTGCGGCAAGTGCGGCAAGCGGTTCGAGGTGGTCCAGCGGATATCGGCGCATACCGGCCGCTCGCCCGCCTGCCCCAAGTGCAAGTCGCGCAACACGCGGCAGCTCCTCACCGCGTTCTTCGCCAAGACGGGGAAGAAGAGCTGATGTTCGAACGCCTGCGCGGCGCGCTCCAGGCCGCCCTCGACGCGGCCACGCCGCCGAGCGACCTGCGCGAGATCGCCGGCCGGATGCAGAACGCCGTCATCCAGGCAAAGGCGGGCGTGAGCGCGATGCGCGAGGCGCTCGCCCAGGCGGAGCGCGAGCTGGCGCACGCGCACGCGGAGGTCGAGACGACCACGCGGCGGAGGGACCTCGCCGCCGGCATCCAGGACGCCGAGACGGTCGAGGTGGCGGACCGGTACCTGGCGCGGCAGCACGAACGCGCGGCGGTGCTGGAGAAGAAGGTCGCGGCGCAGCGCGAGGAGCTCTCGCTCGCGGAGCGCGACTTGGGGGAGATGCAGGCCCAGCTCGCCGATGCCACCAAGCACCGCGCCGTCCACGAGGCCGACCGCTCACGAGAGGCCGCGTGGGCCAGCCTGGGCGCGGCGGGGGTGGACCGCCCCGAGGTGGACGTGGAGCAGGAGCAGCTGCGCGCGCAGATGGACCGGGCGGCACGGGAGGCCGCGGCCGACCAGAAGCTCGAGGAACTCAAGAAGCGGATGGGCAAGGGCTGACAGCCCGCGATCGAGGAGACGGACGATGGCGATGGACATCAAGACCGGCCGGATGGTCTATCTCGGCTACGGCAAGTACTGGCGGTCGGATGAGATCGTCGGCCTCAACCCCATCGAGGAGGGGAGGGGCCCCGGACGGCGGACGGAGGTGTACACCGGCTCGCGGCCCAATCCCGTCGTCGCCTCCCGGTCGGAGCGCGCCATCCTGCAGGACATGGTGACGGCGCCCGAGGAGATTTTCCGGATGGAGGAGGCGCGCAGCGTCATCGGCGACCTCCTCGACGCACTGACGGACCTCTCCCCCCTCCTGCGGCGCGTCCTCTCCAACGAGGGCGGCTTCGAGGTGGAGAAGTGGGAGGAGCGCCTGCGGACGCTGCTCCAGCCGGAGGAGGAGGAGGAGCCCAAGTCCCAGTCCGACCTCTTCACCTGATCTTCCGGGCCGCGCTCCCGGCCGCGCTCGGCGCCGCGGCCCTGCTCGGCGCGCCGGCGCTCCGGGCCCAGACGGCCTGTGACGGCCGCCCGATCCGGTCGATCCGGGTCGAGGCGGCCTCGCTGTTCGCCCCCCGTGACCCCGACGTCCTCGGCCTCGCGCGAACGGCCGGCGACGCGGTGCACTGGCGTACCCGCGAGGAAGTCGTGCGCCGCGAACTGCTCTTCCACGTGGGCGACGCCTGCGACCCGGCACGCCTCGCCGAGACGGCGCGCGTCCTGCGCGCGCAGCCCTACATCCGCGAGGCGGTCGTCACCGCGGCGCCCGCCGCGGGCGGCGGCGTGGACGTCCTCGTCACCACCCGGGACGAGTGGTCCCTCCGGATCAACGGCCGCGTTGAGGGGGGCGAAGGCTTCCCGCTGCGCCAGGCGCGGGTGGCGGAGGAGAATCTCCTCGGCCAGGCCCTCCGCGCCCAGCTGCGGTACGACGGGCTGCAGCGGCGCCCTGCCTACGACGCCGACGTGACCGCCCACCAGTTCCTGGGCCTGCACGAGGGGGAGCTCGTCGCGGGGCGCTCGAGCGTCGGGCTGGTCGCCGAGGAGCGGCTGAGCGACCCGTTCCGCAGCGAGTACGACCGGGTCGCGTGGCGCGAGTCGGCACGGTACCGGAACGAGCCGTTCCCGCTCATCTCGCCGGCGCTGGGGCGCGTGGACGTGCCGCTCCTGGCGATGAGCGCGGACGTCGGCGCGATGGTGCGCACCGGTACGCCGGGTCGCCTCTTCGTCGCGGGGGCCGCGCTTTCCGGGGAGCGGCTGGTGGTCCAGGGCGCGCCCCTTGCGTCGGTGGTGGCCGACGACTCGCTCGCGGCGGTCGCGCTCGCGGGCCGCTTCGCCGAGCGGCGCCGGGTGCGCCTCCACCTGTTCGCCGGGGCGCGGGTCCTGCGGTTCCACTATCACGCGGGCCTCGACGCCGTGCACGCCTACGAGGACGTGCGCGAGGGCGTGGAGGGCGGGCTCGTCGTGGGGAAGAGCCTGTTCGGCGGGGACGGGCTGCAGCGGGACTGGTTCGCCTCGGCGGAGCTGTACGTGGGCGCGGAATTCGAGCGGATGCTGGTGTTCGCGCGCGCCAAGATCGAGGGGCGCTTCCTCCTCTCGGACGGCCGGTGGGACGGCGTCCTCGCGGACGGCCGCTTCCACGTCTACACCGAGGTGGGGCCGCGGGCGTTCATCGCGCTGTCCGCGGGCGGCGCGGGCGGCTGGAATACTCGCTCCCCGTTCCAGCTCACGCTCGGCGGACCGGAGGGCATCCGGGGCTACGGCATCGCCAGCCTCCCGGTGGGCCGGCGCATCGTCCTGCAGGGCGAGCATCGCTACTTCCTGGGGACGGTGCTGGGCGTCGCGGACGTCGGCACGGCGGCGTTCGTGGACCTGGGGCGGGGGTGGGCGGGGGACGCGGCGTTCGGCGCCGACACCGGCGTGCGGGCGGCCATCGGCGGCGGCCTGAGGGTCGCGGTGCCGCGCGGGTCACACCGCACCTACCGCCTGGACGTCGCCGTCCCGCTCGTGCGGGGACACGGCGTCGAGGTCCAGGTGGCGCTGAACCAGCAGTTCGGGGTGTCCCGCGGCGAGCCGGCGGACGTCGCGCGGAGCCGCGAGCAGCTGTCGTCCACGTCCATCTTCAACTACCCGCGCTTCTAGCGGGGAGGCCGTCCCAGGTGAGCGTCGTCGACGACCTCGGCCGTGCCCGCGCACGGCTGGCCGCGGCCGCGCGCGTCGTCGTGTTCACCGGCGCCGGCGTGAGCGCGGAGTCGGGGGTCCCGACCTTCCGCGGCCCCGGCGGCCTCTGGAAGACGTTCCGCCCGGAGCAGCTCGCCACCCCCGAGGCGTTCGCGCGCGATCCCCGGCTCGTCTGGGAGTGGTACGGATGGCGGCGCGAGCTGCTCTCCGCGTGCCGCCCCAACCTCGCCCACGTCGCCCTCGCGCGCTGGATGCTGCTGCGCAGGGGCGCCACCCTCGTCACCCAGAACGTGGACGACCTGCACGAGCGCGGCGCCGCCGCGGCAGCGCTGGGCCTGGCGCGCGAGGGCCGGCTCCAGCGCGGGAGTGAATCCGAGCCGGCGCCCGCCGGGCGCGTCGGGGGGACCGGCGCTGCGGCGCCCGACAACGAGGATCAGCTGCGCGCCGTAGCTGCCAGCACCGCCGAGCGTGTCACGCCGATCCGCCTCCACGGCTCGATCTTTCACGTCCGCTGCACGCGGTGCGACGTCCGGCGCGAGCACCGCGGGCGCATCGATGCGACCTCCGAGGCGACGCTCCCGCGGTGCGGCACCTGCGGTGGCCTCATCAGGCCTGACGTGGTGTGGTTCGGCGAGGCGCTGCCGGAGGGCGCGCTGGAGGCGGCGTTCGGCGCCGCCGCCGCTGCGGACGTCTGCCTCGTGATCGGGACGGCGGGCGCCGTGCACCCGGCGTCGGCGCTCGTGGACGAGACGCTGGGCGCGGGCGGCCGGGTCCTCGTGGTGGACCCGGGCGAGACCGCCTACGATGGGCTGGCGGATGTGCGGCTGTGGGGCGTGGCGGGAGAGGTGGTGCCGGCGCTGCTGGCCGGGGGCGGCGCCTAGCGCCGGTGCAGCCTGTCGTGCGCCTCGGCCGGCTCGAGGTGCGTGAGGATCCGCGACGCCACCGGCAGCGCGTCCTCGAGCGCCTCCTCGATAGCCGTGGCCGCGGCATGGGCACCCTCCACCGGAATGCCGGCGGGGAAGAGGAGGTGCACCTCCACCCACACCGACGTGCCGCTGTTCCGGTAGCGCAGCTCGTGGTAGGCCAAGCCGCGCGCGGCGGACTCGCGGTCCAGCGTCTCGCGGATCAGGCGGTCGAGCGCCGGGTCCGCCTCGTCCATCAGGCCGCCCACCGACTGACGGATCAGCTTCCCTCCCGCCCACAGGATGTTCGAGGCGACGAGGATCGCGCAAATCGGGTCGAAGGGGAGCCATCCCGTCACCATCACCAGCACCAAACCGAGGATGACGCCGCCGCTCGTCCACACGTCGGTAAAGACGTGCTTGCCGTTCGCGACGAGGATCAGGGAGCGGTGGCGCCGGCCCTGCAGGATCAGGTACAGGCCGAGGGCGACATTGATCAGCGCCGCCGCGGTGACATAGAGGGTGCCGGTGCTGACCTGGGTGAGGTGGAGCCCGGTCGTCCACTTCCGCGCGGCCTCGAAGATGATGAAGAGGGCGGCGAGGCAGATCATCGCGCCCTCGAAGCCGGCGGAGAAGAAGCCGACCTTGTCGTGGCCGTACGGATGGCCCTGGTCGGGCGGCTGGTGGCTGAGCCACATCGAGTAGAAGGCGAAGGACACGGCCACCACGTGCACCACCGACTCGGCGGCGTCGGAGAGGATCGCCGCCGACCCCGTGATCAGGTAGGCATACCACTTCCCGGCGAACATCAGCAGCCCCACGGCGAGCGAGAGCCGGATGGCGAGCAGCTGCTGGGCCCTCGCCTTCGCGGGGTCCATGGGTGCGGCAGGGCCGGGCGCGGCAGTCGCCGTGGGGGCGCTCCGGGTCTTGAGGAAGGGCCGCCGCGCGGGCGGCCTCGGCCTACGGTAGGTGAGGAGCGAGATCGGCGCCAGAGTGCGCGAGGTTCTTGGGAACGAGTCTCAGAATCTGCGCTGACGCGCGCGCGCCCGGATACGCGAAGGCCGGGGTGGGAGCCCCGGCCTTCCTCGTCGCTCGCGGTGGCGGGCGCGCTACGCGGCCTTCTTCTCCCCGAACAGCGGCGCGAGCTCCGCTTCCGTCGGCGGAGGCGTCAGCAGGCTCACGATCACCAGCGAGCCGATCGAGATCAGGGCCGCGGGGTAGATGCTCGGGATCCCCCACGGGTCGCCGCCGAAGACGCCCGCGCCCGCCCCCGAGGCGCCCTCGACGATGGACGGGGCGAGCCGCGGCAGCACCAGCTCGAAGAACAACACGGCGAGCGCCCCGCCCACGATGGAGGCGAGACCGCCCTGCCGGGTGGCGCGCTTCCAGGTGAGCGCCGCGAACAGCGCCGGCGTGATCGCCACGCCGTAGATCGTGTAGGCGAAGTAGGCGTACTGGAGGACCGAGATCTGCGACTTGAGCACCGTGGGCACGAAGATCATCAGGAACGCGCAGATCCCCATCACCACGATGAACACCTTCTGCAGCCCGACCATCTTCGCCGGGTCCGCGTCGGGGCGCAGGAAGCGCTGGTAGATGTCGCGCATCACGTTGGAGCTGGACGAGAGCAGGTAGTTCATCCCGGTGGACAGGACCACGGCGCAGGCCGCCGCCAGCAGCAGCACGCCGACCGGGCCGGGCACCATGTGGCGCGCGGCCTGGAGGACCAGCGAGCGCGGGTCCCAGCCCAGGTGGTGTTCGACGTTGTAGGAGGAAGCGAACACGGCGATGCCGATGGCGATCGTCTCGACGACGATCACGCCCACGATCCAGATGGCGACCGCGCGCTTCGCCTCTTTCGGCGAGCGCGCCGCGTAGAACTTCTGGTACATCGACTGCACGCCCATCAGCAGCAGCAGCGTGGACAGGAAGTAGGAGAGGCCCTTGAGCGCCGGGTACTTCCCGAAGTCGGGCGCGAACACCGCGAAGTGCCCGGGCGGCAGCACCTGCGTCGTGTGGCCGAACCCGCCGGCGGTGGCGACGACGAACGGGATCGCCAGCAGGCACGCAAGGACGATGATGATGCCGTTGGGCAGGTCGGTGTGGGCCACGGCGATCATGCCCCCGAGCGCCACGAACGTGATCACGAAGAGGGCGGCGATCGTCTGCCCGACCTCCAGCGAGACGCGGCCGTCGGTCACCACGTTCAGGATGTAGCCGCCGGCCCGGAACTGGTAGGAGACGATGGTCGTGAACGCGATGATGAGCGCGAAGGCGCCGAACAGGCGGGCGAACTTCCCGTAGCGGGCCTCGAGGATGTCACCCACCGTGTACTGCCCGAACGTGCGGATCTTGGCCGCCACGAAGTAGATGATGGCGATGCCGACGAAGGCGCCGGCCGGCTGCCACACCGCGCTCCACCCCGCGTACGACGCGTACTCGGCCCCGGCGATGAAGGTGCCCGACCCGATCCACGTGCAGACCAGCGTGAAGACCATCTTGGTGAGCGAGAGGCTGCGCCCCGCCACCATGAAATCGTCCTGCGACTTGACCTGCTTGGACCGCCAGACGTTGAACCCCGTCAGGACCAGCAGGTAGCCGAGGATGATCCACAGGTACCAGCTCACGTGCCCCTCCCCGTCGCCCTCGTGAAGGAAGGCGCCCGGCCGCCCCGCAGGGCAGCCGGGCGCCGCGGTGCCGTCAGACGTCGATCAGGACGAGGTCCTGCTGCTCCGCGCCGCAGACCTCGACGGTCCCCGCCGGCGTGACGAAGACGTCGATCTCCGAGCGCGCGGCCATCTCGCCCTTGAGGTAGATGCCGGGTTCGATGGAGAAGCAGATGCCCGGCACGATCTCGCGCTCGTCGCGCGTCTCGAGGTTGTCGATGTTGACGCCGTTGCCGTGCACTTCCTCGCCGATGGAGTGGCCGGTCCGGTGGAGGAAGAATTCGCCGAAGCCGGCCTTCTGCACGATGGCGCGGCAGACGTCGTCCACCTCCCAGCCCTGGACCTTCTGCTTCGCCGCGAAGCGCTCGCGCACGAACTTGACCGCCGCGTTCCGCGCGTCGCGCACGGTGTGGAAGATCTCGAGGTACTTGGCGGGCGGGTTCTTCCCGACGAAGCCGCACCAGGTGATGTCGTAGAAGATGGCGCCGGGCGCGTCGAGCTTGGCCCACAGGTCGATGAGGACCGTGTCGCCCTTCCTGATCGGGCGGGCGTTCTCGGGCGTGGGCTCGAAGTGCGGGTCCGCGGGGTGCTCGTTGGTGCCGACCATGGCCCGCTCGCCGAGGTTGGTGAGCCCTTCCTCCGTGAAGCGCCGCTGGATGAAGCACTGGACGTCGTACTGGGTGAGGGTCTTCCCCGCGCGCAGCTCGGTGCCGATCAGGGCGAACGCCTCGTCCTTGACCTTCTGGACGCGTACGCCGGCCTCGACGTGGGAGCGATAGCCGGCGTCGTCGAGCACCGCCTGGAAGGTCTGCACCAGGCCGGCCGAGGAGACGATCTCGTAGCCGAGACGGCGCAGCAGGTCGATGGTGCCGCCGTCCACGATCGAGACGTAGGGGATGTTGCAGTCGGGCGACCATTGCGCGGCGACCTTCTTCGCCGGCCCGAGCACGCCCTTCAGGCTCTCGTGCAGCTCGCGCCACGAGAGGTAGTAGCGCTGCTCGCCGGGGATCCCGTCGAGCCGGTGCGGCTCCACCTTGGAGCAGAGGCGGATCGGCTGGCCCCTGGCCGGGATCCAGTAGAACCAGCGGCGGCTGGTGAACTTTCCGAACTCCATCCCCAGCACCTGGTAGGCGATCTTGTCGCGGTTGTGGAAGTCGTAGAGGAGCCAGCCGTCGCATCCGGTGGCGGCGATCTCCCTCTGGATCCGTGCGATGTCGGGCATGATGTTCCTTCTCCGTGCGGCAGGGTGAGGAGCGTGAGCTTGCCCGTTTGCGGTGAAGATGTCAACCGGGGGGCCGGGGTGGGCGGGTCGCGCGCCGCGCCGCGGTCCCGGCAGCGGCGGTCACGCCTTGTGGCAGGCCACCCGGTGCCCCGGCGAGGGCGCCGTCAGTTCGGGCCGGAGGGAGAGGCACGTCTGGTCCTTGGCGGGATGCGGGCAGCGCGGGTGGAAGGGGCACCCGGCGGGCGGGTGCACGGGAGAGGGCGGGTCGCCGGGGAGCACGATGCGCGAGCGCTTCGTGGTCGGGTCGGGGACGGGGACGGCGGAGAGGAGCGCCTGCGTGTACGGGTGCCTCGGCGCCGCGAAGAGCGCCTCCGCCGGCCCCTCCTCGACGATGCGGCCCAGGTACATCACGGCGACCCGGGGCGCGATGTGGCGCACCACGGCGAGGTCGTGGGAGATGAAGAGGTAGGAGAGCCCCCGGCGCGCCTGCAGGTCGGCCAGCAGGTTCAGCACCTGCGCCTGCACCGAGACATCGAGCGCCGACACCGGCTCGTCACACACCAGCAGCTCCGGCTCCACCGCGAGTGCCCGCGCGATGCCGGCCCTCTGGCGCTGGCCTCCCGAGAACTCGTGCGGGTAGGCGTCGGCGGACTCGGGCGGGAGCCCGACCTCCTCCAGCAGCGAACGCACCCGGCGGTCGGCCTCCGCGCCCCTGGCGATGCGGTGCACCTCCAGCCCCTCCCGCACCGCGCGGCCGATGGTCATCCGCGGGTTCAGTGACGCGTAGGGGTCCTGGAAGACGATCTGGAGCCGCCGCCGCGCGCGCCGCAGCTCCGCCGGCGCCAGGGCCGCCATGTCGTAGCCGTCGAAGCGCACCGTGCCCGACGTCCGCTCCACCAGGCGGAGCACCGCGCGGGCGAGCGTGGTCTTGCCGCACCCCGATTCCCCCACCAGCCCCAGCGTCTCGCGCCGCCCGATCGCGAACGAGACGCCGTTCACGGCCTGCACCGTCTCACGCTGCGTGCCGAAGAGTCCCGTGCGCCGCGTGAAGTGCACGACGAGGTCGGCGACCTCGAGCAGCGGGCGGACCGGCGTACCGGCGGACCGGCGTACCGGATCGGTCACGGCACCGAACCTCCCGCTCGCTGCACATCCCTTGGCGTCCTGGCGTCTGGTCCCTGTGGTTCTGACTTGGCGTCTGGCCCCTGTCGTCCTGTCTCTTGTCCCTCCTCGAGCAGCCAGCATCTGGCGCTCCGGCCCCCGCCGGCGGGCAGGAGCGCCGGCATCTCCGAGCGGCACTTCTCCCACGCGAAGGGACAGCGCGGGTGGAACCGGCAGCCGGGCGGCCACGCCGTGGCCGGCGGCACCTGCCCCGGGATGGCGGTGAGGCGCTCCGCCGGGCGGTCGACGCGCGGCACGGCCGCCATGAGCCCCTGCGTGTAGGGGTGTGCCGGCGCGGCGAAGAGGGCCTCGGTCGGGGCCTCCTCGACCACCTGTCCCGCGTACATCACGTAGATTCGCCGCGTCCGCTCCGCCACCAGGGCGAGGTTGTGGGTGATGAGGAGGACGGCCATCCCGAGCTTGCGCTGCAGCCCGTCGAGCAGCTCGAGGACCTCGGCCTGGATCGTCACGTCGAGCGCGGTGGTCGGCTCGTCGGCGATGACGAGGTGTGGCCGGCAGGCGAGGGCGATGGCGATCAGCACCCGCTGACGCATCCCGCCCGAGAGCTGGTGGGCGTAGTGGCCGGCTCGCTTCTCGGCGTCGGGGATGCCTACGGCGGTGAGCAACTCGAGGGCCCGCCACGCGGCTTCCGCGCGGGTGACGTGCTGGTGCGCGCGGACCACCTCGGCGATCTGCGAGCCCACGGTCAGGACGGGATTGAGCGCCGCCGCGGGCTCCTGCGGGATCAGGGCGAGGTGGTTGCCGCGCACCGCGCGGATGTCCCGCTCGGCGAGCGCGAGGAGGTCGCGCCCCTCGAAACGCACGCGGCTGCCGTGTGCGATGAGGCCGGGATGCTCGACGAGGCGGAGGACGGCGAGGGCCGTCACGCTCTTGCCGCACCCCGACTCCCCCACCAGGCCGACGGTCTCCCCGGCGTGTACCACGAGGTCCACGCCGTCCACCGCGCGGGCGACGCCGTCCCCGGTCGCGAAGGTGACCCGGAGGTCCGCGATCTCGAGGAGCGGGCCGCCGGCGGCCGGCTGTCCCGCGCGGTCCGGCGCGACTGCGGCGGAAGGCGCACCATCAGGTTCCCCGGTGCGTCGGTGCGTCGGCGGGTCGGCGCGCCGGTCGCTCACCGGCGCCGCCGCGGGCCGAGAGCGGCCTGGAGCCCGTCGCCGAAGAGGTTGAACGCGACGACCGTGATGAGGAGGGCGAGCCCGGGCGCGGCCGCGACCCACGGCGCGGTGAAGAGCTGGTCCTTGCCGTCCTGGATCATGTTGCCCCAGGAGGGCGCCGGCGGCTTGATGCCGAGGCCGAGGTACGAGAGGCCGCTCTCGAGGAGGATGATGTTCCCCACGTCCAGGGTCGCGCTGACGATGATCGCGGGAGCAAGATGGGGCAGGAGGTGCCGGCGCACGAGTCCCGGCCGCCCGGTGCCGAGCGCGCGGGCCGCCTGCACGAACTCCGACTCGCGGAGGCGCAGCACGAGCGCGCGCACCACGCGACTCGTCTGGAACCATCCCGTCACCGCGATCAGGAGCACCACCACGCCCGCCGGCGCGTTCTCCCAGAGGGCGAGCACGAGCAGGATGAGGAACACCCTGGGGAGGGCGAGCGCGACGTCCACGCTCCGCATCAGGATCTGGTCCGTGGCCGGCGAGCCGAGGCCGGCCGCCAGCCCGACGAGCGCGCCGATGGTGACCGCGAGGGCCGCGGCCGCCGCGCCGACGCCGAGGGAGACGCGCGCGCCGTACAGGAGCCGGCTCAGCACGTCGCGGCTGAACCGGTCGGTGCCGAGGAGGTGCTCCGCCGAGGGCGGCTGGTTCTGGAGCGCGACGGGGTCGGGCTGCGCGAGCGGGTCGGCGGGTGCGACGAGCGGCGCGAAGGCGGCGGCGAGGGCCAGCAGCGCGATGAGGAGGCCAGCGGCCACGGCGACGCGCTGCGACCGGAACCGGAGCCAGCCCCCGCGGAGCGCCCTCACGCGCGGCGCACCCGCGGGTCGGCGGCCGCTACGCCGAGGTCCGCCAGGAGGTTGCCGAGGGCGACGAGGACGCCGGCCACCACGGCGACGGCGGTGATGACGTTGTAGTCGCGCGCGAAGATGGCCTCGTAGGCGACGCGGCCCAGCCCAGGCCAGCCGAAGACGCTCTCCACCAGCACCGAGCCGGTGAGGAGCGCGGGGATGCTGAGGCCGGCCAGCGTGATCGCGGGGGCGAGGGCGCTGCGCAGCGCGTGCCGCACGAGCACGCGCCCCTCGCCCAGCCCTCGTGAGCGAGCGGCGCGGACGAAGTCGGCGTCGAGGGCCTCGATCATCGCCGCGCGGTGGAAGCGCGCCACCGCTGCGCCGTTCACCAGCGCGAGGGTCAGGGCGGGAAGCACGAGGTGGCGGCCGACGTCGAGCGCGTGGTGGAGAGCGCCCACCGGCGCGCGCAGCGCGACATCGGCCATTCCCGTCACGGGCAGCCAGTGCAGCCACTCGCCGAAGACGAGGAGCAGCATCAGCCCCAGCCAGAAGGAGGGCACCGAGTAGCAGGCGAGCGCGACCGTCCCGAGCGCGGCGTCGGCCCACGTCCCGGCCCGCGCGGCCTGCGCCATCCCGAGGCCGATCCCGAGGAGCAGGCTCAGCACCAGCGCGGCGCCGCCGAGGAGGAGCGTGTTCGGCAGCGCCTCCGCGAGCACCTCGGCGACGGGGCGGTGGCGCGCGAAGCTCTCGCCGAAGTCGCCGCTCGCGAGGTTGCCGGCGTAACGGACGAACTGCACGGCGAGCGGGCGGTCGAGGCCGAACCGCTCGCGCAGCCGCGCCACCGTCTCGGGGGGCACGAAGCGGCCCTCCGCGCCCGCGAGGAACGGCTCGCCGGGCGCGAGGTGGACCAGCGCGAAGGTGATAATGACGACGGCGGCGGTGGTGGCGAGCGCGAGCGCGAGACGGCGGAGCAGGTACGTCAGCACGGGCGCCGCGCCGCGCTCACCGGTCGCGGGGCAGCCGGTCGCCCGGCGGCACGAACCACGCGGCCACTCCGGCGAGCCACTCGTCGGGCCGGATGCGCACCCCCGCGAAGCGCCGATGGACCGCCGCCGCCATGGGGGGCGAGAGGAGGAAGACGGCGGGGGCGTCGTCGTTCAGCGCGCCGAGCGCCTCGCGCCACAGGGGACGTGCCGCGTCGCGCGTCGGCGCGGCGATGGCCCGGCGGGTGAGGGAGTCGAAGGCTGCGCTCCGGTACGAGCCGTAGTTGCTCTGCCGCACGCCCTCCGACCCGAAGAGCTGGAGGACGCTGGCGGGGCTCGCGTCGAGGGTCCGGGCCTGGAAGGTCGCGTCGAAGTCCTTCCGCACGCTGCGCTGCTCGAAGAGCGTGAACTCGAGGGGCTGGAGGCGGAGGTCCACCCCGAGCGGCTTGAGCTGCGCCTGCAGCAGCACGGCGGCGTCCTGCCGGATGCGGCTGGTCGTCGGATAGAGGAGCGTGAAGCGGAGCGGCAGGCCCCCCTTCCAGCGCACGCCGCCCGGCCCGGGACGCCACCCGCGGGCCTCGAGGAGGCGCCGCGCGGCAGCGGTATCGTAGGGCAGCTGGCGGATGGAGTCGCTCCAGATCCACTGCGCCCGGGCGGTGGCGCCGACTGGCACCTCCCCCTCCGCGCCGAAGAGGGAGCGCACGAGCGTTGCGCGGTCGATCCCCATCGCGAGTGCGCGCCGCACGTCGCGGTCGCCGAAGATCGGGTGTACCCCCTTGCCGCCGCGGCCCGTCAGGTTGAAGGCGACGTACGCCACCGCGTTGGCGGCGAAGGGCACGAGGCGCAGCGCCGGCGTGGCGCGGACCCGCGCGCGCAGCTCGGCGGGCGGGATCACCTCGATGGCGTCCCCCTCGCCCGCGACGAGGGCGCCCACCGCGGAGCCCAGGTCGGGCACGATCCGCCAGATCACGCGGTCGAGCTTGGGGCGGCCCAGGAAATTTGCGGTGTCGGCGGCGACCTCGATCGTGGCGCCGGCCTCCCAGCGCACGAAGCGGAAGGGCCCGGACCCCACCGGCGCGCGAGCGAAGGCCGACGAGGCGAGCCGCGCGCGCGGGATGGTGTCGAGGAGGTGCCGCGGCAGCACCTTCATGTGGTACGTCGCGTCGTACAGCTCCTCGGGATACCAGCGGCGGAAGTGGAACACCGCGGTGAGGCTGTCCCGCACCGTCACGGAGTCGATGGCGTCGAGGTTCGGGCGGAAGCGGGAGTCCACCAGCGTGTCGCGGTAGACGTCGAAGGTGAACGCCACGTCGGCGGCGCGCACCGGCGCGCCGTCGTGCCACCGCGCCCGCGGGTCGAGATGGAAGACGAGGGTGGTGGAGTCGGCGTGCTCCCAGCTCCGCGCCAGTTGAGGGGTGAAGCCGGCGTCATCGACGGTGTTGAGATCGAAGGTGAGGTCCGCGAGGCGGGAGAACACGAGGCCGGCGACGTCGGCGCTCGTGGTGACCGCGCCGGACGGCGGGAAGAGGACGTCGGCGTCCCCGGTCGCCACGATGACCAGTGTGCCACCCGTCGGACCGGCACTGCCACCTGCCTCGCGGCGAGCGCAGCCCGCCAGGGCGATGGCGAGGGCGCAGGCGAAGGCCGTGAGGCGCAAGGTCCGGGGTGTGAGAGGTGACGGGGCCACGGCTGGCTAATCTAGGTGCGGGGCCGAGCCACGCCAGGTCGGATGGCGCGGGCCCGCCCCTCTACCGGCGCCAGGTCCAGGCGGGGTCGCGGAACCGGGGGAGGAGCGCCTCGGCCGCGCGGCGGCGGCCCTCGGGGAGCGGAGAGGGAGTGTCGGGCACGTCCCACCGCTGCGCCGCGGCCGCCGCGATGGCCTGCTCCACCGCGTCACGTCCCGCCTTCGCCGCGGGGAGGAGCCGGGTGAGGCCGACGACGTTCGGCGCCTCGGCGCCGCCCACCGTGACCGCCGCGACCTCCTCCTGCGCCCCCGACAGGATGATCGAGCCGTGCTGGAGGAAGGCGCGCTCGCTGCGCACCTGGGCGCTCCCCACCACCTTGCCGCCGTTCACCGTCACCACCTCGCCCCCGGCCGCGCTCGCGAAGCACGCGCCCGCGCCCACGCCGACCGCCGGCCGGTCCGCCGCCAGTCCCACCGGTGCGCCAAGGCCCATCAACGCCTCCGCGAGGAGGCCGTGGATCGCGCGGTACGTCTCGCGCAGCGAGCCGAAGGCGTCAGCGGGGGCGGCGACGGCGTACGTCACCTCGTCGGCGTGCCACACGGCCCGGCCGCCGGTGGGCCGGCGCACCACGGCCATCCCGCTCCGCTGGATCACGGCGCGGTCGTAGCGTTGGGTGGCTGGCTCGTTGCGCCCGAAGGAGAGGGTGTAGGGGTGCCACGCGTACAGTCGGAGCGTCGCGCAGCCCTCGTGCTCCGCGGCGTCGAGGAGCGCCTGGTCGAGCGCCATGTTCCACGCGCCCTCGGACGCACCGTCGATCAGCAGCATCCAGCGCATGATGGGGGAAAGGTGATAGGTCATGGGTGATGGGTGATAGGGGCTGGGTGATAGGTGATAGGTGATGGGCGACGGCGGCACGCGTCACAAAGCGCTGACGGCCCTCTGTTGCGCCCGGTCCGCGGAAACCGGAGATTCACCGAGGGAGCGCCAGGTCCACCACAGGAATCCGGACGGGTGCCGAAGCCATGCGCGTACTCATGGAAGATCTCTTCGCCAAACGCGACTCGCAGGTCCTCGCCGCCCTCCGCCGGGGCACCGTCGGCATCGCGGGGGCCGGGGGGCTGGGATCCACCGTCGCGGTCTCCCTGGCCCGGGCGGGCGTCGGCCGGCTCATCATCGCCGATTTCGACCGCATTGAGGCCTCCAACCTGAACCGGCAGCAGTACTTCATCAGGCAGATCGGCCGGCTGAAGGTGGAGGCCCTGCGCGAGAACCTCCGCGGCCTCAACCCCTTCTCCGAATATACCGTCCACGCGGTGCGGGTCACGCGCGCGAACGTCGAGCGCCTCTTCTCCGACGCGCAGATCCTCGTCGAGGCGTTCGACAAGGCCACGGCCAAGCGGATGCTCATCGACAGGTGGCTCGCGCTCCATCCGGACCGGCCGATCGTGGCGGCGTCCGGCGTCGCGGGCTACGGGCGGAACCGCAAGCTCCGCAGCCGGCGGATGGGGAACCTCTACCTCTGTGGCGACGAGGAGAGCGAGGCTCCGAAGGGCATCACCCCGATGGCGCCCCGCGTCGGGATCGTGGCCAATCTGCAGGCGAACCTGGTGGTGGAACTTCTGGTTGAAGGGAAGGGCCGGGGACGGAGCGCCCCGTTCCTCCGGCCGCCCGCCTCACACGCTCGGCGGAGGCGGCGAGCCGGCTGAGCCGGCGAGCGCGAGCGTCAGCGCGAGGCAGTCGGCCACCCCCCCCATCGTCAGGCCGGCCCGCCGGTAGTCGTCGTTCCAGCGCGCCAGCTGCGCGTCGGGCTCCCCGTCCGCGTCGAGCAGTGCCGCCAGCCCCCGTCCGTCGGCGCGCAGCCGCGCCAGGCCCGCAGGGCCCGTGCGGTGCAGCGCGGTCGTGTCCTCCACGGTCCGCATCAGCTCCGCCATCGCGCGCAGGGCGGCCCGGCGCCGGTCGCCGCGCCGCGCGAGCGTTGCGCGAAAGGCGGGAAGCCCGGCGTCGAAGACGGCCGGCAGGCCCGCGAGTGCCTCGCCGAGGATCCCCTGCACGCCGTGCGCCATCCGGGCTCGCGCCCCCGGCGTGGCCTCCGCGCCCGCCGCCGGCCTTCCGCAGAACTCCCGGGCGAGGCGCGCCACGCGGGGCCGCAGCGCGCCAGCGCCTTCCCGTTCGCCCTCGCGGCAGGCGTCGCACGCCGCGAGCACCAAGAGCCCGCCGAGGAAGATGAGGCCTCGGTGCGCGTTGGACCCGGCGGCGTGGTGCATCCGAGCCTCGGCGCGCCGCCCAGCGGCCACGCATGCGGCCAGAGCGCCATTCCCGTTGCGCTCTGCGCCGACGCAGCCGCGCAGCGCCACCAGTTCGTCGAAGTAGAGCGCGAGCAGGCGCACTGACCGGACCATCGCGTCGTAGGTCAGATCGGGATGAGAGCCGCTGTCGAGCCGGTCTACCAGACCCGGCTTGGGCGTGAGATCCAGTTCCTCCTGGGCGCCCCGCACCAGCGCCGCGGCGAGGGCCGCCGCCGGGCAGCGCCGCGCGCCGAGCGGCTCGAGGATCGCGGCCGCGCGGTCCGCCGGCTCGCCAGCGGCGTGCCGCCGCAGCGCGATGCACTCCCGCGCCGGCTCCCCGCACACCAGGCAGGTCCGCGGGGCCAGGCCGAGCGCCGCGCGGTGCACCGGCCTCCCGCCGGCGTCGTAGACGTCCAGGTCCAGCACGCGGCCGAAGGGGAGCGACGCCTCGACCCCGGCCGCCGCGCGCTTCACCGGCTCCGGCTCGGCGGCCACGGCGAGCGCCGCCCACGGCCCGAGCGCGTCCATCCCGCGGTCCAGCTCCTCGGGAGCTTCGCCCGCGAGCGCGCTGCGCAAGGCTTCCACGCCGCACGCCAGCGCCACGCCGGCGCCGTCGGGTGCCTTGTCGGGGCCGGGAACGGCCAGCGAGGCGAAGACGAGCGCGCGCGGCAGACCGGGGACGCGGGCACCGCCCGGCCGCGCGCAGAGACCGGCGATCAGCTCCGCGCGAGCGTCGCGCGCGTCGAGGCAGTCACTCCCGGACGCGCCGGATCGCATCGATGATGGTGCCGTCGCGGTACTCGATCAGCCCCACGACGTCGTCGGTGAACTCGATCGGGCGCGGCTGGCCGGTGATGGCGCAGATCTCCTCGTGGAGCTGCCGGATGTCCTTCACCGGCAGCCGCCGCCGGAGCAGCTCCGCCTTCAGGTCCGGATGGCGGTCGGACACGGCGATGCCCCGTTCGGTCACCACCACGCCGATCGTCTCGCCGGGGGTAGTCACGGTCGTCACGCGGTCGCGGACGATCGGCAGTCGGCCGCGCATGGACGGCGCGACGACGATCGCCAGCTTGGCCCCGGCCGCCGTGTCGCAGTGGCCGCCGGTGTTGTGCTGGAGGTAACCGGTGGACTCGGTGTTGACGTTCACGTTGAAGTCCACGTCCACCTCGGTCGCCCCGAGGATCACGCAGTCCAGCCGGTCCACCACCGTGCCGCGGTTGAACGGGTTCGCGTACAGGTCGGCGCTGATCTCGCGGTGGCGCGGGTTCCGGCCGATGGACTGCACCGCCCGGATGTCGAAGCACTGCACGTCGAAGAGGGTCTCGAAGCAGCCCTCCTCGAGCATGTCCACGAAGTAGCCGGTGATCCCGCCGCAGCCGAAGCTCCCCTTGACCCCCAGCTCCTTCATGCGGCGCCGCACGTTGTCGGCCACCGCGAGGGAGATGCCGCCCGAGCCGGTCTGGAACGAGAAGCCGTCCCGCAGCAGCCCCGACGCCTCGATGACCTGCGTCGCGTAGCGCGCGATGAGCAGGCCCGCCGGGTCGCGGGTGATCCGCGTGGTCGTCGAGACGATCTTCTGCGGATCGCCGAGGGAATCGAGCGTCACGACCCAGTCCACGTCGCTCTGCGAGATGCTCACCGGCGCCGCGGGGTACGGGACGAGGTGGTCGGTGACGGCGATGACCTTGCGCGCGTAGCGCGCGTCGGTGTACGCATAGCCGAGGCTGCCGCACGCCGAGGGGCCGGAGACGCCGTTCAGGTTCCCCGTCTCGTCGCAGCAGGGCGCCGCGATGAACGCCGCGTCGATGGTCACGTCCTCGCCGATGATGGACCGCGCGCGGCCCCCGTGGCTGCGCACGATCACGGGGAAGTCCAGCTCGCCGCGGCTCACCAGCTCGCCGATCAGGCCGTTGACCCCGGTCTCGCAGCGGGTCACCACGCCCTTCCGGATGGCCGGGATGATCGCCGCGTGCACGGGGTGCACGGAGCTGGAGGCGATCGTCATGTCCCGCAGGCCCATCGCGTCGAGCTCCTCGACCAGCCGGTTGAGGAGCACGTCGCCGTTGCGCAGGTGATGGTGGGTCGAAATCGTCATCCCGCTGGTGAGGCCGGCCTTCTCGATCGCCTCGCGCAGCGAGCCGAGGACCTTGCTCTCGCGGGGGTTCCGGCGCACCAGCGGGCGGGTGCCGCGGTCGGCCTGCGGCTGGTGCGACCAGGGGTCGCGGTACGGCTCGTACCGCCGGCCGTGGAAGAGCTCCGGCACCTCGCGGCCGAGGCTATTCCTTGCCATGGATCACCTCGTCCGTCAGCTCGTACGCGATCATGCCGAAGGCCACGGCCGTCTTGAGGGTGCGCGCGGCGCGCTTCACCACCGGCGCGTCCACCATCCGGCCGCGCAGCGAGATCACCCCCGTGCCCATCTCCCGGGCGCGGGCGATCGCCTCCATCACCTCCAGCGCCTCGTCGATCTCCTGCTGCTTGGGGCGGAACACCTCGTGGACCACGTCGATCTGGCGCGGATTGACCAGGGACTTGCCGGTGAAGCCGAGCCGCTTCACCAGTTCGGTCTCCTGGCGCAGGCCGTCCATGTCGCCGGCGTCGGAGAAGATGCTGTCGATGGCTTGGACGCCCGCCGCCTTCGCCGCCCAGACGACCCGGCTCCGGGCGTTGAACAGCTCCTCGCCGGTCTTCGAGCGCTGGATCTCCATCGAGGCGGTGTAGTCCTCCGCGCCGAAGGCGAGCGCGACGATGCGCCGGGACGCGGCCGCCGTCTCGACGACGTTGAGGATCCCCACCGCGCTCTCGATGGAGGGGATGATCGTGAAAGTGCCGATCGGCAGGCCGAGGCGCTCCTCCGTTTCGGTGAGCCGGGTGTCGAGCCGCTCGACCACCTCCGGATGGTCGGCCTTGGGGAGCCGGATCCCATCCGGCAGCGCCGGGAGCACCTCGCGGAGGTCCGCCTCGGCGTACTTCGTGTCGAGCGCGTTGATGCGCACGAAGATCTCCCGCTGCCGGTCCCGGACGGTGCGCAGGAAGCTCGCCGTCAGGGTCCTCGCCGCGTCCTTCTCGGCGAGGGGCACGGCGTCCTCGAGGTCGATCATCACGCCGTCGGCCTCGAAGACGGGGATGTTCTGGAGCATCCCGGGCATGTTGCCGGGGACGTACAGGAGTGTGCGGCGCAGCCGGTCCCTGTCACTCATGGCGCGTCGTCCTCGAAGAAGATCGTGTCCACGCCGCCCTTCGGGGAGCGCTGGCGCCCGACGCCCTTGGCGAGGTACTCCGCGATGACCATCTCGCAGGTGGCGAACACCTCGGCCTCGACGAGGTGGCCGCCGACCACGTCGCCGGAGGACTTCGCGCCGAGGATGTGCAGGTGGGCGTCCACCTGCCCGTCCTGCCGTGGCACGAGGTTCCCCTCGATCCCGAGGAGGTCGAGGGGGCCCTCGACGGTGTGGACCGGCATCCGCGGCTCGGTGATCGGCAGGTGCGCGCCGGCCTGGATGTCGGTGAAGGTCAGGTCGCGCACCGAGCCGATCGCGGAGACGACGACCCCGTGCCGGAGTCCGACCTCCCGCGCGAAGACGAGGATCTGCTCCACCAGCTTGGTGCCCGGACGGACGCGCAGCATATACCGCCGTCCGTCGCGGCACTCGCGGTACCAGGCCTGTCCCACGGTCACTCCTCCGCGGCCCGTCGCAGGGCCGTCTCGACGCGCGCGTCGATCGCGTAGTCCAGCGCCCCGCGGTCGGCCACCTGCACGATGCCGGCCGTGACCCCGTGGCGCGCGAGCACCTCCTCGATCCGCGCGCGGATCGCGTACTCGTACTGCTTCTTGACGGTCGAGTCGATGCGGA
>Ga0209777_10002213_pt1 | contig 26149 bp, 20 predicted proteins | sample FrelakmetHBP12HB_FD_187147 | JGI IMG/M metagenome (GOLD analysis project Ga0209777, IMG submission 187147) | Freshwater lake sediment microbial communities from the University of Notre Dame, USA, for methane emissions studies -HBP12 HB (SPAdes)... | ecosystem: Environmental > Aquatic >... | reverse complement strand
AGCATTGCGGCATTTCGCCACGGCTGGGCAAGCCAGCCGTGCCACATCCGGGTGACGGAACACTACGTTACTTTACAACTTGAGGCTCGTCCACCCTTTTTGCTTGAAGCCAGGTGGGGGGCGCCCTAAAATGCGTTGCGGGTGACAAGGTCCCTGCTGTGTCACCCTGGGTACGACAAGGAGCACCGGTTGCAGACACTGGCCGTCTCGACCAGCGCGCGGGTCGAGATGATCGACATCACGTCGGAAGTGGCCGAGGCTATCCGCAAGGAGAACGTCTCGGAGGGGATCGCGGTCGTCTTCGTGCCGCACACCACCGCCGCCGTAACCATAAACGAGAATGCCGACCCGGACGTGGTGCGCGACATTCTTACCGAGACCACCAAGATCGTTCCGTTCGACGACCGCTACGAGCACAGCGAGGGAAACTCGGCGGCCCACATCAAGTCGTGCCTCGTGGGGCCGTCGCTGACGCTGATCGTGTCGGGCGGGCGGCCGGTCCTGGGCACGTGGCAGGCGGTTTACTTTTGCGAGTTCGACGGCCCGCGGCGGCGGAAGGTGCACGTGACGGCAAGGTAAGGCGATCTGGCATCTGGCATCTGAGATTTGAGATTCGAGATTTCAGATTCCAGATCTGAGATTTCAGATTTGAGATTCCAGATTTCAGATTGAACAGCAACGGCTTCTTGCTTAGCCGCCCATCTTGATGGGCGCGTGTGAGGCGATGAAACGACGCGTCGAAAACGATACGCAGCATCCGCCCGACGCCCCGCGGCATCATTGCGGCCTGTTCGGCATCTGCGGCGCCGAGCGGGCGGCGGAACTCGCCCACCTGGGCCTCTACGCCCTTCAGCACAGGGGCCAGGAAAGCGCCGGCATCGCCGCGAGCGACGGCAAGCGGATCGTCTGCCACAAGGGCATGGGCCTGGTGTCGAACGTTTTCGCCGACAAGGCGATCTTACAGCGCCTGGGCGGACAGGCGGCCATCGCCCACAACCGTTACTCGACGACGGGCTCCTCAAACATCACCAACGCGCAGCCGCTCTGCGTGGAGTTCAAGTGCGGCCAGATGGCGGCGGCCCACAACGGGAACCTCGTGAACGCCGCCGAGCTGCGCCGCTCGATGGAGCACGACGGCTCGATCTTCCAGACGACGGCCGACTCCGAGATCGTGATGCACCTGGTGGCCCGCGCCCCGGAAGGCCCCCTGCCCGACATGATCGCCCGCGCCCTGTCGCAGGTCGTGGGGGCGTACTGCTTCCTGTTCCTTTCGCGCGAGCTGCTGATCGCGGTGCGCGATCCGATGGGCTTCCGGCCGCTGTGCCTCGGGAACCTGAACGACGCGCCGGTGGTGGCGTCGGAATCGTGCGCCCTGGACATCATCGGCGCCGACTACGTGCGCGGCATCGAGCCGGGCGAGATGGTCATCCTCACGCCGGACGGCGTCGAGAACCGGCACTTGGCGGTGGCGCCGCGGCGCGCGATGTGCATCTTCGAGTATATTTACATTTCGCGGCCCGACAGCCGCATCTTCGGCGTCATGGCCGACAAGGTCCGCCGCGCGTTCGGCCGGCGACTCGCCGCCGAGCACCCTGCCCAGGCCGACATCGTCATCGCGGTGCCCGACTCGGCCAACACGGCCGCCCTCGGGTACTCCGAGGCATCCGGCATCCGGTTCGAGATCGGCCTCATCCGCAGCCACTACATCGGGCGCACGTTCATCGCCCCGCACCAGAGCGAGCGGGACCTGAAGGTGCACCTGAAGTTCAACCCCGTCACGGGCGTCCTGAAGGGCAAGCGCGTCGTGGTGGTCGAGGATTCGATCGTGCGCGGGACGACCCTGAAGCAGCTCATCCGCATGGTCCGCGGCGCGGGGGCGGCCGAGGTCCACGTCCGCGTCGGGAGCCCGCCCATCCGGTTCCCCTGCTTCTACGGGGTCGACATGTCGACTCGCAAGGAACTCGTGGCCTCGGCGTACAGCGTCCAGGAGGTCTGCGCCTTCATCGGGGCCGATTCCCTCGGGCACCTGTCGGTCGAAGGGATGCTCAAGACGGTCTCCGCCCCGGCGGACATGTGCACGGCGTGTTTCACGGGCGAGTACCCGACGGAAGTGCCCGTGGACTTCAGGAAGGAACAATTCGACACCGCACGGACGGGAGCGCTCTAGATGCCCACGCCCGCAGTCCTCGCCCTTGAAGACGGACAGGTCTACGAGGGCCGCGCCTTCGGCGCCACCGGCGAAGCCTTCGGCGAAATCGTCTTCAACACATCCATGACCGGCTACCAGGAGATCATCACCGACGCCTCTTACCGCGGCCAGATCGTCGCGATGACGTACCCGCTCATTGGCAACTACGGCGTCAACACCGAGGACGTCGAGTCGCACCGGCCGTGGCTCGAAGGGTTCGTGGTCAAGGAACTCTCCCGCCTGGCCAGCAACTGGCGGTCCACCAAATGCCTCGATGAGTACCTGCGGGAGGCCGGCGTTCCGGGCATCGAGGGGCTGGACACACGGGCCCTCACCAAGCACATCCGGACGGCCGGGGCGATGCGGGCGGTCCTCTCGAGCGCCGACCCGGACCCGAAGCGCGCGGTCGAGAAGGCCCGCGCGTCGCCGGGCCTGGAGGGCCGCGACCTCATCCGCGAAGTCACCTGCGCCAAGGCATGGGACTGGGACTGCGCGAGCGCCACGGGCCCCAAGGTCGTCGTCATGGACTACGGCGTCAAGTACGGCATCCTGAACCGCCTGAAAGAACTCGGCTGCCGCGTGCGCGTCCTGCCCGCAAGCGCCAGTTACGACGACGTGGCGGCGGAGAAACCCGAGGGCGTCGTGCTCTCAAACGGCCCCGGCGACCCGTCGGCCGTGCCGTACGCCGTCGAGACCGTGCGGCAATTGATCGAGAAGCCCCCCGGCGGCCGGCCCCTGCCCATCTTCGGCATCTGCATGGGGCACCAGATTCTCGGCCAGGCGTTCGGCGGAAAGACCTTCAAGCTCAAGTTCGGCCACCACGGCGCGAACCATCCGACGAAGGACCTTCGGACGGGCAAGGTCGACATCACCGTGCAGAACCACGGGTTCTGCGTCGACATCGAGTCCCTGGCCGACCGCGACATGGAAATCACCCACCTGAACCTCAACGACCAGACGCTGGAAGGGATGCGGCACAAGCGGCTGCCGGTCTTCTCGGTGCAGTTCCACCCGGAGGCGTCGCCCGGGCCGCACGACGCGCAGTACCTCTTCCGGCGGTTCCTCGACCTGCTGCGGGGCGGCCATGCCAAGGCGTAACGACATCCACAAGATCCTCATCATCGGCTCGGGCCCGATCATCATCGGCCAGGCGTGCGAGTTCGATTACTCCGGCACGCAGGCGTGCAAGGCCCTGAAGGCCGAGGGGTACGAGGTCGTCCTCATCAACTCCAACCCCGCGACGATCATGACCGACCCGACCGTGGGCGACCGCACGTACATCGAGCCGATCACGGCGGAGTTTGTCGAGGCGGTCATCCGCAGGGAAAGGCCCGATGCGCTCCTGCCGACCGTGGGCGGCCAGACGGCCCTCAACACCGCCGAGGAACTCGCCAAGTCGGGCGTCCTGGCGCGATACGGCGTCGAGATGATCGGCGCGAGCCCTGAGGCCATCGCCAAGGCCGAGGACAGGGACCTCTTCAAGAAGTCGATGGAGAAGATCGGCCTCCGCGTCCCCGCCAGCCGCGTCGTCAAGAGCGTCGAAGGGGCCCTGGCCACCGCGGGCGAGGTCGGCCTGCCGGTGATCCTGCGGCCGAGCTTCACGTTGGGCGGCACGGGCGGCGGCGTGGCGTTCAACGTCGAAGAGTTGACCGAAATGGCCAAACTGGCCCTCGACGCCAGCCCTATCCACGAGGTCCTCATCGAGCAGTCCGTGCTGGGCTGGAAGGAATTCGAACTGGAGGTCATGCGGGACCTGAAGGACAACGTGGTCATCATCTGCTCGATCGAGAACTTCGACCCGATGGGCGTCCACACGGGCGACTCGATCACGGTGGCGCCGATCCAGACGCTCACGGACCGCGAGTACCAGATGATGCGCGACGCGGCCGTGGCGATCATCCGCGAGATCGGCGTTGAGACGGGCGGGTCTAACATCCAGTTCGCCGTCCACCCGCGCGACGGCCGGATGATGGTGATCGAGATGAACCCGCGCGTGAGCCGCTCCTCCGCCCTGGCGTCGAAGGCCACGGGGTTCCCGATCGCCAAGATCGCCGCGCGGCTGGCCGCCGGGTACACGCTCGACGAGATCTCCAACGACATCACCCGCAAGACGCCCGCGTGCTTCGAGCCGACGATCGACTACTGCGTGGTAAAGGTGCCGCGGTTCACGTTCGAGAAGTTTCCGCAATCGTCCCCGACGCTGACGACGTCGATGAAAAGCGTCGGCGAGGCGATGGCCATCGGACGGACCTTCAAGGAGGCCCTCCAGAAGGCCCTCAGGAGCATGGAGATCGGCCGCGCGGGCCTCGACAACGTGCCGATGCTGGCCGGCGACGATGCGCTGCGCAGGTCGCTGGCGACGCCCGGGCCGGAGCGGGTCTTCCACATCAAGCAGGCATTCCAACTGGGCTTCTCGCTGGACGAGGTTTACCAGCTCTCCATGATCGACCCGTGGTTCCTGGACAACATCAAGCAGATTGTGGAGTTCGAGTACGCCCTGGTGGAGGCCTACCAGGAAAAAGGCGGGCTGGACGCCCTGCCGCCCGAGCGCCTGGCCGACGCCAAGAGTTACGGCTTCAGCGACGTGCAACTGGCGCGGCTGCTGGCGACAACCGAGAAGGCCGTCCGCGACCGCCGCCATGACCTGGGCCTGCGGCCGGTCTTTAAGTCCGTGGACACATGCGCCGCCGAGTTCGAGGCGTTCACACCCTACTACTACTCAACCTACGAGCGGGAAGATGAATCGCACCAAGGCTAACCGCTACGCGCTCCCCCAGCCCGAGGAGCGCGTGCTCATTTTGGATTTCGGGTCGCAGTACACCCAGCTCATCGCCCGCCGGGTGCGGGAATGCGGCGTGTACAGCGAGATCGTGGCGCACGACCTGGGGCCGAAGGAAATCGCCAGGCGCCGTCCCGCCGCCATCATCCTCTCGGGCGGGCCGGCCAGCGTCACTGCCGCCGGCAGCCCGCGGTGCGACAAGGCCCTCTTCCGCCTCGGCATCCCTGTCCTGGGCATCTGCTACGGGATGCAACTGACTGCCCAACTGCTGGGCGGCAAGGTCTGGGCCGCGCCGCGCCGCGAGTACGGCTACGCCATGATCGACGTCCGCCGCAAGGGCGGCCTGTTCCACGCCCTCGGCAATCGCCTGGCGGTCTGGATGAGCCACGGCGACGAGGTCACAAGAGTGCCGCAGGGCTTCCAGGTCCTGGCGAGCACCTCCACGTCGCCCGTGGCGGCAATGGCCGACGCCAGGCGAAAGATTTACGGCCTCCAGTTCCACCCCGAAGTGGTCCACACGCCGAAGGGCAAGGAGATACTGGAGAACTTCCTGTTCCGGGTCGCCCGCTGCCGCGGCGGATGGACCGCCAAATCGTTTATCGAGACCACGATCGAGCAGGTCCGCCGGACGGTCGGCGACGAGCGCGTGCTGTGCGCCGTCTCGGGCGGCGTGGACTCGACCGTGCTGGCGGCCCTGCTGCACCGCGCCATCGGCGGCCGCCTGGCCTGCATCTTTATCAACAACGGCCTGCTGCGGAAAGGCGAGGCGGAGGCCGTCCGCCGCGCGTTCCGCGAGCACGTCGGCATCCACCTCAATTACGTGAACGCCACGCGGATGTTCCTTTCGCGTCTGCGCGGCGTGACCAGCCCGGAACGGAAACGCCGCATCATCGGATCGACCTTCATCCGCGTGTTCGAGCGTGCGGCCAAACGGCTGGGGCTGCCGAAGTTCCTGGCGCAAGGGACGCTCTACCCGGACGTGATCGAGAGCCGCTCGCCCATCGGAGGCCCGTCGGCGACGATCAAGACACACCACAACGTTGGCGGCCTGCCGCGGGACCTGAAGTTCGAACTGGTCGAGCCGCTACGGTACCTCTTTAAGGACGAGGTCCGCCAAGTCGGCCACGAACTGGGCCTGCCCAACCGGATGGTCTGGCGTCACCCGTTCCCAGGGCCGGGCCTGGCGGTGCGGATCATCGGCGAGATCAACGAGCGGAAACTGCGGATCCTGCGCGAGGCGGACGCCATCTTCCTGGACGAGCTGAGGAAGTCCGGCCAGTACGATAAGACCTGGCAGGCGTTCGCGGTGCTCCTGCCGGTGAAGGCCGTGGGCGTCATGGGGGACGAGCGGACGTACGCCAACGTCATCGCCATCCGGGCCGTGACCAGCCGGGACGGCATGACGGCCGACTGGGCCCGCCTGCCTCACCCCGTCATGGGGGTCATCGCCAACCGGATCATCAACGAGGTCAAGGGCGTGAACCGCGTTGTGTACGACGTGTCGAGCAAGCCGCCGAGCACGATTGAGTGGGAATGAGCCGTTTTCGTCGTGCATCGTTTGGCCCGTGGGTTGAACCGGTACGCTCACCGAAGGCCAATCTGTACGAAAGCGCCAGGTCGCCGGGTGCCACGGTTGCGCCGTTCAGCAACTGTGCCGCCGTTTGACGCAGAGCACGGCTGCAAACAGCGCAGCCGTGGCACCCAGCGTTTTGGGGTAATGGGCCAATTAGGGCACCCGAGTGTGCAGCCCATCATGGTGATCGCCGAAGCCCAAACCACCGCCGTAGCGGCGGCGCCGATCTGGCTACTCATCGTGGCCGTTGCGTGCATGCCGGTGACGATCGTGGCGCTGGCGCGAATCGGTCGCTGGTGGCTCTCCGGCGCCCCCCTTCCTCTGCCGCTGGACAAGGCGTGGCCGGCGGTGCCGTGGCCGGCCGCCTTCGGCCTGGGGCTCTTTGTCCTCATGAGCGTCAGCATGGTGCTCATCGTTGCAGGCTATGCGGCAGGCAAGGAGCGCGGGCTCTGGCCCTGGGAGCCGCTGGAAGTGCCCAGCATGTTCGGCCCGGGCGTGTTCCTGGGACAGGCTGTGCCGCCGCTGTTGGGCCTCGCCGCGGTCCGGCTTTTCGGGCGGGGCTCCGCCGCGACGGTGGGGGTGCGTGCGGGTCCGCTCGGGCGGGGCCTGCTGGGGGGCGTTGTCGCGCTGGCGGTGGTGCTGCCGCTGTGCATCGTGGCGCTGAAGGTCAACACGATCCTGGTGGTCCTGCTGGGCGGCCGGCCGGAACTGCATCCGGTGCTCGAGCAGATCGGGGAGCAGCCTACCGCCGGGATCATGGCGCTGGCGCTCATCCAAGCCGCCGTCCTGGCCCCGCTGGCGGAGGAGTTCATCTACCGGGGCGTGTTGATGATGACGCTCGTGAAGCAGGCCGGCATCGGCGGCGCCCTCGTCGTTTCGAGCGCCGTGTTCGCACTGGTCCACATGATGACGGAGCCGCAGGCCGTCCTGCCGCTTTTCATTCTGGCGCTGGCGATGGGCTACGTCGCCTACCGGACGCGGAGCCTGGTGGGGCCCATCATCACGCACAGCCTGTTCAACGCCCTGATGGTGCTGGGGACGTTTGCGCAAGGGTAGTAGTCCGTCACAATTGAATCTGCGGGTGCCACGGCTGCGCTGTTTGCAGCCGTGCCCTGCGTCGAGCGGCGGCACGGTTGCTGAACGGCGCAACCGTGGCACCCGATTCGATAAGGTACGAGAATTCCGGAGCACTACACCAGTAGGGCCGCTTACAGGGGCGTCATTTCCGGCGCATGGACAAAGGCCGTCTTCCTTCCGGAAGGCGGCCTTTTGGCTCCGGCGGGCCCCGAGGCCCGGGTTACAGCAATCAGTTGGTCGTCGTGGTGGTCGGCGGCTGAGGAGGGGGAGTCTTCGTGGGCGGCTCCTCCGTGGCCTTGGTGACCTCGTCCTGAACTTCGCGAAGGCCCTTCTTGAACTCCACGATGCCCTTTCCCAGGCTCCGCCCGACTTCCGGCAGTCGCCGCCCAAACAGCAGCAGGGCAACGATGGCTATCAACGCCATTTCCCACGGACCCGGCATCCAGAAAGCAAGCATGCTCACAGGAAGTCCTCCTCAAAGGTTTCGTCTAGAAATCGTATACCTTAGCCCTGCCGCCGTCCAGCGAAATCCGCCAGCCGCTGGCAATGCCTCGGTCACAGGCGCTCTGGATTGCAGCGTGTGGCACGGCTGGCTTGTCCAGCCGTGGCGGATGAGCCGCGGCGATGTCCACGGCTGGACAAGCCAGCCGTGCCACACCCTGTACGGGAAAGCACCCAATACTGAGGGCTTCTCGCCCCTGCCCCGCCGCACGCCCACCTGGATGTGGAATAGACCGGGGGAATCCGTCATAATGCAGCACCACGGCTTGTACTACAACGCAACTTAAGCGTTCGCGCGGTGGGTCTCCGGACCCACCGCGCGGAAGACGCGGCCACGGGCTCGGAAACGGGGTATGCGCGGCGGGTCCGGAGACCCGCCGCGCAAAGTTGCTATAACAACGCGTCATGGAGGCATCGGCCATGCCGGAATCGACGACCGTCGGCAAGTACCTGATCCAGCGCCTCCACGAGCGGGGACTCAGGCACGTCTTCGGCATCCCCGGGGACTATGTCCTCGGCTTCTATGACCTGCTGACGCGCAGCCCGCTAAAAACGGTGGGCACCTGCACCGAGGCCGGGGCGGGCTTCGCGGCCGATGCCTACGCACGCGTCAACGGCCTGGGCGCCCTGTGCGTCACCTATTGTGTCGGCGGCCTGAACGCCCTCAACGCCGTCGCCGGCGCCTACGCCGAGAAGTCGCCCCTGATCGTCATAAGCGGCGCGCCGGGTCTGCGCGAGCGGATCCGCTCGCCGCTGCTGCACCACCGCGTGCGGGACTTCAACACCCAGCGCCTGATCTTCGAGCAGGTCACGGTGGCATCCGCCGCCCTCGAGGACGCCTCCCGCGCACCCGCCCAGATCGATGAGACGATCGCCGCCTGCGTCCGTCACAAGCGGCCGGTGTACCTGGAACTGCCGCGCGACATGTGCGACCGGCCGTGCGCCGCCCCCGCCCCGCTGCCGGCGGAATCGGTCGCCGGCGACGCCCAGGCCCTTGCCGAGGCCCTCGACGAAGCCGCCGCCATGCTGCGCGCGGCCCGCCGCCCCGTAATCCTCGCCGGCGTGGAGATCCACCGCTTCGGCCTCCAGAACCTGCTCCTGAAGCTGGTGGAGCGCAGCGGCTACCCCGTGGCCGCCACACTGCTGGGCAAGTCCGTCATCTCCGAGCGCCACCCGCAGTACCTGGGGATATACGAGGGCGCGATGGGCCGCGACGAGGTCCGAAAGGCCGTCGAGGGGGCCGACTGCCTGCTCATCCTCGGCGAGTTCATGACGGATATCAATATGGGCATTTTCACCGCCCACCTGGACGTCTCGCGGACGATCAACGCCAACTCCGAGCGGATCGCCATCAGGCATCACCAGTTCGAGGGCGTGGGCCTGCGGGATTTCCTGCGCGGCCTGACCGCCGCCCCCATCGGCCGGCGCTGCAAGTCGTGCGTGCCGCCGGCGGCCCCGCTCAAAGCCTTCCGGCCCGAGCCGCGGCGAAAGATGACCGTCCGCCGCCTCTTCGAGCGGATGAACGATTTTCTGGAGGACGATTTCGCCGTCATCTGCGACATCGGCGACAGCCTCTTCGGCGCCGCCGACCTGACGATCCACCGCCGCACCGAGTTCCTCAGCCCCGCCTACTACACCTCGATGGGGTTCGCCATTCCGGCGGCCGTGGGAGTACAGGTCGGCAACCCGCGTCTGCGGCCGGTCGTCTTCGTCGGCGACGGGGCGTTCCAGATGACCGGGCAGGAACTCTCGACGGTCGTGCGATGCGGCCTGAACCCGATCGTGCTCGTCCTCAATAACAAGGGCTACACCACGGAACGGTTCATCAAGGACGGGCCGTACAACGATATCCACGATTGGGCGTACCATCTCTGGCCCGAGATGCTCCGGGCCGGCTGGGGCTGCGAAGTACGGACCGAAGGGGACCTGGAAACCGCCCTGCTTGCGGCCCGCAGGAACACGGGGAGCTTCTCGATCCTGAACGTTCACCTGGACCCGCTGGACCGCTCGGACGCCCTGGAGCGCCTGGCGAAGCGCCTGGCAGCCAGCGCGGGGCTGCAGCGCGGCGGGCGGAAACCCCGGCCAGCGCGCCGCTGAGCGAGTAGTTGGAGAGAACCGCGCGCCTTGGCCCGCTCGCGGTAGTGTCTTAACGCAATCAAATCCTGCCTGTGCCAAAGCGGTAAACAAAGCAGGCAGACCCGAAGGCCCGCCTGCGTGATCTCGGCCGCATAGGCGCGGTTCACTTGTTTCTGCGCCGCAACAGCGCCAACCCACCCAGTGCCAACAGCGACAACGTCGCCGGCTCAGGCGTAATCTGGATGCCGTTCAATTCCTCCCCGCCGGTATCTACCGTGAAGGAACTCCCCGTGACTCCCGTAAAGACCACGTAAGTTCCGGCATCACGCGTGCCCACGGGGGGGGCAACCGTGTTGTAAGCCCTGACATAACCCGGATAGGGGGTCGTTTCTTCCTTCACGTAGAACGTCTTGGTATAAGACGACGAGGTCAGCGTAATGTCCTCCGGCAGATTCTTGGAATCCTCGTCCCAGAAGTAAACGTACACGTCGTAAGGATCCGCAAGCGACAGACTCGAAACCGTGGCAGAAGCACCCTCGTGAATGTAACTGAACATCATCTTCTGATCATTGCCGCTTGGGCCGGCAATCACGCCGTTGTCGCCCGCATCGAAGGCCAGCGAGGCGCCACTGTTCGAGCCCGCACCGTTCTTCAAGGCGATCCCTGTTCCGCTCGTGCCGGTAACATCATTCCAGTTGCTCGCGGGAACGACGCCGGCAACATCGGATGGGGCCAGTTGGTACGTGCTATCGCCATCGCCTCGGAAATTGATACTTATGGTGCTGGCGCTCGCCGAGGACGGACTGACCAGCAACCCTGCCATGATGACAACCAGAAGGGATACGCAACCCAAGATCGCCTTGCTCGTAATCATTCTCGGATCTCCTGCCTCTTCAACCTGGTGGAGGGCCGGCTGCAATCAGCCGACCTTCCTGGAAACCAGATTGACCACACAATGGCCCAGTCCCTCCCCCCCTGCGCACATATTGTTAGTATAACCCATATTCCGTCAAAATCAAATCCAAAGTGGTTTTCTTCTCCCAGGCCCCCATACCACCGGCAGTTGCTGCCGACACGTGACATGGACCCGCTGGACCGCTCCGACGCCCTGGAGCGGCTGGCGAAGCACCTTGCGGCCGGCGCGGGGCTCACGCACGCCAAGCGCCGGCGCTAGTAGTACGTCACCATTGAATCTGCGGGTGCCACGGTCGCCTAGGCGACCGTGGTCGTGGTCAGGCAAGCGCGGCTGCAAACTGCGCAGCCGTGGCACCCAATGCCTCAAGGCTTCCGCATTGCCGATAACCTGCCGACGTATTGCCGATAAATTGCCGATAACGAATACCGCCGGCCGCCCCGCCCTCAGACCTTCTCCGCCTCCGGATGGACCCACGGCGCGCGGTACGGCCGGCTGAGGAGGCGGTTGGCCTCGTCGTCGCCGACCACCTTGCCGGCGGCCGGGTCCCAGGTGAACGAGCGTCCGAGCTTCATCGCCATATTTGCCATGACGCAACTGGCGGTCGAGATGTAGCCTTCCTCGACGTCGGCCACGGGCCGGCCGCGCGTCTCGATGCACGCCAGCAGGTTTTTCATGTGGTACCGGACGGCCGGCGAGGCGAAGAGTTCCAGGTCCTTCTCGTTCTTGTCCTCGGGGTACTTGTCGAGCTCGAAGTCCACATCCTTGTGGACAGGCTCGGCACCCTTCTCGGCCGGGAAGAAATCGTAGCCGTTGACGCTCGCCTTCAGGGTGCCTTTGTCGCCGTAGAAGGTTGCGGCCCAGGTGTACTTCGGGTCGGGCGGCGAGCCCCACGCGCGGTGCTGCCAGACGACGTTGACGTCGCCGAAGTCGAACGTGGCGGTCTGCGTGTCGGAGATGTTCGCCTTGCTGTCCTTGGCGACCAGGATGCCGCCCACGGAGCCGATGCGCTTCGGCCACCCCAGGCCCATCATCCAGCGGGTCATGTCGAGCATGTGGACGCACATGTCGCCGACGATGCCGTTGCCGTACTCCATGAACGCGCGCCAGCCGCGCGGGTGCGCGATGGGGTTGTAAGGGCGCATCGGCGCCGGGCCGGTCCAGAGGTCCCAGTCGAGGTACTCTGGCGGCTGTTCGTCGGGCGGGTTGCCGCGCGCCCGCATGTGATAGTAGCAGCAAATCTCGACCAGGCCGATCTTGCCGAGTTTGCCCTCGCGGAGAAAGCGGTCGCGGGCCTCGGCCAGGTGCGGCGTGCTGCGCCGCTGTGTGCCGATCTGGACGACGCGCTTGTACTTGCGGGCGGCCGCCAGGATGGCCTGGCCCTCGGCCACGTCCACGCTGACGGGCTTCTGGAGGTAAAGATCGGCCCCGGCCTTCATGGCCTCGATGGCCGCCAGGGCGTGCCAGTGGTCGGGCGTCGCGATGAGGCAGATATCGAGGTCCTTCTCCTTGAGCATCTCGCGGTAGTCGTGGTAGGTGCGCGGCCTCTTCTTCGAGGCCTGGCGTGCGGCGGCCATGTCGGCGGCGGCGTCCAGCATGCGCTTGTCGACGTCGCACAGCGACACGATCTCGACCGGCGAGACCTGCGTCAGCCGCCACAGGTCAACCTTGCCGTACCAGCCCGTGCCGATGAGGCCGACCCGCTTGGGCTTGGAGTCCGAGGCGGCCCCGGCGTAGACGTTCAGGGCCGAGAGAGCCAGGCCGGCAGCGGCACTGGCACGCAGAAAGTCGCGACGAAGCATCACCTTTCTCCTTAAAGGGGACGTGAATGGGTGCCATGACCCGTACAGAGCATACCGCCAGGGCAAGGAATCTTCCAGACTTGAATTCGCTTCGGCGGTGGGAGCTGCGCCGGCGACAGGCGGCGCAGCGACTGCCCGCGCCCCAGGCCGGCCGCCGAAGGAACAGTTGCATTTCCCGGCCGCGACCGCTACAGTCCTCGCGTCCCGGCGGAGGGAAGGGACGCCCGTCAAGAGCCGTGCGCCCCCAGCCGCCACTTGCCGAAAGGAACGCCATCATGGAAGGCAAAGCCGCAATCGTCGCGCTCTGGCTGCTGGGCGCGACCCTGGCCCTGGCCGCCGGCGCCGCCTCCGCCGCCGAATGGACGCCCGCCCAGGGGCCGCTCGCCACGCAGTGGACGAAGGAAGTCTCCCCCGCCAACGCCCTGCCCGAGTACCCGCGGCCGCAGATGGTCCGCAAGGACTGGCAGAACCTCAACGGACTCTGGGACTACGCCGTCACCGCCAAGGACGACGCCGCGCCCGCGCAGTTCCAGGGCAAGATCCTGGTGCCCTACCCGATCGAGTCGGCCCTGTCGGGCGTCATGAGGGCCGTCACCGAGAAGGACCGCCTCTGGTACCGCCGCACGTTCGACGTGCCTGCGGCATGGAAGGGCCAGCGCGTCCTGCTGCACTTCGGCGCGGTCGACTGGCACGCCGCCGTCACGGTCAACGGCAAGGCCGTCGGCGAGCACAAGGGCGGCTACGACCCGTTCTCCCTCGATATCACCGACGCCCTCAAGGCCGCCGGCCCGCAGGAAATCATCGTCTCCGTCTGGGACCCCACCAACGCCATCAACGGCGGCGAGCAGCCCCACGGCAAGCAGGTCCTGAAGCCGGGCGGCATCATGTACACCGCCACCAGCGGCATCTGGCAGACCGTGTGGCTGGAGCCGGTGCCGGACAATGGCATCCAGGCCCTGCGAATCACCCCGGACGTAGACGCCGGCCGCGTGAATCTCCTGGTCCGTGTTCCCAGCGTGCTGCTTGTCAAGAGCGAACTCGAAGTGGTGGCCAGCACCGGCGGCAAGCCCGTGGCCCGGATCTCACGCGACATCTCCGTAGTCACCAGCGCACAGTCGGTATTCGGCGTGCCCGTGGAACTGGCCATCCCCAAGCCCAGGCTCTGGTCGCCCGACGACCCGTTCCTCTATGACCTGAAGGTCACGCTGAAGCACGACGGCAAGGCGGTCGATGCCGTCGAGAGTTACTTCGGCATGCGGAAAATCGCCATCGCCAAGGACTCCAAGGGCGTCAACCGCCTCATGCTCAACGGCAAGTTCGTCTTGCAGGTCGGATTCCTGGACCAGGGTTTCTGGCCCGACGGCATCTACACCGCCCCGACCGACGCCGCGCTGCGGTACGACATCGAGATGACCCGCAAGCTCGGCATGAACCTGGCCCGCAAGCACGTCAAGGTCGAGCCCGAGCGGTGGTACTACTGGGCCGACAAACTGGGCCTCCTGGTATGGCAGGACATGCCCGCCGGCAGCAACAAGTCCGACGAGGCCAAAAAGCAGTTCGAAGTCGAGCTGAAGGCCATGATCGAGGCCCACCGCAACCACCCCTCCATCATAATGTGGGTCGTCTTCAACGAGGGCTGGGGCCAACACGACACCGAGCGGCTGACCGCCTGGGTCAAGGAAATGGACCCCTCGCGCCTCGTCAATAATGCCTCCGGCTGGACCGACAAGAAGTCCGGCGACGTCATCGACGCCCACTCCTACCCCAACCCGAAGTGCCCGCCGCTGGAGGAAAACCGCGCGTCCGTCCTCGGCGAGTTCGGCGGCCTCGGCCTTGGGGTCGAGGGCCACACATGGAAAAAGGAGAACTGGGGCTACAAGGGCATGGCCGATGCGGAAGAACTCACGCGCACGTACGAAAAACTTCTCCAGAAGGTCTACGAACTCAAGGATGACCCCGGCCTCAACGCCGTCGTCTACACCCAGACCACCGATTGCGAGGTCGAGTGCAACGGCCTGATGACGTACGATCGCATCCTCAAAGGGGACCTCGCGCGCCTCGCCGCCGCCAACCAGGGTGATTTCTCAAAGATTCCGCCGCCGCCCGTCGTCAAGACCGTTATCCCGACCTCCGAGGAATCGGGCATCGAGTGGCGCTACACCATCGACAAGCCCGCCGGCGAGTGGATGAAACCCGATTTCGACGATTCCGCCTGGAAAAAGGGGCCTGGGGGCTTCGGCACAAAGGGCACCCCCGGCGCCGTCGTCGGCACTGAGTGGAAGACCGACAACATCTGGCTGCGGCGCGAGTTCGACCTGCCGGAAGGCAAGTTCACATCCCTCCAACTACGCATCCACCACGATGAGGACGTGGAGGTGTACGTCAACGGCACGCTGGCCTGCAAACTCAAGGGTTTCCAGAGCGAATACGAAGAGCGGGCCATGACGGCCGATGGCAAGGCCGCCCTCAAGCCCGGCAAGAACACCTTCGCCCTCCACTGCCTCCAGACCAAGGGCGGCCAGTACGTTGATGTGGGCATCGTGGACGTGATCCCGGCCAAGGCGAAATAACATCGCATAAGAACGAAGGCCGCAAGCCGCAAATCGAAGACTCGACTGGGCGAGCCGCGAGCCCGATGAACGGCGGGAACTGGGAACGGGGAACAGGGAACCGGACGGCAAGAAACTGCGGGAACCGGACGTTGCATCCTTGCCGGTTGCCCGTTCCCGATTTCCGACTCCCGATTTCCAGTTTTCGTTTTCCGTTCCCGTTCCCCGTTCCCTGTTCCCCGTTCCCGCTTTTGACTGTTGCTTTTTCGCAACACTGTTCCCGGTTCCCCATTCCCGATTCCCGTTTTTGGCGTTGACGTAAGTCGCGCTTGCCTAAATTACCAAATGGGATTATTAGAACGGCGCGCCGCCTTTTTGCCCCTTTTGGAGGGTCAAAACGGCCTTGGCGCTAGCGCCAGAGGGGTTGGAGGGGCAAAATGTTAAGATGGGTAAGGCGAAAAGTGTACCGAATTTAACACTTTTGAGCCCTGTTTTGATGGAACTTGATAGTGTTTTGCTCTTTTTTCGCCTTTTTGGCGCTCTGGTCATATACATTCCTTGATGGGTTCCGAAAACACTTACAGCGTTACTTTTTTCACAGCGATGCCGCGCGCCTTCGGATGTTGCAAAAAAACAACACTTTCCGGCGGGGCCATGTTGCGAAAACGCAACGCGGATGTTGCCAAAAAGCAACACGGCGTGTTGCCAAAAAGCAACACATTCCCGATGGCGGCAGTCGGGAATGGGGCGATGTAGTCCGGGTCAGTTGACATTCGTCGTTCGTCATTTGTAACGGCGGGAACGGGGAACCGGAAACGGGGAACCGGAAAACGGAAACAAACCCACGCCACGGTCGCGGGATGGACTGGCCGGAACGGCTTTGCGCCTTTGTCGTTCAGCCTGAAAGGCTGGCACGTAACAGCCCTGGGTAACACCCAGGGTCAACGGGTTCGGATTCAGCCACGTGTTGTTGTTTCTTCTTGAAGCCCTGAAAGGGCGCCACGGGGGACCGCCACGGCCCAGTCGCTCGCCAAGACTTTCGTTCGCCCCGTTTTCAGCCTTGGGGCGTTGCCCCGGGCGGTCACGTCCCAGCCCTACAGGCTGGACGAATCAAGAAGGAGGGGCAGTGGCGGCCCCGTAACCCTGGGCGGCGCCCCAGGGCTGTTACGTCTCAGCCCGTCGGGCTGAACGATGGAAAGTCGGGCATGCTTTCGCCGCGCGCGGCCGCCGGTAAAATATTGACTAGTCTGTCGAGTAACGTTACCTTGCCCTCGCGGGCCGCGCGGCACGGCTTGGGGATAAAGGCCGGCACGCCTTGGCAACGGGAAAAATATGGCTAGCGCTAAAATAGGTGACTGTCCCACTTTTCCGGGCTATCGTTTATATCAGCGCGCCGCTGGGAGCTGGCCAATGATTTTGGTGACATTGATACAGCCGCTTGCTCTGGCTCTATTTGGCTGCGTGTCTTCGGAACCGAAGGACCTTGTTGGAACATACGTGGGCGACTACGCCAACGGTGCTCACGAAGTCATTGTGATCCGAGAAGATGGAACGTTTGAGCAACTCATCACGCGCGAGGGGAGCAATGCCATTCGGAACGAAGGCAAGTGGGAGATTTCCAAGCCGAGTGTTGTTTTCTACGATTTTGTGATTGGGTTTCAGACCAAAGAGCCGCCAGACTTCCTGCCTCACCGTGTGAACGTAATGGCTGCCGCTTGGCACCCACAGTCTGGCGTTATTGTGGTTTCGTTGTATTCGGAATTGCGAAAGCAAAGCACTGGCGGAATCACGCCAACTGGAACGTGACCGCCCTCGTGAGGGCATCGGTCTGGGAGCGTGGTGGAGCGGTACATGTACGCGGCGTACGGCAAGGTGACGGTGCTGGAGGCGAACTGGTCGGCCGACGCCGACGGCGAGTCCGACGTCGCCAACGCGCGGCGCGGCAAGGGATAAAGGGCCGGCATCACTGGGGAGACGGAAAATATGGGTAGCTTCCCTCAGCCTGCCGCTGACACAACTGCTCGCGGCGGCCTCACGGGCCACCGCATGTTCTCATACGCCCTAGTGCTATCACTGTCATGCTTCCTGCTCGGATGCGTCTCCCGCGAACCCAAGGACTTGGTGGGCACGTACGTGGGTAATTATGGGAACGGCGCACACGAGATAATTGTAATTCGGGAAGACGGGACTTTTGAGCAGACCATCACGCGCGAAGGTGGTCTGCCAATCCAGAATACGGGCAGGTGGGAGATTCGTTATGCAAGTGTTCTATTCCACGACTGTGTGGTTGCATTTCAAACGAAGGAACCACCCGATTTCTCGCCTCACCGGGTGAATTTAGTGGATGCCGTTTGGCATCCGGAATCAGGTACCATTGTGCTGTCTCTCTATTCCGAACTTAAGAAGATGGGGCATTAGGGCAATGCGGTAGTGGGGAAGCCGCTTCAACATTCAACATTGAACATTGGACATTCAACATTGCCTTTCGCGGCGGCGCGCGGCCTGCGTGACGGGCGGCATCGCCCTCGCAGCGCGAACGGCACAGGGCACCCACGCAGGGGTGCCCCTACGAGAATGCGGACGGCCGCCGCAACATTGCAGGGGCGGCCCGCATGGCGGCCCGCGCGGCTACTTCGCCAGGCTCTTCTTGAACTCCTCGAAGAGCGCGTCCAGGTCTTTGCCGGTGAAGGCCTTGAAGAGTTCGTCCTTGTACTCTCCCTTGCGGCAGGCGGCGTTGAGTTTCTTGACGAGGTCCTTGTCGCAGGTCCTGACCGCCCAGGCCAGGAAGGCCCCGGTCGTCTGGTAACTATCGGTATATTTGATGCGGTTGGGGTCGAGGCGCCGCTTGGGGGGCGACTCGTAAATCCACCACCGCAGGTAATCGTCGATGCCCTCGACCAGCCACCCGGGGTTGGAGCGGCTGTGATACGCCTGAATGACATGGATGGATTCGTGCACCACGGCGCCGATGTCGTCGGGGTGGGCCTTGAACCAGCCCATGTGGCAGGTGATATTGTCCCCGCCGGTGGCAGCGATGCCCTTGTTGTCATTCTTAAATGTGATGGTGATGACCTTCGAGGGCGTAAAGCCGTCGCCGGCCAGGTAGTCGCAGAACGTCGGGTACCACCGCTCGACGGCCTTGGCGGCCTTCTCGCACCAGTCCTTGGAGTCGGGGACCTCGGAGACGTCGAGGCGGACCTCCAGCGGATACTTGATGACGGGCACGGGCGGCTGGGCGTCGATGGTGAACTCGCGGACCGCCGCCGGGCCGACGGCGTCGGCCGTGAAGCGGATGCGGATGACCTTGACGGGCTTGCCGGCGGCGAGCGCGGCCTTGGCGGCGCCGGAGGCGAAGGCGGCGACCTTGCCGAACTCGTTGCCGTCGGCCGAGGTCTCAAGGACGGCGCCGCCGAGAACGTTCTTGCCGTCGGCGTCGCCGGTCCGGACCTCGATGCGCTTGATTGCGGCCGGCTCGGCCAGCGTGAGGGTGAACGTGTCGCCCGTCTTGGGTGGCCGGGCAGAGAGGAAGTACGTGTCGGCCTTGCCGTCGTAGGCGCAGCCGGGGACGTGGTTGCCGGATGTCGGGACGGAGCACTCGGCCGCAACCGGCGGGACGAGCGGCGGTGGCGGGATGGGCGGAACGTACGCCGCAGGGGGCGGCGCAGGTGGCGGCGTCTCGGCCGCCCAGGTTGCCGCTGACAATGCCATCAAGAAGGTCGCTGCCGCTAAGACGAAGATGCGTGCCATAGGAATCCTTTCAGCCGTTCGTGCCAGACCACGCACCGGCCATTGTCTCCGGCCGGCCCCCGGCTAGCCATAGAATATAACGTGCGCAACAGGGGGCTTTATGCGGGGAAGCGCCGCGCGGGGCTGCCGGCCTTGCGGGGCGGCAAACAAACGCTACTATATAGCGCACGGTCGGACAGAATCGGCGCGCACCTGAAGTGGGAGATCGCACATGCGCCTGACGAAACTCGCAATCGTGGCGGTAGTTTTGGGGCTGGCGTCCTTGGCGGCGGCCGCCGAGGCGCCGCTGCGGAAACTCGCGCCGGTGCCCTTCACCGACGTAAAGTTCGCCGACGAGTTCTGGGCCCCGCGGCTGGAGACCAACCGCACCAGGAGCATCCCGTACAACTTCAAGATGTGCGAGGACACCGGCCGCATCACCAACTTCGACAAGGCCGCCGGCAAGATGGAAGGCAAGTTCGAGGGCATCTACTTCAACGACTCCGACCTCTACAAGGTGCTCGAGGGCGCTTCTTACGCCCTGGCCGCACACCCGGACCCGGAACTTGAGAAGTATGTCGACGGCGTCATCGCCCGCGTCGCTGCCGCGCAGCAGCCGGACGGATATCTTTATACGTTCTATACCGTCAACAAGACCCCCGAGAAGCGCTGGACGAACACCAAGGACATGCACGAGATGTACTGCGCGGGCCACCTGTTTGAGGCCGCCGTAGCCCACTTCCGCGCCACAGGCAAGCGCGCGTTCCTCGACGTGGCCACGAAGCTGGCCGACCACATCGACTCGGTCTTCGGCCCCGGCCTGAGCGGCAACGTCTCGGGCCACGAGGAGATCGAGTTGGCGCTGGTGAAGCTCTACGAGGCCACCGGCCAGGAGCGGTACCTGAAACTCGCCCGCCATCTCCTGGACCAGCGCGGCAACGCCGCGGGGCACAAGCTGTACGGGCCGTATCACCAGGACCATATCCCGGTCATCCAGCAGACCGAGCCGGTCGGCCACGCCGTGCGGGCGATGTACCTGTACTGCGGCATGGCCGACGTTGCGGCGTACACCGCCGCGCCCGGCTACATGGAGGCCCTCCAGAAAATCTGGCAGAGCGTGGCCGGCCGGAAGATGCACCTGACGGGCGGCGTGGGCGCGAGGCACTCCGGCGAGGCCTTCGGCGACGACTACGAGTTGCCGAACGAGTCGGCCTACTGCGAGACGTGCGCGGCCATCGGCAACGCCCTCTGGAACCAGCGGATGTTCCTGGCGACCGGCGACCCTAAATATGTGGATGTGATGGAGCGTGTCATCTACAACGGCTTCCTCTCGGGCGTGTCGCTCGACGGCGAGAAGTTCTTCTACGTCAACCCACTGGCCTCGCGCGGCAAGCACCACCGCCAGGCGTGGTTCGGGTGCGCGTGCTGCCCGGTGAACGTCGTGCGGCTGCTGCCGTCGCTGCCGGGGTACGCCTACGCCGAGGACGCCGAGGCGATCTATGTCAACCTGTACGTGGCCGGCACGGCAAAGGTGAAGCACAAGGCGGGCGAGGTCGAGATACGGCAGGAGACGCGGTATCCGTGGGACGGAAAGGTGAGGATCACCGTCAGCCCCGCGCAGCCGACGAAGTTTACGCTGGCGATCCGCACACCAGGGTGGCTCGAGCCGCCGGATGACAAAGACGCCCTCTATCGCTCGCCGCCGATGAAAAAGGCCGGGCAAATAAACATGAACATCAATGGCGGCGGCAAGACCGACTGCGTGGGAGGCGGCGGCTACCAGCGCATCACCCGCGAGTGGAAGAGCGGCGACACGGTCGAGCTGGACTTCCCGATGCCCGTCCGCCGCATGTACGCCCATCAGAACGTCAAAGACGATGCCGGCCGCGTGGCCCTCCAGCGCGGGCCCGTGGTCTACTGCCTTGAGGGCGCGGACAACGGCAAAGACATCGACCACTTCTTCCTGCCGCCCGATGCGGCGCTTGCGGCCGAGCACAGGGCGGACCTACTGGGCGGCGTAACGGTCATCAAGGGCAAGGCCAAGGTCCGCCAGATGGAGGGCGAGGCCCCGAAGCCGGCCGACTTCACGGCCATTCCTTATTACGCGTGGGACCACCGCGAGGCGGGCCCGATGATGGTCTGGATCGCCGAGAAAGAGGAAGCGGCCCAGGCGCGGCCGCTGCCGACGATCGCCGGCACGAGCAAGATCACGACGTCGCACGCCTGGCAAACGGACTCGGCCGAGGCCGTCAACGACCAGAGGGAGCCGAAGAACTCCGCCGACGAGTCCGTGCCGCGCCTCACGTGGTGGGACCATCGCGGCACGAAGGAGTGGGTGCAGTACGACTTCGCCAAGCCCGCCAAGGTCTCCGCCGTGGAGGTCTACTGGTTCGACGACACAGGCCACGGCAGTTGCCGCACGCCGAAATCGTGGACGCTTCTGGCCAACGTTGGCGGCCAGTGGAAGCCCGTCGAGGGGGCCTCGCCGTGCGGCGTGGAGAAAAACAAGTTCAACAAGGTCACCTTCACGCCGGTGGAAGCCGCGGGCCTGAAGATCGAGGTGGAACTCCAGCCGAACTTCTCGGGCGGCATTCTGGAGTGGAAGGTCGGCGGCGAGAAGTAGGCCGCCCGCGTAAGAGCGGCGATGGCGCTAAACTCCGGAGGAAGGCTGTGCGCATCGCGCCGCGCACGGGGAGAGGAACGCTTATGAGAGCCAGACTGCCGGCGGCCGCCGTGTCGGCCCTGGTTTGCGGCGTTCTGTGCACCGCCGTCGGACGGGCCGGCGAACCGCAGTCGTGGCCGATGCCCGAGTGGACGAGGGCCGCGCCCGGCGAGGTAGGCATGGAAAGCGCCCTCCTGGAGAAGGCCCGCGACTACGCCCTCACGGGCGAAGGTTCCGGTTACATCGTCCGCCACGGCCGGCTTGTCCTCTCATGGGGCGATCCGAGGCGGTTGTACGACATTAAATCGTCAACGAAGTCGTTCGGCGCCGCCGCGTTGGGTCTGGCCATCGCCGACGGCAAGATGAAGTTGACCGACAAGGCGCAGGCGCATCAGCCGTCGCTCGGCAACCCGCCGCCCGAGAACCTCCAGACGGGCTGGATCGACAAGATCACCGTCTTTCATCTGGCGACGCAGACAGCCGGCTTCGACAAGCCCGGCGGATACACGAAACTGCTCTTCGAACCGGGAACGAAATGGTCGTACAGCGACGGCGGGCCGAACTGGCTGGCCGAGTGTATCACGCTCATCTACAAGCGCGACGTGGCCGACCTGATGCGCCAGCGCGTCTTCGAGCCCCTCGGCATCCGGCCGGCCGACCTCACGTGGCGAAAGAACTCCTACCGCCCAGCTGAGATCGAAGGCATCCCGCGGCGGGAATTCGGCAGCGGCATAAGTGTAAACGTCGATGCTATGGCGCGTTTCGGCCTGCTGCACCTCCGTGAGGGACGCTGGCAGGACCGCCAGATTCTGCCGCGCGACTTCGCGGCCGCCGTCCGCGCAACGCCCCCGCAGGTCAAGGGCCTGCCGGTGGTCGTTCCCGAAGGGGCCAAGCCCGGCGAGTACGGGCAGGCATCGAACCACTACGGCCTTCTCTGGTGGAATAACAACGACGGCACGCTGCCGCACGTGCCGCGCGACACCTACTGGACCTGGGGCCTCGGCGACAGCCTGTGCGTGGTCATCCCGAGCCTTGACGTGGTCGTGACGCGGGCGGGCAAGGCATGGCCGGACTTGCCGGGCGGGCATTACGCGAAGTTGGCGCCGTTCCTGGACCCGATTGTGGCCTCCGTTGCCGCGCAGCCGGCCAAGGTCGCCCCGGCGCCGACATCGGAGGCCGCCCCGCCCTATCCGCCCAGCCCCGTAATCGCCTCGCTCACGTGGGCGCCGCGGGAAACCATCATGCGCCAGGCCCTCGACAGCGACAACTGGCCCCTGACGTGGGCCGACGACGGCCACCTTTACACGGCTTACGGCGACGGGCACGGTTTCGGCCCGGAGACGGCCCCGAAATTGAGCATGGGCCTGGCCCGCGTTGAAGGGCCGGCCGAGGCGTTCACGGGGGCCAACATCGGGGCCGAGACGCTGGAGCAGCGCGGCGAGGGCGCCAAGGGCAGGAAGGCCAGCGGCATCCTGTGCCTGCGCGGCACGCTGTACCTGTGGGTCCGCAACGCGGGGAACTCGCAACTCGCGTGGTCGGCCGACCACGGACAGACGTGGACGTGGGCCGCGTGGCGGTTCACCACGAGTTTCGGGTGCCCCACGTTTCTCGCCTTCGGCAAGGATTACGCCGGGGCCCGCGATGAGTATGCGTATGTCTACTCGTTCGACAGCGCGAGCGCCTACGACCCGGCCGACCGCATGGTCATGGCCCGCGTGCCCGTCGGCCGGATCACCGAGCAGGCAGCGTACGAGTACTTCGTCCGCGTGGGCGGCGACGGCCGGCCCGAGTGGACGGCCGACATCGCCCGCCGCGGGCCCGTCTTCGAGCACAAGGGCCGTTGTTACCGCTCCGGCATCTCCTACAATGCCGGCCTGAAGAGGTACCTGTGGTGGCAGGTGATTCCCGGCGGCGAGACGCGCCTCAAGGGCGGCTTCGGCGTCTACGATGCGCCGCAGCCGTGGGGTCCGTGGACAACCGCGTACTTCACCGAGCAGTGGGACGTGGGGCCGGGCGAGTCGGCCTGTTTCCCCACGAAGTGGATGAGCCCCGACGGGCGGACGCTGCACCTGGTCTTCTCGGGCGATGACGCCTTCTCGGTCCGCCGGGCCTCGCTCGAACTCAAGGCCCGGGCCGCACCGTGAGAGCGGCGACGGCTATTGAGCCCCGGCAGGGGCGTCTTTCCTAATGCGACAGCGCAGGATTGCAATTGGCGCCGCCCTCGGCCCTATTTAGCCCCCCGTGAACACACGGGGGGCGGCATGCGGGAGGCGCTTGTGGCCGCGCCGCCCCCGGTGTCCCGGCGCGCCGGGACCGGGGGCTAAATAATCGCGTGTTTTGCGCGGCAGGTCGGGAGACCCGCCGCGCTAATAGCGATGATACGCTGTCGTACTACGGTTCTACTTACCCCTGCGTCGCATCGCCGCCAGCAAGCCCAGGCCGAGCAGGCTCAGCGTGGCCGGCTCGGGGGACATCGTGTAGAAGACCATGTCATAGGTACTGGCGCCGCCCGTCCCGCCCAGCGGCCTGCTGATCGTCGAGTCGATGGAACCGACAGCCACCTCAGCCGGCCGGGCGGTCCCCGTGTCCCAGAGCCGGTCGATGCGTGTGCCGCCCGCATACGTATTGGCGGCCGTGTCGTGGTAGAGGTCGATCTTGTTGTTCGAGTTCTTGGAATCGAACTCGAGCAGGAACCCGTATTCATTCCCTTGGCTGAGCCACGTGTCCGGAACGTCGAAGACCAGGTAACTGTCCGCCTTGATCGTGGTCTTGGTGGGCGTAACGGCGAGCGTGCCGCCCAGGCCGCGCCCCAGCAGGACGAAGTTGCCGCTCCCATCCACCCGGAACAGGTCCAGGTTGACCGTATGGCCGATGACCGACGTGGGGGCGTCGTTGGCCACGCGGACCGCGACCTTGTCCAGCAGGTAGCTGGTCGCCGGGGTCCAGGTCTGGCCCATGTCGCGATTCTGGTTGGGGGTCGCCGGATCGCTCCATCGCCAGGTAGCGTTGCCGGGGTTGGTGATCATGGACTTCGACAGGTACTCCTGGACGTAGGGCGATAAGGCGGGGTCGTCGCGCGGCGAGAGCGTCTGGGTGACAACCGACAGCGTGGGGGTCGCCATGGCGGTGGAAACCAGGAAAGACACGGCTGCCACTGCCCATAGAGACACGGAAAGCCGGTGGAGCATGGGACGCTCCCTTAAGCGATGCTCCCCCGGCCTGATCGTATCCTGCTACGGCCGCAACACGGCCTCCCATGACCGAGGCTGCGGTCGACACATAGGTACTCTTCGACACCATATTATAGCACAAAACCGCGAGAAGGCAAATCCGGGAGACGGATTTTCCGGGATACGCGTAGGAATTCGGGGTAATTCGGGAGACAAAGTATTGACGGAATGCCGAAATTCGAGCTTTTCGGGCGGCATTTGGGAAAGTTTAGCCGCGGCAGCACACGGCCGCGATAGTTTTTCGTCGCCGTGTGCGGCGACGGCTAAACGTCAGCGTCCGGCTGCCCGCGTTTCTTGCGGAAGAACTGCGTCAGGATCGCGCCGCACTCCTCGCAGCGGACGCCGGCGGCAACCTTGATGCGGTGATTCAGTCGCGGCTCCTCCAGGAGCTTAAAGACCGATTCCACCGCCCCCGCCTTCGGGTCGCCCGCCCCGTAGACCAGCCGGTCCAGCCGCGCCAGGACCATCGCCCCGGCGCACATCGCGCACGGTTCGAGCGTCACGTAAAGCGTGCAGCCCGTCAGCCGCCACGAGCCGAGGGCTTCGGCGGCCTGCGTGATGGCGATCATCTCGGCGTGGGCCGTGGGGTCCTGGAGCATTTCGCGCTGGTTATGGGCGCGGCCGACGATGCGACCGTCGTGGACGATAAGGCACCCGACAGGCACCTCGTCGTGCTCGAGCGCGGCCTCGGCCATGCGAAGGGCCTCGCGCATCCAGCGGTCGTCGTCTTGATGGGTCATGGTTTCGGAGAATGAAGGCGGGATTCGGGATTCGAACCGCGGCGTCTTGCTCCCACCCCGGTTCCCGGTTCGCGGTTCCCGAATCCCGAATCCCGATTCCCGGTTCCCGCCGTTGCCGTCAGAAGTGGTACGCCCGACAGGATTCGAACCTGTAACCTTTGGTTCCGTAGACCAAAGCTCTATCCATTTGAGCTACGGGCGTATTGTTCGCGGCGGACGGCACAGCGGCCTCGCGCCTGAACGCCGCGACGTGTTTAGAAACTGTTTCAGAACCTGATTTCGCGCGGTGGGCAGTCTTGCCCACCGCGCATAAAACGCCGTGCCTGCGCGGTG
>Ga0209777_10002212_pt1 | contig 26149 bp, 23 predicted proteins | sample FrelakmetHBP12HB_FD_187147 | JGI IMG/M metagenome (GOLD analysis project Ga0209777, IMG submission 187147) | Freshwater lake sediment microbial communities from the University of Notre Dame, USA, for methane emissions studies -HBP12 HB (SPAdes)... | ecosystem: Environmental > Aquatic >... | reverse complement strand
CCGGCACAGAGAGCCAAACATCCCGGGCAGCCTGGCAGCAATCGCCCCACTGCCGCACCACGTCCGCGTACCTGACGAATTCGCCGCGCTGCACCTGGACCTGGAACTGCCTCAAGTCCGCGATCGCGGATTCCTTGCGCGTCTTCGCGCCGGTCAAACTTTCGCGCCCGCCGGCCACCGCCTGCCCTGGTGCCGCCCCTGGTGCCGCGACCGGTGCGACCCTCACGGCCTCGGCCGCCGGCGCGACCACTGCGGGCTCGGCCGCGAGTAGCGCCCTTGCGCGTTCGCTGAGGCCCGGCTTGCCGCGCAACGTACCAATCCACCCGCCGCCGCTCCCGTCCCGCGTCGCCAAAACCTCAAGCACCCGCCTCCGATCGAGCCGGCCGTCTGCACTCACCGGCAGATCGAGCCGCGAAAGGGTACCGGTCCCGCACTGCAGTTCCCGCGCCAGCGCCCGCCGGCTCACGGTTACAGGGCCGGCGCCCTGCTTCATGGCTGGCGCCCTCTGCTTCCTCGTTTGCGTCATGGTTTGTTACCCCTCTAACTAGTTGAAAAGTGCAATCATTAAACCGGCCCGCGAGTTAACCCCGCAGAGGACCCGTGAAATGCGGGAAGCCACCCTGAATCAGCACGTTGCACGGACCCCTGCCGCCCGCCGCGGTCTGTCCGGGCGCCCTGGTCTGGTCCGCCGGCTGCCGAGGTCCGGCGCCCGAGGTCCACCGCTCCACCGGCCCGGCTGCCGGTCCGGTCCGCAGGTCCGCCGGCCGGAGGTCTGCCCGGGCGCCGCGGGAACCGGACCGGGCCGCGGAATGCCGGCCGGCGCCAGGGAAAGCGGACCGGCGGTCTGCCGCCCCTCATGCCCCATACCGCCGCGCGAACCGGCGCCGCCATCGCAAGAACTTGAGTCGTCATAAACCCTCCGCGCGATCGGGGCGCCGCACCGCGTCGTGCTCGCGCTGCACTCGGCCCAGTTCGTCGTTTCGCGCCGCGAGTTCTGCCCGCGCTCCGATATAGCGCCCCGCTGCGACGGCCGCGTCTCGCCGCGAGCACTCACCCCACGCGGCGCAGCTTCGTGACGTAGTTTGGCTCTCGTTCCATGTCGGACATTCCTTTCCGGCGGCGCCGTCAGTCAGCCCCCTTATTTCGGACTTGCGAGTCCGATGCGCTTCACGGGATTCACGCGTTTAACGCGTTTCGCCTATCTTTAAGTTCTTTCTCGCGCGTCACGATTAGATTAAAGAAGGGGGAAACGCGTGAATCGAGTGAATCCCGTGAAGAGCGTTCTTCACTGCAAGATGCTCCTATCTTCCTGACCTGTCAGATCTTCCGCCTGCAAACCGAGTCCGATGTAGCACCACTGAAGCCGCGAGTGGACCGTTCGCTGGGCCTCTTGCACCTGCGGGCGGGCTCGCTTCACTGCACGACCGAAACTCTGCTGGGTCATCGGCGGCCGTCCCGCTTTTTCACAGTCGCGGTTGTACGCGATCATCAGTTCGCCCTTCGGCACTTGCGCATCAGGGAGCGCCACTGTCTCTCGGTCGAGCCAGACCGAAAACGGATCTGTTGCCTGTCGAAGTTGCTCCCATGCACGGCGCATCGAAGGGGTCTCCGTCAGCCCTCGCGTTCGTATGGCACGGTATTGCTTCAGCGCTTGGTTCAAGACCCCGCTCAGTTCGCCGGCATCGGCGAGCCGCGCATCGAGTTCGTCTCGCGGGACGTAGTTGTCACGATCTGGGTCAAACGTCCGCTCAAACGGAATTACCAACCAACGCCTAAAAAACGCATCACTCGAGTCGCTGGATTTGGGCGGGTGATTGGCGCTGAAAACCAGCCGTGCAAAGGGTATGAATTCAAAACTCTCTCGGAACTTATATTCGCCGGGAACGGGATCCTCTCCGGTGATAGCTTTAAAGACGGAAGTACTGGCCAGGTGCTCGCTGGGCAGATCCGGACAAACGTTCGCCAGCTTCCCCAGAAGCCGGGACGCTGCGAACTTGTCACCCTCGAGACGATGCAGGCTGAGAGATGAACAATTCCTGCGGCCGACGAACGCCATGCACGCCGCAAGGTAGGTACTTTTTCCGTTGCCCCCCTCGCCCGTCAGTAAAATCGTCTTCTGCGTTGACGTGTACGGCACCATGAGCAGCGCCGGGATCTGAAAGCCGACGCCGGCCAGGTACGCGTCGTCCGGAAACGTGGCCGCAATGAAGCCGTCCCAGCCCGGGCACGTCGCTCCGGGCTGAAATTCGACCGGAAGTTGGACCGACGTGAGATGATCTGGCGTGTGGCTCTGTAACTGGCCGGTGGACAGGTCGAGCAATCCGTTCTTCAGGTTGACAACTTCAAGCGGCGGCCTCTCCCACAGTTGCGGCGAGTGAATGCGGACATGCTCGATCGTTTCGTTGTTAAGTTGAATCCGCCACCGCTTGTCCTGTCCCCAAGTGTGCAAGAGACTGGAAATCTGCTGCCGGACGAACTCGGCGCCGTTCGGCCTGTAGACGCCGGCGGCGTAGCAGTACAACTTGCCGCCACGATCCTGCGCGAACGAGGCATTGTGGCGGATTGCCTCCGAGAGTGACCTGATGAGGCCCGAACTGGCAATCTCGCCATCCGTGACCGTCACCACCGCGCCCGGCGCCGCCGCAGCCGGCCCGCCCGGCCGGCCATCGGTTCCGGATTTCGGCAGACCGGCCAGGCGCTCCATTTCGCGCGCTATCGCGGCCCGCAGCAGACCGTCTGCGTTCATTGGGCTGCCTCGCGCTGTAGTTTCGCCACGGCCGTCCGGCAAGCCCCCACACAGGCGGCCTGCCACAGATGGCCGAAACTGATGAGCCCCAAAAAGCGCTCCGGGTGTTCGCGGCGAAATCGGTCGTACTCGCGCAGAACATCATCGGCTGTGAGCCTCTCCAACCGATACAACTCGTGCGCCGAGCCCGCGAGTATCTCGATGTTGATGTGGCCGTCCTTGATCGCCTCGACCTTCGCGTCCGAGAGTTCCGCAAGTCTCGACTGCAGCCACCAAAACGCCAGCCGCGAAATCGACCGCGCGGACCGCTCTGCTTCTCGCCGGCGGCCTGCGTAGACTGCCCGCTGTTCTGGCGTGAAGTTCTCGTCCGGCCAGGGAATGAACAACTCCGCGGCGAGGACCTTGAGCGCGGAAACATAATCCAAGCCGTGCATCTTGCGCACGAGGTCGATCGCATCCCACGTCCGATTGCAGGCGAAGCAGTGTACGTGCCGGTTCTTGATCGAAACGCTCGGAACGTGGTCCTTATGGAAGACGCAAAACCAGCTCCGGCCGCGGCGCCGGAAGCCGGCCGCCTGGGCGTGCGCGACGATATCGGCGCGGCGCAGGATCTCATCACGCACGGCCGTCAAGTCGGTCGTCATGGCCGCACCCCCGCGCCGGCGGCATGCGGTAGCACTTTTTCGCTGCCAGTAGCACGATTCGGAGTATACTCATTCATAGGAATCGCCTCTCAAAAACAGTTCAGCCCCGTGCGGCGTTTATCCGGCGCCGTACGGGGCTTTCGATTTCAGACTAGAAATTCAGATCACACGCTTGGCGTGTTCAAGGTGCGACTGTCGCTCACCTAAGACCTGTCCACCGGCGCGAGCATTGGCCCGCTGCAGCTTTCCGTCGCTACGCATCGGCCGGGTGCCGGTACGGGTCAGCCACCCGGCGAGCGCAGCTTCCAGCGCGGACACCGGCGCCTTCGCCGTTAATTTTAAGTGGCGCCGCCGGCCGGTGCCGGCCCATCTGCACCACCCGAGGGCGAGTAGTTCAACACTGGCGTCGAGCGAAACGAAGTGCCAGGGATCGCCGTGGCGATCGCGCACCGCCAGCAAGGGCGGCGCCGGCGAACCGGCGAATGACGACTCCATACCAGCCTTACGCGGCCGACGTCGGACTCATGCTTGCGCGGTCGAGCCACGCTTCGAACGCGCGCCTGGGGATTAAAATTCGCCGCGCGCCAACCTTGACGTGAGGAATTTGCCCCCGCTTGATCGCTTCATAAAAGGTGCTGCGCGAAATCACGCTGTTTCCGCCCAGTGCCTCGTGCGCTTCGTCGGGACTCATCGTAGCTGCTAACTTTGTGTCCATCTGGCCCACCCTGGTCCTTGACATCGGATCCTATCTCTGCCACAATCCAGTCATGACTACCCCGATCTTAACTCATCCGTATCGGAGAAGTCAACATTGGAATACACGAGGCAAACAACGGTGAAAGATCAGAACGGTTTCAGGCAGTCCGGCCCCACGATCGGGGGCGCCATCCGGCAACTGCGCCGCGAACTGGGCTATAGCCAGCAAGACCTCGCGGTCCGGCTCGACATGGCGATTTCAAGCATCGTTCGATACGAGAGCACGCGGCCGCCGGGCCCGACAGTGCTGCGGCGGCTTTACCAGCTTGCGGTCGATAGCGGAAAACATGAGGCGGCAGCAATGTTTCAGGCAGCCGTCGCGGCCCGCCTGGGCGCGCGCGTGGATTACGTCGCGCTCGGCGCCGCCGCCGGCCTTGCCCTCCCGAAAGTCGAGCTAATCCTCTTGCGGTTGCGGCATCAACTCCTCAACGTAGAAGGGGCTTTTGAATCCAAGATCATCGCAGCGATCGCGGCGATCGATGAAGTGCTGCCCGCAATTCAGAGTCTTAATTCCTATTCTCAGGCACCACCGCCGCCGGACGTCCAACAAGACCGCGCGAACACGGAGGACAAACCATGAAAGGCTCAATCTACAAGGCCGTGGCGCCAAACGGCCAGGTATCGTGGCGTTATCAGATCGATGCCGGCCGCGACGAAACCGGAACCCGAATCCGCGATTCGAAAAGCGGTTTTCGGCTCGAGAGGGAAGCCTACGATGCACTCCAGGAGAAGATGCAGGAATTAAAGGCCGGGCGAGTGGGGACGGTGGGGACGCTAAAGCAATACCTCGAGCGCTGGCTCCCGTACCACGCGAGGGCGGCCGAACTGGCGCCCAAAACCGCAGAGCGTTACCAATCGCTCGCCGCTCACGCGACAGCCGCCCTGGGCGCGGTACCCCTCAGGGAGTTGACCACGTTCGCGCTCGACGATTTGTACGCCAAACTGCGCGAGACACTTTCGGGGAAAACCGTGCGGGAGGTTCATAGCGTTTTGCACGTCGCCCTGAAGCGGGCCGTGAAGACGAAGCTGATTCCGTTCAATCCGGCCGATGGCGCCGATCTTCCGCGCGTTGACCAGAAAGAAGCGCGGGCGTTGAGTCCCGAGCAACTCGCCGCCTTTCAGTCAGCCGCCGCCGGCACCTGGGTTGACCTCTTGATCCGGCTCGCCGCCGCGATCGGTGCCCGCCGCGGGGAATTGCTGGCAACACGCTGGTCTGATATCGACTGGACGACAAACAGAATCAGAATCGAGCGATCACTCTACCAGGTGAAAGGGGCAGTTGGAATCAAGCCGACGAAGACGAGGCAGGGCAGGGTTGTATCGATCCCACCGTCTCTTATGGACTATCTCAAGATGCAGCGGGAAGCCCAGGATCAGAACCGGGCAATGTTCGGCCCGGATTATCGGGCGGATCTGGACCTCATCTTCTGTGACGCGCAGGGCAACTTCCGCAAGCCTGATTCAGTCAGTTGGGCAGCCTGCGACATCGCGCACCGCGCCGGCCTCCCGGGCATTGGCCTGCACGCGCTCCGACACACGCACGCTTCGGCTCTCCTCCATGCCGGCGTGCCGGTGACGAACGTGTCAAAGCGCCTGGGGCATCGGGACGCTTACACCACGGCGAAGATTTACGCGCACGCCCTACCGGACACGGACCAGGATGTTGCGCTCGCGTGGGACAGAATCATGACTCAAAGCGCTGCGCCCAAGCCCTCGGCACAAAATGGCACAACCGAGGGGAAGAAATTGGCCGTAAGGCAATGAGAACATTCGGAAAGACTTGGCGTCCCCAGCGGGATTCGAACCCGCGTTACCGCCGTGAAAGGGCGATGTCCTAGGCCGGGCTAGACGATGGGGACCGCTAGGAAACCTGCAGGTACCATCTCACTTTACCTGCCGTGCCAAGCATCAGTCAACCATCGGCCGCCTCGCGACGCTTCGCGCGCAGCAGGCCGAATGGCAGGTGCTCTATCGGATAAGATTGCGCGATAACGTCCTCTGGGTGAACGGGTCCGCATGTCCCTGTCGTTCGGGCGTCCGATCGCGCCGGCTCAGCTCTTCGAGGGTTCCGACTGCGCTGCCATAACCGGCTGGTGCAGCGCGTGAGCCTGCGCGGCGTGGTCTCGCAGTTCGCCGATCTTGGAACCGGTCAGCGCCAGCGCCACGAACCCGCCCAACAGCAGCGGCAGCGTGATCACGCCCCAAGTCACCATCGAAACGCCGGTTGCGGTGGTCTTGTCCACGCCGAACAGGCTGAGTGCGAGCACCATGGCCGCCTGCGAAGCGCCCACGTTCCCCGGCGCTTGCGGAATCGACGTGCCGAGCCGCCAGAGCACCAGCACGACAAGTGCGGGGCCGACCCCAAGTTGCAGATCGTACGCCTGCATCAGCGCGTAGATCGGGATGGCCTGCAACAGCAGGTACGGCAGGCTGGCGGCCGCGGCGGCATAGAAGGTAGGTGATTGTCCCATCAGGTGCAGATCGTCGATCAGAACCCGCAGGTGCTGGCCCCATTTGGTCTTGGGGCAAGCCCGGTGCGCGTGGTGCTTCCAAAACATCACCAGGCCGAGCAGCAGAGCGAAAATCACCACCACCACGCCGAGAATCTTCGCCAAGTCGCCCATCACGGGCGGCATCGGAGTTCCGGCAGCCGTCATCTGGCCGGACAAGACAACGAAGACCGCGATGAGCCAGATGCCGTCGAAAATCCGTTCCACCAGGGCTGAGGAGAACGCTACGGAGAAAGGCACTTCGCTCCAGCGCGCCTGCAGAAAAGAGCGAATCACCTCACCGGGCCGCAGCGGCAGCACCTCGTTCGCGAACAGGCCCACGTAGATGGCCTGCACGGAGCGCCACAGCCCCGCCTTCGCGACCGGCTTCAGCAGCAGGTTCCAGCGAAACGCCTGATAGATATAGACCCCAATATCCGCAGCCACACCGAGAACCACCCACCCCCAGTGAAGTGATTGAATATCCTGGACGATTGCTTTGAGGTCGACACCTTGCAGCACCCAGATGAGACAACCGATCGAGATCGTGTACCCGAGGGCTGGAACTGACCAGGAAGGTATCTTCGCGCTGCTCTTGCCGAAGCCCAGCATGATGGAACTAACTTCCATCATAGACCGGACCCGCCGCCACGCGCTGAAGATCGCTGTAACGGCATGGAAACATTGGGTGCCGCTTCGAAGTTCGCAACGCCGCGGCGCACCGATTCGCTGGATTCGCTCCGGTGGTGCGCCGAGTCCGGATCGTGGGTACCCGTAGCTCGGGCGGATCAGTTCTCCAGCGCCAGGCGGTATTCGTGCGGCTTGGGCACGGCCGCGGCGCGCTGAGCCGCAACGATCTCAGCCTCGAGCCTGTCAAGCGCGTCCATCGCAGGCTGCGTCGAGGTCAGGCTCAGATCCTGCAGCGGAACCTGCACCATGCGCCAGCGAGCGAAGTGGATGTCGTTGTGTTTCCTCGTCAGGTCCAGCACGTTCATTGCCTGGGCCGCCATGGGCGTTTGCAGCACCGCCAGGTTCACGCCCGCAGCCAGTTCCGCATCGCTGAAGGCGCCCACCCTCTCGCCGTCGATGCTGAGCGCGTAGCGTCCCGGCTTCATGTTCGTCACCTGCAGTGTCTGCTGGTCGAGCGCCTGGATGAAATCCGACGACTTCATCGCGAGTTGCATCACGGGGTCCTTCATGTCGATCGGCATCGGCAGCGCGTCGTCGGTCTGACTCCATGCCAGCGCTCCGCCCTCCTGCAGCTTCGGCGAGGAGATGTTCTTCAAGGCCGTGATGACCTTCGGACCTGAGGCATCAATCGTCACTGAACCAACCGCCGCCGGTGCGCTCCAGGATTTCAGCAATGCCTCCGCCATCAGCATCTGGCCGCCGGGCCCCGGGTGCACGCGGTCCTGGATGATCCGCTCGGCCATCTTGGAATCGATCTCCTTGGCCTTGTGAAGCGCACCCACGACGGAGGTGTTCAGGTCGGCGACGTGCAGCGCTTCCTTGTTCGCCAGCTCGGCGAGGAACTGCCCGTAGCGCACAAGCACGGCGTTGTAGCCGCCCTCGAAGTTCGGAGCGCGCGTCACGTCGTCGAAAGGTGAAGGCTCGATCACCGTGATGCGCTCGCCCGGAAAGGCGCTCTTCACCGACTCGATGATGTGCCGGTAACCACTCGCGTACGTCTCGAAAATCTTGTCATCGTACGCGCGGTAGCTGCCGTCGTTCATGCCGAGCATGATGGTCATCACGGTCGGCCGGTAGGGGAACACGTCCCGCTTCAGGCGGACATCGATCGGCCCGCCACCGCCGCCGGTAACCCGGTCGCCGCCCCAGCCGGAGTGGACAAAGCTCACGTTCAGCTTGGGGAAGCGCGTCACGACGTAGGCTTCGGTGAAGAGCGTATAGAGCCGTTGGTCGGTGATGCTATCACCGTAAAACACAACGCGGTCGCCATCCTTGAGATAGAAGCCGTTCTGGGCGGCGAGGGTGGCGACAAAGCCAATCAGCAGAAGAGAGATAAGGCAGAGGCGTTTCATTGTGAAATCTCCAAAGGTTTACAGTAACACCGGACGGAGGGCTCGGGCCGATTCGCGCGGGTGCGCAAACCGTGCCGCCCATGGCTCGACCGCTGCATCAATACTTCCCGTATTCGTACGCCGTCTCGAGCATGGCTACCACGTTCTCGGGCGGGACATCCGCCAGCACGTTGTGCACCTGCGTCCAAACGAAGCCGCCGCCCGGCGCAAAGACGTCCAAGCGCCGCTTCACGTCGTCGCGCACCTTCTGCGGCGTGCCTTGCGGCAGCACCTCATGAGTGTCGCAGCCGCCGCCCCAGAACGTGATGTCGTTGCCGAACTCGCGCTTCAGCCGCTCGGGCTCCATCTGGCGCGCGCTGGTCTGCACGGGGTTCAGGATCTCCACGCCGGCCTCGATCAGGTCGCCGATGATCGGGTAGACGCCGCCGCAGCAGTGCAGGAAGATGTGCGCGCCGCTCAACTTCTTCGCGCAGCCGTAGATCCTCTTGTGCCGCGGGAAGAACAGCTCGCGGTACATGGCGCGCGACATCTGCGGTCCGCTCTGCATGCCCAGATCGTCGCCCAGAACGACGATGTCCACGGCACCGCGCAGCTTCGGCAGAATGCGGTGCAGCTTTTCGAGGTGCATATCCGTGAGCCGGTCAAGGAACTTCATGAACTTGGCCTTCTCGCCGGCCATGTACACATATGTGTTCTCCATGCCGAAGAGGAACTGGCAGGTCTCGAGGAGATTGCAGCCGAGCGCCACGGAGATGGCGCGGTCCGTGGTGCGGTGCAGCTCGTGGGCGACGCGGGCCACCTCGTCATCGTTCAGGCCGCGGTCAAACGGGGCAGTCGGAATCGCCGACCAGGAAACCAGGTCGAATTTTTCGTCGAGCGGCTCGTAGTCGTCGATGGCGTTGGGCGCGTCGAGCGGCCAGTAGGATTGATCGAGGTAAAGCGAGCCGGCGGGCATACGCGCGATCACGACGCCGCTGTTCGGATCGCGCACGAACATCCCGTCCTCCTCGTCGCGCTGGGGATCAAACCACGCCGGTGCGACCGCGGGCGAGCCGTCGGGCAACGTCCAGGGCTGCCAGTCCTCGGGCCGGTCGAACCCTGAGCCGAGGTCAATGGCATCGATGTGGAACCGCTCCAGGAACCACGGTTCGGGCCGCGCGAGCTGCTGGATCAGGTCGTACAGTTTAGTCTGTCCCTCGGTCACCTTCAGGTGGTTCTTCAGCCGGTTGTAGGCGATGGCCATCATCCCGGTGGAGCGCATCGAGCCTTCGTCGAGCGGCACCCGATCGGCCTCTTTGTGATTCACTGCGGCGAGAATTCGTTCACGCGAAGTCATGATCGGCTCGGTTTCGAAAGCAGTCTATCAGGTTGTGCCGGGTGTTCAGAAGGGACACCCGGGGGCCTGCTGAGCACCGGAATGCCTGCGCCTCAGCTTTCGGCAACCGCGGCCCCCGCCGTATCATCTACATCGGTATGAGGAAAATGGTCCTGTTTGCGCTGTTTGCTTCCGCCATGCTTGCCGCCGACTCCATCTACGACTTCACCATGAACTCCATCGACGGGAAACCCACCCCGCTGGCGGACTACAAGGGAAAGATTGTTCTTCTAGTGAACGTAGCCAGCAAGTGCGGCTACACGCCGCAGTACGCGGGTCTCGAGGCGCTCTACCGGAAGTACAAGGACCAGGGCTTCGTCATCATCGGCGTGCCGGCGAACAACTTCGGCAGCCAGGAGCCCGGCACCAACGACGAAATCAAGACCTTCTGCAAGCGGAACTACGACGTCACGTTCCCCATGCTCGCGAAGGTCAGCGTGAAGGGCGATGACAAGGCGCCGCTCTACGAATTCCTCACCTCCACGCAGGGCGGCGATGTGAAGTGGAACTTCACGAAGTTCCTGGTGGATAAGGACGGCAAGGTGGTCGCGCGCTTCGAGCCCAACGTGAAGCCGGACTCGCCCGAGATCGCTGCCGCCATCGAGAAGGCCCTGAAATAGCCTGGATGGCTGTCCTTACCGAGCGCTTTGAACAAGCGATGGTCTTCGCCGCCCGGCTGCACGCGAAGCAGAAGCGGAAGACTTCGGGCGCGCCCTACGTCGCTCACCTTCTGGGCGTGGCGGCGCTGGTTCTGGAGGACGGTGGCAACGAAGACCAGGCCATCGCCGCGCTGCTGCACGATTCGCTCGAGGACCAATCCTACAACTATCCCGGGGGCGCACCCGCGCTCGCGCGCGACATCGGCGAGCGGTTCGGGCCGGAGGTGCTGCGGCTCGTGGAGGCTTTGACCGAGAGGCGCGGCGCGGGGGAGCAGGGCGTCGAGGGCAAGCGCGAGCGCTGGCGCGCTCACAAGCGGGCCTACATCGAGCAGATCCGCGACGCCGACCCCGCGGTCCGCCGCATCTCGTGCGCGGACAGCCTCTACAACGTCCGCACGCTGGCAAGCGACTACCGCCGGCTTGGCGACGAGGTCTGGACGCGTTTTCTAACGCGCAACGGCGAGGACCAGGTGTGGGCCTACGGCCAGGTGGCGAAAGCGATGATCGCCGCGGACGCAGGGCCTCTCGCGTACGAGCTCGACCGCGCGGTTGACGAACTGGCGGCGGCGACGAGGATTCCCAGAGAACCGTGAATCAGGCCTGCCCGCCTACTGCACCGCCACGGTGGTTCCGTCGGGGCTGCGGTTGCCGCCGATCTCGATGACGAGTGGAACGCTCGGCCCGGTGGGCGCGTTGTCCGGCACGCGTACGTTCACCTGCATGACTCCCGCGTAGGTGAGGCCGGAAAACTGCAGGTCGCCCGCGACATCGCCGAACAGCACGCGCACTGCGCCCGCCGGCTTCGGCCACTGGCCGACCTGTGGCAAAATTCCGTCAAGGCCGGAAGGAACCGTCTGGCCTTCGCCCGTTTCGAACAGCGTGATGATGGACCCGCGCGGCGCCGGGCTCTTATCGGAGTTGAAAGAGTAATCCTGGTTCACGATCACGCCCTGCGCCTGGCTGCCGGAGCGGAAGATCCCCGGCGCTGTTGCGACTACGGGAACGACGACTTCGTTCGATGACCTGCCCTGATACTCCACGCGGACCCGCGTCGTCCCGTTCACGAAATAAGGGACGATGGTGCTCACCTGGGGCGCGAGACCGTAAATCATCGGCGCCGGCACATCGTCAAAGTACACGAGCGTGGAACCGGCATAGGTACCCAGGTACACGGATTCATAGTGCGCGTAGGCGATCGCATCGGGTCCGAGGCCGGTCCCGAAAATCGTGACGATCTCTCCCGGGGCGACTCCGCCTCGGGCAAAACTGGCTCCGTTTGTAACGCCTTCGAGAGTGATGACAGGAGTGGGACCCGGCGCGGATCCCACGGTCCAGGTGCCCATGGTTGCGACAGGGGCCACCGCATTGGAGAAGTCCTGGGCGTACATTGTGACGTTCTTCTGGCCCTCGAAGCCGGCGTTGAACGCGATGCCCAGATGGACCATCAAGTTGTTCCCGTCTTTTACGAACCAGGATTGACGGAGATCGAGGTTGCAGTACTGGCTGGTGAGCACTCCCGGATTGTAGTCCGTGTACCCAAACTGCCCGCCGAAACTCACGAAGTTGGAGATCGGGACGAGTTGGAAATTGCATTGGCGTTGCGCGCTCGCATCCTGGATCTGGACCGCGGCTTGGAAGATATCCGAGGCTCCGTTCGGATCGGCGAAAGTAAAGGTGAAGCCCTGGTGCGTGCCCGTGCCCGAACCGGGCGTCATGGAGAGATTCGTTGGCGGCTGGTTCGCTTGCACTGTCCACGTGCCGCTATCGACCCACCCGGTGGTCGCGCCGCTCTTGTCATCGGCCGAGACAAAGATGTGCAGCACCGTGCCGACCGGTTGCCGGAATAGCGGAATGATATAGAAGTACTGCCAGAGGCTCTGCCCCGCGGCGTAGCCATAGACCAGCTTGCAGCCCTTGGTGGGCACCGAAAATTGGAAGAATGTGTTCGGGTCGAACCTGTCCGTCATCCAGCCCCCTCGGCTCTCGTCATAGACCTGGGCCTTACCGCTCGCAACGTCATACTCCATCGCACAACCGCCCTGAGGAACGGCGGTGGTGTTGAAGTAGATCCGAAGCGTCTTCAGGTCCTGCCATCCGTTGTCATCTCGAGCGGCGAAGATGAACACGGTGCCGGGACCGGATCCGGAAGTGGGGAAGACATAGTCGATGACGGGCGTGGCGTTTGCCGCCTGGGGCACCACAGCCCCGTTCTGCGCTGTGAACCACTTGCCCTGCGCGGCAGCGAAGGCCTGGGTGAGACTGACGAGCAGAAGGAGAACGAGGATACGGCGTCGAGAGGTCATGGCTTCATCACGTATACGATTACTTCCTGGCCCGGGTTCCGGATTTCAGACGTCCGAGTGTTATTGAGTGTATACGAGCCGATGGTGCCCGGGCGACGCGCGCCGGAATCGAACGGCCTGTATAATCCGGCTTGATGCGGATGCTCTGACGGCGCAGGTCGTTCTGCGGGGAACGAATCCAAGCGAGCGCTGTCCATAAGGCCCGAGACAGTATAATAGCCACCAGCCTGAGCAACGATTCAGAAGTGGATATCTTCAGGAGGGACGCCATGAGCTGCCAGCCTTCACGCCGGGATTTTCTCTCCGCCGCCGCCGCGCTGCCCGCGGCCGTGTCGATTCCCAGCGGTCCGGCGATCCGCCATGCAACGCTCGGCAGAACCGGCCTGAAGGTGACGAAATTCGTTTGCGGCTCGATGATCACCTCCGATCCCGCGGTGATCGAGCGCGCTTACGACCTGGGCGTCAATTGCTTCGCTTCGGCACGCGATTACCAGGGCGGGAACAACGAGCGCCTGCTCGGTGCCGCGCTCAAGGGCAAACGCGAAAAGGTGATCCTCGCCACCGAGAGCATCGACATGATGTGGCGGCCGAAGACCGAGAAGGAAACTGCCGCTTACGTGCTGGGCAACCTGGAGAAGAGCCTGAAGGAGCTCCAGACCGACTACGTGGACCTCTTCTTCCTGCATCACAAAGACGAGCCGTCCTGGATTCCCGAAGACGCGGTGGGAGCCGTTTGCAGCGCGAAGAAGCAGGGCAAGCTACGGCATGCCGGCATCACGACACACGGACTGCCGAAGATGGTGGACTACCTGCTGAAGAGCGACCTGTTCGAGGCCGTCATCGCGACCTACAACTTCACGATGGACGCCGCGATGCACGCCGCGGTGAAGAAGGTGCACGACGCCGGCGTGGGCGTGATCGCGATGAAAGTGATGGCGGGCGGTATGCGCACGGATCGGCCGCTGCCGCAGTTCAAGAGGCCAGGCGCGCTGATGGCGGCCCTGAAATGGGCGATGCACAACCCTAACGTGGACGCCGCGGTTTCGAGCGTCGCCGACATGGACCAGGTGGAGGACAACGTCCGTGCCATGTCGGAAGCCCTTACGGAGGGCGAGCAGCGGCTTCTGGCAGCGGCGTTGCGGGAGTTCGGGCCGGCCTACTGCCGGATGTGCGGGCGCTGCGAGGGCACCTGCGCGCAGGGCTTGCCGATTCCGGAGATCCTGCGGTGTGGCATGTACGCGGAAGGCTATGGCCAGTTCGCCCTCGGGCGAAGCAAGTTCCTCGAACTGCCTGAGGCCGCCCGCGACGCGCGCTGCGATGATTGCGCGGGCTGCACGGTGCGGTGCGCTTACGGCGTGCAAGTGGCGGAAAGGATCAGCCGGACACAGGAACTGCTGGCGTAGCGTGATGCCAAAGGCGGCGAAGGTCCGCGGCTTGCTTCGCCACCGGATGCATGAGTCACGCGCGAGGGCGGCGTGCGTAGCGGGAGGACAACAGTGATAACGGCAATCATTCTGATCAATACGGTGCAAGGACGCGTGCCGGAAGTGGCGCATGCGCTCCTCGAACTCCCGGGTGTCACGGAAGCTTATTCCGTCGCCGGGCCGTATGACCTCGTTGCGATCGCGCGCGTGCGCCAACACGACGAACTGGCCGACCTCGTGGCGGGCCGCGTCCAGCAGATACAGGGCATAGCGGCCACCAGCACCCTGGTCGCTTTCCAGGCGTACAGCCAGCGGGACCTCGACGCCATGTGGGACATCGGGAACGACGAGCCGGCGAGTTGATCGTTTGGATGAAGGATGTTCTCCTGGGCCTCTACAGGATTCAAGTGCGCATGCCGGCGCCGCCAGGAACGAGGGCGCACGGGCGCTTGCGATAGGGCCTCTGGAGATTACCGTCCGTGCTTGCGGTGCAGAGAGAGCCAGTCCAACGACGCCGCCCAGACCACTGCAAATACAACTCCCAGCGTGGCAATACCCAGGAGCAGGTTCGTGACCGTCAAGTCCTGCATTCCCGGCAGCGCCATCCGATACTCCCGAACGGATTTTGCTCCTTAAGAACAAGGGAGTCAAGCCCAATCTGGAGCACTGCCGCCCCGCAATAACCCTGAAATCAGGCCCGGATAGCACCTGTCCGCCTGCTTCGCCGGACAGGGCCGAGTTCTGCCCAATGACGCGGCGCGAGCGAGGCCGGTCCGGCGCGTGAGCGCGCTGTGCTAGCGTGGTCATTCGATGCTTTCTCGCCTTGAACTCGCACTCGCGCCGATCACACTCCGGGTGCCCGCCGCCCAGGATGCGCGGCGGGACGTCGATCGTGTAGAAAGGGGCAAAGCCGGGCCGGAGGCGCGATAGCCGGGGCTGCGGGGAACCAGGAAGGATGTATTCCCGAATCTGTTTTGCGGCTGTCCTGCTAGGCTGCGCCACGCTTGTTGGATGCCGTGCGAGCGCCCCTCCTCAGGCGCCGCTTAGGGCCATCGCCGAGCCTCCGGAGGGAATGCTGTACTACGGATTCCACCCTGGCGGCAGAGACGGCATGGGCAGCGACTTCACTCCGTCCGATGTCGCCGCATTCGAGGACGCCACCGGCAAGCGCCCCGTGTGGATATACTTCTGCCACAACTGGTACGAGGGCCGGAGGTTCCCATGGCAAACCGCCGAGTTCGTCCGCTCCCATGGTTCTATTCCGTACCTCCGGCTGATGCTGCTGAGCGGCTCACCCATCGCCCTGCCGGATCCCGTATTCACTTTGGAAAACATTCTGCGCGGCCGTTTCGACGACGACTTTCGCCGCTGGATGCGCGACGCACGCAGATTCGGCACGCCGCTGATAGCCGAGTACGGCGTCGAGGTGAACGGCTTCTGGTTTCCATGGAACGGGAGTTACAACCGCGAGGGCGGCACCTATGCGGATGCGACGGACCGGTTTCGCCGCGCTTACCGCCATATCGTCCAGATCTCGCGTGAAGAGGGGGCGCGGAATATTCGCTGGGTCTTTCACGTGGATCCGTGGGATGAGCCCGTCGTGGATTGGAACCGGTTCGAGAACTACTATCCGGGAGACGAGTGGGTGGACTGGGTCGGCGTGAGCGTTTACGGGCGGCAGGTGCCGAGCGATATCTACTACCCGAGTTTTCGCGAGCAGATGGATTGGGTCTACGGGCGGCTCACGAAGCTTGCCCCCTCGAAGCCGGTGATCGTCTGCGAGTTCGGCACCATCAAGGGCGCGCCCCAGGCCGCCTGGGCGCGCGCGGCGCTCACGGACCTGATAGGCCACCGCTGGCCCCGGCTGATCGGCTTCGCGTGGTGGAATGCGCGCTTCCGCAACGATCCGCGGAACGCCCGTAGCGAATCGGTGATGACGGTCCAGGCCAGCCCGAAGCTGGTGGAGCTGTTCCGCAAGCAGGTCGGCAACGAGCCTCGCGTGCTCTCCGGCGCGGCCGCAGCACGGCTGAAGTAGGCTGCGGGCATTGGCGGGGGTCACCTGGCTCCGCGCAAGGTCGCAGCACCCGCTCTCCTGTGGTCTGTCTGGGTCAGACGGGCACGAAACGCTGCGAGGGGAGTGCAATAGCGGGTAGGACGAACTGCGGGCCGTACGGCTACGCGCGGCCCGCAATCTCACAAACCGGCTTGTGCCAGGCGGCTGGTTAAGCCGCCTTCTTGTGGCACTTAGTGCAGTTGCCCTTCGTCTCAAAGGCCATGCCGCCCGGAGTGTGGCAGGCACCGCAGGACGTCTTGGCGGCCTCGGCGGGCTTGTGCAGGCCGGGCTTGAAATTCAGCGGGGCCTTGGCCTCCTGCTGGAACAGCTTCGGGTGGCAGGTGTCGCACTTGCCATTCACAGCCTTCACGTGAGCGGCGTGATTGAAGGTCACGTTGCCATTCATCGCCTTGAACACCAGCGTCTGCGGAGGAGTCTTCTGCTGAGCGACGAGCGCCATGGAGAAAAGTAAGGCCATGACGATTACGAAAAGAACCAAATAGCGCATGGTGAAATCATATCCGAGAAACAGACCCTGTGCCACCAGGGTAACCCACAGGGTTCATGCCGGGCGTTCAGGCTTTGATGACGAACGCAACGAGGCGGATTCCGAAAGACGAGCCGGCCGACCCTACTACCGCAGCCAGCGGTCGAGATTCTCGCGCACAAAATCGTCGTCGGTGAGGGAGGGGAAGGCCGCCGTGACGCGCGTGAGCTCTTCGGCCTGCCCGGGCGAGAGCGTCTCGTCGGGATCCAAGCACCAGATGCCCTCGAACAGACCCTGACGCCGCAGCACCTCGTGAATCCCAGCGATGCAGCCGCGGAATTGGTTCGCGGTATCGAACAGGGCCGCGTTTATCTGGGTGGTTTGATCGGCGAGCGTGAGCCAGTCCGGGGAGATGGGGACGCGCGACCGTGCGAGAGCCTGAGCGCGCGAGAAGGTCTCGACCGTGCGGCGCGTCCACACCGCCCAGTGACCCAGCAACCCGCCTGCAATGCGCAACTGCACGGTGGCGGCTCGCTCTGCCGGCGCATTCCCAACGGGGATGCAGAACGGCGTTAAGAGATCCAGCCAGATGTGATCGTCGTTGCCCGTGTAAAGCGCGATCTGGTCCGCGCGGCCTGATTCGGCGACGCCGCGCAACACGTCCAAAGTCTGATACCGGTCGAACGGCGCCATCTTGATGGCCACCACGGACTCGAGGGCCGCGAAACCGCGCCAGAACTCCACCGGCAACAGGCGCCCGCCGACAGTCGGCTGCAGGTAGAAACCGACAAGCGGAATCACCTCACCCACTGCGCGGGCATGCGCGATGAGGTCAGCCGCCGTAGCGTCGTGCAGGGCGGCCAGGCTGAGCAGGCCGGCGTGGTAGCCCAGGCGCGCGGCGACCTCGGCCTCGCGAAGGGCCTGCGGCGCCGGCCCGCAGATCCCGGCGATGCGCACCACGTCGCGGTCCCGGGCCTCTTCGGCGGCGAGCGCGAGCACAGGCTCGAACAGACCGATCTCGGGGCGGCGGATGGCGAACTGCGTGGTGTGCACGCCAACGGCAATGCCGCCGCAGCCCGCGTCCAGGTAGTAACGGGTGAGTGCGCGCTGGCGGCGTTCGTCGAGCTTGCGGTTGGCGGTCAACGCGAGCGGGTGCGCCGGGATCACCTGCCCGGCGAGGAGCATTTGCTTCCAGTCCATGTCAGAAAGTTCCGGAGCGGGTTTCAAAGTGGGTCGGCTTGCCGAGCGTTCTCCCACCGGAGGTGAGCCATTCCGCCACCAGGTCCATCAGCTCGCCGAGGGGCTTGTGGCCGGAGCCCAGCAGCTCGCGGAAGCGCGAGGAATTGCTGAGCAGCGCGTTCGGGCTCTCCACGCCTTCGAACACCGGCTCGATGCCGAACCGCCGGCCGAAGTCCTCCGCAAGCCGGCGAACGGAGAGCCGCTCGGCGCCGGTGAGGTTCAGCACCAGCGGCGGCGTGCTGCAGAGGAGCAGCGAGCGCAGGCACGCCGAGTTTGCATCGCCCTGCCAAATGATGTTGACGTAGCCCATCTCGAGGGACACGGGCGAGCGCGACAGCACCTTCGAAGCGATATCCACCAGCACGCCGTAGCGCGCTTCGGCGGCATAGTTCAGCCGCAGCAGCACCATCGGCGTGCGATACTGCGCCGAGTAGTACTCGAACACGCGCTCCCGCGCGAGAGCCGACTGCGCGTAGTCTCCGATCGGCGCGGGCGTCGTGCTTTCGGTGGCGCCGCCGGAATCGACGGGCACGAAGGGATACACGTTGCCGGTGGAGAACGCGACGATGCGGGAATCGCGGTACCGCTCCGCGACAAAGGCCGGCGCAATCGCGTTCACCGCCCACGTCAGCGGTTCGTTCCCCGTAGAGCCGAACTTCCTGCCTGCCATGTAGACCACGTTCGCCGCGTCCGGCAACTCGAGCACCTGCTTGCGATCGAGCAGGTCGGCGGGGATGTGTTCTACGCGGTCCACGCCGACGGGCCCGGACCGCGCCACCGCGTAAATGCGCAGCTTCGAACCCGACGCATCGGCGGCGTTGCGTGCCCGGCGCACCAGTGTCGGCCCCATCTTTCCGCCCGCGCCGAGCACGATCAGATCGCCCTCGAACTTCGCGAAGGCCGCGATGTCTGCTTCCGACGGCGCCGACAGCAGATCCTCGATTTCCTGTTCCGTCATTCCATTCTCCGATCCTGCAGGATATTATGACGGAGTGCCGAATGCCACGCCGCGCCTTCTCCAGCTTGCCGACATTCCCGACGCACTCAGACTGAGCGATGCGGCCGGATGGAACCAGGCCGCAGAAGACTGGGCGCGCGTCATCGAGCAGGAGCCCGAGGGTTGTTTCGGAGTTGATGAAGACGGTGTGCTGGCCGCTACCGCCACCGCAGTTTGCTACGGGACCGACCTGGCGTGGATCGGCATGGTGCTCACGCTTCCCGAGTTCCGTGGCCGCGGCTTGGCTCGCGCCCTGATGGAGCACGTCATTGCCTGGTGCGAGCACCGGGTCTGCTGGATGAAGCTGGACGCAACCGCGATGGGCATGCCCCTTTACGCCAAGCTCGGATTCGAGCCCGAGTGCGACATCGAGCGCTGGACGCGCCCCGGCGGCGCCCAGACAACCGCAAGCGCCGGGCCTGGCGCCGGTCAGCTCTCGGCGGACCACCTGGCGCTCGACCGCGAGGCCTTCGGCGCCGACCGCGCGCGGCTGCTCGCCTCCCTCTGCCGTACCGGCCGGGCACGAGCGCTCGAGGATGGGTTTGCCATGTCCCGTCCCGGCGCACGCGCCACGTACTTCGGCCCGTGCGTCAGCCGTAGCGCGGCGGCAGCAGAGGAACTGGCGGCAGCGTTGGCAGCCGTTGAGCCGGGTCCCATGGCTTGGGACCTGCTGCCAGGAAATGCGCAGGCGGGGCGCCTGGCCCGGCAGCTCGCATTCCAGTCTGCCCGGCATCTGGTACGTATGGGACGATCCTCCTCGCCGGGCGCCCCGCCTTTGCGCGAGCGAAATTCACATGTTTTCGCTGCTGCGGGTTTCGAATATGGATAAAAATAGTTTCGAAAGGGGGGTAGATGGTGGTAATTTGGGGGCGGTTGGTTGTGGCGCGATGACCGCTGACACCACAAACTGGGAAAGGACCACAGCAGCCTACACCTGCCTTGTGTGTGGCTACACCGGACCGATGGCGTACGGCGAAGACGGTTACCCGATGTGCCAGTCCTGCCAGTACGGGTACTCCAACTACATGCTTCCGAACTGCCCCGAGTGCGGCGCCCTGATCGGCTGCGACCGCCCGAAGAACTCGCGGCTCAGCTTCACGTGCCCTGTCTGCAGCAAACATTGGGAAGAACCCCCACCTGTCAATGGCCGCAGAACTTCGTGGTAAAACGCACCAATTTGCGGCATATTCAGGCGGCTAAGCCGCTTCCTTAAAGACTATTTTCAAGAGATTTGGTGGAGGCGCGGGGAGTCGAACCCCGGTCCGAGAAAGCCTGCCGCTGAAGACCTACGTGCGTTTCCGGTTCGTGGTTTTCGGCTGCTGCCGTCGGAGCCGGCAAGCGCAGCAGCAACCTAGCCCGATTGGGTCTCGGCTACAGGCTCCGGACCGAAGCCTTTCACCTATCCCGCGAATGACGCCCCTTGGACGGCTGCGGGAGCACCGCCCGGAGCGGCCGCCTAATTAATTAGGCAGCGAAAGCAAACTGCGTATTGGCAGTTTTTGGTTTCCGATCGTTTTACGGGAGCTCGGAACCCGGCACGCCTTCAGTCAACAGAATCAATCCCGTCGAATCCGTTACGCCCCCTTTCATTTCGATTCTAGCGCAGAAAAGGCGAAGAAACCAGGAAGAAGTCCAGCCGCAGCTTGCTGTACGATCGAGGAAATGAAGTTGCCGCGGAGCTTTCCGTTCGTACCCGCCCCGACACTCTTGGAGAGAATCTGACGGCATGCCGCCGGCGCAAAGCATCCCCGAAGCGGAAGTGGTGGAAAGAGAACGGCTCACGCCGCTCTACAACGTCGTCCTGCTGGACGATGACACACACACCTACGAATACGTGATCGAGATGCTGTGCCGGCTGTTCCTGTCATCCGAAGCCGAAGCGTTCTCGCACGCACGCGAGGTGGACATGACGGGGCGCACCGTAGTGCTGACCTGCGAGCTTCCGGAAGCCGAGTACGGTCGCGACCAGATCCACGGCTACGGCCCCGACTGGCGCCTTCCGCAGTCGAAGACCTCCATGGCGGCCATCATCGAGCCCGCGGCGGGCTGCGAGTGAGAGCTGCTGTGCGGGCCCGTCCACGCACTGCGCTTTGGAACGAATTCGTGTGCCCCTGCCGCCTTCGATATAATTGGGCCTCGTAAGGAGGACTCCTTTGAATCAGGATCATGCCGGCTCTTCGCGCCGGGAATTCTTCAGCAGAACCGGCGCCGCTGCCGCCGGGGCATTCAGCTTCGTGCGGCCCGAGGCCGTGCGGGGATCGCAGGCCAACTCGAAAGTGACCGTCGGCCTGATCGGCTGCGGTGGCCGCGGCGCCTACGACACCGGGTTCGTAGCTAAGGACGAGCGCGCGCAGGTGGTGGCCCTATGCGACCTGTTCGAAGACCGCACCGAAGCCGCGCGGAAGCAACTCGGCCTCGAGAGCGCGAAGATCTACAAGGAATTCGAGAAGCTGCTGGCCAGCGACGTGGACGCGGTCATCATCGCGACGCCGCCGTTCGAGCATCCACGGATGCTCGACGCCGCGGTGCAGGCGAACAAGCACATATACTGCGAGAAGCCGATGGGCGTGGATGCGGCCGGCTGCAAGAAGGTGATCGCGGCGGGCAAGAAACTCGACAAGAAGAAGAACCTCTTCGTGGGATTCCAGCAGCGCTACGGCCCGGTCTACCTGGAGGCGTACCGGCGTTTGAAGGAAGGGCAGATCGGCGAACTGGCGGGCGCGCGGGGTTACTGGATCAGCCAGGATCCGTTCAAGCGCAGGCCGTACGACGATCCGAAAGTGGAGAAGCTGCGGAACTGGTTCTGCTACAAGGAGCTCTCGGGCGATTTCATCGTGGAGCAGGACTGCCACAACTTCGACGTCCTCCACTGGTTTCTGGGCGGCCTGCCGGTCAGCGCCGTGGGTTATGGCGGCCGCAAGGTGCGCACCACGATAGATCTGATGGACCACCTGAGCCTGACTTACCGGTTCCCGAACGGAGTGGATGTCGCGTACGAAGCCAACCAGATGACGCCGCCGGGATACGCCAAAGTGGGCGAGGAGTTCACGGGGACAAAAGGAGTTCTGCTCACCTCGCGCCGCTCGATGACGCACATCAAGGGCCCGAAGCCGGAAGATCGCGAGGTGATGCAGTCCGAGGGCGACATCACACAGGACGCGCTGAAGACGTTCATCGGGAACATCAAGAACGGCGAGGCGGAGAACGTGGCCGAGCGCAGCGCGCTCAGCACCATGATTGCCATCCTCGGGCGCACGGCGCTTTACACCGGCAAAGAAGTCACCTGGAAGAAACTGTACGGAGGTTAAATGCTGCGCTTCTCACTGATGTTTCTGGCGGTATCTGGCATGCTCCTGGCACAAGAAGGCAAGCTGCGCGTAATCGCATTCGGCGCGCACCCGGACGACTGCGACATCCGCGCCGGCGGCACGGCGATCAAGCTCGCCGCTCTCGGCCATGCCGTGAAATTCGTTTCGTTGACGAACGGCGACGCCGGACATCAATCGATGGAGCCGGCGGCGCTGGCGAAGCGGCGGCGCGCCGAGGCCGCCGAAGCGGGGCGGCGGTTCGGCATCGCGGAGTACGTGACGCTGGACAACCATGACGGGCTGCTGCTGCCCACGCTCGCCGTTCGCGAGCAGGTGATCCGGCTGATCCGCCAGTGGAAGGCGGACGTCGTGTTTGCGCCGCGGCCGAATGACTATCATCCCGACCACCGCTACACAGGCGTGTTGGTGCAGGACGCCGCCTACATGGTGGTGGTGCCGAAGGTCTGCCCGGACACGCCGGCGCTGGCCAACAATCCCGTCTTCATGTATGTCGAGGACGGCTTCAAGAGCCCGGAACCGTTCCGGCCGGACATCGTGGTGGATATCAGCGACGTGTGGGAGAAGAAGGTGGCCGCCATGGACGCGCACGTCTCGCAGTTCTACGAGTGGCTGCCGTGGGTGGACCACCGCCTCGATCAGGTGCCGAAAGACCCGGAGGCGCGCCGGAAGTGGCTGTCGGCCGATCGCGAGTGGAGGCCCTCGCCCGCGATCCGCAAAGCGCTCGAGAAATGGTATGGCGCCGAGCGGGCCAGGCACATCACGCATGCCGAGGCGTTTCAGGTCTGCGAGTACGGACGGCAGCCTGACGAAGCCGGACTGCGCCGCCTCTTCCCGATGGTAAAGTGAGGCCGTGGAGGACCGGCTTCGAGCGCTGCCATCCGTGGACGAGGTGCTTGCGGGCCTGGCCCACCTGCGCGACCGGTTTCCGCATGACGTCCTGGTCGGGGAAATACGCCGCGTCCTTGACACCGCGCGCCGGGAAATCCGCGCGGGCGGTGCCCCCCCCGCGCACATTCATGCCCTCGCGGAGCGTGCCCTCGAGAAACTCGAGACGCCTTCGCTGCGCCGCGTGATCAACGCGACCGGCGTGGTGCTGCACACAAACCTGGGCCGCGCGCCGCTCGCGCGTTTCGAATCGCTGCCCGGGTACTCGAACCTGGAATACGATCTGGCCGCCGGGACGCGGGGCAAGCGCGACGTCCACACCGCCGGGTTGCTCGAGCGTTTGCTGGGCCATCCCGCGATCGCGGTGAACAACAACGCGGCCGCGGTCTACCTGGCGCTGCATGAGCTCGCCAACGCATACGAGGTGATCGTTTCGCGCGGCGAGCTCATCGAAATCGGTGACGGCTTTCGCATCCCGGAGACCATGGCGCACTCGGGCGCAGTGCTGCGCGAGGTCGGGACGACGAACCGCACTTCGCTCGACGACTACCGGGAGGCGATCAACGAGCGTACGCGCCTGCTGCTGCGGGTGCACCCGAGCAACTTCCGCATCACGGGCTTCACGGCCAAGCCGGCGCTGGCCGAACTGGCCGCGCTCGGGCGCGAGAAGGGCATTCCGGTTTACGAGGACCTGGGGAGCGGGTGCGTGGTGGACTTGCGGCCGTTCGGGCTCGACGAGCCGCCCGTTTCGGCGAGTCTTGCTGCCGGAGTGGACCTGGTTTCGTTCAGTGGCGACAAACTGTTGGGCGGTCCCCAGGCCGGGGTGCTCGCCGGGAAGCCGGAACTGGTCGCGCGCCTGCGCCGGAACCCGATGTACCGAGCGTTGCGGCTCGACAAGTTAGCGGTGCAGGCGTTCGAGACCTCGCTGCGCGACCTGCTGCTCGAGCGCTGGGACCGCGTCCCGGCGCTAAGAATGATTCGGGCGGCCGCTGACGAGATCCGCGAACGCGCGTGCAGGCTCGTCGAAGCGCTGGCCCCGCTTGCCGCGGCGGTTGTCGAGGGCGAATCGGTGATTGGTGGCGGCTCGACGCCCGAGCAGCGCCTGCCTACATGGCTCGTTGCCATTGAGTCCGCCGATGAAGCCGCACTCGAGCGGCGGCTGCGAGTGGGCGAGCCGCCGGTGATTGCCCGCATCGAGCAGGGCCGCGTGGTTCTCGATTTGAGGACCGTGCTGGCGGAAGAGGAAGCGGCGCTGGCGGAAGCGGTGCGCGCGGCGGCAGAGGGCTGAACCAGGAAGCCTGCTCGGACTTGCATCTTCCATCGCCGCCCGAATATCGGAGCATGAGAGTACAATGTCCCCGAGGAGGAATCCGCTCATGCCAGAGAAGCTCAACCGCAGAGAATTCGTGGCCGTGACCGCCGGGGGACTGATCGCCGCCCCTACGAAGGTGGAACGCCGCAACATTCTGAACTTCAACGAGAACATGGAGTACCGGCGGCTCGGCAAGACCGGCCTCATGGTATCGGCCGTGTGCATGGGCGGCCATTGGAAGCGTCTGGGGCCGACCCTCGGCAGGACGTTTCACGGAACCGGCTACGACGACGGCGACATGGACAACATCAAATCGGCGGATTTCCTCAAGAACCGCGACGCCGTCATCAGCCATGCCATCGCCAACGGCATCAATTATGTGGACGCGTGCGCGCCGCCGGAGGTCCTGGCCTATTCCAGAGTTCTCAAGGGAAGGCGGGACAAGATCTATTTCGGGTACTCCTGGCACCTTCGGGAGCCGCGCTACCCGGAGTGGCGCGATGCCAAGAAACTCGTAAGCGGTCTCGAAGCGGGATTGAAAGAAGCCGGCCTGGACTACGTCGATCTGTGGCGCATCACGCTGCCGCAGGATGGGATCCCGGACCTGGGCGAGTTGTTGCGCGTCGAGGAAGCGACCATCGCGGGCCTGGCGCTTGCGCGCAAGCAGGGCAAGGCGCGGTTCACGGGCGTATCCAGTCACAACCGGATCTGGCTGAAGTCGGTCATCGAGCAATACCCGGAAGACATCCAGGTGGTGCTTACCCCCTACACCGCCGGCACAAAAGAACTGCCTGACGACAGCATCTTCGACGCCATCCGCACGAAGGACGTCGGTGTGTTCGGCATCAAGCCTTTCGCCGACAACTCGCTCTTCAAGGGAGATAGCTCGCCGTCAAGCCCTGTGTCGGAGGAGGACGACCGCCGCGCCCGGCTGGCCATCCGCTGCATTCTGGGCAACCCCGCAATTACGGCGCCCATCGCGGGCATGGCGAACACGCACCAGGTGGACAACGTGGTGAAGGCGGTGGGCGAGCGGCGGAAGCTGGACACGAAGGAGCGCACCGAGTTGGATCAGGCCGTGAAGGAGATGTGGGCCAAGGTCGGCGAGCGCGACCACAAGTGGCTGAAGAACTGGGAGTACGTGTAGGCTAGGTTCTCTCGGGCGCTGTCCGTCACGACCGCACGATTTGGGTGCGCGACAAAGAAGTGGTGCGGTTGCCGATTTCTGACCAATTCGCAGGAATCCGAGCGTAGGGGTACGCAACGCTTTCCGGCTCGCAAGAGGCTTGGTTTGTATCAGGGCATGGCTTCAGCCGTGCCGTAAAGTCGCGGGAAGAGTCCGGGCTTCAGCCCCTGCGGAGACGGCACGCCAAAACCAGGGCAGCCCTCTGAACGCTACGGTTCGGTTC
>Ga0209777_10002211_pt1 | contig 26159 bp, 25 predicted proteins | sample FrelakmetHBP12HB_FD_187147 | JGI IMG/M metagenome (GOLD analysis project Ga0209777, IMG submission 187147) | Freshwater lake sediment microbial communities from the University of Notre Dame, USA, for methane emissions studies -HBP12 HB (SPAdes)... | ecosystem: Environmental > Aquatic >... | reverse complement strand
ATCTCCACCGTTAATTTCGGAAAGATGTTTCCTCACAATATTAATTTCTTCAATAGTTGCACCTCTATCTGTCATAACTTCGAAAATTTCAGCGATTTTCTCACAAGAAATTTTATGTGGGGCACACAAAAGAGCGCTACTTCCACCGGAAATTACTGCCAAAATTAAATCGTCTTTGCCTGCTTTTTTTAGGAGGGAAATAATTTGTTTAGTAGCTAAAACATTTTTTTGGGAAGATAGGGGGTGTGTACCAACTAAGCTTTTCAGCTTTTTCATTTTTCCGCCTTGAATATCCAAAACCAGCCCATCGGTTATATACTTACCCAATATTTTTTCTAACGTTTTTCCAGCCGCAAAAGCGGTTTTACCTACACCAATCAGGTAAATGTGATCAAATTTTTTCAGGTCGATCCGTTCACCCTTGATTTCGAGGATTCCATTTGTTAATTTGACTGTTTCTTTAATAACCGTTTCAGTGTCTACAGCTTCGAAAGCAGCTTCCGTAATTTGCAGAGCCTGTCTTCTCAATGTGTTAGACGCAAGATCCTCGAAATTTTTAATAATCATAGATCAATTTAATTGTAACAAATAAAGGGTTTTTAGTGGGAAGCTTTCGTTTTTTTCTTTACTAATGTTTGGGATTAAATATTCTTTTGCCTTGCCTGTTTTCGCTTTGCTAAGAGATAGGCAGTCGCGGCCAAAATTATCTGTGGGAAATGAACGGCTAAAAACTCTAACTCATCCTTATCTGGTATTCCTTTTTTGGCGAAGGCCGTAATATTCAGTGGGGCTCCGGCTTTCCTCGAATATCTTTCCCACAAAACACCAATCGCGCCAAGGCTTAACGCCGTGAATAAAATCGCGGCCAAATCATATTTTTTGGTTGCTAGAAGTGTCGTCGCAGTTATTGTAGAAATCCCGGTTATCGAACTAAAGAATTCAATCGTCTTTTCTTTCATAAGCACTATATATTACACCTTAAGTTAATTTTTGTAAATAAGGAAGCAAGGCAATTTTGATTTACAGGTGTAGCTAATCATGATTAGCCCTGCAATTATAGCCTCTAATCCAAGTCTTACCGAAAGGAATTTATGTTAACTTCCGACAAAGATGAAATCACTCTATCAGCTTTTGAGAGATCTTGAGGGGTAACGTGACCTGGATTCAATCCAATTACTTTCATTCCCGCTGATTTTGCAGCCTCTAAACCAGACTCGGCGTCTTCTATCACTAAACAATCCCTCGGTTCTAAGCTAAGTTTTTTAGCGGCTAATAAAAAGGTGTCGGGGGCGGGCTTACCGTTTTTTACCTCATTAGCACTAACAGTAGCCGATAGTAAAGGCCTTAGCCGGGGAAACTTTTCCAGGTTAAATTCCAAACGGTCGGCGTTGGCGGAGGTTGCTATCGCTATGGAATAATTTTTTTTAAGTTCTTTGAGCAACGCAACAGCACCGGGCATTAATTTAGCTTTTCTATCGAATAGTGACCGATAAATCTTTCTCGACTTTTCAGCGAACTCAGCGTGCTTTTCTGGTATACCTAAAACCGCTGTGAGTTGCCGGTACGCATTCGTACGACCTTTTACTAACTTGTCCAACTCTTCAGTAAATGTGACTCCATACGAATGACAGACTCGGCTGTAGGTCTCGAACCAAATAGGTTCTGTATCTACAATCACTCCGTCGAGATCAAAAATAACCGCGCGAATCATAATCTTGATTTTAGATTTTGCTCTGGGGTTTGTCAAAAATATCTAAAACGAATGAGAGCTATAAAAATTGTACCCTTTACTGCTTTAACAATTAGTACTCGCCCATCCCACCTGGAGGCATACCGGGGGTGGCTTCTTTCTTTTCCTCTGGAATATCTGTTACAAGAGCTTCTGTTGTCAAAATCATTACAGCTACTGAAACCGCGTTTTGCAAAGCAGTTCTTGTAACTTTAACTGGGTCTATTACACCAGCTAAAACTAGGTCCTCAAATTTACCGGTCAGTGCATTAAACCCGTAGTTACCCTGCTTCCCCTCGACCTCATGAGCCACCCAGCCGCTATCTGCGCCAGCGTTTTCCGCCAGCATCAAAAGAGGTTTCCTCAAGGCTGTCTTCAGTATTTGAACTCCTACGTTATCTTTCTTTGAAGCTTTTTCGCTTTCTAATACTTTCGCTGCCCGGACCAATGCTACCTCTCCACCGACAACAAAGCCTTCTTCAATTGCTGCTTTAGTCGCTTGAACTGCGTCATTAACTCTTTCTTTTTTCTCCTTCAACTCAACTTCAGTCGCCGCACCAACATTCACAACCGCTACCCCACCAGAAAGTTTTGCCAGACGTTCCTCAAGCTTTTCTTTATCGAAATCGCTTGTAGTCTTCTCAATTTGAGATTTAATCTGAGTAATTCTGGCATCGATCTTGTTTTTTGCCCCTTTTCCGCCAACGATCACTGTATTGTCTTTATCTGAGGTAACTCGATCTGCCTGCCCTAACATATCCGGGGTAACGGACTCAAACTTAACTCCCGTATCTTCAGAGAGTAGTACCCCGCCAGTAAGAACAGCTATATCATCAAGCATCTCTTTTCTCCGATCACCAAAACCCGGGGACTTAATTCCCAAAACATTAATCGTCCCACGAAGTTTATTAACAACCAACGTTGCAAGAGCTTCTCCTTCGATATCGTCGGCAATAATAACAAGGTCTTTTGTCGTTTGGACAAGTTTTTCCAAAAGTGGAAGCAAATCACTCATTGCTGATATTTTCTTATCCGTTATCAAAATTCTTGGGTTTTCGATCGAAGCTTCCATCTTAGCCGCATCGGTCACAAAGTATTGAGAGACGAAACCTCTATCAAATTCCATCCCTTCTTTATACTCGACAAATGTCTCAAGCCCTTTGCTTTCTTCGACTGTGACTACTCCATTGTCGCCTACTTTCTCTAGCGCCTCGGCAATCAATTGCCCAATGGTCTCGTCTGCAGCGGAGATGTTTGCGACTTGTTCTTTTTCTTCTTTTGTCGAAACCTTCTTAGCTTGTTTTTTAAGATCCTCGACAACTATCTCAAGAGCGGTTTCAATATCTTTTTTCAATATCATTGGGTTTGCACCGGCAGCAATGTTTTTTAAACCTTCATCCGTAATTGCCTGGGCTAGAATGGTCGCTGTAGTTGTACCATCCCCGGCAATATCGTTTGTTTTTGAAGCTGCCTCTTTAATTAGCTGTGCCCCCATGTTTTCAAATGGATCTTCAAGTTCCACTTCTTTTGCAACCGTTACCCCATCATGCACTACGTTTGGGGCGCCCCATTTTTTATCTAAAGCGATATTGCGGCCTTTTGGTCCAAGAGTAGTTGAAACAGCTTTTGCTAATTTATTAACACCATCAAGCAGTTTTTTTCTTGCTTCTTCTGAATAAATGATTTGTTTTGCCATATTTTTCTTTCCTTATTCAATAACCGCCATTACATCTTCAAATTTTACCAATTTGTACTCAACGCCTTCGATTTTAATTTCGTCTCCGCCCCACTTTTTGTACAAGACGCGGTCTCCTACTTTAAATTCCGCTTTTACTTCGTGTTCTGGGTGTTTTATTGGAGAGCCAATCGCTAAAACTTTTCCTTGAGCTGGCCGCTCTTTTGCGGTATCGGGTAAAACAATTCCAGAAGCTGTTACTTCTTCAGCTTCCTCAGGCTCAATCAAAGAGTATCCGGATAATGGTTTTATATGTAATTGTTTTTTCATCGGCTTATTAATTTTACTTTTTGAATGACTAAGGGTGGCAGCAGGCTTTAGCAAGAACAGATTTTATAGGCTCTCTTCTCCTTTGTCAAGTAGTTTAGAGGCTCTTTGCTTTTTCCTTTATATATTCCTTGATATCCTTCCCAAAATCAGGGTGGTCGATTGAAAAATCAATCACTGTTTTTAAGTATCCGAGTTTGTCGCCAGTGTCATAATATTTTCCATTTTTTATTTCGACTGCGTATACAGGCTCATTCTTCAACAGCGCTTCTATGGCTTCCGATAGCCACAATTCCCCTCCCTTCCCTGGTTTTAGGTCGGCTAGATAATCAAGCATACTTGGGGTAAAAATATAAGCCCCGTGAGTCGCTAAATTTGAGGGTGCTTTCTCCGGATCCGGCTTTTCAACGATATCTAAGATTTTATACACGTTGCTCTCCACCGACTCTATTTTAGATATTCCGTATTTTGAAAGATCTTCTTTCTTCTCTATTCTCACCCCACTAATTGTCGATTTTTGATACTTTTCAAACACATCAATTAGTTGTTTTAAGCGGGGTGGTTTTGCGTAGACGAATTCGTCTCCCCATAAGACAGCAAACGGTTCGTCCTTTGCTATCAGGTGGCTAGCGCTTAAAACTGGTCCGGCATTTCCGTAGGGGCCTCGCTGACTAACAAAGGCAAAATTTGCCATATTGGCAATTTTACGAATTTCTTCCAACTTATCCAGCTTCCCCACCTGAGTAAGAAAAAATTCCAGATCGTAGGCTCTGTCAAAATGATCTTCGATCGCCCGTTTTGAAGCACCTGTGACAATAATAATATCGGAAATTCCAGAGGCAACAACTTCTTCGACAACATATTGGATAACCGGCTTATCAACAACCGGCAACATTTCTTTAGGCATTGCCTTGGTTTGAGGTAAGAACCGAGTACCAAAACCAGCAGCGGGAATAATTGCTTTTGTTACTTTTTTCATATATCCTCGCTAAAAACTGCTCTAAATGTTATCATAATTGCATCAGTTCTTCAATTTGTCTTAATCGGAAGGTGGTGATTAAAAGATGAAAAATGTTTCGCAAAGAGTTGGAGTTTTTGTTGATGTCCAAAATATGTACTACTCCGCAAAAAATCTTTATAATTCAAAGGTAAATTTTGGAAAAATATTGGAGGATGCTGTTGGTGGGAGGCAGCTTATACGGGCAATTGCTTATGTTGTCAGAGCTGAAGAACCTCTGGAACAATCCTTTTTTGATGCTCTGCAAAAAGCAGGTTACGAGGTAAAAGTAAAAGATATTCAGGTTTTCCCTGGAGGTCAAAAAAAGGCAGACTGGGACGTTGGGGTTGTCATTGATATGATTCGCCTCTCATCCAAGCTGGATGTCATGGTGCTTGTCTCTGGAGATGGCGACTATAAGGACGCCGTGGAATTCCTAAGAAACCAAGGACATAGAGTTGAGGTTATGGCTTTTAAGCGTAGTGCCTCCAATAAATTGGTCGGTGAGGCAGATGAATTTACCGATATGGATGAGAATTCTGCTCAGTATCTTTTGTCGGTCAAAAGAAAAAACCCAGCTAAACCACCTACTAATTACGGATCGTAAGTCAGCTTATGAGAATTTTGGGAATTGAAACTAGTTGTGATGAAACTGCTGCAGCGGTTGTAGAGGATGGTGTAAAAATTATTTCCAGTAGCCTTGCCTCTTCCTTACCCCTACACGCAAATACTGGCGGAATAATTCCGGAGGTAGCGGCTCGTGAGCAAACGAAGGCCATAATCCCGGTTATTAGCGATACTTTAAAAAAATCCGGTCCAATTGACGCTATTGCAGTCACATTTGGGCCCGGTCTTCAAGGATCCCTAATGATTGGAATTGAAGTAGCCAGGTCGCTTTCTTACGCTTGGGGGAAACCAATTGTGCCTGTCAATCACCTAATCGCCCATATTTATTCTGCCTGGATTGAAAATCCTAATCCACCAAAATTTCCCTTGATCGCCTTAGTAGTTTCCGGGGGACATACCGAATTGATTTATATGAAGGGCCACGGAAAATACAAATCGCTCGGTGGGACTAGAGACGACGCTGCTGGAGAGGCTTTTGACAAAATCGCTAGAGTCCTGAGCCTTGGTTACCCTGGAGGGCCGGCTATAGAAAAGGCAGGTCAGGCAGGAAGCTCTTCAAAATACTCTCTACCCAGACCTTTAATTAATTCCCCGGATTACGATTTTTCATTTAGCGGCCTTAAAACTGCTGTTGTTGATATGGTAGCAAGTATGCACAAAGCTCAATTAGAAACTAATGTTCACGATATAGCCGCAGGTGTCCAGGAATCAGTGGTAGAAGTATTGCTAAACAAGACCCAAAAAGCAGAAGGTAACTTTGAGGCAAGAGCAGTAGTTTTCGGTGGGGGCGTATCTGCAAATAAACTTCTGCGGGAAAGGGCCTCAAGGAAATTCCGTGTGCCTACTTTTTTCCCTCCTCTTGATCTTTCTATCGATAATGCGTCAATGGTATCAGCCGCAGCTTACTTCAACTATTCTCCTGTGCACTGGCAGAAAATCTCGGCCGACCCTTCAATATTGCTCTGAGCCCTTAAATCTTTCTTCTATTACTGGGTAAATTTGATAAACAGCCTCTTCACCCTGACCATCATAGACTAAATGGTGCTCGTCGACCGCCGGGGCGTGTGTGGAAGCTACTTCAAACTCAAAAAAGTCTCGGTCAATTATAAACCCTTTAGCCTCCCCTCTACTGATTGCCAGGTTCTGCCTTTGGCTTCGCTCGTAGCAAATCTCTTTCGGACAATTTACGTAAATTAGGAGATAACTACCCCCCGCGAGCTCAACGGCCTTTTTTATTAGGTCTCGCTGCTCCCTAGACTTGACGTTGGCGTCGTAGACACAAGCCTTACCCTGCATCATGAGATGTTCGATTGTCTTCAAGGCCAGTTTAAATACTTCTACAGCGCCTCGTTTAAATATTGTCGCCCGAGGAGATAAAAAACTAGTCATGTTTTCTTCTGAAAGAACCGTAAATGGAAATTTCTCCTTTAATTTCTCTACTAGGCTTGTTTTTCCGGAACTTGGAAGCCCAACCAAAATCACACACAGTGGTTTCCTAAAGGTTTCCGGTGGAATAGAGAGTATTCGAATATTATCTCCCGCTAAAACATTAAAGTTTAATTCATCCATTAGTTTTAGTTTACCAAAAAGAGAGATTCTTTTCCTGGGAAGATAGCTGCCCCTTGCTTTCGGTTATATTTGAAAAGGGAACAGATTGCAACTGAGCTTGTATTTCTTTATAATCGTTAGCGATGGATAAAATTTATGGCCATAAACAAGCCGAAGTCGACTGGTACTCTTTTTGGGAAAAGGGGGGCTTCTTCAAGGCCGACCCTAAATCCGCGAAAAAACAATATTCACTTTTGGTACCGCCACCAAACCTAACTGGAGAGCTCCACCTCGGCCACGCGATGCAACATGCGATTTTAGACGCCGTCGCTCGATTCAAAAGACTGCAGGGTTTTGACGTTCTTCTTTTACCCGGCGTTGATCATGCCGGTATTGCATTTGAAACAACGTTTGACAAAGAGCTAAAAAAACAAGGGCTTTCCAAGGAAAAATTGGGAAGGGAGGAATGGCTCAAAATGGCCTGGAAATTCAAAGAAAAAATATACAAGTCTGTTTCAGAAACCTGGCGATTTATCGGCATTTCCGCCGATTGGTCTAGAGAAGTTTTTTCCCTAGATTCAGGTCCTGCAGCGGCGGTCTTCGAGGAATTTAAAACTTATTTTGAAAAAGGATTGATCTACAAAGGCCCTTATATTGTCCAGTGGTGTCCAAGATGCAACACTGCAATCGAAGACGCCGAATTAGAGTATGAGGAGAGAAAAGAGAAGCTTTACTTTCTAAAGTACGGCCCCTTAACTCTGGCAACGGTTCGCCCAGAAACAAAGTTCGGCGATACCGCAATGGCTGTTAACCCTAAGGATAAACGATACAAGGGCTACGTCGGTAAGGAATTTAAAATCCAAACTCTTATCGGGCCAAAGAACATGAGGGTAATTGCCGACGACGCAGTTGATCAAAATTTTGGGACTGGTGTGGTAAAAGTAACTCCGGCACATGATTTTGAAGATTACGAAATGGGCAAGAGGCACAATCTTCCAATAATTCAGGTGATAGATAAGAACGGTCGGCTAACGGAAGTAGCTGGAAAATATGCTGGAATGACAGTAGGGGAGGCAAGGGCAGCCATGCTTCCAGAGCTTAAGGAAAAAGGAATTTTGGTTAAGACCGAGGATTATGTCCATAACGTTGCCGTTTGTTATAGGTGTAAAAGCACGGTCGAACCGCTGATATCGGAAGAGTGGTTTGTGAAGGTTGATGATTTGGCAAAAGGGGCAATAGAAGTACTAAAAACAAACAAAATTAGATTTTTCCCAAGTAACTATACCAAAATTTTAACCGATTGGCTTTTGAATATTCATGATTGGTGTATTTCAAGATCTCTTTGGTGGGGTCATCGCATTCCAGTTTGGTACAAAGGTGATGAGATGCGAGTTTCTCTAGACTCACCAGGCCGCGAATGGAATCAAGATCCTCAGGTCCTTGATACCTGGTTTTCCTCAGGTCTATGGCCTTTTTCAACACTTGGTTGGCCAAAAAATTCGAAGGAGCTCGAGAGGTACTACCCTTGGAATTTTGAGATATCGGCCCCTGAAATTAAATTTCTTTGGATTGCCAGAATGATTATGTTAGGGGAGTACTTTATGGGGGACGTCCCCTTTAAAACCATGTTTTTCCATGGGATGCTTAGAGACCTACAGGGACGGAAATTTTCAAAATCCTTGGGTACCGGTATCGAACCAAACTATCTAATTGGGCGATGGGGAACTGATGCAACACGAATGGCGCTTTATACTTACGCTGTACCTGGCAGAGATGGTAGAGTTTCAAAAGAAATTCTAGATACCAGAGGAAAAAACTTCAGGAATTTTGGGACAAAACTAAGAAATATCGCAAGATACGTCCTAGAGTTAAAACCAGAAGGCCAGGGCAGTAAATTAAGCTTCACTCACAAGGATGATAAATGGATAAAAACCGAACTAGGTAAAACCGTTGGAAAAGTTACCCAAAATCTAGAAGACCTTCAGCTCCATCTCGCTTCTGACGAGATTTATGAGTTTATCTGGCACAAGTTTGCCGATGTTTATATTGAAAAAAGCAAGTCAAGGAGAAAAGAAAGCCAGCCAATGCTGGAATATGTACTTGAGAATTCCCTAATACTACTTCACCCCTTTATGCCTTTTCTAACTGAAGAGCTTTGGCAAAAACTGCCAAGGCAACATACGGAAAGTATAATGATTGCACACTGGCCTGGGATAAATGAGTAATTAGAAATTGGGAGTTAATAATTTTTACGTGGTTTCCTTAGGCTCTTCTTTTTCTTCTTTAGTTTCGCCTTTTTCACCTTCTTCTCCTTCAACCGGTTCTTCCTCGCCCTTTTCCTCAATTGCCTCGACCTCTTCTGGGCTTAGAGCTTCTTCGACAACTTCTTCTTTCATTTCAGCGGTCTGGACTGAAACAACAACTTCTTCCGGATCATTTTTAACTTCAACTTTATCCCTGTCAATTTTTAGATCCTTCACGTGGATTGTTTGGCCAACTTCTGTAAGATTAGACATATCTACAATAATTTCGTGTGGGAGATCGGTTGGTAGGCTTTCCACCTCTATCTCGTTCAAGGTCTGGAGAATTAAACCGACACCAGATTTTTCAGCTGGGGATTCGCCTTCTAATCTAATGGGGACGTTTGCGGTAATTTTTTCCTTAAGATTTACTCTGTGAAAATCAGCATGAATTATTTCCCCCGTCACAGGATCGTATTGAACTTTGTGTATTAAGACTGGGTAGGTTTCGTCCTTCAATTTGATTTCCACAATACCAGTCTCCCCTGCTGTTTTGTAAGATTTTTTAAAATCTTTGGTGGATAATTGGATCGCTTTTGATTTGAGGTCCTTGCCGAAAATGTTTGCCGGCAGGATTCCAGCTTTTCTCAATTTCCTTATTTTTTTACCTAAAATTGCTCTTTGTTCGACTGTAAGTTTTATTTTTTCCATGCAAGGACCATTATAAATGCTTAGTCAATATGTGGATCTATCTTTCTGTTGATTTTGTAATGGGGGTCTTGGCGACGACTTTCTTCCTGGTCAGGGATTTTATCTGATTGAAATTTATTTTTGATATTTCAGCTCTTATATCCAATACGTCATCGCTGCTTATAGCGACAACGGGGATCTCCGTTACCCCTTTTGGTCTTCGGTCATTACTAGAAATCCCAACAGCAAAAAACTGCTCCCTACCGCAAACCTGACATACGTATCTGGCTAGCAGGGCGTTTTCTGTCTGTGCCTTGACCTCCAACCACTCCCCTTCAAAAGAACTTCCACAACTGCAGCTCCACTCGTTTCCGAAATGCTTCTTGAATTCTTTAAAAAGTTCTTTGTCCATCGCAACCTAGTTTAACAAAAGATGGCTTTAGGCGCAAGCAGAGAAGAAACGGAAGTTTTGTTATCAAAAAAAGGATCTAGGTATTTACTGCCACGGATACTTTTGTTTTTGGGATGGAAGAAATGTTTTTCGAGGCTTCTAAGATCTCGATCCCTACTACCTTGCCGGAATCCGAATAATCCACTAAAACATTGTCCGTCACCTTTTTAGAAACCTTATAAGTCTCCTCACTCAAACGGACATACAACGCATCTGTTTTCTTATCGTAGTTGATTTTCATGCTATCCTCCCAAAAAATACTGCGTGACGACTAGTATTTTACCAGATTATTGGCTAGTTACAACCTCCAATATTTTGCCTTGTGCCTTTTTACGATAAAGTTTTCTGCTTCTGTAACTTGCTGAAACTGAATCGGGTGCTTTTATCACTTGGGTAACCAATTCTTCAGTGATATTTCTCTCCTTCATCATTTGTTTGGAATGATGAGAAAATTCGATTGTCACAAATTTATTTTAGCAGATATCACCTAGATTATGGTTGGGAAGTTTTGTTGTCAAAAGATTTTTGGCGTGAGAAAGAGCCAAGAGCCGAATCTCCCACCGAAGGTATACTAGTTGTTATCGGACTCTATTTCCCGTTTGTAAACATCGCGGACGGATACGGCAGCGCCGTTGAGGTTCTCGGAAAGTCCCACCGTAGCGTCCTGAATACCCTAGGCTAAGAGAAGGGTGGGGTAATGTACTCTTTTGCCTTCACCTTCCGATACTCCGCCAAGAAATGACACCATCTTCATGATGGGCCTAGAGAAATTCCGGGGCTGAAGGACGGCAATTCTATGAATTTTTCAGCAAACTTTAAGAAACATTTCTTACGGGGTGCTTTCGAGGTTTGTGCCAATTGTCTCGGTGAGTTTTTCCAGTGTTTTTTCTTTTTCTTGCAGAGTTTTATAACCATCTCGGAAAAACGGCGGTAGGTTCTTAGTTTCTATTGCTATTGTTGATGCAATTTCTAGGTTTTTATTCGCCTCAGTAATGCTGTCCAACGCCTCTACTAAATCCCCTGACTGATCGCTGGAGTTGCCTGATGCTTTTGTGATTTCAGATAGGCTTTTGGAATCATAGTTTGCCACTCTGGAAATAGTTTCGGCAAAAAATAAGTAATTATTTGTCTGTTTCGTCGCCTCTTTTAAGTTTAGCGCATTCAGTAGCCAAGAGATGTTCTGAAGGGACTCTTGGCTGTTTTTGTAAAGATCTTCCGCTGTCTGTGCACGTGAAGTGGCCGTATCTGAATTGTCTTTTTCTAACGCGGCTAATCCCTCGCTTAAATTTTTGTTTCCTAAATAATAACTCACTGCCGAATTAACCAGTGGAAAGGCCACTGTCCAAAGTAGGAGCGCTCCAAGTGCGGTCAGGAATATGTTTAGCAGAATCTTTCTGCCACCCGATTTTTTTGCCCTGCCTTCGACGATCGGAACTGTTGGTTGATGTACTGTTATTGTTTCTTCGCTTTTGCCTTCTTTATTATCCTTATAGTAATTTATTGTTTGTAGTAAACCCTCGTCTAGAGCGACCTTGGGCGACCAGCCAAGTTTTTCTGCTTGATTGAAGATTAGAGGCGGTTCTGGCATTTCTAGTTGTTTTTGTTCTTTATAAACAATTTCCAGGTTTCCCAGGAGTTTATTTAGGTGCTCTGCTATTGCCCTCTCGGTAAATCTTTCCTGATTTATAAGATTTATTATTTCGCCGCTCTCACCCTTTATTGCCGCCTTGATTATTCCAAAAATTATATCTGTTACATATGTGGGATTGGTGGTTTTTAATCCGTCACCCACAACCTCGATTTTCCCCTTGAGCCCTTGGCTTAAGACCCTAGCGACGATATTGTCCGTTCCTAGGTTCATTTTTGGCCCGTAAGGATCCTTAATTCTAACTATGACCACCGGTAGGTTAAAATTCTTAAAATATTCCGCGGTCAGGGTTTCGGAAAACCTTTTCGCCTCGCCAAAGGTAAGGTGCGTCGTGGCGACCTCATTGCCAAAATAATTAGATAGCGTGGTTTGGGAAAAAGCCCCCCTAAAAACCTCGGACGAGGAAACGAAAATAAACTTCGCTTCTTTTTGTAGTGCCATATCAAGCAAGTTCTTCGTTCCGAAAGAGTTGACCAAAAGAGTTTGAAGGGAAAGTTTATTCGCGGACAAATATTCCTCGACGCTCGCCAAATGGAAAACGTGAGTTACTTTAACGGTTGGTGAGATTGTAAAGCCTGGTTTATTTATATCCTCTTCCCAAAAGAAGAAGTTGGGAAAGGAAAGTAGTTTTTCTATGTTCTGCTTTGAGCTTCGCGCTAAATTGTCAATGCAGATTACGTTAAAATTTTGTGCAATTAGGGATTCACAAAGATAGGAACCTAAAAAACCTGCGCCGCCTGCTACTATGGCAGTCGGTTTATCCTCGAATTTTTTAAGTTCGACTTTTTGATTTTCTTTGGCAGTTTCCATTATTGTTACTCAGAAATTATCTCCCTTAAATCCCTTTTTTCATCCATTACCTTGTTTACTAATTTATCTGCTTCTCTATTTTCCTCTCTTGGAATACGCTTATAATAAACCCTCCCAAATGAAACTTCCAGTGTCCTTATTTCAAATAATATATTCCTTAAATCCGGGTTTTTAACCTTGAATAGTCCCGAAAGTTGACTTACGACCAGATTTGAATCTAAGAAAAAGTAAATGTCAACCTCCGCTGTAGCGAAGTTGTCGTGTATTACGCTGAGGGCAAGCTTAACTGCCTCGTATTCTGCTTGATTGTTTGTTGTCCAACCTAAATATTTCCCGCATAAAAAACGCTTTTTTCCCGCAGCTTCTTTTATTACGCAGGCTGCTCCGCCTGGGCCTGGATTCCCTCTTGCACCACCATCGCAAAATACTTCCAATCTTTTTTTATTAATTTCAGGCATTTGTCTTTTTAATCACTATTCTTCTCTCGTCCCCAACCCCAACTGATTCGCTGCTGAAACCTTTATCCGCTATTATGAGGTGGGCGGCCCGTCTTTGCGCCGGAGACATTGGGGGGAGTTCTGCTTGGCTCTCTCCTTGGTTAATCCTCTCTATTGCTTTTTCTATCATGTCTCTTATGGCTTCCTCCCTCTGTTTACGCCAACCTCCCACATCGACTAAAACAGGCACCCATTTTTCTGTCCCTAGTTTTTTATTTAACGCGATGCCAAGAAAAAGTTGTAGGCTTTCTAGATTTGATCCGTGCTGACCAATTAATAAGCCAAGGTCGTCCCCCTCTATTTCAACGTGAACTGCCCCTTCCTTTTGTGTTACCTTCGGTTTTATATCGAAACCGAGCAGCGAAAGGGTTTTTTCGCAAAGAAGCGTTGCCTCTTTTTCTATTGTCTTAGCGGTAACTTTTCTACCCATGGTTTTAGCCCTCCCAAACCACTAATAAAATATTGTTGGATTATACCGAAAACCGTACTAACAAACCAGTACAATATAAGACCAGAAGCCAAATTAATTCCCCAAAAAATGATGAACAGAGGAATAATTAGGGTCAGTGTTCCTTGTGAGGAAGCCATCGCCTCTGTAAGATCCGGCTCCTTTGATTTCTTTTCGACATTCTTAGCTGGTGTGGTAGTGGGCAGTGACATCTTTGATTGTACGAAGGTTAGTAGGGCTGTCAATAAAACCATTCCTCCTGGCAACCCAATTGAAAAACCTTTTATCTTATACACGTCTGGCTTAGCTAGATTCCAGAGTAGGAAATTTGTATCTACTCCAGATGCAATTACTCTCCTCAGTGACTGGAAGAGAAGAAAAAAAACAACCAATTGCACGATCAAACCGAGGCAAGTAAGAGCCATTCCCGAGGCTGGGTTTACGCCCGCCTCTTTGAAAATGCGGGATTGTTCTGAGGAAAACCGGCGCATGTCTTTTCCGTGTATTCTTTTTGCCTCGTCCAACTTTGGTTTCAAATCACGCATCGTGTTGGAATAACGAATGCTTTGTGACAGGAAGGGGTAAAAAATTATTCTGGATAGGACTCCGATAAAAATAATCGTCAGCCCAAGGCTATTAAAAAGTATTCCGTTTAACCTTAAGACCAAATCAACAAACAAATTAATCATGGTATTGGATCAAGCCCCCCTTTCGCCCACGGGTTGCAACGGGCGATTCTTCTTAATCCCAAAAAACAACCCTTCAAAATTCCAAACTTTTCAATTGCTTCCTCCGTGTATTGGGAGCATGTTGGTTCGTAACGACATACCTGCGCCGGATAAAATAGTTTAAGAGTCTGACTAATAAATCTTTGATAAAATTTTATTGACCCAATCAGTAGTCGTTTCATAATTAATATCCTCTTTTGCCCTTGAAACTAAAAACACCGCTTCTGTTCCTTTTGGGAATCTTTCGATCCTGTTTTTCACCGCTTCGGTAAGCCACCTTCTTATTTTATTTCTCATTGCCGCTTTTCCGACCTTTCCCGTCACTATGAAACCTACTTTTATATCCGTGCTCGGGGGGCACTTTCGATAAATTACTTTAAAGAGCGGCGTGTAAATTTCGGTTTTTCCGGTCCATCTGCGGTAATTATTTTTCCCTATCTTTAGTCTAAATTTCTCAGGTAGCATGGTTAAACAGTAATTCTTTTTCTGTTTCTTTGTCTTCGCCTCTTAATAACGTTTTGTCCGCCCTTGTCAGACATCCTAGACAAAAAACCGTGCGTTCTTTTTCTTTTCAGTTTTTTTGGTTGATACGTACTCTTTGGCATAGACCCTCCAAATTTTTCTGTTAGAGTATATGGCTCTACCCCTTGTTTTGTCAATCGCGAAGTAGTTTTTAATTCACAGGCACGGAAAAATAAACGATCTAGTTTGCTATATTTATAATCTCTTGACCGCCGCTTTTGGCGACTTGCTATTATAGTAGGGCTTAACTCTTTCGAGGGTTAAATTTTCCTGATATCTCCTGCCTAAATTAACACAACACAATGGACGAAAAATCCCTTTGGGAATCGGTTTTAGCTGAATTACAATTGACGCTTTCGGCGGCTAACTATCAAACCTGGTTTAAAGGAAAGACGGGCATTTCATCCTTTAAAGATGGTGTTATTGAAATCTGCTGTACCAGCCCTTACAACAAGACCTGGGTCGAGGAAAGATACTTAGGACAGTTAAAAGGAATAATAGAACGGATTACCGGCGGTCCAGCCACTTTGGTTTTCACGGTTTCCACAAAAAACATAGTTTCCGAAAAAATAAAGGAACCGAAAAAACAAGAGCAAACCGTCCCTTTGTTTGAAGACGCCGCTTCATCAACAATCAAAGAAGCCTTGACCGTTTCTAATATAAATTCGAGATACTCATTTGCAAATTTTATAGTTGGCCAGTCTAATCAATTAGCTTATGCTGTTGCTAAGGCTGTAATTGAATCGCCTTATGAGCGCTATAATCCGCTTTTGATTTATGGCGGGGTCGGGGTAGGGAAAACCCATCTTCTTCAGGCCATTGGCCAGGCGATCCTTCTTCGTCGAAATAGTACACGGGTATTATATTGTTCAAGTGAAACATTTACTAACGATATGATTGAGGCTATACAGAAACGGCAGACGGCTGATTTTAGAGGAAAGTATAGAAATGTTGATCTTTTACTTATTGATGATGTCCAGTTTATTGCCGGTAGAGAGAGTACTCAGGAAGAGTTTTTCCACACTTTTAATCACCTTTACGGTAGGGGCAAACAACTTGCTTTTTGCTGTGACCGGGACCCTTCGGAATTATCAAATTTGCATGAGCGCCTGAGAAGCAGATTTAGCGGCGGTATGGTCGTCAAGATTGAACTTCCCGACCTTGAGCTACGGGAAGCAATTCTTCTAGCCAGATCTCGGGCGGAAGGCGCTTCGTTAGATTTTCCGACCATCCGCTTCATGGCCGAGCGTCTTGGTCCAAGTATACGCTCCCTGGAGGGGGGTTTATTAAAGGTTTTGGCAATCTCAAAACTTACTGGAAGGAAGATCGATCAAGAACTTGTACGGTCCACAACAAATCTTGAATCTCCCAAAAAGAGGTCCCCGGAAGAGGTCTTGGGCGAGGTCGCTAAGTTTTTTTCCTTAAGTCTAGACGATATGAGGGGGGTAAAGAGGGGAAAGGAGTGTGTTTTTCCTCGCCAGGTTTCCATGTACCTTCTGCGTAAGGAGGCGGGGCTCTCCTTCAGCGAAATAGCTTCTCTGCTCGGGGGTCGGGACCACACTACCGTAATCTACTCTGTTAGCAAAGTGGAAAACCTAGTGGAAAACGATGGGGAAATCGCTAGGATAGTTGGGGAGGTGCGGGGTAGGGCGTTTGGGAGTTAAGAAAAGATCAACCTGCTTTCACAAAACTGTCCCCTGCTCACTGTAATATAAGTTTCACTTTTTTCTGCCTCTATTACTACGACTATTATTAATGTTATAAATAAGAAATGAAATTAATCTGTAATAAGGAACAATTTTTAAAAGCGGCGTCTCTCACAACCCAAGTAATTGCTTCTCGGTTGAGCCTTCCGGTATTGGGAAACCTTTTGTTGGAGGCTGCCTCTGGCATGTTAAAAATAACAGGCACTAATCTGGAAACAACGATTATCCACCAGATAGGCGTAAAAATTGAGGAGGGGGGAGAAACAACCGTTCCAGCGAGGTTTTTGATTGATTTTTGTCAAGCAGCGACGGACGAGAAGGTTTTAATTAAAACCGTAAAAGACAGCGTTTTATTGGAATCGGGTGCCGCTCGGGCAACCCTACTAACAATAAACGCGAGTGAATTTCCAAAAGCAGCCGGCTTTGATATTGAGTCGGAACTAGAGTTAGGAAAACAGGATTTTCTAGAAACAGTGTCGGCGATATCTTTTTGTGCGGCGGCAGAGGAGGGCAGACCGGTTTTAACTGGGGTGTTAATAAAAGCAGAAGCCGGAAAACTAACTTTGGTTGCAACCGACGGTTATAGGTTGGGAAGGAACGAGTCTAAATTTTCTGGTAACTTCGAACTACTAATCCCAGCAAGAGCCTTGCAGGAAGCCGTTAAAGCAATTACCGATCAAGAGGACGAGACAATAAAGTTAGCCATTGATAAAGAAAAAAACCAGGCAAGGATATCCACCAAAAACCTAACAATTGTTAGCAGGCTTTTGGAAGGGTCCTACCCAAACTACGAACAGATAATCCCTTCCTCTTTTATCTCTACCGTGAGGGTAAATACCAAGGAACTTACCGATGCGGTGAAATTAGCTTCTTTATTTGCGCGTGACGTTGGGAATGTGGCAAGAATCGAACTTGACAGCGGTAAGTTAAAATTAACCGGTGCAACCTCACAGGTAGGGGATGCCGAAACTGAAATGAAAGCGGATATCGAAGGCGAAAAAATAAGCGTTGCGTTCAACTCCCGGTTTTTACTAGATAGCCTGTCGGCCCTGAAGGATCAGGAAACCGAAATCTCGCTGAGTGGCGGCACAAGCGCGGCTATTTTTCGCGGAAGTACTCATAAAAACCTAAGTTTCGTAATCATGCCTGTCCGACCACAAGGTTAGATGCTTAAATCCCTTTCCGTAAAAAATTTCAGAAACCTATCTATAACAGACCTAAAACTTAAAAGCGGGGTGACCGTAATTGTTGGTGGAAACGGCCAGGGAAAAACAAACCTTATTGAAGCAGTGTATGTACTATCCTACGGCAGGCCTTTTAGGGGAGAAAAAAAGGAAACGATAAATTGGAACAGTCAGGAGGCGGAAGTTTTTGGTGAAACAACCAAAGGGGCCATTCGCATATTTCTTCGCCGTGATGGTGAAACACGGGTGGTGGTAAACAATAAAACAAAACCGCTCGCCGCCGTGTTTGGTCGATTCGTCAGCGTTCTTTTCCACCCCGGGGAAATCGAGTTAATTGGTGGCCCGCCGGCTCTTAGAAGGTCGTGGCTTGATAAACTAATCGCAACGATAGATCGAAGTTACCTATTTGATTTAGTCAACTACAACAGGGCGATAATTAATCGAAACAGACTTCTTAAAATCTCTGGTGGGAAAGCGGCGGAGGAAGAACTTGAAACTTGGGATAGAGTCCTAACAAAGTACGGGGTGGGGATATGGAAGACTCGGGAAAAACAGCTAGATGCCTTGAACAAAATAATTAGAAAAAGTGCAATAGGGTTAGTCGGCAAACAATTATCTCTTGACTACAAAATCCCAATAAGATTTGTAAATGAACAAGCAGATAAAAAAAGTTTTCTGGCCGGTCTAGCGGAACGGCGGGGGTTGGACAGAAGAATACTGCTTACCAGTTTTGGCCCCCACAGGGACGATTTCAGGGTTATTGTCGAAGAAGCTGACGATCAAACTATTATAGAAAAAGACATTGGCCTTTTTGGTTCCCGTGCCGAGCAGCGTCAGGCAACGATAATTTTAAATTTGGCGTGTGCGGAGCTTTTTTCGCAAGTTTTTGGCGAAGCGCCAACAATTTTACTTGATGATGTAACAAGCGAACTAGACGAAAAAAACAAAAACCTACTTCTTGCCCATATCAACGCCCGACAAATTTTAATTACCGTTTCCAGCTTAGAGCAACTTACAGACTCTTTTAGAAGGAAGGCTACGGTGTTTAAAATAGATGGGGGAAAAATTATTGGGCCTTAGGTTCTTCCGGTTCTGTTTGTTCTGGTACTTCCTCAGGCTGCGGCTCCGGTTTAGCTTCTGGAAGCCCGCGGGTTAAGATAGCATGCTCATCGGGTGAGGCTTGAATCCTGATTGCCACATGATTTGGCCCAACGAAGAACAAACCCTCTCCAATATCCGCGGAAAGCATTAAGTTTTTCTCACCTTCCGATAGGTAGAATACATCGACGATTTTGTCTATTGCCGCCGGGCTCTGTTTAAGAAGGATTTGAATCGAAGAATTTGTAACTATGGTCTTTCCATAATCGCTGCTTAAGAAATCCTCAACGTCTTGGGTAATAGTCGTCAACCCCAAATTGTATTTACGGGCGCGCTTAGCAATGGAATACATAAAGGAGGCCGAATCTTGATATTTCATTAGATACCAAGCCTCGTCCACAATAAGAAGTCGCTTCTTCCGATCGCGCTTTATCTTAGTCCAAATGTAATCAAGGACTATAAACATTGCAATTGGGCGCAGCTCATCTTCGAGCTCTCTGATGGAAAATACCGTATAAGAATTAGTCAGATTTATCGTGCTGAGTTGATCGAAAATCCCACTTAAAGAGCCTTTTATAAACTTTTCTAGTCGCTGGGCCATATCCCTGGCAGAAGGTTCGGCCATATTTTGCAGGACGTTGTAAAGATCAGCCAAAATAGGCGGTTCTTTTGTTTGGGTGGCAGGATCAGGAGTAATTCCCTTAAGTTTATAAGTCGTTATTAGAGCACGGTCTAAAATAGCATCCTCGGTCGGGGTCAGTTCGCCAAGCATAATCCTAAAAAGGGAGTGAAGAGTTAGTATTTTTAGCCCAAGCTCGTTTTCCCCCTCTTCGTAAACACCGGACAAATCAAAGGGATTAATCTTTGCCGGCTCATTCTGAGCAAATTTTATGTATTCGCCCCCGATCAGTTTTGCCAAATCTTTATACTCATCCTCGGGATCAATGACAATTACCTCAGTCCCAAACATCAGAGAGCGAAGGGACTCAAGTTTAACCAAATAGCTTTTGCCGGCTCCAGATTTGGCGAGAACAACACTATTTGCATTTTCTAGGGTAAAGCGATCAAAGATAACTAGCGAACCGTTGTGCTCATTTATCCCATAAAGAATACCTTCGTCGGCCGTCAGCTCAGAACTCGTGAAAGGAAATGTTGTCGCGAGGCTAATGGTATCCATGTTTCTGATGGAAAAGAGCTTATCGTAGAAGTAAGGCAGAACCGTTTGGAAACCCTGCTCTTGCTGCAAGGTTGCGTGTTTGGTTATTACGAGAAGCGAGCCGGCAGTCGCCTCAACCTGCTTAGTTATCGTGTTTAGCTCCTCCAAGGAATTGGCCGGGATTTTTATATAAAAAGAGAATTGAAAGAACCGCTCTATCCCAGTTGCGAGTTGTTCCTGCAATTCCTGGGCATCTTCCAGAGACGCCCTGATTGCTGGGTCTAGCACCCGACCAGCCTGCAAATCAGATTCAATTGTTGCTTCCATTTCCGCAATTTTTCGCCGTAGGTCGCCCACAATCCCCCGCGTCTCGACAGGGTAATAATAAAAAGACAAATCCAGGGTATGATCGAAATTAATTAAGGGAGAGAGCCAGTTGGCTCCAATGAAGCGGGGGTAGCCTGCCACAAGAAGAGTCCTAAAATAGGTCTCGCCTATTTGCAGGTGGTCAAATTCTACCTGCATCGCCGCCGGGGCGATGACATCTTTCACGTCCACCATACCCGTTCCCAGGAATTTAGATGCCCGCTCTCTTGTTGCGGCTAATTCTGGGTCTTCTTGCGGCAGTTTTTTATTTTGCTTTTTCCTAAAAAAGGCCATTATTTAACCTCCTCCGTTTCTCCAGTTGCTACTGGCGCTATTTTTGGTTCAACGATTGGCGTTGTGTATTCCTTTGTCCCGAGGGCCGCCTTTTGTTCCCGGGCTATTTCGGGGTTGTATAAATCGTAATATAACTCCACCAGCCCTTCCGTTGTTAACCTTTCGGCCCGAATGCCCAGCCGAGAAAACTGCTTTATTAGGTGGTCGATTTTGGGCTGCAAATTAACCTTTGCTTTTTCCAATGTTGCCCATTTGTGTTCCTTTGCCTGTTGGCGATGAAGGAGCGAGCCAAACCCGCTCATCAGCTGTGTCAGCTCGACATTAAAATAAGGCACCACGACGTAGAAACGCTTATCAAGGACCTGGTTTTTTGACACCAGTTCTCTAACAAAGTTCCCATAATTTTCGATTTGGGCAACTAAACTTTGATTACGGCTTCGGTTTTTTGCCTCGGCGATCCGAAACAGATAATTAGAAATATCAACCCTCTTGCTTCTTATTAGAATTTGTATTGGATAAGTTAGGGAATTTAATAAACCGGCAAAAGCGAATATGACTGAATCCTGCTCCTGCTCGCTAAGCAAATCAAAATTTATTGCCGTTGTTTGCAGGACTGCTGCTGCTGTTCCGGATTTCAAAATTACGACATCGTCTCTGATATCCTCGATGTCTAAATGCTCTTGAGTTAGCGGTAGTCTCTTTGGTCTGGCCATAGGTTAATTTGCCTTAATTTCTATTGGTGGTAAAACCTCACCTTCAAGTTCAACCTGAATATTATTAAAATTATGATTTGGCGACTCCAGCTCCATAACATAAGTCCCGTTTGGCAGTGGTGTCGAAATTGCAAATTGCCCAATTTTATTTGTCTTCAAGGCTCTAACGGGGTCGCCCTTACCATCCTTGACGACAATAATTATGTTCGAAAGTAGTAACCCAGCTTTATCACGAACAATCCCATTGATAACATTTGGGGCGCTAGTTAGTGATGGGGCCATTTTTCCGACGGCCAAATCAGGCTTTACAACTTTTACAGTTGGTGCTTCCTTAGACCGCTCAGTCACTTCTTGCGGTGTTGCTATTTCGACTAACCTCGCCGTTTCCTGAGGAGGCTGCCGCAACTGCCCGATTAAAGCCTCAAGTTTTTTAATTCGCTCGGCGTCCGCCTGCTTTGTTCCTTCAGCAATTGCCACGCGTGCTCTTAGATCCTCAAACTCTTTAGTAAGTTGCTGGGCCGAAACATCGATTTGCTGATGCTTGGCCAGCTCCGTCCTTAGAAAATCAACCTGATTAGAAAGGTTTACTTTTTCCTTTCCTAATATACTAATCTGCTGCTGTAGGGGACTAAGGTTATCTTGGGCGGTCTCCCTTTTTATAACCTCTGCCTGCAGTCTCGCCTGCAGGTCATTAAGTTGTTTGAGTAAGTCTGACCTTTCAATAACTAGTTGATTAATTTGCCTATCACGCTGATCAGCCTGGACTTGTTGGACAGGGGCTGGTTTTGTTGCAACTGGAGCCTGAGGGGAAGGGGTTGCGGCTACAGTAAATTCCTTCTCCAACTGTGTGAGTTCTGCCTGCAAGTCCTCTGCTTCCGAAAATAGTTTTCCCATCTCTGCTGTGGGAGGTGGGCTAACAGTCGGTGGTGTAGCTACCGCGGAAGTAGTAGGGGCAATAGGCTGGGTTCGTTGGGTAGGTAGAGGAATTGCCGGTGGACTTTGGACTTGAGTTTGCGAAGTGCTCGTTTGATTCTGTATCGGGGGCGTTGTCGCAACGGCAGTTGGCGCTGCAGGACTTGTCTGAACTGGCGTTTCTAAAGGCGCTTGTGGAGGTGCGTTTTGGGGCATCCCCGTAGCAGGTTGCGCAGGAGCTACTGTCGGAGTAGTTACAGTAGGTGCGTTAATACCACCTCGCTTTGACAATTCGTCTCTTACGGCCTGTTTTATTTTTTCTAGCTCGGCATTAGCTTGCTCGGCGGCTTTGCTTACTTCTGTCACACCCTGGACTGGAAGAAGAGGCTTCTCTTGCTCGGGGGGAATCTCATATTGGGAAATGAGTTTGTTAACTCGAGCCTCAACTGGCCGTCTTATTTCTGCCTCTATATCAAAAACCCGCTCTCCCTGGATGGGTAGGCTGACAGATCCCCGTAGCCCCATTGGCTGTATTCCCCTAGGCTGTGTATTGCTAATTGGAGCAACGTAGATATTTTTATTAGGGTAATCTATTGAAGCCCCTGTTTCAAAAGGCGTACCGGATGCCAGTCTGACATTAGAAGACTTTTGCTCCTCAATCAGTCTGCTTTGTTGAAATGCCCGGCTTAGGGCTTCCCCAGGATAGGGCGGTTTTTTAGCGGGAAGATCCGACGTCAGACTTCCCGAGCCGGTTAAAGGCATACCAGTATTTGACATCTAAGGAACCCCTCCTTCCTGTGCACCCGTTTCTGGAGCGGATGACGTTCCTTGGGTAAAATTTAACTGACCAAGCCGGGTCTTTTCTAAAGCATCAAGCTTATCCGGAGGAGGTTCCCGCCGAAGCTGGGCTATAAAGTCATTAAGACGGGATTTATCCGAAGTCTGCAGGGTTACTTTGGACGGGGGCCGCCGCAGATAATAAGAGAAAGTTGGGTCCAGGAAGCTTAAAAGTTTTGGCTCTTTTCGCCAGACTCTTTGGTGAGGTTTGGACATTAATTGGTAAAAACAAACCACCCATCTATCAAAAGACATTCCCTGGATCGGTAGGAAAGCAAGAGCAAGCCCCACACCAGCAACTGGTAAAATAAAAAGCCATTTGAAAATTCCAGGAACAGCTAAATAGAAGGTAAAACAAATAATAGAGGCACCGGCTAAATAAGCAAACTGCTTTAGCGTCAAGAAGCCGACTAGCTTGAACTCAAAACCGGTTATGTTTTGCGGAACAGGATGCTGCTGCATGGACAGACTTTTTGCCTCCTTTAAGTTTATAAATTGAAGTAGGGAAAAACGTTTATTGAAAAGTGGCAGCCAAAAGCTTTAAAAGAAAACACCCATCATGCTAAGACTTGGTTTTTGCGAACTATTCTTGATATCTGCTTTCGGCCCTCTTCTTTCGGAACTTTACAATAACGTCCCTCTTCTTCGACCACTATTATTGACTATTTAATCGATAAAATCAACCAGTTCAAAATGGATCAAAAAAGAAAAAGGACGAGAACGGCGAGCAACTTTAACTATAGGTTTGACAAGCTCTAAAATTTGTGCTAGAATAAGCGCGGAGAATTTGAAGATGAAATTAAGTTGTAAGTTGTTAATTGAAAGAGGCCCAGAGCAGGACTCACCATAAGGCGGGTACTAGTCGTAAGGGCTAGTGAAGCGGGCTCTGGGATAGACCTAGAGCCCGCTTTCTTTTTTCGCACTTTCAAAAAGAAAAAATATTTGCAAAAAGAAGAGAGAAAACTTCTTGGTGAAAACACCAGGGGATGCCCTTTTGCTAAAAATAATTAACAGACGGACATCCCTTGGTGTTGCTGCTTTTGCGCACCAAAGGGATTCGGCCTTTCTCTTCCGTTTTGAGCTCTGGTTTTACCATCGAGCTTGACGGAATGTTGAAATAACCAATCTCTTAAACGAACTGCGCAAAGCAAAGCAGTAATCATTCCCAAGGAGGGAAAAATGACAAACGGACCTGATCCTGAAGAAGAAGGCGCACAAACCAGAGCACCACATCCCCGGACTGGTCTTTCCTCACCTGAATACATTCAACAGCGGTGGGGATTTGGGGGCGGAGAAAACTTCTTTGCCGCGCTTCCTAACACGAGGGAAGGTGACAGAGAAGCAGAGCTCTTAGCCAGCCGAGATCAGTGGAAGTTCGGTATAGACGTTGAGGTGGAGATTAACGATGAGCTCCTTACACGGTTCATCCAATCCCCGCCAATACCCGGATTATACGAACAGTACCCAGACGACCCTTTCGACAAGATCCCATACTGGTTGATTCAGGAGTACCTTGACCGGGAAAATGAGTTGGCTGAAGACTGGGATATCGGAGAAGACTGGATCAAGTACTGGGGCGTAGGCAGTTGGGTAGACGAGAGAGTAGCCCAAGCTGTCATGGAAGGAACAGATCCCCCCTTCCCTCTCCGGCGGAATCCTAACGACCTCGACGAATTTCAGATTTTGCGCAAGGACGAGGATATCAGGGGGCGCTCTCTGAGGGCACATTACGAGGCGGCAAAGCGCTGCCAGACAGCGAAGCAGGTCTTCGAACTCCAGGAGAAGACCAAGGAAAGGACCTGGGATGACCCGAAACCGGACAACTGGTTCGACCCAGATCCTGCACGTCTCCTCTGGCCCGACGGTATCGACTACGACAGGAAAAACCTCAAGGCAGCTTTCAGTAGTCCAAGTCTCACTCCTGACCAGGAGCTTGAGATGATGGAGGTATTGGACGCTCTTGACGAGGTGGACCCTGAGATGGCCGACCTGGCCATAGAGGCTATCCTAGACGAGTATGTCAGGTTCATCAACCGCAACTACGACAGAACTACACCTGGAGAACAGCACGGTTTTCGACGGGAAGTGAACAAGAAATCAGCAATCCACAAGGGCCTTGACCCTGAAAGTCTTGCGAGGCGACTCAAGAGACTAGTGGGAATACTGGTCTACGTCCGTCAACCGCCGGCTGTTGGAACTCCCCGTCGTCTCCAGCACATCCAGATGCAGGAAGATCAGGAACCAGACAATAACGGGAAGTGGGTTACCAAAAAGAGGAGAACGACAAGACGAGAGGGAGGCGCTCTTCACAATGGCGAGTACCTCATCATTGACGACGACGGGCATCAGTGGGCAGTTACCATCGACTTCTCGAAATGCGTGGTCTTTACTGCAAAATTTGAGAAGGGGCCCAGGAACACTGGACGCAAGTTCAACCACTGGAAGATGGGTAAGTCGCTTGAGAACTCAAGCGACACGAACGACATGCCGACAGGCGAGCCAAACAGGCTTCGAGGTCTTGACTTTGGAGGTGCCCATCCGGGAGTCTCCAGAATGGACAATGATTTTCGAGCCGGTCTTCTGATCAGCGCAGCGGCAACCATGCCCTGGGAAGAAAAGAAGGCATTCCTAGGCAGAACCTGGGCACAAGCAACTCTTGGACAGGCAATGCGCCACGACGGCGTAATCTGGCAAGAGTATTCGGTACTGCGAGACAACGTCGGCAAGGGATTTGCGGCGTTTATCGCTCTCACAGCAAGGGCTACTGAAGGAAACTTTCCGGACCGCAAGGAACTGAAAGAGAAATTCATACCGACCTTGAAGGACTACGACAAAATCTGGCAAGAGCTTCTGGCACTCGAGGCTTGGTCAAGAGACCCCTACGACATTCTCTACAACCTGGGGGGACTGGTCAAGAAAGTGCAGTTTGACCTAGTCAACCAACGGTTAGATGGAG
>Ga0209777_10002210_pt1 | contig 26162 bp, 24 predicted proteins | sample FrelakmetHBP12HB_FD_187147 | JGI IMG/M metagenome (GOLD analysis project Ga0209777, IMG submission 187147) | Freshwater lake sediment microbial communities from the University of Notre Dame, USA, for methane emissions studies -HBP12 HB (SPAdes)... | ecosystem: Environmental > Aquatic >... | reverse complement strand
ATGGGGTGTCCCCCACTCTCCTCATAATTCCCCCCAAGATTGGGGGGTCAGGGGGGTTGAAAGAGCTATTTTCGAAGGAAAAGGTGGGAATCCCTTGCTTCCCTTCTGAGACCGATAATATCTCGCGTTATGTCTGGCAGTCAATATGCATGGGCTGTTGTCTGCTTGCCGCTTAACATCGCATTTGGGAGTGTTCAGCGCCAGTTACAATCTGGCTGATTATACAGCTTCGTATCTGAATGTTGCCCATCTCCAAGCGTACTTGTAGCTCAGATACTATTTGTTTGGTGGCTGCTGAAAAAGAGGTCCAGGAAACTTCCTGGCAGGGGTCTGGGGGTGCCCCCCAGATTCAAACTTCCCCCAAGATTGGGGGATTAAGGGGGCTGATTAAGACTTTTTCGGCACTCTCGTCTGGTCAAAACCAGGAAGAGGGGGTTATGTGTGGAGGTAAGTCTAAGATTGCCTCAATATTTGATGGGTTCGGATTGCTCCGAAGAAGGATAACCTTATCGAGCATGTATTCAAGCTGGAGCATGTAGCCCGTCAGGTACCAATAGTCTTTGAGCTGTCGGTCATCAGGAGAATCCTTAATTGCATATTCCGCCTTGGTCTGTAGAAGCCGGAGTTGCTTAATTCTCGCCTCAATGGCATCTATGCTTGAGTATTTTCTGCACTGATCGAACGCTTGTATCGACCCCTGATAGAAGCCGGGGGGACCCTCCCCTCTTTCATAGTGCTTGAGACAGTCCTGGAGTCCACCCTCAATAATCAGGCCACAGGCTTTCTGGATAGGTTCACCAGCCCCTACCTTGCTCGTTTCAGTTATCACGTCGCTGGCTGGCAACTCAGAGCCTTGCTTGGCCACGGGTACTCCCCATGCTTCCGGCATCCTCGCCTTGGTCCGGTCCTGCACGCGATTGGCTCCAAACTCCATATCAGCATCAGAGACACGTTTTGAACGGCCCACATTGCCCTCCTATGAAAGCCAATACAGGTGCTTGTCGACCACTTTTTATTCCGCTGGCAACGCATAATGCTTGGCCTGATGCGTGCATTCCATTTTTATTCGGTTGCCTTAAGTAAAGGCTCTCGGCCAATCTACAATTGGTCCTAAACCTCATCCATGCCTCCCTTTCCCCTCTAGTTTCCTGAGCCTACAATCCACAATCCGAACAATATCCTCCTGACAGAACTGGAATTGCTGCAATGGACACCAACCACCATTATACTTCATATTGACCCTTCAAGGTTGCCTTGTTGTGCCACTCGCCCTATTTCGCATTATGCTAAAGTGGCCTCAATATTTCAAGTGACTAAAGGTTACTATTTAGGCTAGACTCTGTGACTATTCGGTATAAAAAAGGAGCCTGCCCGGTGCAGGTTGTTTATATCAGCTTCGCCCTCTATTTATTTACCAGGCCCATACAGGTGGTCATGAGCCTTCCCTTTATATCTATGGAGCGGGAGACGGGACTCGAACCCGCGACAACCTGCTTGGAAGGTTGCCCAGAGACAAGCTGCCAGCCGCTTGCTAGACCAACCGCTTGCCTCCTTTCTGCCTAGATTATACCTCGACTGGCCCTGATGTCAATCTTCTTCGATACCAGCATCGTCCACCTGGAATGATCTGGCGATGGAAATCAGTTACGACATAGACGCTGGTGTTGATGTCAACCGCGCTAGCTATGGAGATAGAAAACAGGGAAGAATCTTGACGCTTCCTAGACAAGCGCCAGAAGTCGCTAGTGAAGAGGACAGCCTGTTATGACATAGACTAATAACCTGAGGTGACTTCCCTGATATACTTGGGGTAACTCTAGGTATGTCACTGAGCGAGCACCGATGATTTTCTCTGACACCTTTGTTGAGATTTTACCAATGCTTTTCTGGTGCGGATTCAACTTCGAACTGGCTGGATATCGGTTTTACCAACGCGTCTCTCGGCATTGTATTGCACAATAAGTCCGGTACTCCTTTAGCTGTATTTTGGATTATGAGGGGGTAGCTCAATTCTGCGACCTCTTTACCAGGTCTCGCTACACCATATGCTGTTGTGGAAGGTGTCGAAACTATGCGTGAGCTTATTTATGTCTGGCAACATTGCCCATAGACCTGACACCATTACTACGAACCAATGGCCTGGAATTTTCTGGCGTGTCTTGGGTGGAAGTATCTGAAGGGCAACTAGCGATGTGCTTGCCCCAACGGCAAAGTGTCCAATCCCCCTAGACATCCCAGATCCTCCCTCAGTCTCTATGCCCGTGTAATGTAGAATGTTGGAGAATTCGCAGGCATTCCCCGAGAAACCAACTAAGTAGAATCTCGACTAACTCTTGAACCGGTATCGGCTTGCCCTTGCCGACACCTGACGGCTTGCAAGGTTAACGAGATTTACTGACCCACACCACAAGCTCACACCTCTCCTCAGCCCCTAGTCGGCCATCCAACCAGTTGTGAGAAACTCACTTAGCGAGTTATCTCCGAATTGTACATATATTATCACAGAATTCTGGGATTTGCCGTTATCTAAGCGGCTATGGTAAGTGACATGACAAAAGCAATGGTTTTAACTGCAAGCGAGGAAACAAGGCTAAAAACCACCTGACCCTGAAGATCCCCAAGTTGCTATTGCCTCTTGAGGAAACACCTTTGACCCTGTCTCTCCACTTGGAATAACCACCTTCCAAATTCAAAGTCGCCATCACCTCTGCCACAACTCCATCGTGTTACAAACGTATTACAGAATAATACCGCTTTAAGTTCCTGGGTTTCCAGAACAGTCCGGGTGCTCTATGATAGTCACCTGAAAGGTAAGAACCACGGCGAATCCGTTGGGCTTCATCTTCTTTACTCAATACATGATCACCATAAGGGTTTCTCCGTATTGACAAGAAGGTAAATTATTGGTAAACTGCGTTTGTATCGGCTACCAAGGCAATGCTTATATTATTGCTGGCGAGCATGTCAGCACTTAATCAGTTTTAAGAGCTACACAGGGGGTCAAATCGTATCTTCAGAGGTTGTGAAGGAAGAATAATAATTCATTCAAGGAGATTAGGCGATTGATAGTTGTTAGCGCAGTCGTCCTATTATTCCTGTCAAAGGTAGCGCGGTGGTGTTGCAGTGGTTAGTACATTTCCAAGTTTGTGGCTGGCATTCCGAGAAGGATTTAGAGTTGCCCTCTCAAAAGAGAGCCGACAGCGAGTCTGGCATATGCCGCTCTATGCGAACTCGATATTCCTCATGCTGAACTCAGCAATTGGCACTCTGTTAGGACTTGTTTTCTGGGTAGTGACCTCTGGATTTTATCTCCCTGGCATAGTTGGCCGAGGCAAAGCGGTTGTCTCGATGACAGGATTCCTAACGTTCGCGGCCAGCCTTGGCCTGGGAATTAGCATCATCCGGTTTCTACCCGTCGCTGGCACCAATGTTGCAGCACTGATTAGCTTATGGTTCACTATCTCAGGCCTTGCCGTGGTTGTTGCAGTAGTGGTTTTTCTAGTTAGACTTCCTGTCTGGTCTCCTGTAAAAATCAAAGGGATGGCAGGGATGGAGGAAGGTTAGAAGTCTGCGGACCGCATGATCAAAATGCAAGTGGTGATACTCGCTGGAGGGCTAGCAACAAGGCTGGGGGGTCTAACCACAGATCTGCCAAAATCTATGGTTAGTATCCTGGGCAAGCCTTTTTTGGAATACCAGTTGGAACTCCTCAAGAAAGAGGGGATAAACGATATCGTCTTGTGCGTTGGACACCTGAGTGAAAAAATGGAAAGCTATTTTGGCACCGGGCAAAGCTTTGGGGTGAGCATAACGTACAGCCATGAGGAAAAGCTGCTGGGCACTGCCGGAGCGCTCAAGAAGGCTGAAGCTTTTCTTGATGACGTGTTTTTTACCCTGTATGGTGATTCCTATGTGTTCCTGGATTTTGCTAACGCTGAGTCTTACTTCCGGACCCAAGATAAGCTGGCACTTATGACCGTTTACAAAAACCATAACCAGTACGATAGGAGCAACACAGCCATAGAGGCAGGGCTGGTAAAACAGTATAGCAAACAGCAGAAGACCGAGGACATGGTCTATATTGACTACGGGGTCAATCTTTTCAGGAAGGAAGTCCTTGATATGATTCCGAAAGATGAGCCTTATTCGCTGGAGCAACTCTTCCCCCGCCTAATTGAGAAACAAGCACTGCTTGCTTTTGAGGTCCCAGAACGCTTTTATGAAATAGGTTCGCCACAAGGGCTTAGTGAATTCAAGGAGTATGCCAGGAGGTCGAATTGATACTATCTAGAGCTCCCACCAGGATAACCCTTGGTGGCGGTGGCACAGACCTCAAGTCATATTACTCCAAGTATGGTGGATTTGTGATCGCAGGAGCGATTAACAAGTATTGTTCGATCCTGGCCAGCCGCAGATTTTATGACAGCATTCGCCTTAGCTACTCCAAGATGGAAATCAAAGACAATGTGGCGGACATAGAACACCGTATCTTTCGGGCAGCCCTTGAACTTCTTGGCATTGAAAAGGGAATTGAGCTACACTCAGTTTCCGATGTCCCGGCCAACTGTGGACTGGGTACTTCATCGAGCTTCACCGTAGCCCTGCTCAATGCTCTTCATACATACAAGAAGGATTTCATAACTCAGCAGCAGCTTGCTGAGGAGGCCTGTCATGTTGAAATTGATCTCTTGGGCGAGCCTATCGGCAAACAAGATCAGTACGCCGCAGCTTTCGGTGGTCTTAGCTGCATTACCTTTGAAAAAAACGGGAAAGTTCTGGTAGAGCCTCTCAGAATTCCCGAGGAAGCCATGGAGCAACTGGAAGATAGTATTGTCCTTTTTTTCAGCGGGAAAGAAAGGTCTGCCTCAGAGATACTTTCTGAGCAAGACAAAGAGTGTAAAAATCACAACTCAGAAATGATCGAGAATCTGCACCAGATTAAGGATATAGGCTTACAAACAAGAAAATATCTGGAGAACGGTCAGGTGAACATGCTTGGTGAGCTTCTTCATGTTCATTGGGAGACGAAAAAGAAGCGTTCTCTGAAGATGTCTGACCCATTTCTAGATGAATGCTATGAGTCTGCCAGAAAAAACGGAGCGGCAGGGGGGAAGCTTATAGGTGCCGGCGGCGGAGGATTCTTCCTGTTTTACTGCGAGAACGACTGCAAGTCTAAGCTAGTGCCTGCTATGCAGAAGATGGGGCTGCGCTGGGTGCGATTCAGGTTTGATTCTTATGGCGCAAGGATAATGGTGAACACTAGAGGGTAAAGTGGAAAACAGGGACTTTATTAGAGACTACATCTCTGAGATGAAGAGGGTTGCTGAGACCATCTCGGTGGAGGATGCGGACAGGACTGTTGGGCTGCTTTATGATGCCTGGAAAGACAAGAGACAGGTCTTCATTTGTGGTAATGGTGGCTCTGCTTCCACTGCGACCCATTTTGCCTGTGATCTTGTTAAGACCGTCGCTCCCCAGGGCAAGAGGGGTTTCAGAGCCGAATGCCTCAATGACAATATTCCGCTGATGCTGGCCCTGATAAACGACGATGGCTTCGATAACCTCTTCGTCGAACAGCTCAGGATCAAGTTTCAACCGGGGGATGTCCTTGTCTGCATAAGCGTCCACGGTGGGGCAGGAAAGGATAAGGCTGGCCTCTGGTCGCAGAATTTGTTGAAGGCCATGAAATACGCTCAGGAAGTGGGTGGTAAAACCATCGGGCTTTCCGGCTTCGACGGCGGTCCCATGAAGGAGATCGCCGATGCCTGTGTGGTGGTGCCGGCGAATTCCACCCCACAGGTCGAATCCTTTCATCTGGCGCTGGGGCATGTCATCTGCGCCTGTCTCAAAAAGAAGATAGAGGAGTCAGCGTGAAGGCCGTGTTTCTGGACAGGGATGGGGTGATCAACGAGCTGGTCTACTATCAGGAAGCCGGGGTGATAGACTCACCTTTTGTTGTGGAACAGTTCAAGCTCCGGCCCCATGTCGGCGAGGCGATCAAGCTGCTCAACCAGGTCGGTTACAAGACAATCGTGGTTTCCAACCAGCCGGGCGTAGCTAAAAACCATTTCACTCTGGATACCCTGAGGCAGATGGATACCAAGATGGCTGGAGAGCTTAGTGCCCAGGGTGCTTTCCTTGACCGGGTCTACTACTGTCCTCATCACCCTAATGGGAATAATGGCGACTTCCGCAGGGCATGCTCCTGCCGCAAGCCTCAGCCCGGCTTGCTTCTTCAAGCGGCCAAAGAGTTCGATCTGGATCTGAGCCAGTGCTATATGGTTGGCGACAACCTGACGGATGTCAAAGCTGGAAAGAATGCAGGGTGTAGAACGTTGCTTGTCGGTAAAATGAAGTGCGAGCTTTGCCACATCATGGATGAGGAGGGCGTCAAACCCGACGCTATAGTCGGTGACCTGCTTGAGGCGGCCAAGACCATATTGAAGTGGGAGGGAAAGCATGGAGATCTTCATCGATTCAGCCGATGTAAGTGAGATCAAGAAATGGCTGGGGTATGGTGTTATTGACGGGGTAACCACCAACCCGTCGGTAATGTTCAAGGATAAGGTGTATGACGTGGAGAAGGGGGCTAAGCAAATCGCCAGGCTGATAGAACCTCGTCCAATGTTTGTAGAGGTTACCACCAATGATTTGGATGAAATGGTCAGCCAGGCGTTGAACATGGCATCCTGGGCCGCCAACATCTCAGTCAAGATTCCGGTAATCAATCAAGATGGACAACCATGCCTTGGTGTCATCAGCGAGCTTTCCAGACAGGGTGTAAAGGTAAACGCTACAGCATGTCTCTCTTTCAGCCAGGTGGTGCTTTCAGCCAAGGCAGGGGCAGCCTACATCAGTATCTTTGGTGGGCGTGTGTCTGACGAGGGTGGCGATGCTCCCCTTCTAATTCGCCAGTCAGCGGAGTGGCTGGTGCACTGGAAATACCAGGCAAAGATAATCGTAGGCAGCGTCCGCGCAGTTATTGATATTCAACAGGCAGCCATAGCCGGTGCACATATTGTCACAGTGCCACCTCAGTTCCTGGGCAAGATGGTAGACCATAAATACACGCGGGAAACGGTGAAGCAGTTTGTGGGGGATGCGGCGAAAGCCCTGGAGATGATGGAAAAAGCCAGGGGAAGCTAATTATCAATGGAAAGGCCCGAAGGATATCCTAAAATTTCCGTGCTTATTTGCACTCTCAATGAGGAAAAGAACCTGCCTCATGTGCTACCTAAAATACCCGGTTGGGTTGATGAAGTAATTCTGGTAGATGGCCATTCAACTGATAACACGGCAGAGGTGGCCAAGCAGTTGCGCCCTAATATACGAGTGCTCCAGCAGCCCAGCAAGGGAAAGGGCGATGCTCTGAAGTATGGGGTGCAACAGGCAACTGGAGATATTATTGTAACGCTGGACGCTGATGGTGAGACCAGCCCCGAGGATATTCCCAGGTTTATTGAGCCTCTCCTGAAAGGATACGATTTCGCCAAAGGCTCTCGCCTGGTCCACGGCAAGCCGCCCAGGATGCCCCGACACCGCTGGTTTGGCAACAAAGTTCTGGCTATAACGTTTAGTCTGCTTTACAGCGCAAAGTATACGGACATTTGCTCAGGATACAATGCGTTTTGGAAAAGTGCCTGGCTGAAGGTTCGGCTAACTTACGACGGTTTCCATATGGACCAACAGTTACTGGCTCGCCTTCATAAAGCCGGGTTGAATATCGTAGAAGTTTCTCATGCTAGTCAGGGCAGGCTGGCTGGTATCAGTAAAGTCAGTGGTATCAAACAGGGATTTGTTGATTGGGTTCTCATTATCAGAGAGCGCTTCCATGATTAATGATGACCCTGCGTTGACAAAGATAAAGTCTGCAATCTCTGGACTAAGAAGAACTACTAGGCATAGGTGATTATTGCAGAAAAAGAAGGATTTAACTGTTGGAGTGATCGGGATGGGTAAGATGGGTTTGCTTCATGCTAGCATAGTGAATACCTTACCCGGCGTTCGACTATTAGCAATGTATGATAAAAACCCAACAATGGTGAAGTTTGCCAAGAAGGTTTTTACTCAGCTTTGTGTGACCGACAATCTTGAGAAGTTCTCTGATTTTCATCTGGATGCTGTTTATGTTACCACGCCTATTCCGACTCACCTTTCTATTATCAAGGCCATTTATTCAATGGGGTTAGCCAGAAATTTATTCGTCGAGAAGACGCTGGCTTCAAGTTATGAGCAGGCGGTACAAATATGCCAGGAAGCCAAAACTGCCGGTGGCGTTAATATGGTCGGATATATGAGCAGATTCTCACCGACGTTCAAGAAGGCTAAAGCACTGCTGCAAGAGGAAGTTATAGGTAAGCCAGTTTCCTTCAAAGCCTATGCCTATGCCTCAGATTTTGCTGGAACCAAAGGCAAGTCATTAGCTGTTAAAGGTGGTGCTACTAAAGACCTGGGGGCCCATATTATTGATATAAGCCTATGGTTTTTTGGAGATTTGCAGGTTGAAGCGTCCAAGCAAGAACCTTCTACCCAAGATAACAATGATAATGGAGCCTGTTTCAAAGCTAGAGGGTCTGATGGACTAGCGGGAGAATTTGACATATCTTGGTGCAAAGAAGGTTACCGCTTACCTGAATTTGGATTAACGATTAGTGGCTCAAAAGGGGTCATAACAGTTAATGCCGACCTTGTTAAGCTGAGAAAAAGTGGCACAGATTTGCTTACATGGCATAAGCATGACCTCGAAGGCGATATTCCTTTCTTTTTAGGAGCACCGGAATACTTTCGGGAGGATGAGCATTTCGCTAGATCAATTTTAGAGGGTGGTATTGCCGATCCAGATTTCAATACTGCATCAAAAGTTGATCTTCTGATTGATCAGGTAGAACGACAGATGGGTACAGTGAATGTATAGGGAGAAAATACTATTAGTAGGCGATAACCCTTTCCAAGGTGTGAGCCACCTTTCTCAGGAGAGAGCTAGAGAGAGAGGTGGGGAAGTCACAGACCCAAAGTACGGCGCTCAACTGGTTGGGATTTCTCTCGAGAACGGTGCTGATGGCTTTATGTTTTCAGTTAGCGAGACTACCCTTTCAATACTCAGGATATTATCCAAAACTAAAAAAAAACCAAAACTTTATGCCATCGCACCAGCCGCGTCCGATTACGTCAGGCTAGCCTCGCGGCTGGGGACACCTGGCCTGGCTGTACATCTTATCAAACAAATATTAATTTCAAGGAACTTTAGAGCTGTTGCAAGTGGCTCGAAAGGCGTTATCAGGCAAGACCCCGTAAGTTTGATGAAAGCATATCTATTCTATGAAATACAGAGAATAAGATCGGCAACGACCCCAGCGGCAAATCCACATTGCTTTATGCTCCACGAAATAGTAACTGATATGGCCTTGGCGCTTGATCTGGATTGGCTATTCAGGTCCTATGTGGACTTTATGTTAGGACTTAAAATAAAGCCAGGTTTTGAGACTCGTAATTTCCCGTATCTAATAGATAAATTTGTGAAGTGGGACATAGATTTAGAGAAAATAACACTGGTTGCTCCTTTCAATAAAGTTGGTTTTCAGATGAGCCCATCTAAAATAGCTTGTGAAAGTGCTCTGATGAATATACCAAAAACTGAAGTAGTAGCAATGAGCGTTTTAGCCAGTGGCTACCTCAAGCTCCCTGAAGCGCTGGATTACATAAATGGTATGTCCCAAATCAAGGGGATAGTTGTAGGTGTTTCGAAGGAAAAACATGCCTCTGATTTTAAAATACTTAAGGAAGCTCTGGCCGTTAAAGGACAAGCATGACACAAAATCCTCTCTTGTCTATTGTTGTCACCTCCTATACCATGGAAAGGCTGAAGGACATCTTTGAGCTTCTTGACAGTATTAAGGCCCAGACTTATCCTAACATGGAGACTATATTCGTTGCTGAGCGCTCTAAGGAGCTATACGAAAAAATCAAAGCCTATGCAGAAGAGAAAGCCATTCCCAATGTTAAGGTTATATTCAGTGATAGCAAGCTGGGGCTATCAACGGCGAGAAATCTGGGTATAAAGAATGCCAAGGGTGACATCATAGGCTTTGTGGACGATGATGTGGTCTTATTCCCGGACTGGGCAGAGGAAATGATAAAAACTTATGAGGATAGTTCCGTTATCGGTGTTACCGGCCCTGGCTTTCCCCTCTGGGAAGATGAGTCAATGAACTGGCTACCGGAGGAGTTTTTCTGGATTATAAGCTGCACTGCATTCACTGGGTGGAAAGATGCAAGGGCAGTGCGAAGTGCCTGGGGAATGAACATGTCCTTTCGGAAAGAGGCCTTCGATAATTGCTTGTTCTCTGAAAATTTTGGGCAAACTACAGGTGAAAAGGAAGCATGGAAAGCGGGACCAGTAGATGATGCTGAGTTCTCTATAAATCTACGTCTGAAAACTGGTAAATCAATCTTATACAATCCACTGGTTCGGGTACACCACAATGTCTACAAATACAGGCTGACCAAAAAGTTTATACGCGGGCAGACATATTGGCAAGGCTATAGCAAAGCTTTACTTAAGAGAATGTATAAACATGATGCGGACACTGTTGGTCTGGTAAGGGAACATGATATTTTAAAACGTATATTTCTTAGTCTTATTCCACGAACCATTTTAAGTGCTCCTAAAAATCCAAGGTTAGCCTGGAAAAAACTTGATCTCACAACCAGAGTTCTTTTCTATGTCGCACTTGGCTACTCGGCTGCTGCTTCCCCACAGATTATGGGATTCACTAAAAAGCGTTTTAGCTCTTAAGGATTACAGTCAGTAGAATTAACCATAAAACTCATAGATTTATCAGGAGGTCCCAGGCATGACGAAATACTTTGTTACCGGCGGTGCTGGCTTCATCGGCAGCCATCTGGTAGACAGGTTGATAAGTGAAGGCAACCAGGTGACTGTGTACGACAACCTCGTATCAGGGAAGAGGCAATGGATCGAGCATCATGTGAGCAAGAAGAATTTTCAGTTCATTCAGGCTGACCTGCTGGACTTGGAAACTTTGAAGAGGTCCATGCAGGGACATGATGTCGTATGGCACCTGGGAGCAAACACCGATATTCCTACAGGAAACAAAGTGACCGACCTTGATCTCAAGAACTGTACCACTGCCACCAGAAATGTTCTTGAAGCTATGAAGCAGCTTGGGACAGATAAAATCCTCTTCTCCTCCAGCGCTTGTGTTTATGGAGATGCCCCGCCTATACCTCTCGCCGAGACTTATGGGCCTCTACTTCCCATAAACCTCTATGGTGCAGGAAAGCTTGCTTGTGAAGGGCTTATCAGTTCCTATTGCCATCTTTTCAATATAAAGGCATGGATGTTCCGCTTTGGTAATGTAATAGGTAACCGGATGGGACATGGGGTTATTTTCGACTTCATTCAGAAGTTGAAACGAAACCCCAGGGAGTTGGAGATTCTGGGCGATGGCAATCAGGAGAAGAATTTCTTTCTGGTTGAAGACTGCCTTGAGGGCATGCTCTGCGCTTTCCACAACTCAAAGAGCCAGTATGATGTTTATAACCTGGGAAATGAGTCCTACACTAAGGTAACCAGGATTGCTCAGATTGTAGTTGAGGAAATGGGTCTGGATAAAGTCAGCTTTCAATACACGGGCGGTATGAGGGGCTGGCCAGGGGATGCTCCGATAGTGCATTTCAATGTGGATAAGATGAAAAAACTGGGGTGGCAGGCGAGATACAACTCGGACGAGTCAATACGTGTGGCTGCAAGACGGCTTCTGGGCAAGGTGTCAGCCTGATGGGGCAAAAGGTCTGCGTAATAGGAATCTGGCACCTGGGTTCCGTGTATTCAGCCTGTCTGGCTGACCTCGGTTACTCGGTGATTGGCGTAGACCGGGATGCTAAAAAAGTGGAGGCGCTGAATAAAGGCATTCCGCCTCTGTTTGAGCCGGGCCTGGAGGAGCTGATCAGTGGAAACATAAGGGCTGGCAGATTGAGCTATACCACTGACCTGGGCCGTGCTCTGAAGGGTTCGCGTTATCTTCTTATAGCATATGATACTCCTGTTGATGATAATGATGAGACGGATTTATCCGAAATATTTGATACCGCCAGGGAGCTTCCCCGATACCTTGAAAATGATTCGGTGATCATTGTGAGCAGCCAGGTCCCCGTTGGCACCTGTGAGCGGATAAAGTCGCTGATTAAAGAGAATAGCAGCGCCTCACTGGATTTTGATATCGCCTATAGCCCTGAAAATCTGAGACTGGGACAAGCCATAGAATGTTTCAAGAAACCGGAGCGGATAGTCATCGGCGCTGACAGCAGCGCCACGCTGGACAGGGTGGAAACCTTTTTTGATGTGGTTGCTGTTCCCAAGCTCAGGATGAATCTTAGAAGCGCGGAGATGACCAAACATGCCCTTAACGCTTTTCTAGCTACATCAATCAGCTTTGCCAATGAGATTGCCAATCTCTGCGACGAGCTTGGTGCAGATGCCCTGAAGGTGGCCGCGGCGCTGAAATCGGATTCCAGAATAGGACCAAAATTACCCTTGCTGCCGGGGCTTGCCTTTGCCGGAGGAACATTGGCCAGGGACTTGAAAACACTCAAGAAATTTGGGGAAACCTCCGGCTATGAAACACCTCTGATCAATGGAGTGCTGACGGTAAACGAGCGCCAGAACGGGCTGGTATTGAGAAAGTTGCAGAAAATATATGGCTCTGTTAACAAATTGAACGTAGGCATTCTGGGATTGACCTATAAGGCTGGCACCAGCACTCTGCGCCGTTCCGCCGCTCTGGAGATCATCAGGGACCTGGTGAGGGAAGGCGCTGTAGTTAAAGCGCATGACCCCAAAGCCTCCCCGGAAGAAATCGTCTTGCATAAAGAGTTCAAGTTCTGCTCCGATCCCTATGAAGTAGCCAGAGGCGCTGACGCCCTGGTTATTATTACCGAGTGGCCGGAATACAGCAAACTGGATTTTGATGTGATAAAATCGGCGATGAAAAAACCGGTCCTTATTGATACTAAGAATATGCTGAATGATGAGCAGATGACCAGGAAAGGTTTCATATATCTCGGCGTAGGAAGAGGCAAGTAGCATGCTGTTGGATGGCAAGGTAGCAATCATCACCGGCGGTAGTTTGGGGATAGGACTCGCAATATCAAAAGCCTTTGTTAAAGAAGGTTCAAATCTGGTAGTAGCTTCGAATGACAAATCGGAGTTTGAAAATACTCGTGCTCTTTCTCGGATTTCAACAGCGCATGTGGAGACTTTTCAGGCGGATGTCTCGCAACCGGAAGATGTAAAACGGATGCTCGATTTTACTCTGGATAAATTCGGCACGGTGGATATTCTGGTGAATTGCGCCGGAATATACGGTCCTATCGGTTTAATAACTGAAATAGATGTTATGCACTGGTTAGCCACCATCAAAATCAACCTTTACGGCACATTTCTGTGCATGAGAGCCGTATTGCCTATTATGATGAAGAAAAACAAAGGCAAGATTGTCAATATGTCCGGTGGCGGCGGCGCCTCTCCTTTACCGAGATTCAGCGCTTATGGCACCTCCAAAGCCGGTGTGATCAGACTTACGGAAACAATTGCGAATGAGGTAAAAGATTATAAAATAGATATCAACGCCATTGCTCCCGGTGCGGTTAATACCAGGTTACTGGACCAGGCACTGGCAGCCGGTGACGCAGCCGGCATAGATTTTAAGGCTAAATCGCTAAAGCAGAAGGAGGAAGGCGGTGTGCCGCCGGAGAAAGTTGCTGAGCTAGCGTTATTCCTGGCTTCAGCCGAATCGGATGGTCTATCCGGCAGGCTTGTCAGTTTGCTGTGGGATAAATGGAAGGAAAGCCCGAAGCATCTGGAGAAAATAATGTCATCGGATGTTTATACCATGCGCAGGATAGTGCCTGAAGACAGAGGTCTTAAATGGTAACAAATAGCGGAAAGCTGAGAGTAGGTATTATCGGGACCGGGTTGCAGGGCAGGCGCCGGGCGCAGGCCTTACGCCAGTTTAACGATGCTCAACTGTTAGCTGTCACTTCAAATCTAAAGGATCAAGCCAGGCAGTTGGCTGAAGATATGAAGTGCGAAGCGATGAAGAACTGGGAGGACCTGGTTATCAGACAGGATATTGATGTGATTATTGTATGTACGCCACCTGATTGCCACCTGTCGATGTGTAACGCTGCTCTGGAAAATGGCAAGCACGTGCTCTGCGAGAAGCCTCTGGCCAGAAACCCTGAAGAGGCACAGAGGATAGTGGCTGCCGTTACCAAGAACGGGGTCAGGCTGAAGTGTGGCTTCAACCTGCGGCATCATCCGGGAATTCAACAGGCCAGGAAATGGTTTGACCAAGGTATCATCGGTGAGCCGATCTTTATCCGCTGCCGCTATGGAATCGGGGGCAAGCCCGGCTATGACAAAGATTGGAGGGCAGACCCTGAGATAAGCGGCGGGGGACAGCTTATGGACCAGGGCATACATGCTATAGACCTTGCCCGCTGGTTCCTGGGAGAGTTCAACCAGGTCACCGGTTTTATTCAGACAGCATTCTGGGATATGCCCCTGGTAGAGGATAATGCCTTCTGCCTCCTCAAGACTGAAAAGGGGCAGGTGGCTTCTATTCACGTAAGCTGGACGCAGTGGAAAAACCTGTTCTCTCTCGAGGTGTTCGGCAAGGATGGCTATATTATGGTGGATGGCCTCGGCGGCGGCTACGGGGTGGAGAAGGCAATCCTGGGTAAAAGAGCCTTTTTTGAGCCATTCAAAGAAGAGATAATCGAGTATAGGGGGGAGGACCTCTCCTGGGAAGAGGAGTGGCGGGAGTTCAAGAGCGCTATAGCAGAAAACCGTGAGCCTCTGGCAAATGGCTATGATGGCCTCCAGGCGGTCAGGCTTGCCTATGCAGTTTATGAGTCTGCCAGCAAGCATGGTAGGATGAGAATAAGATGACAGGGCAGGACAAACAGGCTGAAACCGCCGTAGGCAGCGGGGTGCCGGAGGACGAATGGCTGGAACACACCAGAGGATACCGTGTCAGAAGGAAACATCTGGAGCTGCTGCAGCTCATTCCCTCAGAGGGTCAGCTAATTCTCGATGCCGGATGCGGGCCGGGCACCTACGGGATAATGCTGGCTCAACAGGGGAACCAGGTGATTGGGGTGGAGATATCTCCCAAATCAACCCAGGTGGCGAAGGAGAGGGCAAGCAGAAAGGGGGTGGCCTTTTATCCTCTGGTCGGTGACCTGGATAGGTTGCCCTTTAAGGACAATAGCTTTGATATTTGCTTTTGCGGCTGGGTTTTACACCATTTCCCTGATGCCGACGCCGCTGTTGCCGGGTTCAACCGGGTGCTAAAACCGGGCGGCAAGATAGCTATAGCTGAGCCCAATGAGTCCAACCTAGCGGTAAGACTGAGCAGGTTTGTAGAGGACCTGCCGCTGGTACGGGGGTGGGTATTGAAAGCCGGCTGGGACACGCCCAACAGGACAGTCCACAGGCATGAGTACTATGTCCGGGCCTTGCAGCGCCAGGGTTTTACCGATATAAAAGTGAGCTCCTGTTTTCCGGGGGGGCTGCCACCGCTGCCCGCCAGGTCCGAAAAAGGCGGTTTGAGCTTTTTGAAGCTGTTGCTCATACACGGCCTGGTACGTCTCCGGCGACTCATCTTCATAGCTGCGGCAAAGGTGTTACCCCGCCCCTTAAATGGCGGTGATTTATTAATTACAGCGAGAAAAGGTGATGGACAATACTGATTTTGAAGCTGTTTTAGGTGAATTGCGAGACTTGAAAGTAACCTGTGGATTGCATACCAGACAGGAGAAACGTCTGTTGTGGAACTTGGCTGGGGCGGTAGGTCCGGGAGTCGTTGTTGAGATAGGCAGTTTTGAAGGCTATTCTACCATTATTCTTGCTAAGGCTTTGAGTGGTAATGGTCATGTATACGCGATTGACCCTCATACTGGTGTGGGTGAAGAGACTGATAATGAAGAGTCAGCTTGTGTGGGCGATACCTGGCCACGATTTAATGAGAACATCTGCCGAGCAGGTGTTTCTCATGTGGTCACGGGGCTGAAGATGAAATCTGTAGACGCGGTTAAAGATTGGGGAAGAACCATAGACCTTCTCTATATCGACGGGTCTCACCGGTATGAAGATGTAAAGCAAGATTTCTTCCTATGGCGGCAGCATTTAGTTCCGGGGGGTAGAGTGATTTTCCATGACGTAGGGGTATCCGGGGTACGCAAGGTGATAGCTGAGGATGTTTTACCTGACAGAGCATTTAGTGAACTCAAATTAACTCCCTGTTGCATGTTTTCTGCAACTTGGAAGGGTGAAACACGCCGTCAGTACTTTCAAAAAGCCAATATTAAGATAGCTTTTTGGCTGAGAGGCGCTATTGGAGAGAATAAAACCCTGAGGCGATGTCTTTCACATGTTTTGCAGCGTTTAGGCTGATCTTTCACCAATCAAAGCGAAGGTTTCCTATGTGCTTGAAGACAAAAAATGAGTGAAGCGGTCCAGAGGTATTTTCTCCCGGGCTCACGCCAAAGAATCTACCTGATCGGGGTATTTGGCAGCCTCATTATTATGTTCTTGAGTGTCTGGCGGGTAGGACCGGTCGTTGTTGAGGCTAAGGACACTTTTGGACTGGTTTCTCATTTGCCCCTGGGCTACTGGATGGGGCTGGCTCTCCTGCTGGTAATCTCTATCTTTGCTTTCCTGGACCGCGAGCTTAAGAAAGACGCCATATACCTTGCCATTTTGATAGCACTGGGCCTGTTTCTGCTGGGTATAACGGTATTTGTCTATGAAAATGCGGTAACCCCTGACTCGTACTATCCTACCGCAGAAGTAAAGAACCTGCTGATAACACATCACCTCGACATTAATCACCCACCTATATTGTCATCTTATTACTCCTGGCCGGCCATCCATTTTATCTCTGCTTCGCTTATGGAAATAACAGGGCTAGACCTTTACCCTTTTTTAAAATATGCTTCTTTACTCTGGATACCTTGCTTCGTATTTGTCACCTACGGGATAGGCAAGCGCTTCAAGCTGGAACCAAACCGCTGCTTCTTGTTGTCTTTTCTTGCCATCTCTTCCTGGCTAATCAATTTCGCTGGCTATTACTACGCCCGTTTTCCGGCAATGATACTGTTTCTGCTGATTTTCATGCTGCTGCTGGTGCCGCGCAGGACCCCTGCTGAAAACATTGCTGTAGTGCTGATGTTCACTGCGCTGGTGATAACCCATGGTCTGACTGCTGTGGCTGTGCTGCTAGCACTAACCCTGCTGGCTATATATAGAAAAAATCCAATATCTATGCTTCTATTTATTGTAATTTTTGGAGTCTGGTATATTTATCAGGCGACTGGTGCTCTGGACATCGGTATAGACGCCTTTAAAAAACCGTTAAAGGATATCTTTAGCCTGGTAGAGGGTGGAAGATATCAGGTGTCTGCTTCAACATCCAGGCTTGTCACCCGCTACTCTGAGCTGAGCTACCTGGCAGCATATGCCGCCTTGATGATAGGAAGTGCTGTTCTGCTGCTAAGACGAAAGATTAAAGAAGAGCACAGGAAATTGATTATCGCCCTGTTCTGCTGGGCAATTGGGGTTGCCCTAATAGTTTTTTGGGGACATGGTGAGGCATCCTTTAGAACTTTCATCTATTGTATCGTGCCTGCGTTATGCATTGTGGTTCTATCGTTTTCAAACACGAAATTGCTGATTCCGTTAATGTGCCTTTTTGTCGTCCTTTCACCTCTATTTAGTTATGCGGGGCAAGCAGGGTGGGGTCAGGTGCTGACCACAGAGCTTAAAGGGACAAAGTTCTTTGCTCTTGAGGTGAAACCCAAAAGCAGCTACCTTTATGGACCTGGTGGCCAGTTGATATTCTATTACGACCCGGGCATGGTGTCGAGTCCCCACCTTGACCCTCTATCTACAGCCAATGTAACAAGGCTGGGAGACGTTGACCTTTCGGTCCTGGACAAATTGCAATATGTCATTATCAGCAAGCAGGAGACAAGCTGGCAAGAGTTTACCTGGAATGAGGCTCCATATGCATCCTGGCCCCAAACCGAGGGGGGAAAGAAGGCCAATCTGCTGTATGACAACGGTGACTTTCAAATTTATGAGAATCATCTGTAGTAGGAGCCATCATGGATAAACTGACCATTTCAGTGGTTATGGTGGCTAGAAATGCAGAAAGGACCATCGAGGAGTGCCTGCAGTCCATCCGGAAAAACAACCCTGCCGAAATAATCGTGATAGATGGTAATTCCAGCGACGGTACCGTTGAGATCGCCCGGAGATATACCGAAAGGGTATACTCCGATGAGGGAAAGGGCCTGGGCTATGCCCGTCAGCTAGGTGCGGAGCAGGCCACCCAGGAATATGTCGCCTATGTGGACTCCGATGTTGTCCTGACAGAAAATGCCCTGTCAACCATGCTGGCCGAATTTAAGAACTCAGATTTTATTGGCATTGGAGCCAGAGAGTCTCCCGATAAAAAGTGCTCCACCTACTGGGAATGGGGACAGTACCAGCAAGACTACCACCACAGGCTACGTCCCCGTTCAGATTTTCTCAATACTATGGCTGGCCTTATAAGAAAAGAGACGATCCTTAGATATAAGTTTGATATCTCTGAAAAATACCTTGATGACTTTGATTTGGGGATCAGGCTGGGAAGAGAAGGATATAAATTCGGCACCTCTTCAGCCATTTATTATCATCGTCACCAGGGCAGAACTGATTTCAGGAGCTATGCCAGTTACCGGTTCCACCTCGGGTGGGTGATGTCCCGCTATATTCGAAAATATGGACTATGGCATATTGGTTTCTGGGCTCCTGTGATATCGCTCTACTGGCTCGGCTTTTTCCTGATAAGGGGCAATCTGAAGATGTTGCCTTATCTTGTGGTTGATGGTGTTGTACTTAATGCAGGGTGGGTTAAGGGACTATTTGATCTAATATGGAAAGGCCGGGATAAAGGACTTAAATAGTAGTTTCTACTATTTTCTCGGGGACATTTTACGCGGAATTCCGACAGAGGTGTAAATTTCCTATCTCTGCCCCTAGCCAGTAATACTATTTATAAGCGGCACGGGTCTCTTAAAGAATATCTCCAAGGCGCCACACTTCCCCTCTAATATGGCAGTATTCGATAATACAGCATCAATGCTTAAACAAAAATGGCCTAAATGAACATTAGCATGATCTTTTCTCTGTATACTGCAGGCTATATTCCACCAAAATTTATGGGCTCGACCTCTAATTCTGGGTTCCCAGGTTATATCTATGATTTCAAAACCGGATTTTTTTAAAATCTGCAGTAACTCCACGGATTCTTCCTTTTTAAGAATATCAAAGTGAAACTCAATAAACAACGTTAAGGGTAAATTTTTAGCAAGCGTCTTCTCCATTCCTTTCACAATTTGACACTCATATCCTTCTAAGTCCATTCTGATTATATTGGGATACATCCTGTCCTGCAAGAAATCATCTAGCGGTATTACCTCTGTAGTAGTTTCATAACTTATTCCTCCATTTTCGATAAGGCTGTCTACCTGCCTTAATGTGGAATGGTTACGTGCCCTTCCAACATATATAGGAAAAACTCCACTTCTGTCTCCTATAGCCAGTTGATATACCTCGATATTCGAATAGGCGTTCAGCTCGATATTCTTTTTCAACAGATCAATGTTTTCCTGAACTGGTTCGATAGCATAGACCCTGCCCTTCTCCCCAACGATCTTGGCTTCTAAAAGAGCGTAGTATCCAATGTTACCTCCAATATCAACTACAACATCGCCTTCATGCAATTCTCTTTTCATTGTTTCCAGAATATGTGGTTCCCGCACACCATCCACAATAAGGTCTCGAGATAGGCCTTCGTCAACTATATCAAGATACATCGTGCTGCCGTTAATCTCTCTGACCACACATCTCTCAGTGCCCGAAAGTTTTTTCCTGTCCAGAAAGTTGATATATACACTAACTAGGCTCAAGGCAGTATTGCGTAGCAGTGATCTTAGACCACGTTTTTTATATATAATTGCAGCACGCCTGAAAACAGATGGTTTTTTAGCATACACTTGCTGATCAACTACAACTTCGCTCAATGCTTATCTCGTTCATTCCATTGATTCACAGACATAAGTTAACCTTATGCCTGCTTGCTCACAAATTCAACGAATACTAGCATGTAATTAAGCAAAACGTAATTATTATACCTTTATACTGGCAGTCCAGTATAGTAGTGTTATACTTCGTAAGGATAGGATAAAACAGTGCCATTTTCAGCTTGACAGTTCCGGGCTATTATTTATAATTCATTTAGCACATTTGTACTAATGGAGGTATGAAATGGCATTGAAACTGGCCGGGGAAGAGACTGGTATCCAGGAAAAGACAAAACTTATCAGATACCGCCCCTGTTTACAGGACAGCGGAGACCTTGAGGCAGCGACTAAAACCATTACCGCTGCCTTAAAACCGGTAACGCCGGACTATACTGTGAACCTAACTACTGAGGCTCCGCCCGACTCCAGGTTGAAAGTGAAAAGGTTAGGTCAAAGGCTTCTTATAACCATAGACTCCTTTGGTGGCACGCCAGCCGCCACCAGGCTTTGCTACTCTGTTAAGGTGAATGGTACAGAGAGGGCCACAGGTGAGTTCACCTCCACCGGGGATAAGGTGAAGGCCTGGACGCTGACCGAGGGACAGTTCAACCTGGGTAGCGCCAATACTCTGGAAGTCTTCCTGTGGGTTGACCAGGGCAGCGCAGTGGTCAGTGCCTGTCAGCTATGGCAGGCTGTGGGCACTACAGGTGTAGGCTATGATCACCTGGCGGCAGGGACTGCCCTGATCATGGCACATAATGGTGTGATAGTCCCCCAGGCAGTACTCAGGGTGGTTGGCACAGGAACACCTAATCTGGTGGTATGTAACAAGGATGTGGACATGTCAGATGAGACAATAATAAAGAAGGTATCAGGCAACTACATGAGGCTATATTTTGAAGGAGTAACAGTAGTAGAGAATGAGCTTGCTATGAGGGTCTATGACAGCCTGGATACCGACCTGGCCTTCGTTCACAGCGCCAGTTTTGTAGTGAGAAGTATGCAATAAACTTAGAATCCTATACCTCCAGCAAGTTGGCTTAAAAAAGAATAGAATGATAGAATTATACAGTTAATTTGCTATGAGGTAGAATCTTGACCAAATTGCTGGTGTTAAACTCATTTGGCACAGCTAGCAAGGGATGTGTGGCAGTCGGGGTCGGGTTAATTAAGAGTGCAAAAGCTAGTATGCCCGATGCAGAGATAACCATGTGGAGTCTACAGGCATCTGAGGATATGTCTTGGGAGCAGTACGGTATAAAAGTAGAGCAACACCCCTGGGCTATCCGAGGAAGGTCAAGGCTTTTTAGCACAGCCACTGGTGCTATTCGCGTATTATCCATTTTGGTTTATTCCCAATTCAGTCGGTTTTTAAAAAAACTTAGTAAAGGTGTTAAACCACCTTACGCTCAATACGATGTGGTTATAGATCCCAGTATGGATGGAATCAATGACCGTTACCTTGGCATTTCGACACCAGTTCGCACCTTGACCTTCACATTATTGGCCCAAATGATAATCAGGAAACCAATAGCATTAGTCCCGGCATCAATAGGTCCCTTTGGCAACAAATCTGTCAAGCGTCTAGCTAAGTTTGTCCTTAATAGAGATGATGTGATAACTGTCAGAGGTGAAATTAGCAAAGACTATTTACAAAAGCTGGGCGTTAATAGGCCAAAAATATATTTGGCTGCTGATTTGGGCTTTCTGCTTGACCCAGCCCCGCCGGAAAGAGTGGGCGAGATACTGCGTACAGAAGGTATTGGAGGGGGTAACAAGCTGCTCATAGGATTGTCACCTAGCCAAGAGATGGGTAGCTGGGCTTTTATAGGCCATGGAAGCAAAGAAAGTAGACGCGACAAGTATCTAGAACTTATGTCCAAGATAACTGACCATTTGATTGAGAAGCTGGATGCAGTCGTATGTTTTATCCCGCATCATGGTGTTACCCAATATTATGACACCGATGATAGGATCGCATGTAAGAAAATCATTGAGCGGGTAAGGAATAAACAAGCCGTAAGGTTAATATCGGGCGAATATAAGGCCGATGAATTAAAGGGAATCATTGGTAGTTGTGATATGTTTGTTGGTTGCCGGATGCATCCTTGCATTGCTTCTACTTCATTGAGTATTCCAACAGTAGCCATATCATATGGACTCAAGTTTAATGATGTTATCGGCAGTACGATGGGTCAAGAGAATTGTATTGTCAGCGTCGATGATCAGGATTTTGATGAAGTTCTACTAAAGCTGAAGTCAACAGTAGATTATGTGTGGGAAAACAAGGTCCGGATTAAAGAAGAACTGAAGGAGAATAGCAAAATCGCTAGAGACCGCGCCTTACTTTTTGGCCAAGTTGTTAAGGAAATGGTGGAATCTAAAAAGAAGGCTTGACTAATGGCTTGAGAATAACCTTCTCAAAGCCTGACATTGGTTCAATAATTCTCCATAGGTATTTTTTTGAAGAAACGTACATGTTTGTAAAAAGCACTAAATAGTATGGGTAGGCAGTAAATTTTGGCCGCCCTAGTTCTATCTGATAAGTTGGTATTGATTTTCTCATTAGCCTGTTAAGGAAGAACTTTGCCTCCAAATTAGCCCTTTTGTTTCCTGCGTATGCTTGGCGATGGTCTATCGTTTCCAGCACTATTTTCTCTGCCAAAGTTGCTTTTTGTAACAGGGCTTCTGCCATTTCATTTCTTGCTGTTGCCAGAGATCTCCCCACCTTATCCTGAGCTAACTCGGGAAAACCCCAGGCATCTCCGCAGGAGATATCTGCTAATTCGGAGGTTGTGTCATAGCATATTGTGCATCGCCGAGGAGTAAACAGGCCAAATGCGTGGAATTTAATATACTCATGATAAGGAATAAGCTTTCTTGTGCCGTTTGTGAAATAGATGGTCATATACCCGGGCCAGCCTTCACCACGGTAGTCGAGATGGGCAACACTCTCTTTTTTGATACCATATCGCCACAGGATGAACTCAGTCAAGTGAAGGTTGTTGCTATTGGAGCATACGAGACCTATATGCAAAACTATCCGTTCCTTCAGCTTCTTATTGATCGCCTCTGCTTTCCGGATACCGTGGATATGGCAGGGCAGCCCCACAACGGCAAACCTTTCACCATCCTTGGCTTTAAGTATTTCTTTCAAGGCAATGTTTGCTGGCACGGGGCAGTATTTAGATTTGGCGGCGGATATTATCTCCTCGCGGGTTCTGGCGATGAACGGCTGCGGCTCCAGGGGCTTATCTTCCCTCATCCGGGTTACCAGAGCACCATCGATAATCCCCTGTTCCAGGGCAAAGATGAGCAGCGCTGTTACCAGACCACCGGAAGCCGAGTTATATCTGATATCGTAATCAGTGGCATGTCCAACATAGCAGTTGAGGAAATTCCCCAGTCGAATATCCTCGGGCTGCTTGCCGAAAATATCCTGATTTAGCTGCCTGAAATCAACAGCATGCCCCGGGCAGACCTCAAAACAGAAGCCACACCGGTTACATGTCACCTCATCGAGTCGCGGAACATAAATCCCCTTGGATTCGTTTATAACCATATCTATGGCAGAAAGAGGACATAACCCGGCACAGGTCCCGCAACCGGTGCAGAGTCCATCTTTTACCACGGATTCAATAGTTCTGGCTTTCTCAACTTCCGGCTTGGACATATGTTAATCTCTCTATTCCGGCGTGTTTGGGGAGGATGAGGATTCCACCGGGAACTCGCCTTCCATCTGAGTAGCAAGCTCAGCAGCATACCGGGCCTCTTCTTCTGTTACCGGTAATCCACTATATAGCGCCTTTTCGGCCAGAGCAGTGAGACTGGCAAAGGACTTCCCTGGCCCCTTCGCTTGAACACGGCGCAGAAACTCCCTTGGGGAACAAGAAGGACTCATTTTCTCACCGGTATGTTTCTCCACCTGCGACACCCCTCTATAGTAAGCTGCTAGAACCTTTTGGCCGGGCTTCTGTTCCGTTGCTTGAGCACCTTCCTCACTCCCCACAGCCTGTATGCCGGATGCTCTCCGGGCCAAGGTTATAGAGCTATCTGGAACCGTGCTTCCCGCTTTCCCGGCTGAGACTAAAGCTGGCTCAGAGTCATCAACTGCATTATTTGATGCCATAGCAGGCTGTGACTTGATCAGAGTTGTAATACGAGGAATTACAACCAGGGCTACTACGCTGTTGCCAGCCAGCCAGGCAATACCAGGGCCTAGAATTCCCAGCGTAGGAATGAGCAGATAGCCCAGGACAAAGCTGCCCAGGCCAGCGGCCCCCGCTACCAGGATGACGTCCAGGTGCTTCTTCCTCACCCTGGCAATGCTCATATAAACCTGATTTACGGCATAAGGAAACGCCGAAATCGATAGCAGCCAGAGCAGTTTGGTACCCTCGTGAGAATAATCACTCCCAAAAACAAGCAACACCCAATGCCCGAAAAACAGCATTACTGCCACAGAGGGTAAAAGCAGTAATATGGTTAGCTTGACGCTTCTACTAACATCCTGTCCCAGAGGATTCTCCTGATGAGAACCTTCTACCAGGAGTGATGTGGAGGTAGCTGCAGGGATGGCAAACAGGATTGAGGCCATAGCCCAGCTCACAAAGAAGTAGGCGTTCACATCTTCTCCAAGCTGGTTCAGTACCATTACCGGGAACAGCCAGCCAGGAATGCACCACAAACCGTTGCTTACATAGTTGGCAGAGGAAAAGTGCAACATTTCATTGCTGACCTGTCTCTGCAGATTGGGTACTGGACGATAGTTTGGCAACACAAACATGAGCAAAACGATACCGAGCACCAGAGCTACCAACATCGCCAGTCCCCAGGAGGCGAAGATGCCGAACACACCGAAAAAGCTAGCCATTATAACTGCCAGACCTACTCTGAGCACGTTCTGGACGACGTTCTTAGCCAGGGTGAAATTGGCCCGCCGCATGCCGATGAAGACCCCATCCAGCAGACTGAAGAGAGTGGCCGCAGCAATAAAGATTATGAATGCCACGATGAAGATAGGCTCATCCCGGACAAAATGCAGTGCGGGGGCCCATAAATAAAGCCCGCCTAGAAAAACCGCCGTTGCAACGAAAGATGCGATGCCTGATATGGTGAAGCACGAGTTAATCAGATCTGCAGAGTTTGTGCCGGCAGTTGGCAGAAAGCGGATGAGGCCAATCCCGAAGCCAAGGCCAGCAACAAACGTAAGGAATGCAGCTACCGAGACTACTGCTGATCCCTGGCCAACTACATCAGTGGGATAAAGCCTGGCTGCCACCACCCAGAATACTAACCCGAACATGGCAGTGAGTGCTGTGTTCAGCATCAGGTATATCGAGTTGGCATAGAGCGGCATGTGCCAGGCTCGCTGTCGGCTCTCCTTCGAGAAAACAACGCCCAGTCCCTCTCGGAATGTCAACCAAACATTTGGAAATGTAATCACAGATGCTACACCATTGAGCAATCTTGGACGGGAACAATGGGACTCCTGTGTACGTGGCTATCAATCACCCAAGCCCCCTGTGCCAGTTAAAACTCTTCCATCATAATGTAGGAAGGTATTGTTTGTCCTATGCAAACTTTTAGAGTGAATTCAAGCCCCCAGATATCTAAAAGTAAAAATACCGTAAATTACCTTTGTGGCAATGTGCCCTAGTCTAGCAACAATCCAATACCATGTCAATACGGCGAATTGACTCATAATAAGTGTTACCGAAAATGGTATCGTTGCCTCATAAAAAGTGTTACCCAAGGGAGTATACATGACAAGAGGCAGCATACGAGAATATATCGAGGCGGTGCGAGAGCGGTATCTACGAGCGACGAAGAGAGAGAAAGGACTGATACTGGACGAGTTCATCCAGGTGACCGGTTACCATTGAAAGGCGGCTGTCCGTTTGCTACATAGAGATCGTTTGCCGCGGCAGGGTCAGCGACGAGGGCGACAGCGGCACTACGGAGACGAGACAGTAAATGCGTTGCGCATGCTTGTTGTCAATCCG
>Ga0209777_10002209_pt1 | contig 26167 bp, 29 predicted proteins | sample FrelakmetHBP12HB_FD_187147 | JGI IMG/M metagenome (GOLD analysis project Ga0209777, IMG submission 187147) | Freshwater lake sediment microbial communities from the University of Notre Dame, USA, for methane emissions studies -HBP12 HB (SPAdes)... | ecosystem: Environmental > Aquatic >... | reverse complement strand
AAAACATTCCTACCTTTAGTGCTCAATTGATTTAATGTGCTCTTAAATATATTAATATCCATTAAAGCTTTTTTAATTAATACTTCTTTAATTAATCTAGTAAATTTTTTCTTCATTATTACACCTCTTGTTTTATATAAAAAATGATCTCTTATAATTTAATATATAAGAGATCATTTTTTATTTTAGTTTTTAATTAAAATTTAGTAATAATCATTAGAATTAAATTTATTTATTTCATTGACAATTTTCTTTAGATCTTCTGATTGTTGTTTTAGATCTTCTGATTGTTGTTTTAAATGTTCTGATTGTCTTTGTTCAAGTAATAATAAATTTTTAATTTCATTTAATTCTTGTTTTACCATTTCATGAGTTTCAGCTGCTCTTCTTTCATTATCTCTTCCTAAGATATTTTGTCCAACTATAATTAAAGGTAATGACCAAAGCTGAATCCAATTGGACCAATACAACATTTGAGTCATATAAGGTGTTATGAAAGGTATTAATGGCAATAACCCATAAAACATGAAAATATAACAAGTCAACATGGTGCCGAAATTTAAAGTCATTTTTTTAGCTATTGTTTCATTCATCTTTTTAAATTTTTCAGATATTTTTTTAAATAATCTTTTAAATAATCTCTTGGTTATCTTCATATTAAACACCTCCTTTAATATTAAATACATGAAAGTATTACGAGTATTACATTATGGACAAACAACAAAAAGAGAGAACAAGTCTCTCTTGATTGATATTTAAATCTTATTCATCTTTATCATCATCAAGTTCTTCTATTTTTGGTTGCGTATCTAATCTAACATAATTATTAATGTTTAATCTTGGATCGCTGATATCGTCACCCCAAACATCACTAAAGAATTCCGCACAATCACTAATAGCCTTTATTTGTTCTGACAATGGTAGATTTGTAAATTTATATTTAGAGAAAGCCATTTCTTTGGTCTTCTGATTTTTTTGACTACCGTGCTCTAATATGAATTCTTTATCAATATACTTATCAACTACCCCGGATAACTGTGACTTATCGCCCAGTAGTATTGGCTCTATTATTTGATATACCCCAAAATAAAATAAATTGTCGTCGGTTTTAATTTTATCACAGAAATACTCGTTGCACGTATTCGCTAAAAACATTCTCTCAGTTTCTGATAATTTATTATTCACAAACTTTCCCTTAAAGGCCTCATCGTCACAATGTAATTCAAACATGATATTTTTACTATATTTATTGTTATCCAAGCTATAATTTGTAATATAGAAGTCACCTTTAATCGCGGATTTTACCGTTTTGATAGCTATCTTTTTCAATATTTTCTTTTTTCCATTTTCTTTTTCTACCATTCCCGCTAATCTATTTCTTAAATTACTCATTGCATAAACCTCCTAAATTTTTTATAAATATTTTTATGGATTAAAATTGGCTCGTATCCAGTTATCTATCTTAATAACTCTTTCATCTGTAATATCTGAAGTAGCATCAATTTATGTTATCTCTGTATGAAATATATAATTTTTTTTAATAACTTTTTTAAAATAAATTAATAATTTTTTAAATTATTTTTTAACCCCAAGGTAATTCTTTTAAATTATTTTTAATATTTTCTACTTTACCTTTAAAAGTTCTACAATTTATTTCATTAACAATTAAATCCATATTAATAGTTTTTTCATTTTTTATAAATAGATTTTTATTTTGTAATCTCTTATTAGCTATCTTTTCTAAGATCTTAGCACATCGATCAGCAGGGACTGTGACGCAACTAGACTCGAAAAAGTCTATATTCATATTAATTTCCCATACAGGTAATCCGTTAAACGTAGTTCCTTTATGTTTTGCTACATGAACACAAAAATCTTCTTCTGTTACTGCTTTGTTTTGGCAAATGGTGCACAAAGAATATCCACATCTACATCCCATAGAAGTGCTATCAACATATCCTAGTTGGATTGATCTAGCCAACTCTGGGTAGGCCTTTTTGTCAATGGCTTTTAATAATTCTACAAATTTACCACGTTCATTATATGAAGCGTCTAAAATTATTCCCCTGGCATTTTCAACGTTTTCATTGTTATGATCTACAAAAACCGCTTTACCAATAAAAGTCTTATATTTATCAATCAATTCTTCATGGCTGAAAAAATCTCCGTTGTCATTGGCTCCGCGGCAAATATGAGCATATTTAGAAAAATCTTTATAAAATTCTTCCATTGGGATTAATTCAGCGCTGCCATCTTCTTTTTCTACAACGTTGCCAGCCGAAACAGCTCGATTACGAATGTATAAAAAGTCATCTTCTTTTGGAGCAATCTTAATAACTTTAGCTGTTTTAATTCTGGGAGAGACTTCTAACGTCTTGCATTCTCTTAAGATATTAAAATCAGGTTTGATATTAGAAAATAATATAAATTCTCCGTTATTTTCCAAATATTCTTCTATTTTAAAACTGGTATTAGTTTTAATTAACATATTTATTACCTCCTATTAGGTCTTATTAAAAATTTTATAAATTTAATAATTACTTGTCATTGGTATTAATATCTCTTAAGCTCTTAACTAGAAAGTTTTTATCAATTAAAATTTCTTTTGTTTTAGCTATCCATGCATCCCAGTGATTATGCGCTTGTTCGGGAGTTGAAACGTCATTAAAAAGTCCCATTTGAATATAATTATCTAATTCATAAACCATCTCATTATCTGGAACTAAAGGTATAGCTGCAATTAATTCTTTAGCAAGAGTATAGGTATTATTAAATTTTTGAATTTCTCCCTCAGCAATTTTTCTTAATCTTGAAGTTTTAACTAATATTCCCTTAGCGATTAATAAATCTTTAGCACGTTGTTTCCATGCATCCCAATTTTTCATAGCTTCATCAACAGGTGAAATATCTTCATAATATCCAGCTTCAATATCTTGAACTAAATTATATAAAATTTCATTAGCCGGAACTAGTGGTAAAGCTGCGATTAATTCTTTAGCAATTACAAAAGACATACTAGATTGTTGTTCTTTAGTTCTCAATCCAGATGGTTCTGAAATTATATGTTGATAAACTTCTTCATGCATCATTGGAGAGACATGGTTTGCGGTTTTTAATCTATTTATTTTACCTTCTACTTTTTTATTTTCTTTTATATTTTTTTCTAAATATTTTATAGCTTCGTCAAATTCTTTTAAAACTTCTGTTTTACCATCAACTTTTACTTCATAATCCGGTCCATCTTCTGTAAAAATTTTTGAAAATTGATAGGATATATCATTATATTTAAACTTAAATCCACCCCATATTTTTTTAAGTTCGTCTATATCTACTTTATTTATTTTTCCTAAATCTTTAATTTTTGCAGTTTTTAGTCTATTCATTTTCATACCCTCCATAGATTTCTTTATTTCATTTAATGTTGTATAAATAGTATCGTCACTTCCTTGTAATGTAAAAGGTAAGTTTAAATTACCAATTGAAGATAATTTGTCTTCATATTTAATAATCATTTTTTTAAGTTCTTCTACTGTGTATTTACCATGACCATTAAATGTCCACCCTTCAATACTGTCTAAGGCGAATCTGAATTCATCAATATTAATATAATTACTCATTCCATTATAAGAATTAACTCCATCCCAAATATAGACTTCTCCATTGTCTAATATTACACCACGAATAACTCTATCTAATTTATTTACTTTTTTTATATCTTGAGGAGTTGGATTTATAAAAATTTCTACATATTCACCATCATTAACTGTGACTCCCTTATCGAATACTGCAGTTTTTAATTTACTCATATTATCGCACCTCTAATTATTAATATATTTAATTGATGTTTTTATTTTTTAGATTAAATTTGTAAGTTGCTTGTTTTTTTAAATTAAATTTTAGACTAGTTTCTTTTTTAGGTTCTGCCCCTGGTATTTTTTGTGGTATAGGTCCAGGAGGAAATCCAAAGTCTTGTGGATTATTTTTTATCTTTACGGGATTAGGATTTTGTTGTGGTTTTCTTATTGGTGGTTCTGGTTCTTTAGGGCCTTCGGGTTTTTCAGGTTCCTCAGGACTTTCAAGACCTTCTGATGGACCTTCAGATTCTTCACTATTAATGGGAGAATTTGTATTTGGTAACGGTCCAGTTTTGGGAGCATTTAGATCAAATACAGTTCCACGCTCTTTTAATAGATTTTTCATTTCAGTTTCTGGATCAAGATTTAATAATGGTAATACAGTATTCATTGAAACTAATCCCTTTTGTTGTAATTGTTGTATAAAATTCATAACTGTTTGATTACCAGTTAGATCTTGTTGTTGCCAAGTAATTTCTGGAATTATTAATTGCATTTCTTTTCGAGCAATAGAAATTCTTTTTTGTTTATCACTCATGTGTCTTGATGCAATTTCACCATTTACAGGTTTATAGAAGCCTTGAATCTCAGAGATGGGTTTATACACCTTATGACGGATCCATGATTCTAGACGCAATCTGTATGACATATATCTACGTGCTAAAGTATCAAATCCAACTTGTGCATTAGCATAAGTAGGACCTTCACCATTTAACATAGCCTGATTAATTCCCAATCCATTCATAAGTTCTTTTTGAATAAAGTCGAATTCTTGATTTAATGGAAGTATTTTACCAGCTGATCCAACGTAATCAAAGGATAATCCATAATGATAGACCATAAAGAAATTAGGATCCGTATCAGCTTCAAGTAAAGTATCTCTTAATGCATCTATATCTTGTTGAGTTGGCATTGGTTCATTTGGCATACCAACTTTAGCAACACGTAAAGGCATTATATGTCTATTTGCAATAGCATCTTGAGCTTGACGTAATTTATCTTTATAAATTAATGTTTTAAAGCATCTCATCATAATGGGAGTTCCCCATGTTTCATATTGAGAAGCCTTATGAGCAATATGTGAAATTAATCGATTATCTAATCCGATATTTCTACCTGTTTGAATACTTTTAACTATATCTGCTGGTAATTGATTATAAATATCTGCCCATTGTCCCCTGGGTCCACCTTGAATAATTGCATTTAAATTAGCATCTGGTATTAATTCTATTTTAGGTTCATCAGCAAAGATAGAACTTTGAATGTCCATATAATCTGGATTTAATAAAGTAAATTTTTCCCACATACCGTCTATTTCATTTAGTTGTCCAAATGGAAATACATCTCCTATTTTCCAATATTCTAATCCAATATTTAATAATAAATTTATGATATCTATTTTTTCAAAAGCCATATAATCAAAGAATTTTTTAATAGATGTATCGCTGCAAGAGTGACTGAAATCAGAAATTGGAAATTCAGTATGTAGATCAAGCGACGTAGCAACTATTGGTTCAGTTCGATAAAAATGACGACACCACTCATTACGTTCACGTCTATCACGTGGAAGCATCATATTAGTAGTTTGAAATAGAGGATGATAAAAAGTAGGATTACCAATTTTAATATTAGTTCCAACCGCTGAAGCCATTTTACGTTGAATATTTTTTGGTAATGCTGTTTTTTCAATTATCGCCGTTTTCATTAATCCAGCAGTGCTTTGTCTATTTCTATTATTCCATTCATCACTAAGATTATCTATTATGATTTTTTTATTCTCCAAAGTTAACACTCCTAATTGAGAATTTTGGTCTTTAAATTTAAATAAAAAATTAATTATAAATTATAACTAAAACGAAAAAAGAGTTTATAAAAACTCTTTTTTAAAATTATTTAAAATTATTTAAAATTATTAACATCTTCTGAAATTATATTTCCATTTTCTAATTCAATTTCACACATTAATTTACCATTAATTTCATATGGTCCAAATAATATTTTCCCATGCAAATCATTAATTTTTATTTTTTGTCCAATTGTAAAATCTTTCTTTTTATTTTTTTTAAAATTATTATTTGATTTTCTTTTGGTAATTATTTTAGCATCTCCAAAATATTTTAATAAATCATCATCTAAAATTTTAATAATTTTTTCTTCCTTTTCTAAACTAATTTTATCTTCTTCGTTATCATCTTCATTTTCTTCGTTTTTTTCATCATTTTTTTTTTCATAATTAAAATTACTTAATTGATCATCTAAATCATCATCTAGATCATCATAATAAATTTTAGATTTTTTACTCAAAAAATCACCCCAAATCTAAACACGCCTTAATATCAGTTTTTACAATTTTTAATATATCTATTGGAACATCTGTTATTTTATTATTTTTGTAAGCGGTGATCGTTTCAACCTTTGAATCTCTTATAGTTATATTAATATCAACATCTCCAAAAGCTTTATTTAAAAAACTTTTAGAGATATTATTATAACCTTTATCGATCATATTTTTATTAAATTGTTTATCATCTTCAATATCTAAATTTAAATTATAAATTAGCTCTGAAGTTATTTTTTTTTAGAAGCAGTTCTTAGATCTGTAACCGAAACAGAACTTAAGATTTTTTTACTTCTTAAGAAATCGGCTAAATTATTCATAGTAATCTCGGCACCATTAGCACTCATATAACCGATTGCTTCTTGCATTATTTCTGGAGTTGGATCTACTCCCATATTTGTTAACATAATTTTAACATTCATTTCATTTAATTCCATACCAGCAGTTATAATATGACCTTTCATTGAAGATTTTACTTCTCTTAAGTCGTTTAATTCCATATCTTTTTTCATCATATCTATTACCTCCATTAAATTATTTTTTGATAAATTTGTTCATCATCTAAATTAACAGCATATTCAGTATTGCAATTACTACAATAGATACCTGCTATATTTTTAACATTATTAGCTTTAATTAATTCACCATTACAATTTGGGCAAATAGCGGTTTTAAATAAATCAACTTCTTGGGAATTTAATTTTTTAATATTTTCATCTCTATTATAAGACATTTTATCAACTTCATCACTTGGAACTTCATACGATTCAGCAATTGTTTTTTGAACTTCAGGTAAACTAACTCTACCTTCCATTGTGGTTATATCAACAGCGTTATCAGCATTAATTTTTTCTTCTGTTTTTTTAGCTGTTTCTTCAAAATGTTCATTTTCAGCTTTTGGAACATCCATACTATATATTCCTTCTGGATTTATTCTAGCATATTCTTGAGCCTTCATGGCTGTAATTTCACTTGATAAATCAGACAATTTATTTTCTAAGATTGCAATTTTTTCAGTTAATTCCATTATAGAACTAACTTTATTAATTTGATCTTCTAATGATTCTTTTATTCCTTCATTTGGTCCAGGCCAAGTATCTGAACTTTCTGGTAAATTTTCTGGCTCTCCATCTGAACAATTTAATTCAGGTGGTAGAGATTCTTCATCACTAGTTTTTTCTAATTCTATTTCTTCTTCGGCAACTACTTCATTTTTATTAAGATAATCATTAACTTCTTCAATTGTGCTAACATTTTCAATAGTATGCACTTCATTTTGAAATTCATTGTATAATATAGCGGTTTTTTTATCAGGATCTATTAATGCATAAAAAGTTTCATCGTGCCATGGCACTTTTGGTAAATCATTAATATTAATAATTGCAACTTTTTCTTGCTCTGTATTTTCAACTTCTGCTATAATTTCTTGCTTTATGTTTTCAATATCTGACATAGTTTCTTTTTTAGAAAATCCTTCTGCAAAATCTGATATCCATTTCGGTAACATTCCATGCACATTCATCATAAATCCTCCAATATATTTTATTAAAATTTTCATTTAATTTTATTAAAAATTTTTCAATTTCAAAATAATAATAAAAATTAATAAAATTATTATAACTAATTTTTAAATAAAAATTATTTTTGTTGAATTAATCTTTTAATTTTTCCAGATCTTAAGGCCCATTCATTATTATCAATTGGTTTTTCAAAATCCCATTCTCTGTTTATATTTTCATTATAAGTCTCATCTTTGATTTTATTTTTATTAATAATTTTAAAATCTATATCTGGAAATATAATACTCATTTGAATACTATTAGGTGAAGTAATACCCTGATTTTCATTACCATCTAGATTTTCAATATAATCAGAATGTTCAAATCCACCATCGAAATTAGCTATATAATTTTTTTTTAATTTTGACATATAATACCTCACTTTTTAAAAATTATTAACTCCTAAAAAAGATGGAGCTCGTTTAAGAGTATAATAATTATCAGTATCTTTTTTCTTAGTTTGAAATAATTTATTAATAATTTCTTTAAATGAATTTTTACTTTTTCTAAGATTTTCAGCTTCAGGCATTCTTTTAAATGCAAGAAGTAATTCTTCATAAAATTCATAAGCTCTTTCAAAATTATCTCCATCATAATAATTACTAGTATAAAATTCATGTTCATGAATAACTTGATACCAAGGTCTCCCATTAACTATCCTCACATCAAAACCAACAATATCTCCAGAATTTAAAACTATAGAACTAAGAGTAGTCACATAAGAAGATGCTGTTTTAATTAATTCATAATTTGCTCGTAATCTACTCATTAATATACACCGTTCCATTGTGGGCCACCATCCATCACAAAAGCTCCTTCAAATGGATAAACAGTCCAGTCACGTTGTCCATTTTCATATTGAATAACTTCACCTGGAACTACTGTTATATTTTCATTTTTAGGTCTTTTAATTTTACGCAGATCTATTGTAATTATATTATCATTTTTATTTTCTTTCTCTTTTTCAATATTATCTTGCAATTTTTTGTAATTTAAATCTGGTAATGATCTTAACTCATCACTAACTAATCTAATATTTTTAATTAATCGCAAGATAATCACCATCCTCTTATTTGATATAATTTGAAAAATCTTTCCAAATATTTTCCAAATCTCTTTCACTTTTTGCTTCTGATAATAAATTATCTAAATTAAAATGCTTTTTACTTGTAATAATTTTATTATTTAAAGCTTTATCAATAGTATTCTTTATTTTATCTTTTAGTTCAATCATTTTAGAAGATAATTCTTTTGGTTTAGCTTCCAATATTCTATTATCAGTATCTAATGTTAATTTATTAGTAGTATTAACTATTATATTTTCACGCTGAGCTGTTTTTAATTTAGTGTTGTCAATTTTATTAATTAATCCCATTTTTTCAAGATTATTTATAACTTCTGTCATACTATATAAACTACCATATTTATCATTTCCTAATGGTTTAATAATAGCATAAGATACTAACATTTCAACAACATCATCAATTTTAGGAGAATTTTCAAATTGTTTTAAATTATTTATTAATTGATTTTTAGTAATAATAGTGCTGTATTGTTTTTCTGCAACTTTATTAAATTTTAAATAATGTTGTATGATTTCACTAGTATTATTTATTAATTCTCCAATTTGAGCTAATTTAACAGTTTTTTTAGAATTTTTAATTTCTATAATCTCAGAAGGTTTATTATTAATGATTGCAAATTTAAAAGTTAATTTTTGTTTTAATCCGTCATTAGGATTAATAAATTTTGCGATTACATCATAATTATTATCTTCATAATTAACATCAAGAATATCATATTCTTTAAATAATTTATTTAATTCAACTTTTGCATGAATTAACATTTTTTCTGGAGTGCAATTTTCAATTAATTGTCTATTTTCTTGATCCATGATATTATATTGTCCAGTTTTAAGAGTTAGAAGTTTATTTCTTTGTTGTTTAGCAAATTTTTCTTTAATTTCTTCATCAGATAAAGGTTTAATATTACTCATATTTAATAATTCTTCAAAAGTATATTTACTACCAAATTCTCTAGAATTAATTTTAGTTATTTTATTTGCATTTTCCCAAATGTCAATTAAATTATCCATTTCATTTTCATTAATAGAAGCTATTTTTGACAATTTTTGTTTTAAATTATCTCTTGAAAAAATAATATTTGCATTACTTTTTTTGTTTAAATTATTAGCTAAATGTAATTTTAATAATTCACTTGCTACAAAAACACTTGCTATTTTTTCAATACCAATTTTTTCTCCATTATGTTCAGTATGACAATTAATAATTTTTTTAACATCAAATCCAAGAATTAATTTTACTGTATTATTTAATCCCAATTCATCATTAAACATTTTAATTGTGTATTCAACATTATCTTTTTCAGGAAAAAATTCAAAGTTAATTGATGCGTATTTTTTAATATATTTAGAAATATATTGATTACATTTTGCTAAAATATTACCAGAAGTAATATTGTCTTCAACTTCTCTAATTCCAGTATTTTCAGTTTCATATCTATTAATTTCGAGTCCTTCTCCAAATTTTTTTGAATATGTTTTCATATTAGAAATTTCTTCATCAGTAATAAATATATTTTTTATATTTTCTATATTAACTTTTTCACTATTATGTTCAGTATAACAACCAGTAATTTTTCTATCATCATATTCAAGAATTAATTTAATTGTATTATTTACATTCGCTTTTTTATTGAAAACTTCAATAGTATAATCTGCACTATTATTTCTTGGTTCAAAATTAATAGGCGAATATTCTTTAATATATTTATAAATATATTGATTACATTTAATTAATAAATTATCGAGAGTAATGTTATTATCAATTTCTCTAACACCAGTATCTTCTATTTCTACTCTATCAAAATTTAAATTTTCACCAAATTTCTTTGAATAAAAAATAATTTCTTCTTCACTTAATTTTTCTTTTTCTTGAGTTCCAATTTTGTTTAATCCAATTCCCCATTGTTTTGAATAATCAACAATATTTTTAATTTCATCATTACTTAATTTAGCAATAGTAATATTATTTAATAATTCGGGGAAAGATTTTTTTGACGCAAATAATTCACTGTTAATTGGTTCAATTAATTTTAAATTAATCCAACTATCAATTACATCATTAACTAATGAACTGTTAACTAATTTTGCTAATTTTTCATGAATACTTTTTTTAGTATACATTTGATGATTATACATTTTTTTAATATTCAAATCAGATTCTCTAGCTAATTCATTCGAATTAATTTCTTTGATGAATTCATCTAAAGTTAATTTATTATCTTTATAAATAACAGTATTTATGTTATTTATTTTTTCATTGTCAATATTTAAATTGAATCCAGCTTCATGAGTAATTCCATTACTTAATATTTTAGCGCTGATATATAGGGAATTATTTTTTCTATTTAAACTTATTAATTTATAATCAGAAAATATATTATTAAATATTTTATGAGTATCACTTATAAAGCTTTCTTCATTCTTATGTTCTTCAGTAGCTACATGTTCAGAATTTGGAACAAATTCAAAAGCTCCAATTGGAGATTCTATAGCTTCCTTTTCCATAGTAGGGAATAAATAATTTATATCATAATAAGATGCGAAAGTATTACTTCCTGCGCCAATAATATCTCCACTTTTAATTAACTCATTAATTTTGTCTGTAGCTTGTCTTAAACTACCATTATATCTTCTAATAATTTCTTCTTTATTAAAAAATGAAGCTTTTCCAATTGATTCAACTTTTTTAGAAGTAGTTATTTTATTATTTTTTATATCTTTAATACATTCTTCTAATCCAGCTTTACTAAATGGATATTCTACCATTTCATCATTGATATTTATAACAAAAGTGTTATTATTAGCTATTTTACTACCACTTTTTCTAAATTTAAATATAAAATCTCCATTAACTCCATCTAATTTAGTTAATAATTGAACTTCTTCACCATTTGCGGCAGCTTCCGTTTTATAATATTTACCGCGTAGAAAATTAGCTAATTGAATTTTCGAATCAATAACCATTCGATCTAATGATAATTTAGTTCCATGAATATATCTTAATTCACCAGAAGAATTATCTCTATTGACAGTATTTTTTTCAGCAAAAATACCCTTAGGAGATATATCTAAATCCATTTTATTAATAGGCTTTAATTCTAATTCTGATATACCTTCTAACCATTCTGGGAGATCATCTCGAACATTATTTTTCGTATATAATGATGAACTTGTCGTTTTAAATTTTCCACTCATTATATTTCACCTCGCTTAAATTATAAATAGCCTTCAATTTCATTTAATGCTTCTTCTATAGTTGTATAAAATCCTCGGTATTTAATGTTTGACCATATTCCATTCTTACAACCCTGTAAAGTATTATCTGCTGATAAAATTACAAAAACATAATTTAAATTTGAATCATTTCTTTCTAAAAATATTTTCCATATTTCATATACTTCAACAATACTTGTTGGAATTAAATTCTTATAAACTCCAAAATCAGTATTTTCAACATTAGTATCGCCTTGTTTTTTAATTGATTTAATAGGAATTGGAACTGTTTGTAGTTTTCTATTTAATAGTATAGATACATTTTGTGCTGCTTGGGATATAGAATCCATAACTAAATATAACGGTATATTTTCAATCTCATCAGCCGTTATGATTTTTTTTTTAATCTTGAAGTCTTATTTATTCTTTCAATACTAAAATTTCCGGAATCACCATTATCTGCTGTATATGATATCATATCACCTTTTATTCCCGTGACTGTAGCATATACATAGACACCAGAATGACGTTCTATCTTGATCCTATCTCCTATTTTAACATCATCAAGAGGTATCTCACCTTTGTTCTCATTTATCTTATTCAGTTTACTTCCTCTATACCATCCACCACCATCCAGATGTGTCTCATATTGATTCGGTGGAACACTAGTATCACTATTTAGATAATCTGTTGCGTTATAACCAAATGGCCCATCAGAACCCTTATTAACTCCTACAGGATCTTTGTTTCCACTCAATTGTTCATCAGTTTTATCTAAAACTATATCAGACATTTGCATATCATAGAATGGCTTAATATTACCAGCCAATCTTGATGCTTTTATTTCATACCAAATATGTGAAAAATCTTCGTATCTAACTTTACATGGTTTACATTCTCCATCATTTAAGGTTCTACCACATTTTGGACATTCATTTTCCTCTAAGTTATCTATAGATAGTTGATCTTCTATTTTAGTTGCATATTTTAATGAAGCATAAATGGGTTTTTCTTGTAATAAAACTGGATAAACTTTATAGCCAGCTAAATCTAAAAATTTTGCTAATTCTGTTTTCATTCTATTAGAATATCTTAATGTAAATGCTTCAAAGAAATTTTGAATAGGACCATCAGATCCATTCCAAAGAGTCAATATTTTATCTGCTAAATACCATGGTAACATTTGCATATTGTCAGTTTCTTTTGCAGATTCTTTAATTACTCCCTTTTTATTTGAAGCCCATTGTTTAAATTCATAAGGATCTATATTATAGCCCTTTATATAATCATTCATGGAAGGATCAGTCAATTCATCACCATCATCTTTCCAGTTAAGGTCTTCCTTAAATTTATAATTTTCAGGATCTCTAACTTCATTATTTAAATTTACATTTTTTGCTAATCTACTAGTTATTTGTTTTCTATCTTCTATTAATCCATCAATTTGTTCTTTTGCTTCTTCTATACTACCAGCTTCATATTCAATTTCATTATCTTTTGTAAATACACAAAATGAACCTAAATCATAATCAGGTGCATCTCCTTTTTTTATATCTAATTCATTTACTTGTTTAATAATATATCCGCGATAATTCATAACTGTTTTCATGCAATTTCCTCCAATGAAAAATTCTCTTATTTATATTATATAAAAATACATCAAAGAAATATAATAACTTATTTTTTAACTCTAATAATTGCCTCAGTCACATCGTCAATTTCTTTAACTAAGAATTCTTTTCCATTTTCATCTTTTATTATTTTCCAAATAGAACCATCATCAAAATTATATTTAGTATTACTATATTCACATCTTTTAACGAAGGCATAATGTCCCCAAACTAATTTTTGAAACATTCCACTTTGCATAGCTTCTCTATAATCAACAATTTCACCAGGAACAGTATAAACTTTAAAACCAACATCACAGGGCTCTATTTTTACCACAAAACCTTTCATATTTAGTTCAGCTTTCATTAAATCTGCTTTTTCTTGAGTTTTAGCTATATCAAATAATTCTTTATTATCTTTAATGATTTCAGCTAATTTATCAAAATCTATAAGAGGATTGAAATCATCATATCTTTTAACACTCATAGTTTTATACCTCCATAAAAAAATACATTTCAGTATTAATATATAACGAAATTAATAAAATATTATCTTTTTGAAAAATTATTATGAGAAATAAAGGAGCAACGAAGCTCCCTTATTTTTATATGATGTGGCTTAAAAACCATATCCTGAATGGTAGTAGTCATTCACTATATTTCTTTTTTATATTTTTTTTGCTTTCTTTTAATTCTTTTGCATTTAAAACTTCTTCGAGTTTAGATAAGCATTTCCTCTTTATAACACTAATCCTCGATTGTGAAACTCCTAATATTTGTCCAATTTCCTGCTGTTTATATCCTTGTAAAGAGAGATCTAATATTTCTTTTTGACGCTTAGTGATAAGAGAGTATATATATTCTGAATACATTTTTTCATCTATTTCTGTAATATTATTTTTAGTTGATGATGTTGTCATATATTCTGAAAATTCAGTTGGTTGTTCTCTTTTTGATTTAAAATAATATCTTTGAATATAAGCTCTGAGTTTCATAACTAGGTTTTTAAATAAAAATTTATCAAAAGGAATAAATCCTCCATTATAATAGGGATCATATATTTGACAAAATTCAATAAAATAAATATATGATTGCTGAAGTAATTCATTTTTATCAAAATTTTTCCAATAACTAAGTCCTCTAACAGCATTATTAATTTTATCTTCAAAAATTTTCCAAACTTCATTAGGGGATTCCTTTATTAATTCATATAAACTTTCAAATTGAATTTCTTCTTCGATACCATCTCTCGTTATTATCATATTAATTCACTCCCTTTTAAAAATTATTTTTTGGTAAAATTTGCGTAAATTGAATTGCATCTTTTGAAAAATATTTTTGAGCGAATATTTTGATATCCTCCTTTGTTACTTTATTTATATTTTCAATGTAATTATTATAATTTAAATCATTAATAATACATTGACATATAACATCATTTTTACCAGATGTTTTTTCTTGATATAAAGCGTATGTTCCTTTTATATATCTCTTAATAAATTCTAATTTATCATCATCTATTAAATTAGTTTGTAATTTTAATAATTCTTTAAAAATTATATCTTTAACTTTTTTAATATTTTTTTGATCTAACCCAGCATATCCATAAAATATACTAGTATCTCCTAAGTTCATTACATTGGTATAAACCGTATATACTAATCCCATTTGTTCACGAATTATTTGATATAATATTGAACTTGAATTACCACCTAATAAAGTTGATATAATATTTAAAGTGTAAATTTCATCAATGCTTGGTTTGGGACCAAATAATCCCCAACATAAATGAGATTGAGTTATTTCTTTTTTCTCGATATTTTCTACATAATCTGTATTGATTTTAAATTCAAATAATGAACTTTTTATTAAAGATTTTTTAAAATCTATATCTTTACAAAAATTATCTATAAAATTAACTATTTCATTATGTTCAATATTACCAGTTGCAATTATGACAACATTATCAGGATTATAATTTTGATCAATAAAATCAATCATTTGTTTATGTTTTATTTTAGATACTGTTTGAGTAGTTCCTCCAACTAATTGTCTATTAATATCATTTTTATTTAATTGTTGCATTAATAATTCAAAAACTTTGCTCTGAGAATCATCTTCATACATTTTTAATTCTTCGAGAATAACTTGTTTCTCTTTATTAAATTCATTTTCTGGAATTGTATTAAACCATATTATATCGGATAGAACATCTAATCCAATTTTCCAATATTCATATGGAACAGTGCAATAATATTTTGTATAATTAAAAAAAGTTTCAGCATTTAATAATCCACCTAAATTTTCTATATCCCAATTTATTTTATCAGATGTGCGATTTAATGTTCCCTTAAATAACATGTGTTCAGTAAAATGTGCAATACCTAAATTATTTTTATCTTCATTAAAAGAACCACATTTTATTAAATATGCCAAAGTCACAGCTGGAGCATTATTATCTAATAAAGTTATTATTTTAATACCATTATCTAACTTACTTTCTTGATACACTATAAAACCTCCATTATAAAATTCTTATAAAATTATTATATAAAAAATTTTATTATTTTTTAAGGGTTTTTATTTACTTTTTTAAAAAAATATGATATAATAATTATTTTTTTTCATATTGATCTTTTAAAATTTTGTATATTTCATCTTTTTTTAATAATTTTCGATTTAAAATTAAGTTTTTAGATTGTAATAATGAAATAATTCCAGTAACATAAGCACAAGAAAATGATGATCCGGAATTTTTATTGAATGAATTGTATAAATAAGTGCTGAGAATGTTATCTCCCGGAATAATAATATCCTTAATATTTTTATCTATATTTGAACAACTAATCACTTCTGAGTAGAATGCGGGGTAATCTGGGATAGCTTCGTTGTTATTTGCCGCTACAACTATAATTCCATATTGATTCATTTTACATATTATTTGATAAATTACTTCATTGTGTTGTTTATAAGCTAAACTCATAGAAATTATATTCATTTTATTTTGTAAACACCATAATAACCCCTGCTCTATCCATTCCTCTGATCCTTCACCACCATCATTTACAATTTTAATTGAATATATATTTGAATTTGGAGCAATTCCATTAGCACTTTTACTTCCAATTATTCCAGCACAAAATGTTCCATGACCATATCTATCTATATAATCATCTTTATTATTAGTCGTAAAATTAATACCACCTTTTATACAATTTTTTAAATCATTATGTGTATAATCAATTCCCGTATCTAATATTGCAATTTTAATATTTTCACCTTTTGAATATTGCCACAATTGAGAAATATTTAATAATTTAAAATTAGTCATCAATATCGTCTTCTTTTTCTTTTTCTCTATCTTCTTGAGATTCTGTATAATAACCAGGATATAAAGGAGATATAGGTGACATACTAACTTCCCATAATTCTTTATTTCTACTTTTTAATCTACTACTAGTTGTATTTTTTTCAATAGAAATATCATGATATAAAATATTAATTTGTTTTTCTTCCTTGATTAATCGTTTCAAACAAATCACCTCATATAATTAAAATACAAAAAGAAGTAATAATTATTACTTCTTTTTACGTTTTTTATATTCCTCTGTTAAACATTTTTCCTGATGATGCCCTAGGCATTTGTCTACTAGATCCAAAGATAGCCGCAAAATTAGCTAAAGCATCAGAACAAGCTACGTCATCATGTCCTCCCGATGGAGCTTTAATTTGTTTATTTATACCAAAACGTGTTTCAGATTCTAAGTCACTCCATTCACCCACCATTTTATGATAGAACCCATTCATATCATTACCAGCTGATTGTAAAAATAATTCTTTTGATGGATATTTAAATCGATCGTGTGCTAACTCATGTTTAAATTGAGAAAACATAATATTTTTCATATTCATTCCAGAATTAGTATATGTATCTAAAGCATTAAATATTACACCTTGGAGTTGGGTTAATCCATATTCTATTTTTAGAGTCTGTATAACTGGAGCACCACATCCAGTATAATCTGCAAAAATGCTTGAAACACCAAATATAGGAGTTGGACCACCTAATAATTTTGCAATATATCTCATTTGATCAGGATAGTTAGTCCCATGCATTTCAAAGCCAAATACTTTTTGTTTTTGTCCATTTGGAGCTATACGTAGAACCGTTATGTGAGTAAAGTCAGCACCTTCAGCTTCAGATCCAGCAAAGTCAATACCAGCTACATATTTTTCACCAATTTTACCATGTGTTAACCATTCGAAATAACCGTTAACTAACATATCCCATTCAGATTTTGATAAGAATTGTCCAGCTCCATCAATAAATTGTAGCATATACTGAGTTTTAAAATCTTCTACGCTCATTTCACCTTCAGACCATAATTCTGGTCGAGTTGGAAATAATTCTTGTTTAAGTGATTTAGGCATTAAATTAAAAACATATCGTGAATATGGTCTAATTGTTTCATGTGTTGGATCACTATGATCTGGTAAATATATTGGATCTAAAGCCCATAATTGAGGACATTCAGTCCAATCTTTTCGAATATTATACCATTCAGCCGAAGATTGTCCAGCTATTGAATCATAAAAATGATTACGAGTTTTAGGTGTGCCAATTTTGATTATTTTGGCATTTGTTCCGCCTCCCATTGGGACTATACGTTCTGACCAAGTATAATTAGTGATTTTTTGTGCCTCATCAAGAATAATTATATCAAAAGTCAAACCTTCTATATTTGATTGATCAGAACCCGATACGGCTTGCACATATGATTTATTTGAAAGTTCAATTTTTTGTTTATTACATTTAATAATTTTGTTGTTTAATTTTTCTTCATTCATTTGATAAAATATTGCAGTTCTTCCTACATTAATTTCTGCTTGTTGAATTTTTGGAGTAAATATACCAATTCGCATATTTGGATAATTATCTAGTAAATACCCCGTTATTGATGCTATTGCTTCGGTTTTACCACTTTGTCTAGCTTGAATACTTGCAACTTTTCTGATTCTAGGATCACAAGCGGCTCTTACTAATTCAATCTGATTACTGTGTAAATGTGTTCTACTTTCTGGTAAGTGATGTCTTAAAATCTTTTCGCAATATTCTACACAATCAATACGATTCATTATTTTACTATATATGTATTCATCTAATGGTATTCCCTTAATATTATTACTTTTTCTTACGTTTTCTAATTGCTTTTTTAAAGCATCATTATTATTTTTAAATTGAGATAAATCAATCATTAATAATTTTCATCTCCCTTTATATTTTTCTCACTTTCTTCAATTTTTTCAAGATAACTATTAAGTGCTTCTTTAATTAATTTGTTTCGTTGTTTGTTAGTTTTTGCAGATAATATTTTGAATCTATTAATAATTTCTCGTTCTACTTTAATAGTTGTAAAATCTTTCACTAAATCACCGCCTTTCTTTATCTATTAATAAAACAAAAAAGGTATAAAATTATACCTTTTCAAAATAAATATTTTTACAATTTTAATTACTTTTAATTTCATTTAGCAAAGAATTATAAAATATGTATGTATCTTCATCTTTTTTATAATCCAGTATAGCATTCTCCAATCCATCTTCAACTTCTTTTAAATTTTTACATTCATACCAAGTAGCGTTTTGATCATTTTGCATTAATTTATGTATTACATTTTGTAATAAATTTGAATCTTTATCATTTGATTTTATCAGTCTCCACATTGTTAGAACCTCCCCTACATGATTGAATTTTAGATGTCATCCTAAGTTTAATAGATCTTCTAGTTTTTTAATATTTTTGTAATCATCGATGTAATCCTTAATCTCAACATTAGTATCGGCGTTGATACCGATACTATTTAAGTTTTTAAGAGCCAGATTAAGGGTATTCGTGACATTAATGGAATGTTCATAATCCATAGTATATTGATCGATGATCAGATATTTAGTGTAAATGAAGGTGATGCCGCACGGAACATTACCAATGTAGATAGCCTTATTGTGCAGTAGTTCACTGGACCAGATGTATAGATCCCCATCATTCGTAATTATGCCCTTAATAAAATTGAAATCTGATTGTGATTTTGCTTTTTCAAATTCCTCGTTGGTCGGGTTTTTAAATATATCGAAATTATTTTTAGTATGATCCTGATACGTATTGTGTAATTCACCCTTTATTAATCTTCTCATCGTTGGATCCTACCTATAAAAATTCTACCTTACCAGTCTCTAAGTAGTATTCTGCACCATATATGATATATTTGTTTAATAATTCTCTCTCATTTAGATATTTTTTGATTTCATTCATAGATTGCACAATATTTGCTTTTATTGGGTCAGATTCATTGATTATAGGTTTGATCTTATTCGTGATGTTGTTGTCCACTCCCTTCAAAGTCATTTCAATTGCCCCACAGCTCTCATGCCCTAAAACTATAATAGTAGAACATTTGAACTCATCTAAGGCATATTGGATGCTCTCCAGTATGCTCTTATTTACTATGTTGCCTGTAATCCTGATGTCAAAGATACTTCCCAGATTGGTATCAAATATGATCTCGGGAGCTACCCTCGAGTCCGAGCAACTCAATATAATAACAAATGGATTCTGCTTCTTGATCAAGCGCTTTCGGGTCTTAATGAAATTATAGTTTTTCTCTAGATCATCTATGAAGCGCTGATTTCCGTCCTGTAATATTTTTAATACCTCATCAATTGGTTTAAACATTTATTACCTCTTTTATTTGAATTTTATCTGAGTATCTGTGATCGATCTTGATTCCATTATCGATCACGTAATCCATAAATTCTAGTGGTTTAAATCCAGATTTTTCTGTATTGTATTCATATATTTTATAATTATATTCTTTATCATCTTCAAACATGTTCTTTAATACAAAATTAAATATATCATCTATAGAATCTGATTCCCAAATTCCTCTAATTTTTTCATATGAATTTTCAAAGTAATAGAATTTACTATTATCTTCATATATTAGAAATGTATGGGTTGATTGTTCTTTATCATCCAATTTAATATAATAAGTTTTAAAATTATAATTCCAATTCTTAAAGATGTATCTCTCAAATTGAGTTTGATCCCAGCAGACTCCGACTCTATTTTTATAAAATTGCTCAGGAGATTGTAATTGATATAAATCAAAAACAATATCTAGATCATTTGGTATGGTATACCTTTTACCATCTATCCCAATCATTCCATATTCAATATTTTCACTCATAAAATTAAATAATTCTTTTGGTGAATTAAATTTGATATCACCCTTAATTAGTCTTTTTTTAATTTTAGAATTAATTAATCTCAATTTGAACTCTTTTTCTTCTTGTTGTAATTCTCCATCCAATTTATTTATTTCATTTCCTAAATCGTTCATTTTCTGTTTGTAATCATTATATTCTTTTTTAAATTGATCATCCTCAAAAGCTTTATCCTGCAGTTCATTGAATTTAGGCCACATATCACTATATTTTTTTGACATTTTATCTAATTCCCATATTCTTTCTTTCGCGTATTCCCTCCAGCTATTATCTATTCCTTCTTTCCTGGGAATCATCTTATATACCCTAGCCTTAATACTTTCTAATTCTAAAGTTTTAACTACTGAGATGCGATGTGATCCGTTTCCGTTCCCAACATAATTGCCATTAGGCATCTCCAATAGTGGAATTGGAGGAATATTGTCTGGATTTTCTTTATATCCATCATATAGGTTCTTCCATCTTGCATCATTCCTATTAATTGGAGAGAAATCAGAGTTGTATTCTTCATTTCTCCCAACTGATATGCCAACTATCTTTGATGCGTCGACGTTCTGTATACCTAGATCTATGTAATCGTAATTCTCGGTATCGGGATGAAAGTTTTCCAAATTTGGAACGTTCGCTCGTATCAACTTACTTACCTTTGTATTTGATGTTTCTTCTTCCATTTCCTGTAGAAACTCATTTACTGAGTCCCATCCACGAGATATGTAATAACCTTTCTCATTGTCTATTCCCTGGACTCCCATCCCACTACTCAGGTCTCCTATCTGTGATAGGAAATCCAAATTATTCTTAATTGCTAAATACAATTCCCTAAAGTTCATCTTGTTTCCATAACCACTCTCATGGAAATACCAGAAATCGGTATAGGCAAATCTAAAGTAATCTAGAGGAACTTTTTCTTTAATACGATTATTGATCTCGTGATGTCCAATGTCGGCTGGCCAAATATACTTGTTTCCACTTTTATCGATATTGCCTCTTACTCCATTATTGGGATCATTTCTCTTGGTATTACTTATCTCTTTGGAATCTGGGTTGATGAAGATCTCGATATATTTACTATTTTTATTAAATGATTCATAAAGACTCGATTGCTTTATTAATCGCGCAACCTTTAAAAGATTATCTATATAAATAAATTTATTGATTCTATCCCTCGTATAACTATAGTAGAATTTATCATTAATGTTCCCAACTTTAGATAAGATGTCTTTATATTTCATGATCATCTGTTCTACTTCGTTAGATGTGAATTTATGTTGAGCATCTATGAACCACCCCTCACTATTAGTGTATGCGAATCTGAAGTGATCAGTAATCTCAGCATCGGCACCCAGCACCCAATCATGCATGAATTCTCCATTCCAAGCATACAAAATATTATTCTCTTCAATAATTCCCCTGACATTATCTAGAAAATTGGATTTCTTGATATAGTTAATTTCACTCGCAGTTGGATCCTTATATATATCAACACTTTCATTATTTTTCTGAGTGATCGTCAATGTTTCATGTTTTTCTGATTTCACTAATCTTCCCATGATTCACCTCAATATTAAATAGATAGGAAATTATCCTATCTATTTAATACAATCAATGTGAAATTTAATTTTATTTTTTAAAATATTATTTTACGGAATTGGGTTCCCACTATTCAACGTCTTGAGTAAAGCAGACATCCGATCTAATGCTTCTTGAACCGTCGATGGGGCTGTGCCACTCCAATCAGTTGAAAGCGTTGGCGTATAACTTAAATCAGTAATTTCTGCTCCATTGCCAACAAAAGCATCCGCAGTGATCTTTAGATCGCTTCCTACTTTTAATCCAACAACGGTCGAGCCATCTGACTTAGTCACCAATATCTCAGCTTTAGATGGTATCTTACCAGCCGAAACTGATCCATCTACTGTCCACATCAGTTCTCCACCACCGACGGCACCACCATTTCCATCCCATCCAAGGCATCCAAATTCCATTAATACATCACCATTCTGAACAGTGGTTGGTAAAGCTAAGGTTCCACGATAACGAATACCATATACATAACTTCCCCATATATCAGAATTACGGTATGAGGCTAATCCAATTCCAGCCGTGCCATTATTAGGACCTGTTTCTTGAGTATCAACTATATCGATCTCACCACCCATTACTGTTCCACCAGGTGAACCAATTAGCATTTTCTTATTGATTAAAACATTACCACCATTTTTAATTTCAATTGCTGGATTTCCACTCAACTCACCTGTATGGATATGAGTTTCAGCTGCATTACCGCTACTTAAATGAACTATATCACTACTATCTACTGTTGCAATCCTTTGATAAGTTCCCGGATTTAATGCAGATTCAATCTTATATTCTTTTCCATTTAACATAGCCAAACCATTGGTATTATAATCACCGATCATAACTGATGCATCGGAACTTGGCATTAATTTGATGAGATCATCATAAGTTCCAGGTAAGACTTGACTCTGTATTTGTATCTTTTTATTGAGTGCAAGTTTGATATCTTCACTCTTATCGAATTTTAATAGATCTGTGGATATTCTATTACTTACTTCAGTTGATAAATGAGAGGTTAGAACTGTATCAACAGATTCTCTAATGGAAGTTTCAGTAGAAAGATTATCAGTTAAAACTGTATTAGTAGATTCTCTAACACTTACTTCTGTAGAAAGATTATCAGTTAAAACTATATCAGACGATTCTCTAATAGAAGTTTCAGTAGATAAATGAGAGGTTAAAATCGTATCAGTAGATTCTCTAACACTTACTTCTGTAGAAAGATTATCAGTTAAAACTATATCAGACGATTCTCTAATAGAAGTTTCAGTAGATAGATTATCGGTTAAAACTGTATCAGCAGATATTCTATTACTTACCTCGGTATTAACCACTGCGCCAACATCGTTTATTTGATTGGTCAAATTAGTAGCCAAATTGGCATCATTATTTAATGCATCATCAATTTCCTTGAGTGTATCCAATATCCCTGGAGCTCCATTAACTAAATCGGAAAATTTAGTATCAACCTCAGTTTTATTATAAGTATCTGTCTTATCAGCTTTTAGTGCTAATGCGTCATTTACTTCAGTCTTATCATATACGTCTAAGGCATTGGCTTTTGCAGCTAATAATAAATCAGTTTCATCTTTAAGATAAACGTCAACTGAATTAGCTTTTGCATCTAATAATGTATCTATTTCAAGTTTTGTATAATAATCTTCTATACTCATTAATGGAAAAAAGTTAGTTCCATCATTAGTAAATTCTATTCTGTTATTAGATTCACTAAATTGAATTGCTGCAAATCCTTCAGCACCTCTGAAAAATTCTAATATAATATTATCATTGGCCACTCCAGATTCATCTTTATTCAATTTAAATAATGTGCTAGTGGTCCCATCCATATCGGCCTTTGTAGCCATTGCACTTACTAAATCTGAGATGAGTGGGCGAGCGGTTAATTCATCTTGTAATCCAGTAATTGCGCCAATTATATGTCCGTTAGCTTCATCTCTATTTATGGTTTCACGATGTGTAATTTTAAATGTTCCCAAACTGAACAGTTGCCTTGCATCATAGATCATATCATTAGTGATTATTAATGTATCAGATCTTATATACATTAAAGCTAATGGTAATAAATCTTTAGATATAGCTGGTAAAGCTGGTTCAATAGTATTTAGTGAGATGGGCCCATCCACTATGGTAATTGTTCCATATTTATTAATTACTACACATACATATTTTGTTCCATGTGCTGGTTTACTAATTAATGGTGATGTTCCTCCAGCATATTCAACGAAAATATTTCCTTCAGCCCAGAAATTTCCAGCATTAACCTTCACAGTCATATTCGGTAGGTCCTGCGCCATTACCTTTAATAAATGCATCTGAGCATCCAATCGTTTTATATCCTCTCCCTTAGGTGGTCTATTCATAATTCATTCCTCCTTTAAATATTGTATAATCTTTATAAAAAATAAGTGAAAATTGTTTTCCACTTATTTAATACATTAAATATTATTTTTTATTTTACAAAAAAAATTTAATTATACCAAGCTTCTTCGTAATATTCAATATCTTTTTCAGTAAAATTAGTATTGAATTCTTTATTAAGTTCTTCTGCAACTATTTTTTTAGTTTCACTGAATTTAGCATCTGGAAATTTTTCTATAAAAGTAGTAGGTTCAATTCCAACATATTTATAATCTTCGGAGCCATTTCTTGAAATTATTTCAGTATTAAAAAGTTCATAATCAGCATCTTGTTCATCTTTCATAAAATCAACTTTTTCATTGTCATCCATTGACGCAATTTCCTCATCTGTAAATTCATCTGGATTTTCTTCCACATATTTACTAAATAATTCTAAATACTTTTCTATTGGAATTTTTATGTCATCTTCACTTACTCCAAAACATACAAACGAACTGCTACTACTATTTGTTACAAAATCTGTTCTAATCTTCATATTTATTCCCCCTTAAATTTATCCATCATACCAACCAGATTCAAAATAATTTATATCTTTTTCAGTAAAATTAGTATTAAATTTTTTGTTCAATTCTTCTGCTACTTTTAATTTAATTTCTTTTAATTTTAAATCAGGAAATTCTTCCATTAAAGTATTCATAGTAATTCCTACTTCATCGTATTGTTCTCCACCTCTTGAAATAAGATCATCTTCAAAATCATCTTCTTCTTCATCTAAATCAATATTTAAAGTATTTTTAACATATTCTATTTTTTGATAATCATTCATGTTATTAGTTTTTGCGGTTGTTAATTTACTCCAAGGCTTATCTGCATTCGTTTTTACATATTCCTCAAACATATTTAAATATAATCGTTTTGAATTTTTAATACTTTCTTTATTAACTCCAAAACACACAAAACTACTACTGCTACTGTTTGTTACAAAATCTGTTCTAATTTTCATAATTTTCTCCTCCTAAAAATATATTTTAATTATTTTATTAAATTTTAAAAAGATTTTTAACTATTTTATTGTAAATAAATTTTTATATATTTTTTTAAAATTGTTATTGATTTTTAATAAAGACATATAACAAAAAAATATGCCACACCTATTCTAGATGATATTTTTTAATGTATTAATAATCATAAAGTGAATTTATTTTTTTCACTTTTTTTAATATTATATTATATCATAAAAATAGGAGAGTGACTAGATGGCAAACATTAAC
>Ga0209777_10002208_pt1 | contig 26198 bp, 53 predicted proteins | sample FrelakmetHBP12HB_FD_187147 | JGI IMG/M metagenome (GOLD analysis project Ga0209777, IMG submission 187147) | Freshwater lake sediment microbial communities from the University of Notre Dame, USA, for methane emissions studies -HBP12 HB (SPAdes)... | ecosystem: Environmental > Aquatic >... | reverse complement strand
CATCATGACACCCGATTGCATTCTATCGCGTCTCTAGGTCGAACTTGATGATCATCGAATCTCCAAACAACGTCGTCTTCTGCAGCTCTTTTGGGATCTTTCCGTATGCGACCAGCTTGACGCCCTTGACTACTTTCACGAGCTTCTCACCGGTCTCCTCACATATGAATGTGATATGTGCGTCACGGAAGTCTACAGTCTTCTTCCCTGCCTTGATCTCATCGAAGTATTCCTTCTTGATGGGCAACTTCATAGATGTTCCCTCCTATCAGATACGGGCACGAATGCCGCTCCTCCACATCCATATTCAAAACCTTCAATATGTCTTCTGGCTTTTTTAATTTTATTAAAGACTTTTCCGGGTGATCGAACGAACAGCCCGTCACTTCTCCGTACATGTTGATGCTGAGCACGTCCCGTCCATAATGGCACGGCTTGCTCCAATCGCTGTACTTCTGCTCCGTCAGGATCATGTTCGTGAGGTCGTCCACATAGAAGTGCTCGTACTTCATCGACAGCGCAGCGTAGATGTCTCTGCTCGGCAGGATGTCGATGAACTCCCAGTTCTTCGGGTAGAGCGCGAACACGCGCTCCACCCCGACGACATCGAACAGCCAGCTCACGATCATCGGGAACGTCCTCTTGTGTTTGAACATCCCCTGATCGATGAGCAGATTCGTCCCGACCCTCGTATGTTTTTCGAGCTGACGCACTCGGGCTCCGAACGTCTCGAACGATTTCAGCGTCGGCCATTTGTGCTTGTCGAATGAGACCGATACCATCGTGACGTCCTTGACATACTCCGGTTTTACTGGGACGTGCCCGTTGGTCGTCACGTTGCAGATCAAACCGTTCTTCACTGCCGTCTTGGCGATCTCCATCAGTTTCCCCGGGAAGAGGAATGGTTCTCCCCCACCAAGAGCGACTTGATCGGTCATCTCCGCCAGATACGGCATCATCTCCCCCACGAGCAACGGATTGAACGTCCGTCCATTCACTCGGTTCGCTTTCTGATAGCACATCGGGCATTTCAGATTACAGTCTTCACAGAAGTGTATGGCGATCACTTTGTACGGCTTTGTCATTGTTCCATCCTTGCAAACCATTCTGCTTTCCCTTCACATTCCTTCTGAGGCTCTTTCTTCGACGTCTTCAGCACCTTTGATCTCTCGATGATCGCGAAGGCGAACAGGAACATCGCTATGCCGAAGACATATCCTATGATTTCTTTTGGATACGTGGTGTAGTTCATCACCCGGTTGAACGTTTCCTGCGACGCTTCGAAGACGAGTGCCAGTGCCAAAGCCAACAGGATGATGGTTACATTATGTTCCGTGTTCTTTTTCATCGTCCATCACGATCTTGTCGAACGTCACCTTGATCTGATCCCCGTATTTCCATCCGCTGTTTTGGAAAACTTCTTTATCCCTTATGACGATGATGTTGCGATCTTCGTCCGCTCCTGGTCTCTGCCCCATCAGCTTCTCAAGGAATTCTTTCATCTGTTCTGGCATGTCTTCCCTGCCGACCTCCATCATTCCAAATCCCGTATGGATCTGCGGCTTCGGTTTCTTTTTTATGTCCAATGCTTCTGATGGAACTAAGAGGATCCCCACATATCCTGGGATCCTGTCGTAAGGCTGTATCCCCTGTATCTCATACAAGATGCTCAATGATGCTTCTGATTTGTCTTTTATCATATGTTCTGCCTCCGTTCTCTTTATACATCTAATTTCTTGATCAACTCTTCGATATACTCGTCGCTCAAGTCCAATGTTTCTAAGATCTCTGCGCCAGTATTGGTCTTTATCAACTCTCTGAGGATCTCTGCGAGCTCTATCGATTCCTGATGGGTGATCTCCACTCCGTCTTCTTCTTTCATCTCTCACAGCTCCTTCTTCTTGATCTTCGGGTTCTTCAAGACGTCCTCGACAGCGAAAGAAAGTTTTGGATTCTTCTTCTTATCCATCAGGTCCTTGGAGCTCACTGAGAACGACTTCGATTTTTTCTGTGAATACTTTGCCACCAGCAGCCTCCGTTTCGTCTCGTAGTCGGTGAACTTCCGGATGCGATAGGGGTCGTTATTCGCTCGTTCTTTATCTTGCTCCATGTCATCGATGAGATGTTCTCTTTCCGATTTCTTGATGATCTTCTCCATGGCACCCACAATCGGCTCTTCCAAGAATCGACGTGCATGTTCCACGGTCGTCATATGCGGCTTGATCTCTTTCCCAACACGCCAGATCTTGAACAGATAGAGAAGCAGATCGTAGTCCCTTCGGTTCGGATCGTCATATTTGTGATCCTTTCTGATGTTCAATCCGGCTTGCCGTAGCAGATCCTCGAAGTCCGGGTCCTTGATGAGCCCTTTATAGCCTTCAAAGAACCGGCAACCGCATGTGCAGTCACGCGCCAAGTCCGTCAGTTCCTCGGATAATTCCGCTTCTTGCACTTTGATCCCTAACTCTTCGACGACGGATTGCCACTCTCCATCCTGGATGTCATTGTTGCCGATGTTCAGAACGAATCCGTCCTTTTCCACCGTGATCACGGCATTGTTGTCTCCGAGGCCTGCGCAGACGGAAAGCACGGTGCTGTCCTGATTGAACTTTTTAATATTTTCCATTCGTGATGTCGGAATGTAGTTCGAATCGTACATCTCTGCCTTTTTGAAGAGCGGTATCTTCGTGTGGGGCTGCATATCTCCTTTAACCCAGCCCTTCATCTCCTTCAGCTCGTTTTTCAATGCCTTCAGGATCTCCTTTGACCTCTCATCTTTTTCCTCGGATTTCGAGAGCTCTTTTATTCTGGCTTTGATCGCCTCCTCTTCCTCCACATATGTTGCAAATGCTGAGTCTTTGATCGCCTGAAGGATCTGCTGGATGTCTTTTGGGTCTGTCGCCATAAAGCGAAAAACCGCTTCGCTACAGGACGGGTAAATCATTTTCGTCATAGCAACGCCTCTTTCACAGTAATCTTCGACCGTGCTATCTCCAACGCTTCCACCGAGCCATCCGCATCGATGAGGTCCATGTTATGGATTGCGTTCTCGCTTCCCTGATAACTGACTGCGTAAAAGGTCATACTATCACTTTGAGCTGAATTTCAATCTCTGCTGCCATTTCTCTCATCGCCATCTTCGCTTGATCGAGCGTGGTCTTGCCCGTCTTGAAGCTCTGACAGTAGCTTTCGATGCATTCCTGCGTGCTCTCCATCAAGTCAAGCATCTTCAGTTCCTTGGTCCGGTGGTCTTCTGTCATTATAGCGTCTTCTCCTCCATTCATTTTCATGCATTCCTCCATACAGGGGCAACAGCCAGCTACGAACGATGTTTCGAAGTCCTTTCGTTTTTCTTCTGGGGGCATCTCTACGCCTTTCGTCACGATGTATTTCTTGATCGGCACCATGATGTCTCTCGGGCCGTCCTTGGTCTTCTTCCGCCCTTTCCTTTTGTAGAGGATCACCTGGTGACCGATCTTACACGCCCTCATATCCTGAGTGTATACTTCTTTGAACATCTGATATTTTATGGTCTTACTCGTCGGTTTATTTTTATAGCCCATCGTCCAAATTGGTCTTCCGTCATAGGAGAGGCTGATCATGTATTGATCACCGAGATTATCTGTGATGGTCGTCTTGCGCTCTTTCGGCTCTAGCTTTCCCTCTCCGACCTTGAGGGCACGGAAGAGTCTGCGTTTCTCGTTTCTGTCTTCGACAGCCCATTTGAACTCTTCAGCCACCGTTCCTTCTTTGCATCCTTTGGTGACGATGTACTTTTTTATCGGTATTAATCTATGGCCGCTTTCCTTGTTCTTCTCCATTGGCTCACCTTTTCTGTAGAGAATGGCAATCTGTCCTTTTTTGATGGTGGGTGGTGGTATGCGCGCATTGTCGAGCATCATCTCCGACACCTGCTTTATCGTGGGGATCTTTTCGAATGTTTGTTCGCATTCTCCCGTCTGGTGCAAAAAATAATTGTGCGATTTATAACCACCGTATGGCGTCCATTGATCTTTCAGCTCACCTTTCTTGATGATCTTCACAATTAACTCTATCGTTCGTTTTTCTCTGGTCATTCTTTTTTCTCCTTTTTCTTTACTTGCCCAGGATACTGTTTCACCACGGCCATCGCCATCTTGATCACGGCATCGTGGAACACCACGGCATCTGTTGGCGTCTTGAACTGCGCCAGTCTGATCGTGTCGATGTCGTGGGCGTCCATCTCCTTCTTCTCATCGAACTCTTCGACGTCCAACCACACATTGTAGACTTTGGTCATTTAGCCCTCCACTGTATCGTCCGTTCCCAATATCGTGTTCGCGAACCCGACGCAGACGTTCAGTTTTGGTGACGTGCACAGCGTCGTCTCCGTGTTCCCTTTGAACCAATGGACGTACACCTCGTAAGATCCATCCTTCTTCCGGAGAGACATCCGTCCTTCTCCTTTTCCGTGTTCTTTGTACCGGGCGGTGAAGTCCACCTCACCGCCGTTCTCGAAATTGCTTTCTTTGATGATCATTCTTTCTTTTCTCCAGGCTTGTCGTAGATCTTGCATTCGGACAGGTTCTCGCATGCTTTACACTTGATCGCTACTTTCTCATGCGAGATCTCATTGACTTCCCATACTGCTTCCTGAAGCTCTCCACACACCGGACAAGCATAGAACGTCTTCTTCGTCATGATTGCTCACTCCTTCATCTTCCACGCGGCATATCGCTTCATCGCGTTCATGATCTCGTCATCGATGGCCGCGTGCAGCATATCGGATCCCTGCAGCTCCTTGATGACCCCTTCGATGTTCTCTTTCAAGAACTCCGTCTCTTCCCATGAGAACTGATGCTCATCCATCAGGTTCATGATCCCTTCGCGTGTGATTGACAGTACGATCTCTTTTTCTTTTTTCATTCCGACTATTTTTAGTTCTTTCATATCGCATCCTCCAACCAGTGTTCGATTGCCATGATAGATTTATATTCCATTTCTACATCCCTCCAAATGTCTTCCTCTTCATAACTTTCACCAAGTGGAGAGCATGTCTTTTTTATTTTTCTTATCAGCGATTCAATCCGGTCTTCATGGAACTTGATGAGACCTGCAACTGCGGATTCAACATCTTCGTGACGAAATTTATTTTTGTATTTTGATGGAACGGCATAATTGTAAGCATATCTTCCATCGTTATCGCATTTCTTTCCTTTCAATGGTTCTGGGGTCATTCCTTCACCCCGAACCTGCGGTTGATGATTCTCACTATGTCTCTATGAAGCATATCACTTTCTTCATCGAGGTCTTCGATGAGTTTCTTCCGAAGCGTCTCGATGTCCGCAGCAAGATAAGCGGGTTTGTTCCTCCATCCTGATTCGGGAGTCGTTATCACGTCTGTTGGTCGTGTCACAGTCTCCAATATTGTCGAAGCAACCGCTTTACCTTTCAGGCTCCAGTCGTCAGTCATCTCACCACCATCCAAGAAAATGCGATACAGCAACAAAGATACTTGGTGACATTCCAACGACACCTAAACCAAATATTCCCACTAGCTCTAATGTCGGGTGCTTTTCCAAGAAGGTGGGCTCTATTGGTTGGTACTCCCCCGACATTATTTTTTCAAATATTATGTCCAGTTCGTTCGTCATCTCATTCCTCCCATATGGAATACTCTTGGTTGTAGATCTCATTGAACATCTTTGTAGCCAGCGCATCACTGTCTCGTACTGGACTGAGTTTGTTCTTGTTTTTCCTTCCAGCCGTGAACGCCTCGAAGACCACGTCGTTCAGTTCCGATTCCGTCAGGATGATCTTCCTTTCAATCATCAGAACTTCGGCCTCCTTTTCTTCACGTGCTTCGTCGGTTTCTTCTGTTGTCCTTCTCTTTTTGCTTCGAATCGTTTAAGGATCTTGTCCCATTCCTCGTCGTGGATCTGACACATGGTTTCAAATGCGGCATCGAGATGTTCTTGCATCACCGTGTCCAGATCGCCCTCCAATAAGGGATCGTATTTGGTGAGAAGCTCGATAATCTCTGGCCCGTACTTTCTCATCAGGATCTTGCTCAATTTATTATCCTCGTCATCTGCCGATGATTTTTGTGATAACTTCTTAAGATCTGGTTTGTATACGTATCCTTTCTTTGCTTTTTTCATTGCTTTTTCCCTTTCCTTTTTTTCTCGATCTCCGCATCCATGCTCTCCTTCACCATCTTCTCGATGAAGTCCGTAGATTCGAGGACTGCCGCTCCGAAACGAATGAGGTCCCCTGGGCGGGTGAGCTCGCCATCCAAGTGGATGTCGTTATACATCGGCTCGTCTACATGGAACGGGATCATCTCACCGCTCTCAAACTCAACTGAGAACATATGGCGGTTCACATCGAACCCGACCACTTTCTTGCTGAGCTTTCTCTTACCATCATAGAATACTTCGTTCGTGGACATGATCATTTCTCCTTTTTCTTGAGCTGTTTCTTGATCTCGTCGATGCCTACGCTGTGGAGCCTGTAATGCATCAGCGCCTTCTCGAAATCCTCTTTCGGGACCGATAAACCTCCGAAGCCGAACTGGATGACCACCATCCGCGGCCTTCCCTTCTTTGGCTTCTCTTCCTCCACACCAAACTCAGTACCTTGGTTTTCCAGAGTTATTTCGTAGTCGCCATCGTGTATGCTTGAACGCGACTCGACTTCATTCTCACACATGTGGATGTTGACATCCACCCATGTCGGCACGAAACCGAACCTTTGGTACCATTCTTCGTCGTTCATATCATCCCTCTTCTTCATTTTCATCTTCACCGACGTAATTATTCCACAGATCAAAGACGCCGTTTCCGAGCGTGCCTTCTACGACCTGTTCCCATATGCCTTCCAATGCATCATTGTGTTCGTCAACTTCGTGTTCATGGATGTCGTTTATCGCAGATTCGTACAGCTCGTCGAATACCCTAATCTTTTCCAGATCTGGTATCGAAGCTAATGGGCGTGCGACTTTCCATATCTCTTCCACTGGTATTGTCATAATACTCCTCCTCAATCCAACATCACTGACTTCAATAACGTCTCTAATGTGTCGAACGTCGTCTCGGTCTCTCTTTTGCTGAAACATGTCGTGACGGTGCACCCTGGTTTTATCCACGGCTTGTTCTTTGTCGGGATGTTCAGCTCTATGCTGACCAACCGCTCTGACCGTCTAAACCGCTCTCTATACGATATGCAGATGCTCCGTCCCAGGTTCGCCTCATTGTAGAATCGATACCGGTAGTTACCATTGAGGCTGTTCAGGAAGAGATAGGCACACTGGATCAGGTGATCGTATTTCGGATCGTACTGGATGTCGTCGATCCCTTCGAGCTCATCTTTGTATTTCTTGATCAGCTCGTCGGTCGATATCCGGTCCGTCACCGTCTCTTTCTTCGTTTCATTGCTACGACCCTTATTGTCATTCAATATGTACGGCCAGTAGCTCTTCCCCATCTCTAATATCCACTCTGCTTTTTTCCCTGCTCCTGGGAGACTCGGCAGACCGACGATCCTCTTCGACCAGTGCTTCGTCTTCTCATCGTAGTATTGTATCTTATGCCCGCAGAACAGCAGCAGGCTGAAAAGGCTCTGTTTGCTTCCGAACGACTTGTTTATCCCCAAGTCTGCCTTCATCAGCACGAGCTCCCGTGAGTTCTTGCAGAACGGCGTGCGGGAGCTTTGCCACCCATGGCAGTTCATCGTCCCTCGCATCACGCATTGGTCGCAGTAGCGGTCCTCGAACTGCTTCTTGCATGCCTGATAGACCCCTTTCGACTTGAGGTCCTCCATGCGCTCCAGGATGTGCTCCGGCGTCATGATCATGTGATCGCTGAACGATGTGCTCTGCGCGTATCCGCTCTTCACCCTCCAATAGTCCGATGGGATGTTCTCCTTGAAAACAGTCTCTTCCTTTGCCCGTTGGTCAACCGGCTCGAACTCGTCCCCGTAGGTGCATTCTCCGACGATCCCTTTCACCATGTGCTTGCAGAATCCACACAGTTCCCCTCGCTGGATCACATCCCCATTCCTGAGGACCGGGTTCATGCTCCCCATCTTGCATTGCACTGCTGTATCTACTTTTATGAAATCCTCATCCAGCACGTCCAACATAGCATTGTGGAACATCTTCTTCACGTCGTTCAATGCAGACGGTGGAAAGAAGTAGATATCTCGTTCCATATAGGGGGAGTGTCTCATCTTCTCCTTTTCCTTCTTGACATAGATCTTCCCATCGAGGATGTGCTGGACCATCCTTTGCTGTTCTTCCAGCCTTCTTTCTTTACTGACCATGCTTGCCTCCATTTTTATTCTGTCCATTGCCACAGCATCTTTCCTTCTGCGATCATTGTGAAATCGTTTTCGAATCTGTCCTTTCCTTTGCATTCTTCCTTGATCTCTTTTCCAGTCATGTAGGTGTATTTTGTGATTATGTCATCGCCCCAGCCGGAAAGATACCCGACGATGTATTTTCTATCTGGATCGAGCCGGCCTACAAGGCTGTTGATGTGCTCAGTCATTGCTCTCTTTTCCCCGGATCTGCTTCAATCCTTCGACGATCTCATCGACCTGCTCGTTGATCCATTGCGCCTTCTCCTTGTCGAAGCTGTTGATGTAGGCAGCCATGCCTCGGAAGTGCATCACGTCGAACGGCACGAGTACCTTGTCCTTGCAGATGCTCATCTTCGCGTTGTGCAGCTGTGCACGGATGATGCGGAACCGCCCCCGTCCGTAGCTCACCTTGTCGTTCACGACGAGCCCGGTGACCTGCATCCTTCCTCCTTTCCGGTTCACGTGGATCTTTTTCTCGTTCGCCTTGAACCCGTACTTCTTCACGATCTCCTTGATGACCGGGATCGTCCGGTTCAGCTTCCTGTTGTCGTTGCTTGAGAACGTCAGATCGTCCGCATACCGTGTGTAGACAGCCTTGTTCCTGGCGGCCATCCCTGCGAGCACGTTGTCCATCTCGAAGCAGATGATGTTCGATATGGCTGGCGAGGTCGGCGCACCCTGCGGCAACGCCTCCTTGTTCTTGTACGGGTAGGTGACGAGCTTCGACAGGTACTTTGCCTCGTCCTTCACCCGCTTCATGTTCATCTTCTTCTTGATGTCCTCATCCTTCGGCAGGTCCATCGGCACATTCTGAGGCCTTGTCTGATACTTCTTGAAGAGCTTGTCCTTGATTTGCGTGTGCTCCATCGACGTCAATTTCTCCAGGAACACCTTCTCGTACACCATGTCATAGGTGATCGTCGGGAAGAAGTCCTTGAGATCGACGTTCACGAGAATGCCAGCCCCGACATGCGCCATGGCGTTGTGGACGATCGACCGATCCTTGACAAATCCCGTGGCATAGACGCTCGGCACGAAGTGTGCGTACAGGAACTCCAGCAGCACTTTCTCCTGGAACCCTTTCAACTCTTCAGACGGCGCCAGGATCTCCCTCTTGCCGCCGCTCCTCTTCGGGATCAGGAACCGTTCATAATGGGCTTTCCGGTTCCGGCAGATCACCTTGATCCGCTCCCATTCTTTTTTCGTGAATGGCGTCATTTCCGTTTCGCCTCCATCATCCTCACATATTCCATCCTTGCTTCGTTGAAGAGCCCCTCGCATTCTCCCACCATCGCCTTCAGGCTCAGTCTGCATTGGCTGAATAGCTCCCGGTTCTTGCAGTGGAAGCAGACCGTCTTGAGCTTCCTCAACTCATTTCCTTCTTTCGACCAATCATGCATCTTGTCGATCGTCGCCAGGATGTACGGCGATGGGTGCTCCTTCGGCGGCAGCGTGCCGTGGCGCATCGTCAACATCCTGTTCCTGAAATCTTCGAACTTGCCGAACGTGATGCAGACCTCATCCATGGTCAGCTCCGGCTCTTTTGGTTCTTCTACGATCAGAACATTTTTTGGCTTCTTTCCCTTTGCATTCTTTTTAGGCATTGTTCACCTCAAGGTTCTCGATACGCTTCAGTTCATCTTCTAACCGTGATTTGAATTGGACCATCTCAAAGACGTTCATTGGCGACCCCTCGATGAACAGGACGTCACCATTCCGTAGTCCTTGAGCTATCAATGCTATGTCTTCCTTCAGTTTCGTTATCCTCTGTATTGCTTCTGAGACTTTCATGTGCTTCACCTATGTTTTTCAGGGATTACTTATACGAGATGGCAGCGTGAATGGCTGCTGCGAGCGCTTTTCAGCGAGCCGCGCCCAGGAACGTCTGCCATCGATGTTTTACTTCGACCTTTTCGTGGTCGTCTTCTATCCTTCCCTGGCGAACCGCCAGGTCATTCCTAATCCCTTTTTCACTCATGGATAACTCTTTTGCGCAAGCGTGCGTCTGCAGAGGCACGCCTGTGGCAACACCCGTTCAACTGGAGGTGTTGCATCAACACCTCCATAACAGGTGACGGAATCTCGTTTGTTCCCACCCCAGCGAACCGCCGGGACATGACTTATCCATCTCATTGTCGACGAAGTACCTTTGGAAAGCGAACGATCTGCTACATCAGCGTAAGCACATCAGTGTGAAACGCTGTGTAGGATGATCGAAGCTCTTCTTATTTTGCATTTCACTTCAGGTTCTTTCCTGAAGGGAAAAAGTATCGTCTTCTTGTGTTGTTCCCGTCCAGCGCACCGCTGGAACACATCTACTTCGTCGCTTCTCTTCCAAGCTCTGGATCACTTACCTGATGTACGACGAATTTCCTAACGAGGACATCGTCGAACGTCAATGGCAGCAAGGGATGTCCCACGGGACATACCACTGCCTCCTTGTCCGATATGTGTTCATCTCCAACGAACCATTGGAGCTTGTCTGATCCATCACTTGATCCTCAGCAGTCGCTTTCATCCAGCTTCCACAGAAGCGGGCAACGAGTTTAAACCAGCCAGATGGCTAAACGTAGCATCAGCTCGTTTAGCGAGGGGGGCTGGTCTAAATTCTGCTCGTGTTCACGTCATTCCTCTGGAGCGAACCGCTCCATCACATCCAACTGCTGTTTTCTTTTCGCAGGATCACTTGTTCTTATCAGGCCCTTCACCTCGTTGTGAGCGCAACAGCACGAAACAACGGGTGAATGGGACAGGTAAGCACTTGGGCAGTCAGAGGGTCTCCGAGGACCCCAATATGGTTTATCATCTTGTCGATGCCCGACGGATCGTCGGGTCTTTGTCTGATCCTTGCGCCTTCTTCATTTCGTACGATTACTGTTTGGAATCACGCCTGTGGTTGTTCGGCAACGCCGAACACCCCACTAGGCGTGGTGGAAAACGCCCCCTAGCCTAACTGGCGTATAATCAGCATGTCCACTCCAGCGAACCGCTGGAACTTCTCTAATCGCACGTCTTTTCTGTACGGATTACAAAACGTAAAGAATGTGCGTCGCAGGGACTGCGACGCGCATGCTTCTACCGTGGCCGTGCAGATCCGCAAGGATCCAGCTTTAGCTGGATGCTCGGATCTGTACCCACGTCCTCGCATCGTGTTGTCTCTTCTCCAGCGTACCGCTGGATCATGACTAATCCGTACTTCTCTTGCTTGGTCGCTTTTGCCTGAAGTTTACTTCAGGTACAACACAGGATTTCAGACACTCTGGGTCATCGTCCTGACGATGACCCGCTCGTCTGAAAGCCCCCATGGAAGGTGACATATCTCTTCCTGCGGGGCGCACCACCCCACCACGATCCAACCAAGCGTTCTTCTCACGGCTGCTTCAGGCTGAAGAGTAGAACTTCTTCAGACTATTGAGCAAGAAGACGTCCGTCTCCGCCCGAAGGGCGGGGACACCTCGTCTTCTTGCGGCTATTACTTGTCGACATCTCTGTACCCAGGGCGCACCGCCCTGCTTCTAACCAGCCGTTTCTTTCTTCCATCTGGCGATTACTTCAGAATCGTATCACGAATCGGAACGATTCGTCCCCGATTATGCGCTGGCTAGAACTTGTCCCCCAGGGGCAAGTTACATCCAGCATCATGTGTTCTTCTTGTTTCCTTTGGAGCGTACCGCTCCAGCATCCTCTAATCGCCACACCCCATAGCTGCTCCACTACTGGGTTTCCCAGTACGTGCCAATGAAACGATCCGAAGGATCATTTCGTCGTTCGACAGGAATGAACTTTCCTGTGGGGCGAACCACCCCATCATATCCAGCTATCCTTTTCTTCCTGATGATTTCTCTTTCATCAAAACGTCCGTTCGGCGGGGACGCATGGTGTCCCCGCTGATCACACTTATCTTCAGTGATCTCGATCCATTTGGAGCGCACCGCTCCATCTTGACAAATCATCAGCTGTGAATGCTTGAGCTGCCCTTGAAGGCGGCTCTTCTTAACGAGAGACCCAGAATATACCACTCGTCTTCGTTCAACCGGGGCGCATCACCCCGATACTGTCCATTCACGTCTTTTCCAGCATCGCCTAATGCACGCCGTGAAGAATGTGCGCGTGCGTTCTCCTCGGTACATCCCTAGTCATCAGACTAGATAGGGATGTGATCAAAGGATCGTGAAGCATATTGTGCTCCAAGGTCACCGAACCGGCGACACCCGACCGATGCTGATCTTCTCTACACTGCTATTATTGCCGGAAGGCACAGTTGCCTGGGGGCAAATATTTCACCGAATCGTCATGGACCTTTTAAATCCACGGTCATCGCACCGATGACGCAGAGTCCAGTGTAGCTCTTTTCTGGTGCTGCTTCCGCGCCTGGCAGTTTGCCAAGGCGCGATTCCCAGCCTCTTTTATGAGGTGGCTCTTTTTCCTATGTCGTCGAACCGACGACGTATCCTCCAGCACCATTCTTCCCTGCAACATTGCTGACTACATCTAGTCGCGGCTGCGAGCTGCACGATCACAGGCAGCTCGTACCCGAATTTCTAGGATGCGTTCATCCACGGTCATCGCACCGACGACTCAAATCCAATGTTGCCTCTTCGACTGATATTGCTCTGGACGTTCCTCATTCATCGAATTCTCGGCGAGCCTGATCCGCCGGGGATTCGGGATGCTGTATCGATATCTTTTCAGTATCGTCGCACCGACGACGCTTCTCCAATATCAGCCTCTCCTTCGCATCGCTTCATTGCAGGAGGAGACGCATGCTTGCGTGGGGGCCGCAGCCGCCAGCAGCATGTCGTCTCAGACTAAAATCCCCCTGGTCTGGTCATCGTAGACCCTTCTTTTTGTATCGCCGTACCAGCGACGCTTATCCGATGCGATCTTAACTTCCTTCTTCGTCCATCAATCCGCAGTGGATGCAGATGTCGTGGTAGTCGTGCGCTTTCTTGTCCGGCGTCTTATATTCACAGATATGTGTTTGGTTCACCTTGCAGTACCGACCGACCACTTCTTCGCAGATCGAGCAATAGACATTCCGTGGACGAACGCGTCCCAATCCATCGACATGGGGTCTCAATATCCCTTCATCGTGCGGACAGCAATCGTGTATGTTGCTCAATATGTCATGGATCTTGCGTTCTTGGATCTGCGTTGCTCTATCAAGGACGACCATCTCTCTGGCGTATTTCTTGAATTCATCGATAGGCATGGCTCTGAGTATCTTCTTCTGCTGTTCGTCCCTCAACGCCATGTTGTGGATAGCAACCCACATCGGGTCCTTCTCTTTGACGTATTTGCTTGCTGCCTTGTTGTACTCTTTCAAGTACTTCTTCTTCATTCGTATTCTCCTTCACATTCTCCGGCGATGCGTGCCACGTAGTTGTGGCACGCTTCGTTCGGCTTCGGATCATCCTCGTCGAGACACAGCCGACACTCTTCTTTCTTGTGATAAAAAAAGCCGTCCAATGGCCCTTCATAATCACAGCTTTCACATCGTACGACCGCGTCCTCCGTGTCTCCTTCGAGCATGAACCCATCGTCTCTCAACGGCATCCGTCCATAGAGAGTGCAGCTGACGACCAGTAGTTTGTCGTCTGCCTTGCATTTCGGGCACCGATATCCATCGCCGTCTTCTTTGGTCATGCCCTCTCACTCGATCCCTTTATATCACGGATTGAATGATTCGGTCATCTTCTTCTTCGGTTTTGGCCTCGGCCCTTTTCCAGCACCAGGCCAACACTTCATGAGTTCGTGATATCCGAACTCGTTCCCGAATTGCTTCATGACTTCATAGACACATTCGTCTTCCACATAGATCGTTCGCTCTTCTTCATCACGTTCCATGTAGTCCGCCCTTGCTACAAATGCCTCTTCTTTCACTGTTTCAACATATGCCTTTCCGAACAGTGGCTTCTTTTCCACCTGTTGTTCCACTATCTTGTAGATCGTTGCTCTGTCTTCCGTCGCATCTTCTCCACGTTTGACGACATAGCTTGGTCCAAGCAGTTCGCGAAGACGGTCGTCCTGTACGATGAATTGTTCGCTTTCTTCAACGGTTTCCTTCATTTCTTCATCACCACGTTAACTCTCGTACATCTCTTTGAATTCTTTCTTTTCTTCGTCGCTGTCCAGATCTTCCTCATCGAATGTGAAGACTGGTGGTTCTGGCGGCTCGGTCGTTCCATGGAACGTTGTCTCTTCGGGGAACCCGTACTCGCATTTTGAACACCGGATCACAAACATCCCTTCTTGGATCTCTTCGATCTCGAACGTCTCTGATCTGCATTTCTTACATTTCGCCATGGTTGTTCTCCCTTCGTTTTCTTCAGATGCTCCTTCTCTCTCGTGGCGGTCCTTTATGCTTGTCCGGGTCGTTGTCGAGATAGATGACGTCTCCCCACTTCGCCGGCGGACCCTGCGCTTTCTCCGTCAAGGCCCAGAGCACCGGCAGCTTCGGCGGCTTGTCACGCACCGTCACCTCGCCATCCGTCATGATGATCAATGCCTTGATGTCCTGGACGAGCATGTGGGCGCGCTCTCTCTTCTCTGGTTCCAAGGCGTCGAGCAGATCCTTGTTGTGTTTGTAGTCGTCCATCACCTTGAAGACGTCGTCGAACCCGGTGCCTCCGCCGCCTTTCATCATGTTCTTGAACTTCTTGCGTTCGTACTCGTTGACATCGTTGATCGCTGCGTCGACCTCGAACAGGATGACCTGGGCGTACTCGTTGATGTTCTCGATGTTCTTCGCCAGCTGCGCGATCTCATCGTCGCCCATGCTCCCGGACGTGTCCGCCAGGACGCCGATCTTCGCCTTCATGACCGACTGGTGGCCGGGGAACTTATAGCCGAACCGTCTGTTCGGCTTCTTCCTGGTGTCCTCGTAGTGGCTGAAGAGCTCGCCGTCCACGAACCGTTTCAGATACGGCCTGAAGTCGTACGGAGGTTTCAACGACTCCTCGACCATCCGTTCGATCCCAGCAGGCATGTCGCCTCTGCCGTGTCCGCCGTATTTCGATGCGTGGTACGCTTTCTTCACCAGATCCTTGACCGACGCCCGGATCATGTCGCTCGGTATCGAGTCGAATCCCTTCCAGTCGTGGTCGTCGATCATGTCCGCAGACCTCATGTCCTTGCCTTTTGCATCGAGTGGCAACATAGCGGACATGTCGTTCATCTCTTCGTCTTTGTTCCCATCTCTGCTGAAGAGCACCCCTATCGCATCCCCGAGATCCATGCCTTTTCCCTGGATCATCTGTCCGTTCTCCTTCGCCCTGGTATAGAGCACCTTGTAGTAGTACTCTGCATTCTCCTCTGGCGGGAGTTCTCCTTCAAATGATTTCAGATCCAGCGTCCCTTCGGGAAGATTCTGTATGTATTGGTTGATCGCCAGATCGCAGCAGATGTCGAAGAGCCGTGCTGGTCCTTCGGGCAGTACCACCCAGGCACCATATCCTTCTTCCTTCCGTCTCAGGAAGTGCTCGTTGATCATGTGGTACACAGTGTGCTGGATGCATGCCGTCAGGTTCACCAGCGTCATGTTCCGTACTTCGATGGCCGTCTTCACATCTTCCAGGTTATAATGGATGCTGATCTTCCCCTCAGGCGTCATGGACAGGGAGAGGAACGGGATCTTCTCATCCAGTACCCGCACCGTGTTCGCCATGATGTGCCCAAAGAAGGCGTGCTCCCGGATGAGCCATCCGAGAGCGTCCTGGAAGATCGATTCGTACTTCTTCTGTTCTCTTTTATCCATCATATAGCTCCTCTTCCGATGCTGCTGAAGTTGTCGGCCATCAGTTTGCGCACTTTCTCATCTGCCGACAGCTTCACAAAGTGCTCCTTCATGTTCGTGTCGTCGGACCGGGACATCATCTTGATGAACCCTACGGTGAGGTCCTTAGGGATGTCCTTGAAGAACTCGATGAGGTTCTTTATCTGCTCGTCTTTGAGTGGCTCTTCCTGTTTGGTCAACATGTGCATCATGTCATCGATCGATGCCCTCAGCAGATCCGCCCGGTTGTTCTTCGTCGAGGAATATTCCTGGATGCGTTTCTGCACCTTGTGATACTCGTTCAAGATCTTCTCTGCGGAGACGGGCCTCTTTCCATCCGCCAGGATCGCCATGTACGACGTCGCTGCGTCCGTGCCGATGCATCCTGCCGCCACTTCGTAGATCAGTTCCTCTGGCAATCCTTCCAGCACGCGTCCCAGCATCTCGATCATCCTCGGACAGTAGATCCGCTCGTAGGGATAATCCACCAGATCGTTTCCCAAGAATGCCGGGTACTCCCTGATGAACTGGATGATGTTCTTGTTCAGCCCTTTGTCCTGCGCATAGGCGATCCATTCATCCACCTCTGGACAGAACAAGATCCAGCAGAACCTTGCGATCATCGCTCCGTCGAGATCGTGGACGACGTACTGTTCGGTCGGCGGGTTGATGCTGCTCACGATGATCCATCCTGGCGGGATCTGGTACTTTCCCAATCTCCGTTCCAAGATCAATTCGAACACCGCGTCCCTGGTCCCTTTCGTCGCACGGTTCAGCTCATCAAGGTGCCAGATGCCGTGCCCTGATGTCGGGAACTGGTCCGGCGTCGCGTTCGCCGTCTTGATCTGGATCAGGTGGCTGTATTTCGCACGTATGAGATCCATGATCTCCATATAGGTCGGCATCTTCTCTCCTTTGAAATGCTTCCCATGGACGTTCTGGACATGCTGCAGGATCTTCGACTTCTCCAACAGGACGTTCTTGTGGAAGTCGTCCTCGCCGTTCTCTATGCAGTACGGACAGGGGACCATCTCCAACTCGATCGGCAATCCTACTAGGTCTCCTTGCTCTTTCTGCGACAGCCTATAGTTGATGACCTGGAAGTCGTCCAACCCGAACTCCTTCCCGATCTCTTCGCCGATCTGATCGGTGACCTGCGTCTTCCCTACCCCGGTCGCTCCTACTGCCATGACCGGAAGGTAAAAACCGTTCTTCAGTGCCAAGCCATAGATGTGCTTCACTAACCGTTTATAGTTCTTGACATTCATGCTCCACCTCCTCAATACTTCGAATGCAGCTTGTCGATAAGATGCTCGTATTCCTTCGGGATATTATCGATCATCCCATTTGTCCGCGGGTCGCTCCCATAGAATCCCCAACAGGAATCTATGTGCGTCCCGTCCGTCTTCTCCAGTCTGAAGCCGTAGACGTCCCCTTCGATCCATTGGTTATAGACTTCGACTTCTGACTTCAGGATGTCCACGACCTGTTTCATCAATTTCTTTGAGATCTTTTTCTTTCTGAACTCATTGCGCACCTTGTCCTTTGTCACCAGGATGAATCCCACCTGATGCCCTCCGGATAGACTCATGGAGATGTTGGTGTTCGAATAGACGTGCAGGTAGAGCGGTATGATCGCTGCGAGCTCCTTTGAGACGAACTTCCCCCTGCATTCTCCGACGATGCGCCGCACGATCTCCGTGCACTCATTTTTCAGCGCCCATCCTTGTAGACAATACTTGCAGTACTCCGCTACGTTCCTTTCTTCTTTGCTTTCCTTTATGAAACGTTTTTCCGTCTCTCCCCATTCTTCTTCTGGATCCCCGTCCGCCACTGCCCGACTGAACCGATGCTCCTTGTCACCTAGTTTGTAGTCGTGGTCGAAGCAGACCATGGTGCCGAGGTTGTCCCAGGTCCGTGGACTCTCCGGATCAGTATCTATGAGGATCTCCAATCTCGCTCCTTTGTCTTCTGCTTCCTGTATGACACATTCGTTCGAACTCATGACGTCTCCTTAGACCGTATTTTCCCTGTGCACTCTCCGACGATGCGTTTTACATATCCTTCGCAGTTGCTTTTTGGGCTTCCACCATCAAGACAGAGGGTACAGTCGTATTCTATTGCGAGCAGCCTCTTTGCTTCATCGCGATAAAACTCTGTGGACCGCACTCTATCATCGAAGTAGGATACAAGTCTGTTCTTTACTTCTACCAGGGTTTCAGCATCTTCGATATAGTCTATGATTATCTCTCCGAATGGCGCTTCTATGTCGTTGATGAAACGCCTCCAATCATTTGGCAGATCTTTTTCATTCATCTTGTTCCCGCTTTCTGATATTCCCTTGACAGTCTCCGACGATGCGTTTCACAATGTGTTCGCAGTCTTCTTTCATGACTCCATCCATGCATGCGATGCAGATTGGCTCGATGGCCCCTAGTTTGAACAGCTCGTCTTCCACAGCCATCACTTCGCTTTGAAGGGCTTCCAAGGCACAGCTCGCCCGGTCCTGAAGGTCTTTCAGATCCTCTGCGTCTTTCAGCGCGTCATTGATGTCGTTCTGTATGGTGGAGGAATTGTGCTTCAGGCTGATGATCCACTGCTGCCAGTCGTTTGGAAGGTCGTCGAAGTTCATTGTCTTGCGATCCCTTGGCATTCTCCGACGATGCGCTTCAGATAATGCTCGCATCCGCCGTTCGGCTCTTTCTGCACCAGACAATAGAAGCATTTGTCGACAAGAGTCGATGAGAGGGGCTCGTCGTCTATCAGCTTCATCCTCAGGTGCATCAGCTCCAGGAACCGCTGTGCGTTGATCACGTCCCTTCTCTCAACCAGCAGGTTCTTCTCATCGTTCAAATACAGGACCGCACTCTCTTCGAACAGTTCTGCGCATGCGTCCGCACTCTCTCGTTTCCAATAGTTATTGCTTCTAGACTGGAACTTTCCCGCATCGTTGTCAATATACCTAAAGAACCGGGTGTCGTTCTCGTACGTGAGGCTCACGTTCAGCATCTTGTGGACCAGCCGGATCTCTACCTTCGCCAGTATCCTTCCGTTCGTATAGAGCCAGACGTCCCCCGCCCATTTCCGTACCGATTCATTGTAGATGTCTTTCCGATCTTTCACCAGGACGTATCTCCATCTCTTGAAGTACGGGCATCTCAATTTCTTCTCATTGTACTCCATGGCGTAATTCACCAGGTTGATCTCCGTGTCTATCTTCTCGATCATCTCCACAAAGACGTTCTCTATGTCCTTGAACTCCCCATGCATCTCTCGTCTCAGTTTGACAAAGCGTTCCCTTTCCTCCCTGAGTTCACCAAGATAGAATTGTTCCTGCCCTGGGTCTCGGAATGGGATGCCGTTGGGACGCTCCACCGTCTTGTAGATGTGGACGAGCGTCATGTCTCATCCTGTTTTATGAACTTCGTCAGACAGTACGGACACGACATCTCATCGAGGCTATCCAACGCATCTGACTCCACCAAGAAATGACCGGTACAATGCGGGCATTCGTAGACTTCGAACAGCTCTGTCGTATCGTGGAACTTGTGATGGATGTCCACCTGGTATTGGCGGCATTCCGTCCCGGTGTATATCAGGCCCATCAACCCCTGGCGATTCGGATCCGATGCGACCTTGCATCTACTGAGATAGACACATATTTTGCAGACCGGATCTTTCTCGCTGTATTGGCCAAAACATTGTTTCAATTCGTCTTCACCCCCTTCAATTCCTGCAGATCCCCGACGACCGTCTTGAGAAAGAACTTTCCATCACGATGTTCCAGCGTGACGATGAAGCTCTCCAATGGCTTGACGGGGACCAGGTTTGTCACATCGATCTCGTGTGTTCTCATTCGATCTCCTTCCCACATGCTCGGAAGATGTCGATGACGATGTCGTAGATGACACGGTCCTTTAAATTCTCCGGCTCGTACGGAAACTCCTGCATCAACAGATCGTAGACGCGGTTCGTCTCATCATTGTAGTCGATGTCGCGTCGATTCTCCCGTACGTCTATCTCGTTGAACGCCTTCTTGAGCTTTGCCAACATCACGATCCTGTGGTTGTTCCCATTGATGTTTTTTCGGGCGATCGTCTGTCTACCCTTACTCTTTCTTTTCTTCAAGAACTTTTTCGCTTGCTTCTTTTTTGCCATGCGGCCTCCTCAGATCCACACACATCCTGATCCCACAGTAGAGCATCAACAACCCTTGCCAGTACTGCGTCTTCCCTAGCACAATACAGATGAGCATCGGAAGCTCAACGAACAGATACGTTGTGCTTCTTCCACTCCATTCTCTCCAGCGGTCTCCTTCTCCGCTGATCTCCTCTATCTTCTTATAGATCTGGTATGTCGTGAGCGGTTTTGGTCCGTCCATATTTCTCCTTTTCATTGCAGAAGAGATGACAGTCCGTACAGTTCTCTGCGTTCTTCACGCAGTTCCGTAACAGGCAGGAATCGTTTTCTCCCTTCTTCTTCATGCCACTTCAGCCAGTGCCATGTCCAATGCTTTCTTTATCATCTCTTTTGATACTTTACGAGTCGTATGTTCCATCGTGTGTTTGAAGCATTGATACAGCTGCAGCGTCGTTTCTACGTTCCCATTCATATATACCGTTGCGAGACATCTTCCGCTTTCATCTTTTATTTCCATGTTTTTCACCTCGATCCTTTACTCTGACAGATACAACTCTGGATGCTCCGCTTTGTCCTTGGCGAACTCTTCCAACAACTCTGGATGCCTGTTCGCGACGAACAGGGCGATGTCCATCATCCTCAACTCCTGCTTTTCTTTTTCTTCAATCGGCATTCAATTCACCTTGAGTTCTGGTTTTTCGGTTGTGCTCTCGAAGATCGTCTTGGCGAAGTCCACGACCTCATCCTCGATGAACAAACATCGAGTCCATCTTCCGTCCGGAGTCTTTTGCCATTTTCCATCCATGATGCACAGGTCATCCATCTTGTCTTGAGCTTTTGATACGTCCACTCTTGACAGTTCTCCACCAAATGATTCGACCAACTTCGTGAACCACACCTGCTCTTTTCTGACATAGATGAATTCATAGAGCCGGCTAAGAACTTTGAAATCCGTTGAGATCTCAGACCATTTCGGCATACGCAACCTCAGAACGGATTCGTCTTACGGAACAGGATGTCTTCGTGCTTCCTTTTGACGCTGTCCATCGCTTCTTTTGTATAGATGCTCTTCCGTATCTCTTCGATACGGCCCTTCACATCCACACCATCGATCGTCTCGATGGATTCTGGCAGGATCCAATGATCTGGGTCGTTCGATCCGAACCATCCGTACTGCGGATTGATCCATTCGACTGTCCTCTCTTCAATCCCATTGTATGTGCGGACGGTCATCTTCGTCAGTCCTTTTACAACCTTGAACTCTTCGATGATCTTTTTATTGAACTGATGAGCCATGTCGATGTGTTCGTCGTTCATTTTTCCTTCCTCCTTCTTTTGCATTCTCCGCTAAGACAAGCGACGGGGACGTTTTCAAAGTTCGCAAACGATCGCTGGCATCTCGTACAATAATATCCGTCATCTGCTTTATCTCGTATCGTCATATGCCTCACCAATCACGAGGGATCGCAGGGTATCGTATCGATGAACTTCGCTAGCTCGAAAAGATACTCGCTCGAAAGGGGCACATCATACATCGCATTGAACACCCATTTTCCCCACTGCTCATCGTAGCCGATGTATCCAAGATAGTTTCCCACTATGTTCGACACTTTGTATTGGTTCCCTTTTTCTACGAACTCTATCTTCAGCACTTTTTCTATTGCGATCCCCCCTTCATACTTTTTTCATCTCGTTCAATCTTTTCCTTCAGCCAATCCACATCTTCTTTGGACGGCCCAGTCGTGTAATCGGTCGGATGCTTCTCTTCCCACGTCAGCCTCGACGGCCTTGGCGTTTTCACGATCTTCCTCTTTATCGACCAATCGATCGGATGCAGCTTATTTCTGATGAACACACCATGGATCGTATCCTTGTTCGGATTGATGCGTTCTCTACCCCATGAATGCGTCCTCCCCACTTTTATCTTGTGCTCTATGGTCAATGTGTTGCCGGTGATCGACACGACCGTCTTGACGACGTCTCGGCCCAACACCTCATCATAAAAAAATACTTTCTTCCCTTTGAGCTCCGATTTATGTATGGGTGGCTCATAGATCAGTGCTGTTTTTCTGGTTCCCACTATTCTATTTCTTTGGCCTTTCATACTACCTCCTCTTCTTTCCCGTCAGATCTTTTTGCCGAAGTTCTGGTACTGCGGCGGCTCGACCAGAGCTTCTGGTTGCTCGGTCCTGATCTTCTCATACAATGCTTGGGCTTTTTCTTTGGACAGTACGTTCCATACTGTTATCCGATAATAGTCTTTTTTCATGCTGTTCCCCTCAGTTCAACCGTGCCGCTGTCACAAGGCAGTTGACTCGCATCGTGGCGTGCGGATTGCTCTTCACCAGATCGATGAAGTTGATGTACCATATCGTATAATTCTTCCCGATCACCAGACTTTTCATCAACTGGTGTTCCCTCGCCGTACTATTCGACACCATGACCTTCCACGTGTTCTGGAAGCTGGGCTTCTCGCCTTTGATGTCGAGATCGCTCTCATTGAACAGGCCAATGTAGGTGACCGGCCCCCCGAACTGCTTCGTCGTGTTCTTGTCCGCCATCGGCGTGATGAACTCAAGGATCCCCGATCGCGTTCCTATGCTGATCTGCGACAAGTTCACGAAGATCGTGCTCGCCATCTCTTTCCGCACCTGAGCCACTTGTGTGTTGCTTGCCTCGTACGCTACGGCTGATGTCGCCAGCACGGTGCATATGATCGCTACGAGGACGATCACTTTGTTCTTCGCTTTGTCCCTCATGGCGTACCCTCTTTCATCTTCCTCATCTCTTCCGGATGCTGACCGATCCACTCTTTGTACTTGTAAACGTACTGTTTCATCGATAGCGGTTTCACTGCGAAATGCTTCATGAGCACCTGCTCCACGCTTTTAGAATTGTTTATCTCGGCCCCCAATGCCAACAGATCGTCAAGCGGCTTCCTGTGGATCGCGACCCCTTTGTGCCGTGCGATGATCTCTCCATGGATGACGACCATCCGCTTCTTGCCGCGCTTTTTTTGACCGGTCAGTCCCGCCCGTTCGAGATGTATCTGTTTCAGGTCTTCTTTGATCTTGTCTGGTGATGGCTTCTCTTTTGGTGCTGCATCGGCTTGCGTTTTCATCTTTGCCTTTTTCTGGTACCACATCGCAAGCCACTGGTTCGTCAGCTCGTCGAACTCGATGATCTCCAACTTGAAATGCTCATCATTGATCGTAAGTTTTGGTTCTCCATTCATACTCGTGCCTCAGTCTTTATGCTGTTGTCTTTTCCATCCGGCTGCGTTCGCGCTGGTAGCAGTTGATGCATTGGTTCTTGATCCTCGCAGGATGGCCGCAGCTACATACTTTCCCCTTGTTCACAAGGTTCCTTCGCATGTGCATCTCTCAATCCCTCTCACGTTGTTGGTATACAGTACGTATCATTCTAGCACATTTAAACTTTTCATAATTTTTCAACTCCTGTCTTCAATTTTAACAAATCATATAAAACCATTATCCGATACGTAAGTCGGGTTGCACTCTAATGTCCATTCAGAAAGTGAACACGGTCGGAAAAAGGTCCAAAGCCATCGTCATCCCGCATAATTTTCTAGAGTATTGGGAACGTCAAGGAAAAGTGTTCACCGAGATGCGCGTCAACATCTCTGAGGACATGGCGACGATCGTGCTTGCGCCCATTTTGGAAGATATCGAAGAGGGTAAACAATGAACAAACCACGACAGATTTTGGTGACCGGCGCGGCCGGCTTCATAGGCTCTAACCTTTGTGAACACCTGCTCATGGACGACACCATCCGCAATGAAGGTATCCAGATCGTCGGCATGGACTGGGACACTATGCATAAGTCGTTCCTCACCACGTGCCTCAAATCAAAGAACTTCTCGATGATCTGGGACGACATCAAACACATCAAGAATCACGAGATCAAGCTCAGCAACGTCGACCTCATCTATCATCTCGCTGCTGCTGCCGACATCCGCGCCAGCTTCAAGAACCCGATGATCGACCTTGAGAACAACACCTTCGGCACACATGCGATCCTTGAGTTCATGCGCACCAAGGACATCAAGAATCTCGTCTTCTCATCCACCTCAAGCATCTACGGGATCGCACAGATCGTTCCCACCCCCGAAAACCTTCCCGACATCCGACCGATCTCTCAATACGCTGCGAGCAAACTTGCGGCCGAGGCGTTCGTCAATGCCTATTCGAACCTCTACGGGATCCGGGCCCGCATGTACCGTTTTGCCAATGTCACTGGACGGAACATGCACCGCGGCGTCATCTGGGACTTCGTCCACAAGTTGAAAGAGAACCCGCTTGAGCTTGAGATCCTCGGCGACGGCAGACAGCGGAAGAGCCTGTTCGACGTGAGCGACTGCATCCGCGGTTTCGTCGAGCTTTCCAAAAGCGACGGCAAAGCCCCCGTCAACATCTACAATCTCGGCAACACCATGACCATCACCGTCAAAGAGATCGCCGACACCGTCTGCATGGATCTCGGCCTCTCCCCGACCTACAAATTCACCGGTGGAGACATCGGCTGGCCGGGGGACACACCATACACTATCCTGTCCATCGACAAGGCCGTCGATGCCGGATGGAGCCCTACGTACACCTGCGTGGACTGCATCCACAAGACAGTCCAGGACATCTGCACCCGTGAACGAATCAAGAAGATCACACCATGAAATACGTATCGATCATCGTGCCCACCGTCAATAGCGAGAACGACGTCCGTCTGCTTTGTGAGTCGGCCCGGAAGCTCGACCTTTTGAAAAGAGCTGAGTTCATCTTCGTCGACTCGCACAGCCAGGATGACACCGTCAAGATCCTTGAGACATACAATGTCAAGGTGATCGCCCTCGACCACATCGTGTCGAAAGGCAAGGCACGGAACATCGGCATCGAAAACGCCATAGGACACATCGTCGTCAACGTCGACGCTGACGTGGAGTTCTTGCCCGGCTGGTATGAGGCGTTGGTCGATACGATGGACTATGCTGACATCGTCGCTGGCTATGCCGAGGTCCCGAACAACATCCTCCCGCGTGTTGGCATCATCATCGATGGCCAGGACATCTCCCACCCATGCTGCAACATCGCCCACAAGAAAAGGGTGTTCGATGCGCTCGGGCTTTTCGATGAGGCGCAGGGACAGGCGGAGGACATCGAATTCAACTATCGCTGCGTCACGCACGGCTATTCCATCGTCTACAATCCGAAGATGAAACTGCTGCATCACCAGCGCTCGACGAAGAGCGGATGGTGGAAGCAGGCGTTCTGGAACGGAGAGGCCCGGTACGAGCTCATCAAGATCCATCCCGAGCTGTTCAGCAAACAACAGCACGGGATGTCACTGAAGAACTTCATCCGGCTCGGCATCGGTTTCTTAGGCTACACGTTCGGAAGGTTCGCGAAGCGACCTGGTGAGAAGGTGTGGCGATTGAAAGAGAATACATAGGAGAGATGGGACATGACAGAGATATTCATCGACACCGCCGATACGGCGGAGATCAAACGCTGGTTACGTACTCACGCCATCATGGGCGTAACAACAAATCAGTCCATTTTTCTGGAAAAAGCAAAAGGCTGCAACTTCGATGAACGGGCACGAGAGATCCTCAACCTCGTCTATCCACTCCCCGTCAGCCTTGAAGGCCCGAACGATCTCGACGGACTCAAACATACCGCTGTCAAGTTCACAACATGGAAACACCTCGACGGCCTCGACAACGTCGTCATCAAGGTCCCGATGCTCGGCAACGGGGACGGCTTGCGCGCAGTCGGGAATTTCAGACGCGCTGGTCTGATGACCAACGTCACCGCCTGCATGAACACGAACCAGACGTTCCTTGCCAAGTGCGCAGGAGCTACCTATGTAAGCGTGTTCTACAATCGGATGATCGACTGGAAGTACCAACAGCTGGATCCTCATTGGACC
>Ga0209777_10002207_pt1 | contig 26199 bp, 22 predicted proteins | sample FrelakmetHBP12HB_FD_187147 | JGI IMG/M metagenome (GOLD analysis project Ga0209777, IMG submission 187147) | Freshwater lake sediment microbial communities from the University of Notre Dame, USA, for methane emissions studies -HBP12 HB (SPAdes)... | ecosystem: Environmental > Aquatic >... | reverse complement strand
CGGCAGAGTGACAGTGATAGACGGCACGACGAATCGTGTGGTCACAGCCGTTGAGGTAGGAGTGTGGCCCCAAGCTCTTTGCTGGAATTCCCAGGGCAACAAGCTCTACTGCGCAAACTACTGGAGCGGTGACGTGACGGTGATAGATGGCTCATCGAATCAGGCTATGACTACCGTACAAACTGGTCAGTGTCCATTTGCCCTGTGCTACAATCCGCAAGACAACAAGGTCTATTGCGCCAACTACGGCAGCGATGACGTAACCGTTGTTGACGGCGCGTCAAACCAGGTCTTGGCGACCTTGGCTTCGGGTGGAGGCTCTTGCGCGCTATGCTACAATCCTGCGGACGACAAGATCTACTGCGCCAATAAGTACTCTCGTAGCGTGACAGTGATTGATGGGGCGACCGACTCAGTTCGTGCAACCGCGTACGCGCTGGTGTACCCTTGTGCCTTGTGCTACAACTCGCAGAATGACAAGGTCTACAGCGCGAGCGCGGGAAGCGATCGCGTAGTTGTGATTGACGGGGCATCGAACCAGGTTATCACGGACGTAGCGGTCGGCACTTCGCCCCTCGGTGTGTGCTACAATGCGCGCAACAACAAAGTCTATTGCTCGAACTCCAGGGGCGGTGGCGTGTACGTAATTGACGGAGAGTCCAACCAAGTTGTGAAGACTATCGGGGTCGGCAACGGTCCCCGTGAGTTGTGTTACGATTCCGGCTACGATCGAATATACTGCGCGAACTACGGTGGAGCCAGTGTGACAGTGATTGACTGCGGCATCGACACTTGGCCTAGGCAGATAGCTGTGGACACCGAGCCCACGGCTTTGTGCTACGATCCGGTCCAAGGCCGCCTGTACGTAGCGAACTTCGCATCCAACAGCATTTCGGTAGTCCGGGATTCGATGATTACGGCGATTAGCCAGAGCCCGTCCGTAGTTGCGCGCCGCTTGTCGCTTGAAACTTGTCCGAATCCGTTCAGCGGGCGGACCAGCTTACGGCTAACAGCTAACGGCTTACGGCCGGAGGTCAGGATTTACGATGTAAACGGGGCGCTGGTCCGCGAGTTCAACCCGACGCGCTCACTCGCTCCCCCGCACTCTTGCTCCCTGGTTTGGGATGGAACGGATGGCATGGGCCGCAGACTTCCGGCCGGCGTCTACGTCGTTCGGCTGACCGATGGCCCGAATCGGGTGAACCGAAAGGTCATGCTGCTGAGATAGGACCGTACGGTAAATTCGTGTCGCGGCGACGGAAGAGCGGACTGACCAAGAGGCGGGGATGACGAGTCTTGACCCATACTTGGGCCTTGCCGAGCGCTATGACTGGATGAAGGGCGGGAATCCCGCCCGTGAGCAGTTCTTCCGAACGCTGTTTGCCGAGCGCCGGGTGCGGAAGGTGCTCGATTGCGCCTGCGGCACCGGACACGACTTGATTCTCTTCAACTCGTTGGGTTGTCAGGTCAGCGGCTCGGACTTGTCGGAAGCCATGCTGGCCCAGGCTCGGAAGAACCTGGCCGCGGCCGGACTCGACGTTCCGGTCCGCCGGGCGGATTTCTGCGAGTTGCCGGGTCTTTACGACACCGGGTTCGACGCCGTGGTCTGCCTGTCAAACGCCATCAACGAAGCCGTCGAGGAGGGGCAGACCCTTCGGGCGCTTCGCAGTATGCGGTCGGTTTTGCGCGCGGGCGGAATCCTGGTCCTCGACCAGGGGCAGACGGACGCCGGGATGCGGAACCCGCCGAGATTCGACCCGACGGTCAACAACCGCGACTTCACTCGTGTGCTCGTGACGGACTACGACGGCGACATCGCAACGGTCAACATCCTTGATTTCATCCACACCGACGACACGTCTGACTTCATACCCTCGGTCGTGCGCATCCGGATTCGCCTGCAGGAGAGCTGGCGGCACGTGCTGGGTGAGGCGGGATTCGACCAGGTTCAATTCCTGGGCGACTGGGAGTTCACGCAATACGACAAGGAAACGAGTCGCCGGATGATCGTCGTAGCTCAGAAGTAAGGGCCGAGTCGCGTCTTGAATCTCGACACTGAAAGGGAAGCAGGACATCAGGTCCTCGTGAACCCGCCCACGCCCCCGCTGACGCGCCCGTTCAGTCGGCCGGACCGGCCGGAAGGGCCAGGTTCAGCAGGTTAATCAGCAGGACCGGCACCACCGCACAGATTACCACGATTCCCAGCACGGGCCCGGGCAAAGGCACGGCATCGAAGACCGGTTTCAGAATCGGCAGGTAGATTGCCGCGGCCTGCAGGGCGATTGAAAGCAGAAACGTGCCGACCAGGTACCGGTTGGCGAACAGGCCGCTCGAAAAGTAGAAGCGCCGGCCCACCCGGAAATTGAACGCATGGAACAACTGGCTCAGCACCAGCACCGAGAACACGATGGTCCGCAGTTCGTCCGGCGCAGTCGCGAGCCTCCGGCGGAAAATCAGGTAGGCCGCGAGCGTGCCCAAGGTGAGCAATATGCCCTGCCACAGAATCCGCAACAGGTACCGCCCGCTCAGGATGCTCTCCCGCGCGTCGCGCGGTGGCCGGGCCATCAGGGCCTCATCCGCCGGGTCCACGCCCAGCGCCAGCGCCGGCGCGCCGTCGGTAATCAGGTTCACCCACAGCAGTTGAATCGGCAGCAGAATCGGCAGACCGGCCAGCGAGGCGAAGAGCATGGTCAATACCTCGCTGATATTGCAGGAGAGCAGGTAATAGATGAACTTCCTCAGGTTCGCGAATATCTTCCGGCCTTCGCGCACCGCCGCGACAATCGTCGCGAAGTTGTCGTCGAGCAGGACCATGTCCGAGGCTTCCTTGGCCACGTCGGTGCCCGCGATGCCCATCGCTACCCCGATGTCCGCGAGCTTCAGGGCCGGCGCGTCATTCACCCCGTCCCCGGTCATCGCCACGATATGTCCCTGGTCCTTCAGCGCCCGGACAATCTTCACCTTCTGCAGCGGCGAAACCCGGGCATAGATGCTCACGTCATTCACCCGGGCCGCCAGTTCGGCATCCGACAGCGCATCCAGCTCCGGGCCGGTGATGACCTGGGGACTGCCCCGGTTTCGTTCCGCGAAACCAGGGGCTGTCCCCGGCGACTCCTGGAACAGTCCGACCTCCCGCGCCGTGTTTTCCGCGGTGAGCCGGTGGTCGCCGGTGACCATCGCCACTTTGATGCCGGCCTGCCGGCAGGTGGCAATCGCTTCCCGCACCTCAGCGCGGGGCGGGTCGCTCAGCGCCACCAACCCGAGCAGGGCGAGGTCGGTTTCCACGTTCCCGGCAGTCAGGGCCTGAGGCAACTGAGCGAGTTGTTTCCCGGCAAAGGCGATGGTCCGGAATCCGGCGCCGGTCAACTCGCGGTTGAGCTCGACCCAGCGCCCGACCGGCGCGGGCCGGCACATCGCGAAGACCGTTTCCGGCGCGCCTTTCACCAGCACATGATAGCGGTTGTGTTCCCGAAGGATCGTGCTCATGGCCTTGCGCTCGGCGTCGAACGGTATCTCGGCCTGGCGCGGCAGTTCAGTTACCAGCGTCTCGGGATTCACGCCCAGCTCCCGGGCCGCGGCGTACAGCCCGACCTCGAGCGGGTCCCCGGTCACCCTGCCTTCCAGGTCCTTCCGCACGTCATTGCAGAGCACGAAGCCCTGGACCAGTTCCCGCAGCTCGCCGGCCCGTTGCCGAGCTTCAGGCATCGTCAGGATTCGTTCCTGCCAGGCCAGCCGTTCGACCGCCATCCGGTTCACGGTCAGCGTGCCGGTCTTGTCGGTGCAGATGAAAGTGGTCGAGCCGAGAGTCTCCACCGCGTGCAGCCGGCGCACGAGCGCGTTCTTCGCGACCATCCGCTTCACGCCCAACGCGAGCGAAACCGTCACTGCGGCCGGCAGTCCTTCCGGAATCGCGGCCACCGCCAGGCTGATCGCGGTCAGGAACATCAACTCCCAGTGATGGCTGTGCAGCCCGCCGCTGACCAGCACGACTGCGCTCGCGCCGAGGCACAGTAATCCGATTCGGGCGCCGAGCCGCTTGAGTTCGGTTTGCAGCGGGGTCTTTTCCTTGGCCACCGCGACGAGTTCGACCACGGCCCCCATCTCAGTCGCGTCCCCGGTCGCCACGACCATGCCCAGCCCCCGGCCCCGGGTTACCGTCGTGCCCGAATACAGCATGTTCACCCGGTCGCCGAGCGCCGACGCGGTCCCGGCCAGGGCGTCAACGCGTTTGTCCACCGCCGCCGATTCACCGGTGAGCGAAGACTCGTCCGCGGCCAGGACGTGCGCCTCGCTGACCCGGATGTCGGCCGGCACCTTGTCGCCGGCCGCCAGTTCCACCAGGTCGCCCGGCACCAGGCCTTCAGCCGGAATCACCAACGGGACCCTGCCCCGGATGACCCGGGCCTGCGGCGCGACGAGTTTCTTCAATGCCGACAGCGCCTGCTCGGCCCGGTATTCCTGGATGAAACCGAGCAGGGCGTTCAGCAGCAGAATCACGCCGATTGCGGCCGCATCCAGCAGCTCCTTGAGAACGATTCCTGAAACCAGCGCGGCGATAATCAGGATGATTATCAGCAGGTCCTCGAATTGGGCCAGGAACAGCCGCCAACCCGGAGTGGGTTTCGTCTCGGTCATCCGGTTCGGGCCGAACCTGGCCAGCCGCGCCCGCGTCTCGGCTTCGCTCAAGCCGGTCTTGCCGTCCGTGCTCAGCTCCGTGCTGACCTGCTCCGGAGTCAGGATATGCCAGAGCGGTGCGCCGGACCTCTTGGTTGCGGTTTTGTCCTTGGGCACGGTGCAGAGACATTAGCGAATCTATGCTGACTGTCAAGGCCGCGCGTCTCCCGCCGCTTGACTTCGGCCTGACCGAACCTATACTAAACGCAAACCTGAACGCGGAACGAATAATCATGAATGGCACGGGAGGATTCAATGGCCAAAGAAGACAAGGATAAGGCACTGGTCGCGGCGATTTCCCAGATTGAAAAGCAGTTCGGCAAGGGCTCGATCATGCGGATGGGCGGCGAGGGCGTGGAAGGCGTCGCGGACGTAATTCCTACCGGCTCCATCGGCCTGGATGCGGCGCTCGGGGTCGGCGGTTTTCCGCGCGGCCGGATCATCGAAGTCTTCGGGCCCGAAGCATCGGGAAAGACCACGCTCTGCCTGTCGGTCGCGGCGCAGGCCCAGAAACTGGGTGGCACGGTCGCATTCATTGACGCGGAGCATGCCCTGGACCCCATCTATGCCAACGGCCTGGGCGTGAATATGGACAACCTGCTGATTTCCCAGCCCGACACCGGCGAACAGGCGCTGGAAATCGCTGAGGTCCTCACCCGGTCCGGCGGGCTGGACGTCTTCATCATTGACTCGGTCGCCGGGCTCGTCCCGCGCGCCGAAATCGAAGGCGAGATGGGCGATTCTCACATGGGCCTGCAGGCGCGCCTGATGTCTCAGGCGCTGCGCAAGCTCTCGGGTCTCGTGAACAAGTCCCGTACCTGCGCCATCTTCACCAACCAGATAAGGATGAAAATCGGCGTCATGTTCGGCAACCCGGAGACCACACCCGGCGGTCTCGCGCTCAAGTTTCATTCCACCCTCCGGCTCGACGTCCGCCGCATCACGACCATCAAGAAGGGCGATGTCGTGGTCGGCTCCCGGACCCGGGTCCGGGTGGTAAAGAACAAGGTCGCGCCGCCGTTCCGCCAGGCCGAGTTCGACTTGATTCACGGCAAGGGCATCTCCCTCAACGGCGAGCTGGTGGACCTGGGCGTGGACCACAATATCATCACCAAGTCCGGCACGTGGTATGCCTTCGGCGACATGCGTATCGGTCAGGGACGGGACGGCGCGGTGGAATTCCTCGAGGCCAATCCCAAGACCGCGAACCAGGTCGAGAAGAAACTCCGGGCCGAACTCAAAATCCCGACCCCGCAGAGGCGACCGGACGAGTGCCCGCCGGTGCCCAAGGCGTCCGCAGAAAAGAAAGCCTGACGCGTAGCGCCTGACGTCGGACGCACGCCGCGCCACGCCGGACGCATTACGCCTGCCGGCGACCGGGATGAAGATCACCGAGCTCAAGCCTCAGCAGCGGAATCGCAATCGTGTCTCGGTCTTTCTTGACGACCGCTATGCGTTCGGCCTGGACCAGGAACTGGTCATCAAGCTCGGGCTCCAGGTCGGACTTGAAGTTGACGACGCCCGCCTGGCCCGGATTGCCAGCGAGGCCGAGCGCAAGAAGGCGATGGACGCGTCATTCAACCTGCTCTCCTATCGCGCCCGCAGCCGCCGGGAAATCGAGACCCGGCTGAAACGCAAAGGCATCAGCGAAACGGTCATCAGCGAAACCGCGCAGCGGCTTGCCGAACTCGGCCTGCTTGATGACACGAAGTTCGCTGAGGCGTTTGCCCGGGATCGGCTCGAATTCGCCCACAAAGGCCGGCGCGTGATTTATGCGGAACTGCGCAAGAAGGGAATCCCCAAGCCGATCGTCGAACAGGCCTTGTCCAATGCGCCCGACGAGGACAAGTCCGCGACCGAAGTGCTGGACAAGGTCAGCCGGCGCTATGCCGCGCTCGAACCCCGGGAGCGCTATCGCAAACTCTCTGACCTGCTCCTGCGCCGCGGCTTCTCATTCGACACGATTGAACGCGTCCTCAGTCAGTTCGCCCGCCGCGCGGCAGAAGAAGCGATTGACGAATGAGCTCAATCCGCGACCCCCAGCCCCCGAATTCCGACCCCCGAACCCTAAACCCTTTCGCTTGGTGGGAGCGCATCCTGGGCATCGGGCCCAATGCCGGTTATCGCTGGCCAGGAATCGTGCGCACGGTCGCAATCCTCGCGTGCCTGGTCGGGCTTGGCATCGCCGGGTATTCCCGGGCCGAGCACTTGATACTGCGCGCCCAGCTCAGGCGGATAAACCGCCGGCTGGCAGTACTGGAACAGAAGCTTGAGCAGTACGAGGTAGTCGCGGGATTCCTGAATGACTCGGCCTTCAGTCGCCTGGTCGACTCCCTGTGCCGGACCCCGGCCCCGGAATCCGGCCCTGGAACTGCACTCCCGGCCCCGCCGCGGACCGGACCGCGAAAGTAGATTGCTCTCGAAATCTCAGGCAATACTGGTTTGTGAATTGGCGTTGATTACCGGCAGACGGACCGCACCGCTGTGCCGCTTGCCTGCCGGACAGCAAGGAAGGCGTTAACTGCCGGGCGAACCGGCTGCTGCGCCGGTCACCGAAATGGCGGTCGGGTTACCACCGAAAGCCGATTTGAACTGAAGGCTCACTGAGCGGCGCTCGCTGAAACAGATTCCAGTCCTGCAAGGGAACCGGATAGTCGGCCTCGACCCGGAAGACAAGGTGCGTCTGCTCGACCCCAAGCCCGAGACCGGGAATCAGCGTGAGTCCATGAAAGGCGACGTTGGTCCATTGATATGACAGCCCGAGCGGCGCGAAGCATACAAGCCAGGGCACCGGCCGCCAGTCGGCCGCGGTGACAACCGACCCTGCTGCGCCATGGAACAGCGAGGGCAGGGTCTCGGACACAAACGCCGTCGCATTCACCGTCGCGGCGACTGAGAAGTGTGGGCCGCCGGACAGACGGCGCGATAGTTCCAGTTCGGCACCGTAGACTCTGGGATAGACCGAGTAACGGTCGTCGTACGACAGACCGCCCCGAATCTCTAATCCTCTACCCAGACCATGAGCGTAGGTGGCCGCGCCGGCGACCCGGGCTTCATTTATGTGGAGTTCAGCTTCGGACTTCGACCGTTCCAGGACGTACCCGGTATTGAACGCTTCGGTCTCGACCAGTTTCAGACTGCAGCCGGCGGCCAGAACGACAAGGATGAATGCGAGCGGCCGCGCCAAACCGGCGCTGATTCTGAGTCCGGGAATGTCCTTTCCTCCCGGGCGCAACAGACTACTCGTCTCCCCGGTGCCAGCGGGTTTTCTCGCCTTTGAGCCAGCAGGTTACGACCAGCAGAGTCGCCAGCACAACCATATAGACAATGAAGACCGCCGGATGCCGGTCCGGCCGAAGGACCCAGATTCCGCCGAAGACGAGTACGACGAATGCGACGATAACCAGCCAACCCTGCCAGCGAACTGGGAATCCCCAGCCCAGCCCATAGCGCTTGGCCGGAAACCAGTAGTCCCGATTGTCTTCAGGCGTCATGTTATTCTCCCTGACCCGGCTTCGCGTCCGAGTCCAGCCCACTCATGGTCGAGGCGAGTCTGTCGATCGTCGATGAGCTGCACCGTTCCTCGATTGTACCGGGTGGTGCCGTGCCGGGAGTATAGCCGCGGGCGTGAACCTGTCAAGGTGCGGCCCGGCTATTCGATAAGCTTCGGGACTTGACCGTTACCGGAAGAACCGTTATTCTCAAGTCGTGCCACTGGTACGTGATCCGGAAGTTCTGAAGCCGCTCCTGCTGCGCGACGAAAACGCGACACGGTCAATCTACAATACTGTTTCTGGCGTGGGCGGCGCGCGGGTCGTCTGGATTAGAGTTGATGACCTGAGGCGCCCGCAGGCAGTCATCTGCCGGAGTCGCGTTCTTCACCGCCGGCAGATGCTGTATATGTATGCCAAGAGCGCAAAGGCCGCTGAACGCGTGCTGGCCGAGATTCCCAAGCCGTGGCACCTGTCGTTCGCCGCGACGCCGGCAAGGCTCGTGCCCGCGATCCGGCAAGCGCTCAGGAAGCGCGGCCGAAAGCTGGACTGGGTTTCGCCGTGCTATCTTTACATACTCGAACCCGGCCGGCTCAGAATTGACCGGACGCACCGGGTGGGAAACCTGAAGCCGGCGGACGCAAGGCTGATTGCGGAATACTGGCCGCACGGCCGGAATCCGGAATACGTCCGAGAGCGGATTCGCTCGGGTCCGACTTGCGGGATTCGCCGGAACCGAAAGCTGGTTGCCTGGGCAATCACTCATGCCGACGGCACGATGGGAATTCTGCACGTGCTGGACGAGTATCGAGGTCTTGGCATGGCGCGAGCAATCACGACCGCGCTGGCCGAGCGATGCCTGAAGGCAGGGTTGAAGCCGTTTCTGTACATCGTGAAGCGGAACAGGGCATCAATCAATCTGACCGAGAGCATGGGGTTTACGCGGCAGGGAGTGTATTGTTGGTTCGGCGAGTAGAAGACGCCGATAACTCAAGACTCAAAAGTCAAAGGTCAAAACGACCCCCCGGGAACTAGGTGGTCGAGGTTCAAAGTTCGAAATCCAAAGCTCAAACAAAGTCCAGAAGAGTCAGGCAACTAGGCCCAAAGCTGGCGAATCAGACGTTGACTAGAATGACGTAGTTCGAAGCATAACAGTGGCAATTTCAGGCTGTTATGTATCAACCGGACCACAAGATTAGGGCGGGATTCAAGGAATCAGGGAATCGAGGAATCGAGCAGATTCCCTTGAATCCTGGAATCCTCGGTTCCTGCTTCTGGCGAATCTGTGCAATCTGCGAAATCTGTGGCTAGAATCCAGGGGCCGGGACTCTCGCGGAGTACAAAGTATCGCTTGACAATAATGGTTTCTTTGATATAGTCATAGCTACCAATTGTTCTTTGACATTTTGGAATGACACTCCTTGACAATTCCAGCGTGCCGGAGTCATTCAATACTTCAAGTATTTTTTTTCGCTTGGAGAGTTTGATCCTGGCTCAGGACTAACGTTGGCGGCGTGTCTTAGACATGCAAGTCGAACGAGGTTCAGTAGCAATACTGGACTTAGTGGCGAACGGGTGAGCAATACAAGGGTAACCTGCCTTAAGGATGGGCATAGCTCCGAGAAATCGGAGGTAATTCCCAGTGTCGCGATTTGGCGGCATCGCTGAATCGCGAAAGACGGAGCAATCTGTCGCCTTTTGAGGGGCTCTTGTCCTATCAGCTTGTTGGCGGTGTGACGGACCACCAAGGCTTTGACGGGTAGTCGGCGTGAGAGCGTGACCGACCACAAGGGAACTGCGACACGGTCCCTACTCCTACGGGAGGCAGCAGTCTAGAAAATTGGGCAATGGGCGCAAGCCTGACCCAGCGACGCCGCGTGGAGGATGAAGGTCTTCGGGTTGTAAACTCCTGTCAGGCGGAACGATGCTTCGCATATTAACTGTATGCGGAGTGACGGTACTGCCAAAGGAAGCCCCGGCTAACTACGTGCCAGCAGCCGCGGTAAGACGTAGGGGGCAAGCGTTGTCCGGAATTACTGGGCGTAAAGGGTGTGTAGGCGGTCTTGTAAGTCAGCAGTGAAAGCTCCGGGCTAAACTCGGAAATGGTTGCTGATACTACCGGACTTGAGGGCAGGAGAGGAGGTTGGAACTTTCGGTGTAGCGGTAGAATGCGTAGATATCGAAAGGAACGCCGATAGCGAAGGCAAGCCTCTGGAATGTTCCTGACGCTGAAACACGAAAGCTGGGGGAGCAAACAGGATTAGATACCCTGGTAGTCCCAGCCCTAAACGATGTTCACTAGGTGTTGCTCGCAAGGGCAGTACCGGAGCTAACGCGTTAAGTGAACCGCCTGGGGACTACGGCCGCAAGGTTGAAACTCAAAGGAATTGACGGGGACCCGCACAAGCAGTGGAGGATGTGGTTCAATTCGAAGCTACGCGAAGAACCTTACCTGGGTTTGACATGCTGGTGGTAGGAGCCGGAAACGGCAACGACTGAGGGTTTACTCTCGGAGCCAGCACAGGTGCTGCATGGCTGTCGTCAGCTCGTGCCGTGAGGTGTATGGTTAAGTCCCGCAACGAGCGCAACCCCTGTTCTTAGTTGCCAACCCGCAAGGGCGCACTCTAGGGAGACTGCCCGGGTTAACCGGGAGGAAGGTGGGGATGACGTCAAGTCATCATGGCCTTTATGCCCAGGGCTACACACGTCCTACAGTGGCGGTTACAAAGGGCTGCCAACCCGCAAGGGTGAGCCAATCCCGTAAAAGCCGCCATGGTTCGGATCGCAGGCTGCAATTCGCCTGCGTGAAGATGGAATTGCTAGTAATCGCAGATCAGCATGCTGCGGTGAATACGTTCCCGGGTCTTGTACACACCGCCCGTCACGCCATGGAAGCCAGTAATGCCTGAAGTCATACTTCGGTATGCCCAAGGCAGGACTGGTGACTGGGGCGAAGTCGTAACAAGGTAGCCGTACGGGAACGTGCGGCTGGATCACCTCCTTTCTACGAGACTTAACAGGCTTCGGTACGTGGGAGTTCGACAGGAGTGCCGAATCAGAATGTCATTGACTTTCAGACGCCCGCTTCGGCGGGCGTCTGTGTTTTCAGTCCGTCCGAAACACTTGACTCGGACGCTTATCGGCGTAGATTATGACCGATATGCGGCAAGCGGGATTGCGCTGGCAGTGGCTCTCGGTACTGGCGATAATCGCCGGGCTGGCCGCGCCTGCTTCGGCGAGCGAGTGGGACGCGGGCGGGGTGTTCGCGCGCTGGTCGCCCGCGGACGAGATCACGAGTCTGCGCACTGAGAACTCCAAGATGTTTGATAACCACGACGGAACGCGCTCGGTAGTCATCGCCGGGCCGATGCACTGGCAGGTCGCGCCCGGAGTGTGGGCTGACCCCTCCGATACGACGGTAGTCGTCGACACCGGCGAAGTCGACGACGACGGTATGTGGTGGTCTCTTTGGTCGTTCTTCTGCTGTCAGCACATCTACCTAGCGTCGGAATTGAACTTCGCCGGCACCATCCGGAATGTCGCCTTCTACACTGATGACGCATGCCCGCCCGAAACCATGCTCCGAAGCCACCAATTCCTGGGAAACACGGCGGACACCTGCTTCACATCCTATGGCTGGGGCAACGCCGGAACCGAGGTGTGGACCGGTGATTTGATTCGTGACGACACGGGTTGGCTTGATCTCCCGCTTCAGGTCAGATTCTTTCATCCCGGAGATAGCAATTTGGTAGTGTCGTACCGACACACTGACAGTACGGGTCACCTCCGTGCGTACCGTCGCTATCACGGAACTCAGTACGACTCCGCCGGTTGCCGGTCAAAACGCGGCCAGAGCGCCGAGGACACGCTCCCGTGGATGATACCAAGTCAAGTGCGCGTCAATATCATGATAACCTACGAACCAGCATTAGTCGATGCTGAAGTTGAATCTATTCTGGCGCCCGCCGACTCGATTCTATGGGGGCGGCCATGCGTACCGCGGGCGGTCGTACGAAACAACGGCGTCATTCCCGCGACGTTCCCGGTAAGGTTCAGTATCAGCGACGGCTATGTTGCCACCGATACCGTGACCGGCCTTTCCCCCGGCGCGGAAGATACGGTCACCTTTCCGCCGTGGACGCCGGACAGTGCCGGGAGATTAGTGGCCAAGTGCTCGACATGCCTGACCCACGACCAACTGCCGGGGAACAACCGGATGGCGGACACGGTTTTCGTTGTGTACCACGACGTCGGCGTCAGGCACATCGTGGTTCCGACCGGAATCGTTCCTCTCGGGGATTCGGTTGCGCCGGACGTGATGTTGCACAACTACGGCACGGCCACCGAAAATCCGTGGCTGGTCGTAGAAATCCTACGCTCCGGAAGCCCGGTCTATGCCGAGAGTGTTCTGCAACCGGTCAATGCGCACGACTCGATTGAAGTGCTTCTCCCCCGCTACTGGCATGCCGACTCACTGGGCAACTACGATGTGTGCGCGTGGACCACCCTGCCCGGCGACATAAACCATAGCAACGACACCGCGCACGGCAGCTTTCAGGTTCAGAATCTGCCGCTGCACGACGTCGGCGCAATCCAAATCCTCGCGCCGAAGGACAGCGTTGCGCAGGACTCAATTGTCCAGCCCCAGGCAATCGTCCGTAACTTCGGTCGCTCAAGCGAGAATGTGCCGGTGAGCTTCACAATCGCGCGGAGCGACACGCTGGTGTACTGCGATACGGCTGACCGGATGCTGCCTGCCGGGACAACCGACACCGTCCGCACTTTCCAGCCCTGCACTCTGGACGTTTCGGGCAGCTATCGCACCTGTTGCCGGACCTGCCTCAGCAGCGACATGGACTCGACCAACGATGCGGTCAGCGATTCGTTTTTCGTGACCCGTCGCCTGCGGCACGACATCGGCGTCAGCGCGATTGTCGCGCCGAGCGGATCAATAGACTCCGGCGAGACGATCACGCCCACCGCGCAAATCAGGAATCTCGGCGACTTCTCGCAATCCGGGACGGTCAGGTTCAGCATTTCCGACTCTCCTCCGTACCGGTGCAGTGTGCTCGTGACCAGCCTCCCGCCGGACTCTATGCGGGTCATTACGTTTCCGCGCTGGATTGCCCGCCGAATCGGCGCATACACCGCGCGCTGTTCACTTGAGTTCGCACCGGACGACTGCCGGGCAAACGACACCCTGAGCAGTTCGTTCGACGTGCAGGAGCCGACGCCATGGCGCCAGATGGCGGACCTGCCCGAGGGCGGGCGGCACAAGAGTACTCGCGGCGGTGCGGCCCTGGTGTCGGATGGAACTGGCCTAGTCTATGCGCTGAAAGGCAACGGTACGCGTGAGTTCTACGCGTATCACGTCACAGGCGATAGCTGGTCTCGGTGTTGCAGCATCCCGAGGGCGCGAAGGAGTACGCGCGGTGCGGCATTGTGCTATTCCCCGGGCGCCGACCGGGTCTATGCGGTGAGCGCCAACTCAAGAGAGTTCTGGGAGTACTGTCCGAAAGATAATGCGTGGAGCCGGCGGGCCGATGTGCCAGCCGGCATCGGCGGTCGGCGGCCGGGTCTTGGCATCGGGCTGGCAACCATGGACACCGGTCTGGTCTACCTGCTAAAGGGCGGCGGGGCGCGTGAATTATGGGCCTACGAGCAAGCGCATGACACGTGGTTCCGCCGTGCGCAGGCGCCGGCCAGTAGTTCGGGGAAGGGATACCGAACCGGCAGTTGCATGACGGCGGTGCGTGACTACCTGTATCTTGTCAAGGGCGGCTGCAATGAGTTCTTCGCCTACAGCACACGCGATGACACATGGTACAATCGGATGCCGCTGCCGATGACCGGCATCGGCAGCACACGGAAGACGGCTCGGGCCGGGGCGGCAATGGCACAGGACCGCGACGTCATCTATGCCCTGAAGGGCGGCAAATGTGGTGAGCTCTGGTGGTATGACACGTTTGGCGATTCCTGGGTCGAACAGCGCCCGGTTCCTCTGGGTCCGGACTGGCGCCCGGTCGCGGACGGCGGCGCGCTCGCATTTGCAGCCGGCAAACTCTGGGCATTGAAAGGCAACAACACGCGCGAGTTCTGGGCATACCAGCCGTTGGCCGCTGACCGTTCTCCGCTGGCCGCTTGCCGCGTGCGGCAAGTCCAGAGTGAGTCCGCGGTTCACGCGCTGCAGTTCGCAGTCGGCGTCCACCCGAATCCGTTTGCCAACAACGCGATGGTCTTCTGCTCGGTGCCTGTGGCGGGCGAACTGAACCTCAAGCTGTACGACGTCAATGGCAGGCTTGTCCAGACCCTATGGTCAGGACGGCGACCGGCAGGAGCGTTCAGCACCGTGCTCACAGAATCACTGCCGCTTGGAGTGTATCTCTTGCGTGCCTCAACTTCAACCAACAGTATCACATCCCAACTAATTCATCATTGACGAAGCAGTAGAGGTGAAACCTCGCAGCATCTTGTTCACTGTTATGGCCATCTGCAGCGTAGAGATGGGTGAGGCCTGCTTCGAGGAGGGTGCCACATAGTATTGACTGTGCATGCTACTCGTGTAGAATCCTCTGTGCGGTTTGGCTTTCATGTCTCGATTGCCGGCGGTTTGCATAACGCCGTCGATGAAGCTAGGGCGCGCAAGTGTCAGACTATCCAGATATTCTCCCGCAATCCTCAAGGCTGGAAGTTCAAGGAACTGGACCCGGACGACGTCGAGGAATTCCGCGACGGAATCAAGGAAAGCGACATCTGCCCGGTTACGGTCCACATGCCCTACCTGGCGAACATCGGCACTCCGAACCAGGGTCTGTACGAGCGGTCGAAGGAATCCGTGACAGTGGACCTTGTGCGCTGTGCACGTATCGGCGCGCAGTACCTGGTTATGCACATGGGGCGCAGCAAGTCATCGAGTGAGCAGGAACTGGTTTCGAGAATGGCTCGAGCCATCGACTCGGCCTTTCGCGTCGCACGTCGCGTCCACGGGAAGTCCGATTTGCCCAGGCTGCTGCTTGAGAACACGGCCGGGATGGGAACCGACTTCCTCCAGTTGCGGGCGGTAATCAATAGCGTGGCGAAGACCAGTCCGGTCGGAGTCGTGCTCGACACCGCGCATCTGTTCGAGGCCGGCTGGGAGCTACGCACGAAGGAAGGGCTCGACCACATGCTGCGCGATTTCGACGCACAGGCCGGCCTGCAGCGCCTGTATCTCCTGCATATGAACGACTCAAAGACCGACCTCGGCTCGCATCTTGACCGCCACTGGCACATCGGCAAAGGCAAAATCGGCAAAGGCGGATTCCGGTTGATTGTCAACCATCCGCTCCTGCGCCATCTGCCCGGGGTCATGGAAACGCCCAGGCTTACCCTCAAAGAAGACCGCATGAATCTCCGCGCCATCACAGCACTCAGTCAGCCCGCACACTGACCAATTGGAAACGGCGTGCCGGTCGACGCTCCCTGGCCCAAGTTCCAGTACGATATCCGGAGCTCTGGCTGTCAGCAGTAGCCGGCTCTGACCCGATCCCGCGCGTCCAACGCCAAGGTATATTACCACTGGTGCTGCTGCAACCAGTTCAGACGGGTCAACTTCTGATCTGGCCGGATTTGTGCTTGACAGTGAGTGGTATATTCATATGATTTATGACTCAGGTATGAAGTTAGGTCGCATTCTCCTAGGGCTTTTGCCCCTGCTCGCGACCTTGTTGTTCATTTCCTGCGCCGAACCCGACGACCCAACTTCCGGGAAGATCGTTGTGGCCGGTTCTGAATCGGTGTGGCGGGTGATGGATGACGAGGCGCGCGAGTTTATGGCGATGTATGGCAAGGCGACCGTCCGGGCCGTGGGTGTGGGCTCGGTGGATGGTCTGAAGACCCTGTTCGAAACCCCGATTGCCAAGGAGACGCTGCTCGCGGTCTCGGCCCGGGCCCTGACCGAAGCTGAACTGGTGGCTGCGAAGAAACAGGGCTTCGACCCGAAGGAGTACAAGATCGCGCGGGACGGCATTGCGATAATCGTGAACGCGGCGAACCCGGTGAGCGAACTGACGCTCGACCAGGTGGGCGATGTCTTCTCGGGCCGGACCCGCAACTGGCGTGAACTGAAAGGCAGGGATTTGCCGATCAAGGTCATCTTCGGCCAGCCCAATTCCGCGACCTATCAGCAGATGAGTGATTCGGTTCTGAGAGGTGTCGGGCTCGCGCCCGGGACGCAGAATTATCAGTCGGTGTTCGACATCATCAAGGCCGTGGCCTCGGACAAGGCGGCCATCGGCTATTGCGGTTCGACTTACCTGTACCGGGACTGGCTGGCCAAGCCGGCGGATCCGGAACCCGGTATCAAGGCCCTGGCGCTGGCCCGCAGCGCGGGCAGTGATGCCCTGCCGCCGGACCAGGGTACGATTTACGACGGTTCCTATCCGCTCGGGCGTGACATTTACCTGATTGCCCGCCGGGAACCCAAGGGAATTGTCAGCGGTTTCATTACGTTTGTCATGAGCGCCAAGGGTCAGCAGATTGCCGTCGCCGACGGCCTGGCGCCCGTAACAGTGAGACTGAACGTCAAGAGAGAGGCGGAGTAGTTCGATGAAGTCGGAAATCAGAAATCAGATTTCAGAGTGCAGAATTCCTCAAGTGACACGCGGCTCGTGGCTGGTGGCTTGCAGTCTGCTGCTACCGGTGCTCCTGCTGGCGCAGGGCGCGCCGAAGCCGACCGACCTGGTCAAGCAGGGTATTGCGGCCGAACAGTCCGGCAACTGGCAAGAGGCCGCGGGTTTCTATGGCCAGGCTTTGACCATCAATCCCAAGCTGGGCGAAGCGAGCTTCCGGCTGGGCAAACTGCTGGTCGAGCATGACAGCTTTCTGGCCGGCGTCACCCGCCTGGAAGCGGCGAGAACCTATAAGTATGACTTGTATCAGGTGAGTCGCTGGCTGGGCTTGGGTTACTACAAAGCCGGCAACTACTCCTCGGCAATCGAAAACTACGTCGTCGCGGTGACGAAGAAACCCAAGCTTGCCGACGTCCGGGTGGAGCTCGCCAACGTCTATTATGCCAACGGCAGCGACGACGAGGCGATGGAGCAGGACAGTATCGCACTGGTGCTCGACGTCAGGAACATCGAGGCCCAGATGGTTCACGGCCGGCTGCATGCCCGACGCCGCGAATTCGACCTGGCGCGCGAAGCCTATCGCGGCGTCATCACCCAGGATCCGAAGCACGCCGAGGCTTATTCCGCACTCGCCGAGCTGTTCAAGTCGAGCTATCCGGACTCGGCGGTTTACTTCTATCGGAAGTACCTGGAACTGCTCCCGGATGATGCGACCGCCAACTTCAACCTCTCCGGACTCTACTATAACCAGAGCCAGAAGGAGCCGACCGGCCTGCCGCCGAAGCCCGACACCAAAGACACCGTGGTTCTGAAGGCCTACGCCAGGACGCACGATTCGCTGGTCGGGCTCTATCGCGCCGCCGAATCCGAGAGCGCGTTCGTCTATGTCGGCAAGGCCATCAAACTCGGGTTCAGCCGCGAAGACATTTACGATTTCTACGTCAAGATTGCCCAGGCCGCGAACAAGCGCGGCGCGTCAATCACCGCCCTGCGGACCGTGCTCGCCAATAACCCGAAGGACGCGCTGAAATGGGCGCTGCTGGGTCAGATTTACGCCGACAGCGCGATCGTCAAGTCGGTGGTCGTGGACACGTCGTCCATGCGCCAGTCCATCGACTGCTACAAGCAGGCGACGGCCCTGGACAGCACCATGCGGCGCCGGACCTACGCCTGGATTGCCTCGCAGTACTACAAGCAGAAGCAGTACGATTCGTCCATCGTCTACAACACGCGCGTGATTGAAATCGACCCCAAGTCGGCCAGCGCCTATGTCAACCGGGGCTATGCGTACATCTTCGGCAAGAGCGACAAGGTCAAGGGCTTCGCCGACCTGGAGCGGGCCCTGTCGATTGACCCTAAGCGAGGCGAACTCCGCGTGCTGATGATGAAGCTCGCCTATGCCGACAAGGATTACAACCAGGCTTATGACCTGGCGAAAACCGTCCTCGAAATCGACCCGGCCAACGAGGACGCCAAGGCAATCAAGAAGAACATCGATCTGATTCGTAATCCGCCAAAACCAGAAGAATAAACCAATGGCAGGAACAGACAGGAATCAAGGAATCAGGGAATCGAGGAATCGAGCAGACCCCTCGAATCCTGGAATCCTTGACCCCTTGAGTCCTCCTCTCGATTCCTGCCTTAAGGAGGAGACACAATGAGCCCTGTAGTTCAACTTATACTCTCGGTTGGACTCCCCATCGCCATCGTCGTTGTGATGGCCATTCTCATGGCCTATGCCAAGAAGGCAGGCGTTATCACGACCCTGCTCTATGTTCTGACCCTGGCCAACTGCGCGATCATCTACCTGGTCGTGCTACCCAAGGAAGGCAAGTCAGTCTGGGCCGCTCTGCGTCAGGGCGGGCCGTTGGTTGCGATTCTCATCGGCCTGCTGATTGTGCTCTTCACTTACGTGGTTGAGCGCTTCCTCACCCTGCGCCTGGCCCGGGGCAAGGAACCCCACGCGACGTTCATCGCCAAGTTCCGCAAGGCCGTCCTGAGTAAGGATTTCGCCAGCGCCACGAAGATCTGCGAAGCGCAGAACGGCGTCACCGCGAATATCCTGAAGGCGGGAATTGATTCCTACGTCGCCCTCACCAAGGATAATACGCCTAAGGAAAAGAAGTTCGCGTCGCTCGACAAGGCGATTGCCGACGCCACCGGCCGCGAGACCCCGCTTCTGGAGCGGAACCTCATCATCCTGACCACGATTGCGTCCATCGGCACGATGGTCGGCCTGCTCGGAACGACGATCGGCATGATTCGGGCGTTCCAGGCCATGGGCAACACCGGCGCGGTCGACGCGACCAAGCTCGCCATCGGTATTTCCGAAGCACTCTTCAACACCGCGTTCGGTCTGATGAACGCGATTCTGGGCATCGTCGCCAACAACTACTACGTCAACCGGGTAGACCAGTTCAACTACGAGATTGATTCTTCAGCGTTCGACATGAAAGAGACGCTGACCGAGATCGAAGCAGGATAAGGCCATGGCCCGGGCAAAACGACGAGTAGGTATTTCGCTGGACATGACCCCGATGGTCGACATCGGGTTCCTCCTCGTCATCTTCTTCATGTCAACCTATCATGCCCGCCCGCCGGAAACGGTAAAGGTTGACCTGCCCATGTCCCGGTCGCCGCTGAAAGTCCCGGAACGGCACGTCATCACCCTCTCGGTACTGCCACCGGAACGCGCCTGGGTGCTTGCGGACAGCTACAATCCGACGCTCATCCGCGCCAACTACCAGAAGTACCTCGGCGAAGGCATGCGGCCCAATCTCGCGATTGACCGGACGATGAAAGAGATGCGGGAGGATCCGGTGATTTCCAATCAGGTCCTGTCCGAAGCCCGGCGCCTGAGCGCCGCCCAGAAGAAGGCCCGCGCCGACAGCATGCTGCTCTGGTATAACACGGGCCGGGACGCGGCCCAGCCGCTCTCGTACCCGGAAATCGGCCCCACCATCCAGCGCATCCGGATCGAGGACGACAGCACCATGCTCGTCATCAAGACCGACAGCATGTCCGAATCCGGCAGCGTTCTCCAACTCATGGAGAAACTGCAACAACCCGACGTCAACATGCTCCGCTTCAGCCTCGTAACGATGATGAAAGAAAGCAAGAGCTCGGCGAAACCGGGCGGGAAGGAGTAGGCCATGGGAATGGTTGACAGCGCCGGCCCAAAGAAGAAAGCCGGGCCCGGCGCTCGCAAGAAGCGCCGCGTCGCGCTCCGCATTGACATGACGCCGATGGTCGACATCGCCTTCCTGCTCGTGATCTTCTTCATGACCACGACCCGGTTCCGCGAGCCCCAAGCGATTGAGATCACGCTGCCCAAGCTCGGCAAACCAAAAAAGACCAAGCAGTCCAACGTACTCGTGCTCGCGATTGACAATCAGGGCAAACTCGCATACACGATCAGCGGCGCGGAACCGGTGCCGGTCGAGCTGGAATCCCTGGACGCCCTCCTGCGCCAGAAGGAGCGCGAGAACATCCTGAAACAGCCCAGCGGCGCGGAACAGCTCAAGCGCTATGACTTCTACGATTCGATGGTAGTCCAGCACCCCGGGCGCCGGGAACTGCTCGACTCGCTCCTGAGCATCAAGAACAACGTGTCGCAATTGACCGTGCTCATCCAGGTTGACCCCCGGTCCCGGTACAAAGCCGTGATTGAGGCGATGGACGCAGTGAACTTCGCCCACATGGCGCGGTTCAGCGTGGTCCGGGCCGGCACGCTGGAACAACCGCCGACGCCGGGCGCGCCCGCACTACCCGCGTCGCCGGCGCCGGCCGGACCGACCGGCATGGCCCCGCTGCGGAGTCAGCCGACTGCGGCGTGCGAACTGCGGATTGCGGATTGGAGGGCACCATGCTAGCCGCTACGCACTGGTATAACCTCTACCCGCGCAACCTCCGCCGCTCCTACTACCTCATCCTCGGGCTCTCCTGGTTTCTCGTCCTGTTCATTATCGGCTACACCAAGTACAGCGCCATCCGCGCCGAACGCCGCGCCCTGGCCACCCAGAACGAGGCCACGATTATCATGCCCACCGACACGCTCCGCTACTCCGAGATGGCGCCGCCGCCCAGTTTGAGCGGCGAGAACATCGCGGCCGAGGCCGCGCTGCCCGAGGCCAACCCGGCGAGCGTCGAGGACGTCACGAGCACCGTTCCGCTGCCGGTTCCCGATGAACAGGCCGAAGTCGCCACCATGGCGACCCAGAAGACGGTCGGCGGCGTGGCCGCGCCCGCGGCGACCGGTTCCGGCGCACCGGTGTTCATCATGCCCGAGACCACGCACCAGTACGACGACAACAAGCCGGCCCCGATTGTGTTCAAGTACATGAAGGCATCGGTCATGCCCACGCCGCTGAAGGACGTGCAGCCGGAGTATCCGGACAAGGCGCGCGCCCTGAGCATCGAGGGCACGGTAATGGTCGACATGTGGCTCCGCAAGGACGGCACGGTATCGGTTGTCAGCATCTATAAATCCGCCCATCCCCTGCTCGACTCCGCCGCCGCCAAAGCTGCCATCCGGAGCACCTTCACGCCGGCGAAAGGCGCCGACGGCGCACCGGTCAACGTCTGGGTGCGCCGGCCGTTCCGCTTCTCACTCTCGGGCGGGCACTAGGCAACTCTAGCATACACATAAAGCTAAAGGGGCGCTCACGCGCCCCTGTTTTTCTTCTGACTACTAACTACTTATTACTCACTACTAGCGGCCCTCGCCCGCCCTAATCGCCGCAGCAATCTCGGCTTTGCCCGCGGCATTCATCAGGGCTTTCCGGTTCGCCTCCTTCTTCACGAACGCGGAAATGGCCGCGAGCAGTTTCAGGTAGTCGGATACCGAGCCCGGCGGCGCGACGACCATGAATATCAGGTGGACCGGGGCGTCGTCCAAGGCCTGGAAATTGACGCCCGCCTTCGACCGGGCAAAAACCAGCAGCATCTTCGACAGCCCTTCAATCTTGGCATGGGGAATCGCCACCCCGCTGCCGATACCAGTGCTGGTGACCTCCTCCCGCGCCTGCAGGGCGGCAAGCACCTGGGGCTTGTCGGCCTGGCAATCGGCCATGACACAGGCCGCGGCCAGGTCGACCAGCCGTTCGAGCACCGCCGTCTTGTCCGCCGCGACCAGGTTCGGCTCAATCAGCGCTTCGCTGAGCAGCTTGCTTATCTTCATCTTATCCGGCTCGCGGCTAAATCAGGTTTCGCAGCGCTTCTTCGCCGCTCCGGGTCGTGAACGCGATGACCGTGTCGCCGGCCTGCAAGGTACTCTCGCCTTTCAGAATCTGGACCTGGTCGTCGTGGATGGAGGCTATCAGCAGCGTATCCCTGGGCAATTCCAGCGCCTTCACCGGCTTGCCCAGCACCGGCGACCCCTCCGGTACTTCAATCTGGACAATCTCGGCGTTGCGGAACGACATCAGCTCGGTAAGGAAACTCGTGCCCATCTTGTGCCCGATCAGGGCGCTGATCATATTGGTCGTATTGACGGTCTGGTCCACGCCCAGCAGGTTAAACAGCGCCTCGTTCTTCGGGTCGTTCACCCGGGCCAGGGTCTTGGGCGCCATGTAGACAATCTTTGCCATCTGGCAGATAATCAGGTTATCCTGGTCCTTGCCGGACGCCGCAACCAGGAGGTCACAGCGGTTGGCCCCGGCCAGCTTCAGGACAAAGGCATCCGAGGCGTCGCCATAGATCACGCTTTCGCCGAACTCATCCGAGAGCTGCTGGTGGCGCTGTTTGTTCTTCTCAATCAGGGCGATTTCGTGGCCCTCGGCCAGCAGGCCCTTGGCCAGGTTATAGCCCACTTTCCCGCCGCCCGCGATGATGATGAACATCTACTTGCCCACCAGCTTCTTGCCAATCAGGTCGGCGGTCAGGTCGGTGCCGCAGACCGTGGTCAGGCCCATCTCGGCAAAGGCGTTTGCCCGCACCGGGTCGGCCAGCCGGACGATGACTTTCTTGACTTTCAGCAGTTCCTTGGCCACCTGGGCGGCAAAGAGATTGGTGTTATCCTCGCCGGTCAGCGCCATGAAAACGTCGGCTTGGTCGGCCTCGGCCTTCCGCAGCACGTCCTGGTCGGTCGCATCGCCGACCACAAAGGTGCAGCCGGTTCCGTCCTCAAGTTTGCGGAACGTATCCACGTCCCGGTCAATCACCGTGACCTGGTGCCCGGGCCGTCCTGACGGCCCGGTGCCGCGGCTCAGGGATTCGGCAACTTTGATGCCGACCTGGCCGCAGCCGCAAATGACAACTCTCAAATTCAACTCCTTGTTCCTAGTCTCCCGGCCCCGCGCAAAACGCTAATTCCCGGTTCCGATCTCGATTGACACGCTGGGAAAGGCTTAACCGGCCGCCGGAGGCTCGCCGGGCTCGGAAGCTGGGCCGGAGCCAAGGTCCGGTTCCTCAGTCTTCCTCGGGGCAGAGTCAATTATAACCTCGCAGGGCGCGCGGTGCAAGAGGATTTCAATCGTCCGGCTCTGGATCCCGGTCAGGGCGGTGCCCAGCCAGGGCGCCGCCATGACAATCAGGTCCGCGTCCTCGTCTTTGGCCAGCCGGGTGATGCCCTCGCCGGTCTGGCGGGCGCGCTCGACTTGGGTTCGGACCGGCAGTTCGTGCTGTTCGACAATCGCGGTTGCCCGCTCCAGAATCTCCTGGGCCGCCTTCTCGGTTTTGTCCATCGGCGCGTTCAGGGACAAGGTCATGGGAATCTCCACCACGTAGGTCAGGAGCACCTCGGCCTTCTGCTCCTCGCCGAGCCGGCAGGCAAGCTCAACCGCCCGCTCCCAGTTGGAATTCATGCTCACCGGCACGACAATCCGCCGGATGGACGACACAATTCGCCGGGCATGGGCCGCAACCGCGGCGACCTGGGGCGGCACCGCGAGCAGCCACGAGAGCACGGTGATCACCGTCCCCGCGAAAACCAGGGCCGCCGCGAACCCGCCCACGGTCATGTGCGGCAGAAGCTGCGCCGCATCGGGCAGTGCTTCGGCCATTCTGCCGGCCTGGGCCGTGTCCTGGGCCAGCACCGCCATCCGGCCCGCCGCGAGGCCCAACGCGGGCAACAGCGACAGAAGGCAAATCCTGAATCCTAAACCCGAAATCCGAAACAAAGAACCAAACAACCAAAGAACCAACGAACCTGACGTCTCAGGTTCCGAGTTTCGGGTTTCGTGATTAGGGCTTATCTTCATCATCATGCGGTTCGACGTTCAGCCGGTCCTGCGGTTCCCGGGTCAGGCGGCGCCAGTTGTGAATCCCGGATATCAAGCGGTAGACACCGTACAGGAGCACCAGGCAGCCGAGTATCAACTGGGTCAGGGTCCGGTGCACCGGCTTGCCCAGGCTCAGCAGAAAGGTCGCGATGAAGTACCCGCCGAACGCAAGGAACAGGATACTCGCGCCCACGCGCCAGATATCGAGCGGGGTGAGTCTCGGGCGGTACCGGTCGGGGTCAAGCATGGGGGTCAGTGGCCGGCGGCTGGTTGCCGTTAGTCGGTGGTTTCTTGCCGGCCTGCTTCGCGCGGCGGCGGTCGCGTTCAATCAGGGCCATTTTGTAGTTCTCGACCAGGTCAAACTCCTCGGCGCTGGTCAGGACCTGAATCTGCTTGGCTTCCCAGTTGCGGGGCAGGCTGCCGAGCAAGGGACGGCCCACCCGTTTCCGGTAGATGAAATACAAGATAATGCAGAAGATACACCAGGCCGGGCCGGCGATTCGGCCGATCGGGTGGGTGAGAATCACCTCAAACAGAATCAGGGTAACGCCAATCAGGCCGAAGATGCCGAGTATCGGGAAATCCACGCGCATGCCGTGGTAGTTGATCTTCAGATTCAGCGGCATCTTGTACGGGCGCGGGGTGTAGGGGTCCTTGAACCTGAGGGTAATCAGCGAGACAAAGACCAGCATATAGCCCAGGGTCGCGCCGAACGCGTACATATTGCCCAGCGTGTCCATCGCGCGCGGCGTGAGCGCGGAGAGCAGCACCTGCAGCGCCGCGAGCATCGAGAACACGACAATCGTCCGCACCGGGGTCTGGAACTTCGGGTGAACCTTGTCGAACCACTTGGGAATCAGCCCGAGTTCGCTCATCGAGTAGGTCACGCGCGACGCGCCCATCACCCCGGTATTCGAGGAAATCAGCAGAATCGTAGCGCCGACAATCGCGGCAAACGGCCCGGCGATGATACCGATGAACGGAATCCGGGCGGCCAGGATTGCCACCGGGTCGCCGATATTGTGGCTGATGGCCTCCATCGCGCCCGGCACGCCCAGGGCCAGGGTTGAGAACGCGGTCGCGAAAATGAAGACCGTGAAAATCAGGGCCACCGACGAGCGGGGAATGATCGTTGCCGGCCGCCGGGTCTCCTGCGCGGCCTGGGATATCGATTCCAGCCCGACATAGGAGATAATCGCGAGCGACGAGCCGTACATGAAATTGTGCCAGTTCCAGTGCCGGAACGCGAACAGCCAGTGGTCGGTCATCAGGTCGGGCCGGAATGCGAACAGGAACCCGAAGATGATGATTGAGGACTCGGTAATCAGGTCCAGAACCCCCAGGACCTCGTTCAGCATCGACGACTCGCGCACTCCCCGGATGTTCAGGACAATCAGGAACAGGATAATCAGCAGGGCTTCCGCGGCCCAGGCCGGGTTCAGGCTCGCAAACGGCCCGACCGCAATCGTGTAGTGCTTGATTGCCGGAAAGAAGAAGTTGACGTACCCGGCCGAGGCATAGGCGAACAGGGCGATGTCAATCGTATAGTCCAGCAGCAGCGCCACCCCGGCGAGATAGCCCCAGAAATCACCCAGCCCGCGCAGGGTGAAATAGTGCCCGCCCCCGGCCACCGGGTAGGCCGAGGCCAGCTCGGTATAGCACAGCCCAATCATGATATAGACCATGCCCGCCGCGGCGAACGCGATATTGGTCACGCCCTGGGCCGCGGCCATCACCAGCCCCAGCGCGACATAGACGTCGGCGCCCACGTCCGCGTAGCCCCACATGAAGGAGCCCCAGACTGTGACGTCGCGTCTCAGTTCGGTCTTCTCGGCTGGTTTGCCGTTGTTATTACTGAGCATAGTGCCTGATAAAAAGATAGCGCATCAGCGCACTGACATTATAGGCCGCAAGGGGTAGCTGTCAATGACCACCCGGAATCGGAACCGGAAGAAGCACCACGACGGCACGACGAACACTGAGGAAAAGCCAAGAGAACTACGGTTATCGGCTAACGGCTATCGGCCATCTCGACCTGCTGACCCCGGCATCAGAGCCATCAGGCGCTCAAATACGACCTCGCGCATCTTGCGCACCGCAGCCGGAACCAGCCTTTGAACCCCGGCCTGCTCGATGCGGTCAAATGCCATCTGCACATCCAGCGTGGAGTCCTTGTTCACTGCGCCCCGGGTTGCCTGCTTCCAT
>Ga0209777_10002206_pt1 | contig 26207 bp, 18 predicted proteins | sample FrelakmetHBP12HB_FD_187147 | JGI IMG/M metagenome (GOLD analysis project Ga0209777, IMG submission 187147) | Freshwater lake sediment microbial communities from the University of Notre Dame, USA, for methane emissions studies -HBP12 HB (SPAdes)... | ecosystem: Environmental > Aquatic >... | reverse complement strand
TCCCTACGTCCACAGTTTCCGTTTTCTGGGGCAGATTCTCACGACTCCGGTCTGGTCCCACGCCGGCGCCGAGGCCTTCACGGGCTACTACCGTCCGATGATGACCTTCGGGTTCTTGGTGTGCTATCAGCTCTTCGGCCCGCTGGCTTATGGGTTTCATCTTGCCAACCTGCTGCTGCACGCGGCCGTCGTGTGCCTGCTCTACATGCTCACCCTGCGGTTATTCCGGGATCGCCGGCTCGCCTTGGTTGCAGCCGGATTGTTCGCGCTTCACCCCATTCACACGGAACCCGTTAACTGGATTTCCGGCGTGACGGAATTAGAGGTGACTTTCTTCTACTTGCTCACCTTCGGACTTTTCCTGGCACTCGCCGCGCCGGAGGACTCTGCGGCGGCAGGCGACCACTCCCTGGCTCCCTCCTTGGTAAGGAGGGGAGGCGGATGGCGCCGTCTTGGGGTGCACGCCGCCCTGCTCGCGAGTTTCGTTCTAACCATCTTCTCCAAAGAACAGGCGGTAACGCTTCCGGTGCTCGCGGCCATTTACGAACACGGCTACCGCAGGGACCGCGCTGAAACCACTTGGGCTCAAAAACTCTTCCGATATGGCGGGCTGTGGCTGATCACTCTCGGGTACGGCATCTTCCGCCTCCGCTTTTTGGGTGCGTTGGCCCGTCCCAAAACTTTCAATCAGCTCACTGGGTTTGAGACGATTCTCTCCGCCCTCTCCCTGCTCGGGCAATACCTGGCGAAGCTCTTTTGGCCCGTGCACCTGATGGCGTTCCGCCCGTATCAGAAGAGTGTGTCCCTCTGGGACCCCGCAGTGCTGGCGGGAGTGGCGGCCCTGGCCCTTTGCATCGGCGCTTTCATCCTGTTTTGGAAGAGGGCGCCGGGCATTTCGTTTGGCATGGTGTGGTTCCTGGTTACACTGGCTCCGGTTCTAAACGTTCGTTGGCTCGGCAAGTACGTCTTTTCGGAACGATACCTCTATTTGCCTTCCGTGGGGTTTTGCTGGGCTATCGCTTGGGCAGGAGTGGCGCTGTGGCTGAGGGTTTCGCGCCGTGACGTGCTGTTGACGAGTGACATCACCCCTTCACCTATGGACGAGGGGAAGGGCACGCCAAGGCGTGCCCCTACGGGCCGACTTGAGCCTGTCGAAGGGCCGGCAGGCGAAAGTGGAGAGGCGCCGGCAGGGCGCAGAGCCAGGGAACGAGCAGCGATAGTCTTCGGCGCCTGCGTCCTCGCGGCCTTGTGCGTGGTTCGCATCTTCGCGCGCAACCGTGATTGGCGCGACGACGTCACGCTGCTTACCCGTACGTTGGCAGTTCAGCCACAGGATGCCTTGCTTCACGATGGCCTCGGCCTCGCCTATTGGTGGCGCAATCAGCCGCAGGCGGCCGAACTCGAATGGCGAGAAGCTCTGCGGCTCGATCCCAACAGTAGCTCCGTCCTGAACTCCTTAGGGATGGCGTACGCAAGAGGCCGGCGCTTTCCCGAAGCCGTGAAGCTGTTCCAGGCTGCGCTCTCGCTGGACCCCCATTTCGCCAGGGCGCATTTGGACCTCGGCGCCACTTACGCGCAAATGGGTAGGACCGATGACGCGGAGCGGGAATTCCGTGCTGCCGTGGCCCTCACCCCGCTGGATTTCGAGGTTCACAACCTGCTGGGCAAGCTCTGTTTTGACAGCGGGCGCCTCCCTGAAGCCGAGGAGCAGTTCCGCCTTTCGCTGCAGGCTGAACCGAATGTCGCCGCGTATGACTACTTGGGCTACGCCTACGTGCGCCAGGGTGCGCCTGGTGACGCCCAGCGAGCGTTTGAAGCTGCGTTGATGCTGAACCCTTCTGACAGTCACGCGCACTACAACCTGGGATTGATTTATTCCGCCGCCGGGCAAACCGTGGAAGCCCTGCGAGAGCTTCGCAGGGCCCTGGAGACCGATCCTGGCAATCCGGAAGCCCTTTCCGCCTTGCAGCAGTTGCAGCGTCAAGCGCGATGAACCGCCACAAGACGAACACACTCGCAACGCTCCTCAGCATCCTGCTTCTGTGCGCCATCCTTCCGTATCTCAACACGCTTGGGAACGGCTTCGTCCATGACGACTACAACGAGGTCCTCAATAACCCCTACTTGCGAAGTTTTGGTCACCTAAAAGAAATCTTGAGCACCAACACTCTGGCGCACCTGGGCGCGCGAGGGGTCACCAATTACTATCGCCCTGTCAGCGTCGTCGGCTTTTTGGTGTGTTATCAGGCGTTCGGCCCTCTCCCCTACGGGTTCCATCTGGCCAATCTGCTTCTGAACGCGGCGGTGGTGTGCATGCTGTTCGCGCTGACGGACCGAATGTTTCGGAATCGCCCGCTGGCTTTGGCAACGGCAGCGCTGTTTGCCCTTCATCCTGCGCACAGCGAGGCCGTGGCTTGGATCTCCGCAGTTACCGATTTGGATGTAGCATTCTTTTTCCTGCTCACCTTTTGGTTTTATCTCGGCGTGGGCAAACCCGCGGCCCAGAGCGACCACACCCTAGTCCCCTCCTTGGTAAGGAGGGGAAACGGGGGTGGTCGCCTTTTGGCGGCGGGTCGCTCCGACTGGGCGCGGGTGGGAACAGTTGCCAGTTTCGTCCTGGCGCTGCTCTCCAAGGAACAGGCCGCGGCGATCCCCTTGTTGGCCGCGCTCTACGAGCACCTCTACCGCGACGATCGCCGCGAAACCTCCTGGCGGGAGAAATTCGGCCGCTACTCCGCGCTCTGGCTGGTGCTCCTTGCCTACGTCCTGTTCCGCGTCCGGTTTTTTGGCGGCTTCGCCGCTGTCCTGCTGACGAAGGTGACCCGGTACGAGGCGTTCCTCTCGGCGTTTGTTCTGCAAGGGCAATATCTTTGGAAATTCCTCTGTCCAATATATCTCAGCGCGTATTATCCCTTCCACAAGAGCGATTCGCCGCTCGATTTGCGCGTCCTGGCGGGGCTGGGAGGCATGGTCTTGTGTGGCGCCCTGTTCGTTTTGCTGTGGAGGCGCGCACCCCTGGTATCGTTCGGGCTCGTATGGTTTTTCGCCACGCTGGCGCCGGTCTTGAACGCTCAATGGATTGGGCCCAACGTTTTCACGGAGCGTTACCTCTACTTGCCCTCCGTGGGCTTGTGCTGGGTGGCAGCCTGGGGTGGCCTCCAGCTCTGGGACTGGGTGTCGCTGCGGCCGCGGGCAATGAGAAGCGCGGCGGCGGCAGCTTTGGGCGTGCTGGTGCTTCTGGCCGCAACGCGTATCGTGACGCGGAACCGCGATTGGCATGATGAGGTCACGTACTATCGCGCCACCCTGGCCCACGAGCCTGAAGCCCTCGGCTTCTGGATCAATCTCGGGACCGTGTACTGGAACGGCGGAAATCCCGCCGAGGCCGAGGCCCAGTGGCGCCGCGCGGAGGCGCTTGACCCCAACAACGCCATGGTCCTTAATAACCTGGGCCTGGTTTGTGCGGGAAAGAAGGAGTACGGAAAAGCGGTCGAGTACTTTGAACGCTCCATGCGGCTGCGCCCCATCTATACGGACGCTCACTTGAACCTCGGGCGGGTCTTGGCCGAGCAGGAAATGAAAGGCCCGGCCGAATTGCAGTTACGCGCCGCCGTGGCCCTGGCGCCTCTCAATATCCACGCCCGCAACGGGTTGGGGCAGTTTTATTTCGACAGCGGGAGGCTGGCCGAGGCTGAAGAACAGTATGTGCGGTCAGTCGCCAGCGAGCCAAACTCCTCCGCGTATAACGCTCTCGGCGATATTTACGCCCGCAGCGGGCGCCGCGAGCAATCCGAGCAGACATTCAGGCGCGCGATTGCCTTGGACGACTTTGACAGCCACGCACACTTTGGGCTCGCTGGCCTCTACGTGATAGCGGGGCGAGACACGGAGGCGGTGCGAGAGTACCAGGCAGGCTTGCGAACCGATCCTGCCAACCCGGAAGCGCTTGCCGCTCTGCGGCAACTGAATTCGCATGACTCCAAACGGTAATACTATACCTGAGAGCACTACAGCATCTGTAAGCGGTGGGCTAGTGGGCCGCTCCACACCCGGTCACTTCCGTTCACTTGCGGTCATAGCTCTGCTCGCACTCCTGGCCACCTTGCCGTATTTGAACTCGCTGCCCAACGGCTTCGTCGACGACGACGACACGCAGGTGCTTGCCAATCCCTACATCCGGGATTTCAGCCACCTTCGGGAAATCTTCACCAAGTCCGTCTGGTCGTATCTTGGCGACTACCGGAGCACCACCAACTATTACCGACCGGTTATGACGCTCGGGTACCTTGCCTGCCACGCGCTGTTCGGTTTTCGTCCTTTCGGATTTCACCTGGCCAGCCTGATGCTGAATGCGGCAATAGTTTGCCTTCTTTTCCTTATGACCCGGAGGATGTTCGGTCGGAGCGATATGGCAGTCCTGAGCGCGGCGATTTTTGCCCTCCATCCGATTCATACGGAGGCGGTCGACTGGATCGCGGCGGTTACGGAACTGGAGTTGGCTTTTTTTTATGTCCTTACTTTCTGGTTCTTTCTCGAGCTGGGCAATGCGAAGGGCGCGAAATTATGGTGGACCCAACTCGCCACAGCGGCGAGCTTTGTGGCCGCATTACTTTCCAAAGAACAGTCGCTCACGCTCCCGTTGCTGGCCACGATCTACGAGCACGTGTATCGTGACGACCGGGGTGCCACGCCGTGGTGGCGGAAGCTCTCGCGTTATGGTTCGTTGTGGGGGCTGGCGCTCGCTTACCTGATCGTCCGAATCCAGCTCCTGGGAGCTTTCGCTCCCGTGACGAGAAAGCGCTACCTGGATGCCGGGGCTACGGTTCTTTCGGCGCTAGGCTTGGTCGGCCAGTATTTTTGGAAGCTGCTCTGGCCGGTTCGCCTCTGCGCACAATATGTCTTTCCAGAGGACCTGGCATCCATCCTTCCCTGGAGCCTGGCTGGCCTGATCGGCTTGGCGTTGTGCGTGGGACTCTTCCTCTTGCTTTGGAGGATGGAGCGAGTCGCGTCCTTCGGCTTGGTGTGGCTTCTAGTAACGCTGGCGCCGGTTTTGAACGTAAAATGGATGCCCTCTACTCCCTTCACGGAGCGCTATCTCTATCTGCCCTCCGTGGGCTTCGCCTGGGTCGTGGGCTGGGCGGCCACGCAAGCCTGGCGAAAACATTCGGCTCGCGGCAAGATCGGGCGTTACGTCTTCGCTACAGGCGTTTGTTTGATCGGCCTCTTAGGCATCTTGCGCATCGTGACGCGGAATCCCGACTGGCGAGACGACGTGACTCTCTATATCAAGACGTTGAAGATGTCTCCTGATGCCTACTTCATTTACAATAATTTGGGGACGGTTTACTGGCGGCAGGGAAATGTAGCGGCAGCCGAGCATGAATGGCTCAGCGCGGAGGCACTTTCTCCCTACGATCAACTGATTCTCAACAACCTCGGGATGGTGGCTTATCGTCAACAGCGTTACGATGACGCCGTCGGTTATTTCCTGCGCGCTATTCAAGCGCAGGCAAACTTTTCGGACGCCCACCTGCACCTCGGAGAGACCTATGAGAAGATGGGGTTGCCTCAGGAGGCGGAACTACAACTACGCGCGGCCGTCGCCCTTTCGCCCTTGAATGTCACCACGCACAACACTCTTGCAAATTTCTATTTTGATCAAAAGCGATACCTGGAGGCCGAGGACCAATACTGGCGCGCGGTGCAGGGCCAGCCCAACTACTGGGCATACTTGGGGCTGGGTTCCATCAGCTGGGTGAAACGAGATCTGATCCAGGCTGTGCGGTTTTTCAAAAACGCTGAAGATATCGAACCCTCGAACGGCCGAATTCACTACTTGCTGGGGTCAGTCTATGCCGAGATGGGACAAACTTCGGATGCAGAGCGGGAACTGCAGGTGGCTTTGCAAATTGACCCGCATAACGCGGAGGCCCTGGCGGCCCTCCAGAAACTGAAGGCACCGGCGCCCTATGCAAAACCCTGATGGGAGAATCCTTCGGCCTCTGCTCCTGGTCTGTCTGTTGGGCGTAAGTGCTTTGCGCGGCGCAGGAGCAAGCGGCGAAACGGGCAAGGGTGTCAGCCCCCCTTCGCTTCAGGAGTACGTCCATCAATTTGAATCGAGTTATCGCGAGGTACGGAGCCTGCGCGCCGACTTCGAGCAAACTTATGTCTCGGGAGACAGGACCCGGGTCGAGGCCGGAACGGTTTACTTTGCCCGGGGCGGCCTGATGCGTTGGGACTACCGGCAACCCAGCGAGAAAATGTTCCTCTCGGACGGCAAGAACCTGCTGCTCTACATTCCCGATGAGAAGCAGCTCACGCAGACCCCGTTAAAGGCCAGTGAAGACGTGCGCGTTCCTTTCCGTCTGTTGCTTTCGCGGCTCAACCTGCGCCGGATCTTCTCTCGAATCGAGTTTGCCAATGACGCTTGGGAGCACGACCCCGCAGACCGCGTTTTGCGCGCCTTTCCAAAGCCTGGAGGGGAGGAGGACTATCGTGAGGTTTTGATCGAAGTCGATCCCCAGTTTGACATCCGCCGCTTGGAGGTCGTTTATCCGGACCAGAGCGTTATGGTGTTCAGGTTTGGTAAGCTTGCCCGGAACGTGCCCCTCAGCCCCTCGATTTTCAGGTTCACGCCGCCCGCCGGAACTGAAATCATCGATCAGCGCTAACTCCTCGCAAGACGTAAGTCTTGATGGCTTCGGCGACGCCGTCTTGGTCGGCGGAGAGTGTCCGGGGCCAGTTGAGGTGCTCGAGGCCGGGGCAGGAGTTTCCCATCAGGACTGGACGGCCGGCGAATTGCAGCATTTCCAGATCGTTGAAATTGTCGCCGATGGCCATCACCTCGTCCTGCGAAAGCCCGCAGCGTTCGGCCCACAGCTTCAAGGCCCGCCCCTTGGAACAATCGCGGTTCATCACATCGAGAATAGAAACATTTCGGGTGAGGTATTTGGTCCACGTTAAGTGGATGCGGTCGTGTAGGGGCGAGCTTTCGAGAAGCCTCTCGGCAGGCTCAATAAGCGCCGGCGGCCCCCCGATCATCACCTGGATGGGGTCGGTATCGAGGACCGATTCCAGATCGGGAACCAGCCGCAAACAGTGGGCGCTGTTTTTCAGATACCAGCCCAGCGGGCCTTCTGCGACGGCGTTATCCTGCATCGTAACCTGACCGTAGCCGGGCATGTGGAAGATGGCGACGGAGTAGGGCCGGAACTCGCGCGTGATCTCTAACGCCTGCAGCGCAGTCTGGCGGGGAATGAAATCCTGATGGAGCACCTCGCCCGAGAGGGTGGAGATCAGCGCGCCGTTGGAAGTAATGAGTGTCACGGGGCAGGGAATCTGCTGCGCATAGGCCAGCGCAGAATGAAACCTTCTTCCCGTGACGACCACCACCTGCGCATCCCGCCGGGAGGCCTCAACAAGGGCTTGTCGATTGGCTTCGGAGACTTCCGAGCGGCTGTTCAGAAGGGTCCCGTCAAGGTCGATGGCAATGAGGCGGATCGGCATTCGCGGAGATTCTAGCACGAGCCGGGGTGGAGAGATGTGGCTAGTGGTTAGTGCCTGCTGCCTAGTGCCCAGTAGGATGCTGGAAAACGACTGTATACGCTGTCATTCCCGGTCCCTCGCTGTCATTCCGAGCGCAGCGAGGCTTCGACGTTGCTCAGCCTCCCTGAGCGAAGTCGAAGGGAGGATTCTCGCTCTGACAATAAAGGCCTTGCGAGCTTTCCTTCGCGAAGTTTACCCTGAGCGAAATGAAAAAGATCCTTCGCTCCGCTCAGCATGACAGCGAAGGGCTCGGGACAGGCTCTCGTCGTCCGTCAACGGACGGAATCCTCGGAGTGACATTCCGGGGAATTCTTCACCATTCACTCAATCATTCAATCGCGCAATGGAATTAGCCGCCGCTGGCGACCGTGGCAGTGGGTTGTGGCTTGGGAGCGTAGTAGCCGGGCCGGGTGCGGACGACCAGCTTGACCTTCCCGCGAGGCGCGAAGGCGTCCACGCGCACGGTGCGGAAGGTGCCGTCCTTCTTGGGGTTGGTGGGATAGTAGGCGAGAGTGTACTGGTTGCGAATATCATGGGCAATTTGAGTGCAGGTGCCTTGCACTTCATCCAGGGAGTGGGGGAAATACGCTTCTCCGCCCGTCGCTTCGGCGAGCATCTTCAGGAACTTGGCAGCCCGGTGCGACTCGCCCCCGTGCATTTTGAACAGGCCGCCAGGCTCTTCGGAACCGAGCAAGCCGATGGTATAGATCACCGCGTTGGATTTCTGCGCGTAACTCATGAGGTCTTCGATCGAATAGCGGCTGGCGTTGTCTTCGCCGTCGGTGATAACCAGAATGACCTTCTTGTCGCGATTGCCAAGCTTCAAGTGGTCGAGTGAGGCGTACACGGCGTCCCGGAGTGCCGTGCCGCCGCGTGAATCAATCTTGTCGAGCGCCGCCTTCAAGTCTTCGATGTTGGTTGCAAAGTCTCCCGGCGTGTCCAGATAGTAGACGTCATTGAAATTGACGACAAAGACTTGGTCTTGCGGGTTGGAAGTTTTGACGAAGGTCAGGGCGGAGGTGTTTACGGCTTGGCGCTTCTCGCGCATGCTCCCGCTGTCGTCAATGACAATCCCCATCGTGACGGGGATGTCCGCGTGCGTAAAGACCGAGAGCTTTTGCGCGACGTTGTCCTCGTACACCTTGAAATCGTCTTGCTTCAGGTCATTGATCACGCGGCCCTTCTTGTCCAGAACCGTGGCATGAAGGACCACCAAGTTGACATCCACCGTGAGGGTGTATTCCCGGCCCTTCTTTTCATCGGAGACGGGCCGCGGGTCTGTGGCCTGCGCGCTCTGCGCCGCCGGCGAGGCGGGCCAAGCGAGCGCGGCGAGCAGGACCGACGCACCTGCTAATGCCGTCGCGAGGAGCAATTTACTGGGTTGGAGCATAGTATCCTGTACGAGCGTAAACCTGCAGCGGGGGCAAGCCTTTGGGGGGATTCAGCTTGACCCGAATGCGCCGCCAGCGGCCGTCGCGCACCAGATTCGAGGGTTTGTAGCCGATGACATACTGGTTGCGCAGCTCGATGGAGATCTTCTCCGCGATGTCCGGTAGTTCGCTGGCATCCTCGACGCTGAACATACGGCCCCCCGAGACCTCCGCCAGGTCCGCCAGCAGGCCCGGGCCTCCGGCCTCTTCCAGCGTGCGGCTGCGCGAAGCCATCGGCTCGAAAATCCCCACGGCGTAAATCTGCACGTCGGCTTCGCGGACGGCGCGCTTGATGTCCCGCTCCGTATACCGGCTGTTGTTGTCGCCGCCGTCGGAGATGACCAGCAAGGCTTTGCGATTGGTGGTGGCCTTCTTCATTTCGCTAAGCGCCAGGTAAATCGCGTCGAGCAACGCCGTCTTACCCCCCGCCTTGACGAACAGCAACCGGTCCTGGAGGTTCTCGAACTTCGCCGTGAACCCCGTAATCAGGTTGGGCCGTTCGCTGAAGTTGATGAGCATGAACTCATCTTGAGGGTTTGATGTCTTAAAGAATTGCAGGGCTGCTTCCTTGGACTTGTCAATTTTATCGCTCATCGACCCACTGCTATCGAAAACCAGGCCGACGGAAATCGGAGCGTCTTCGGTGGAGAAAGAGGCAATCATCTGCCCCACTTTTTCATCGAAGACCTCGAAATTATCCCGGTCCAGGCCGGTCACGATCCGGTCGTAGGGGTCGGTGACGGTCACGTTCACCATCACCATGTTGACGTCCATCAGGATGGGAGCCACGTGGATGGGCGGCTTGCGCAGCTCGAGCCGCGAACCCTCTTGGTCGGCTGAAGGCTTGTCGCCAGGCTTTGGATCCGCTGACTGGGCCATGGCGCCAGCCGCGAGCAGGAGGCACACGGCAAGCCCCATCATCCCGACCCGACGCTCAGCACGCGAGGAAAGAGCTGTCATCCTTGCAGCCCTCGCAACAGGAAGCCGGCGCACTTACCCCTCGCGCGCCAACTTCGCGCCACACCCTGAACCCCTCTAAAAGAGATTTTAGCATAGTTATCCTTGGCGGGCGCAGTTCCATCATCGCGCCTGCCGCGAGCGTGCAGAACGTCGTCGATCGCGCGGTCAGATTCCGGGCGAAACTTGGCGCGCTAATTTACCGCTTTGCTTGATGACGGAGGTATGTTTCCCCCGGGCAGCGGCTGCTTCAGTAAGCCCATCGACTGGAACAAGGCTTGTGTGTTTTTCGCCGGTCCCCGGAAGTGGAAGCGGCAGTTATCAAAGGAGGCGTTCACCCATTCGTAGTCACCGCCGGAATAAAAGAGGTCGCAATTCCGCAGCACGCAGTTCTCAAAATAAACCTCTTCGATAACAAACGACTGTTTTTCAAATGTCTGGTTCTTGTAAGCCTGCATAAGTTCTCTCTCCGGCCTTTCAATTTAGGGTGTCGCGAGTTTCTTAGGGTAAGACTCTAGCAGGATGTTGAGGGATTTTTCAAACGTGACGTCGCTTCTTCCTGTCTACCGTCTACTGTCTACCGTCTACCTTTGCGAGGCCTTTTGCCGGGAGTTTTCCCACGCTGTAGAATGGGCTAATGAAGCAAGGCGCTAGTCCGGACCCACTTTCATGGGCACACCCCATCGTGCGGGAATGGTTCGTGCGGCGGTTCGGCACGCCTACAGAGCCGCAGGAACAAGGCTGGCCGCCTATTCTGGCGCGCCACAGCGTCCTCATCTGCGCGCCGACGGGTTCGGGCAAGACGCTCGCAGCCTTCCTCGCTTGCATTGACCGCTTGGTGCGCCAGGCGATCAGTGGCGCGCTGGAGAATCGCACCGAAGTTCTCTATATCTCGCCGCTGAAAGCCCTGGGAAACGATATTCAAAAGAACCTCGAGGCGCCTCTCGCGGAAATCATGCAACTGGCAGGTGAGCGTGGCTTTCAAATGCCTGCCATTCGGACGGCGGTCCGTACGGGCGACACGCTCCCGCCTGAGCGCCGGGCGATGCTCAAGCGCCCGCCCCATATCCTGGTGACGACACCTGAGTCGCTCTACCTCCTTCTGGTTGCGGAACGTAGCCGAGCGTTGCTGAGGAGCGTCGACACCGTTATCGTGGATGAAATCCATGCGGTGGCCGATGACAAGCGAGGCGCGCACCTCGCCTTGTCGCTCGAGCGGCTGGAGGCGTTGGTGGTCAAAATGTCCGGGCGGCCTCCGGCGCGCATCGGCCTCTCGGCGACACAGAAACCCATCGAGCTCGTCGCGAGCTTCCTGGTAGGCTCCGGCCGTCCAGCGCCAGCCATTGTCAACGTCGGCCACAGCCGTCCGCTCGACTTGGCCGTCGAAGTGCCCGCTAGCGAACTGGGTGCGGTCGCCTCGACCGAAATGTGGGAAGAGGTTTACGGCCACTTAAGCGCTCTCGTTCGCGAGCATCGTTCCACGCTGGTTTTCGTCAATACTCGGCGCCTTGCCGAGCGAGTGGCCCACCACCTCGCGGAGCGATTGGGAGCGGCGGCCGTCGCAACCCATCACGGGAGTCTGGCGCGCAAGCTCCGCCTGGAAGCGGAAAGAAGATTGAAGGCGGGAGAGGCGCGCGTGCTGGTGGCGACGGCATCGTTGGAACTCGGGATTGATGTGGGCACGGTTGATCTGGTGTGTCAGATAGGCTCGCCCCGCTCGATTGCCGTTGCCTTGCAGCGCATCGGGCGGGCGGGGCACTGGCGCGGCGCTGTCCCCAAAGGACGCCTGTTTGCCCTGACGCGAGACGAGCTGGTGGAATGCGCGGCGCTAGTCCGGGCAATCCGGAAAGGGGAACTCGACCAAATTCGAATTCCCGAATCGCCGCTCGATATTCTGGCCCAACAGATCGTTGCCGCCTGCGCGGTTGAGGATTGGAAGGAGGACGAGCTTTACGCGCTCGTCTGCCGCGCCTATCCATACCGTAATCTTTCCCGGAGAGATTTCGAGGCGGTACTGGAAATGCTTTCCGAGGGCATCGCAGCGCGCCGCGGCCGTTACGGTGCTTACTTGCATCGCGACCGCGTGAACGGACGCTTGCATGCTCGCCGCGGCGCCAGGCTGGCGGCGGTCATGAATGGCGGAGCCATCCCGGAGACGGCTCTTTACGCCGTGGTGGCGGACCCGGAGGGTACGCCGGTCGGAACGGTGGACGAAGACTTTGCGGCGGAAAGCATGAGCGGAGACGTGATGCTGCTGGGCAGTACGTCGTGGCGAATCCGCCGGATCGAAACCGCCGCGGGCCGCGTTCGCGTCGAAGACGCTCACGGTGCCGCGCCCAATATTCCCTTCTGGCGGGGGGAAGCTCCGGCGCGGACGGATGAACTCTCGCGGCAAGTGGGGGAGTTGCGCGAGCGCGTTGACGGCTTCATTTCCGGCGGCCGAGTGGCCGAAGCGGTGGCGTGGCTCAAAGAAGAATGCGCGCTGGACGATGCCGGCGCCGAGCAACTAGCGGGATACATCGCAGCCGGGCGGGCGGTACTGGGTGCAGTGCCCACTCAGACCACGGTCATCGCCGAGAGGTTTTTCGATGAGGCCGGCGGCATGCAGCTTATCATCCACGCGCCTTTCGGCGGGCGCATCAACAAGGCCTGGGGACTCGCGCTGCGAAAGAGGTTCTGCCAGTCATTCAACTTCGAGCTGCAGGCCGCCGCCACGGAAGAGGGAATCAATATTTCTTTGGGCGAGCAGCACAGCTTCCCGCTGGGTGATGTTTTCCATTTTCTGAATGCCTCGACGGCCGAGCCGGTTTTGGTGCAGGCGGCTCTCGCCTCGCCGGTCTTCACCACCCGCTGGCGTTGGGACGCCACGCGCGCCCTGGCTTTGCCCCGATTCCGTGGCGGGAAGAAAATTCCTCTGCAAATCCAACGCATGATGTCGGATGATCTGCTGGCCGCGGTCTTTCCGGATGCTGCCGCCTGCCAGGACAACATCCAGGGTGACATACAGGTCCCCACCCATCCCTTGATCGACGAAGTGATGAAAGACGTCCTGACAGAGGCTATGGATATCGACGGGCTGCGTCGGGTGCTGACGGCGATCGCCGATGGCTCGCTGCGCTGCCTCAGCGTTGATACGCCCGTGCCTTCCCCGTTTTCGCACGAAATCCTAAACGCGAACCCGTATGCTTTTCTTGACGATGCCCCGCTCGAGGAGCGGCGCGCGCGGGCCGTCTCCATGCGCCGCGCCCTGCCGGAGACCGTGCTCAGCGAGGTCGGACACCTGGACCCGGGCGCCATCGAGCAGGTGCGTCAGGAAGCCTGGCCGGATGTCCGCGACAAAGACGAGCTGGAGGATACCCTTCACACTCTGGTTGTTTTCCCGGAAGGTTACTCGCCTCCCGGCCCTCCGCACGCAGCGGGTGACTGGGCCGGATACTTTGAGGAGCTTGTAGCGGAGCGCCGCGCCGCGCGGGGGCTTGTGGAGGGTGTTACCTGCTGGGTCCCGGCGACGAAGGCCAGAGCGTTTGCGGCCCTTTACCCCGGCGCAGCCTTGATCACGGAAATTGCTCCCATCGACCGGGCATCTCCCTCTCGCGACGAAGCTCTGGTCGACCTAGTTCGTGGCTGGATCAGCCACCTCGGACCGACCTCGAGCAGGGGACTGGCGAAGACTCTCTGCTTGCCGGAACGCGACGTCGAGCAGGCCCTGCTGCGGCTTGAGGCGCAGGGCTTCGTGCTGCGAGGGCAATTCACGGGCGACCCACAGACCGAATGGTGCGAGCGCCGTCTGCTGGCGCGCATTCACCGCCTGACGCTGGGTCTTCTCCGAAGGGAAATCCAGGCGGTAGCCCCGGCCGAGTTCATGCGCTGGCTGTTGCGTTGGCAGCATGTGGCTCCGGGCTCTCAAGTCCTCGACGAACATGGCACTTTGGAAGTGATTCGCCAGCTCCAAGGCTTTGAAGCGTCCGCCAGCGCCTGGGAGCCGCAGATTCTTAGCCGGCGCATTGCCGCCTACGATCCTGAGATCCTCGACCGGCTTTGCCTGACGGGCGCGGTGGGGTGGGGAAGAATCTCGCCGCATCCTGCGACCTTAATGGCGCCGGGTGAGCCGGCAGGGGGTATTCACCGGGTAGGTGCGCATGGTCCGCCAGTTGGCGGACGCCCCCTACAAGTCTCGGCGGCGCCCCCAGACTCGGGTGCGAGTTCGCGCGGGTGGGAGCCCTCAGAGCGGGTCGGTCGTCGCATCGTTCCCACCAGCGCTGCTCCCATCACTTTCTTTGTGCGCGAGGAGTGCCAATGGATGCTGCCGCGCCGTTCGACCCCGGAAGGGGTTCTCGGCGGCCTGAGTCACACCGCAGGCGAGGTCTTTGAATTCTTGCAGGAGCGTGGCGCCTCATTCTTTGCCGATATCGTGCGCGGGACTGGGCGCCTCAAATCGGAAGTAGAGACCGGGCTCTGGGAGCTCGTCTCCGCCGGATTGGCTACCGCGGATGGATTCGACAATCTGCGGGCCTTCCTCGATCCGCGGCGGCGGGCGGGACAAGGCCGGGGTCGCGCGGCGCGCCCGCGGCACAGCACCGGACGCTGGTCGCTGATGTTTGCCGTCGAGCCTCAAGACGTCGCGCCTGCGGCGGGGCACGAGCACCTTGCGTCTGAAGACCACGGCCAGGATGGCCGTGCCACGCGGCACGGGCGTCTCGTCCGTGAACACGGCCTCCATGCTGGCACACCCGATCGGTCTGTGGCGCTCGAAGCGGTAGCCCGCGTCCTGCTGAACCGTTATGGAGTGGTCTTCCGGGAGTTGCTGGCGCGTGAAAGTTTCCCGTGCCGATGGCGTGATATCCTGATCGCCCTTCGCCGGCTCGAAGACCGTGGCGAAGTGCGGGGCGGGCGTTTCGTGGATGGCTTTATCGGCGAGCAGTTCGCTTTGCCCCTGGCCGTGGAATCGCTGCGCGCGGCGCGCAAAACTCCGTCATTAGGTGAAAAGGTCAGCGTTTCGGCAGCCGACCCGCTCAACCTGGTGGGGATCATCGTGCCCGGCGAGCGCGTTCCCGCGCCATCGGGGAGGTGGATCACCTTTTGCGACGGCGTTCCTGCGAGGGAGGTAGGGGCGCCCCTTCCTTCGCCCCCGCGCAGGGATGGTGAGCAGCATCGAACCGTGGCGGGCGCCCTGGAGTAGGCAAGTCCGAAGCCTGCCCGCGCGGCGGGCGGTTTGCAATGGAGGAGACAACTTATGGTAAAGCGCATCGTACTGACGTTGGGCATTCTGCTTGCAATGGAGGTAGTAGCATTCCCCCAGGAGCGCGAACCGCGCCAGCCTGAATCATCAGCTCCGCCCCTGGCGAAGACGGAAGCTGAGAAAAAGATTTTCGCGGTGCTCGATCACATGGTAAAGGCCCACCAGACCTACCTCAGTGTTCCTTTGCAGGATGGAAAGGCGCTGTGGCTGCTCGCGGAGGCCGCTAACGCCAAAAGCATCGCGGAGATCGGCACCTCGACGGGGTATTCGGGCTTGTGGTTCTGCCTGGCGCTGGCGGGGACGGGTGGCCACTTAACGACCTTCGAGCTCGATCACCAAAGAGCGTCCATGGCGCGCGAACACTTCCAAGCGGCCGGCGTGGAGAAGTTGGTGACCATCGTCGAAGGAGACGCCCACGAGAACGTCGCCAAGCTGAAAGGGCCGATCGACGTCGCTTTCATCGATGCGGAGAAACCGGGCTACGTCGATTATCTGAACAAAGTCCTACCCCTGGTCCGTCCCGGCGGACTCATCCTCGCCCATAACGTGGACGCCGTCCCGGATTATGTCAAGGCAGTGACCAACAACCCGGATTTGGTCACAATCTTCTACATGGAGGGCAATGGGCTCGCGGTGAGTATAAAGAAACGGTGAGGGTAGCTATGAGCATCAACACAGTCAGAACTTTGTTTGTTTTATCCTGTCTTGCGACGCTCAGCGTGGAGAGTTCCCCGGCGGCCAATCTGAGCGGTGTTGTTTTCGACCGGTCCGGCGCCGTTATTCCATCCGCCTCATTGGACCTCTTCTCAGGTGAGCATGAGTGGAACGCAAAGACGGACGCATTGGGCCACTTTAGATTTCCTGACCTGGCCCCAGGAGTTTATGACCTCGAGGTCACTGCCAGCGCGTTCCGCAAGCAGATGATCCAAGGCTTGCGAATCGGCTCTTCCGATCCTGAGCCAATTTCCGTAACCCTGGAGGTGGCAGACACGGGCGACAATTGCAGAAGCGGCGTTGCGGACATCTCATATGAACCCGCGCCGGGAAATCCTGGGATCAAGGGTGTCGTTAAATTTTACTCGCGCAAGGGGGCGTCAAGAAGCGCCCCCGTTGTCGTGACGCGACCGGGTACACTTGCCGGTGCGTTGATCACAGTTTCAAGAGATGCCTCAAGCCGTCCCCTTGCAAGGGCACGGACCGACAAGAAGGGTGAATTCGAGATTCCGGACCTGGGCGCCGGTCTTTACGTTTTGAAAGCGTCACGAAGGGGTTTCATCAATGTCGCGATCTACGACATAAGAGTGAGGCGGGCAAAAGTCCTTCGCGTGCAGCTTGAAATGCTTGATTTCATTAGTATCTGTCAGTAAATCTGGAGCAGCGCCGCAACCCGCTCTTAGGACTTGTATTGAGATGGTTTCTATCGGGCTGCCTCGCGATGGTCTTCGATCGCGATGCACGCCAGGGGGGATATGGGTCAGATCCCCCCTCGCTCCCGCGGGAACTTAGAGGCTGCTGAGGGCGTATTGGGCTGGGGATGATCCGCGCTCATTACTGTCCTTCCGGCCCGGGAATTTTCCGTTGACAAGTCATCGACGTTGACGGAGAATTGTCCGTACCGATTCCTTCCGCTCTTTCCAGACTTCGGTACACATACTCAAATCGCGCCCCTTCGAGAAAGCGCCGTGGCGCACTGCTATTACGCATTGCAGCGCAACCGCCAACCCGCTGACCACATTCCAGGAGGCTTACAGGTGCCCCATCGAGCAGCAAGCAGTGGGCGGGTAGCGCAAACCTGCCTGACAGGGTCTGCGGCTCTTCCGACCTTGTCGGGATAGGCGGTGGACGGCGCCCGGAGAGGCGATTCCAGGAGGGCTATGCCTGCCAAATATATTTTCGTGACCGGAGGGGTAGTCAGTTCGCTGGGAAAAGGCTTGGCGTCGGCATCGATCGGCTGCCTGTTAGAGGCTCGCGGGCTACGAGTCTCGTTGCTCAAGTTCGATCCCTACCTGAACGTGGACCCGGGCACCATGAGCCCTTTCCAGCACGGAGAAGTCTTCGTCACCGACGACGGCGCCGAAACCGACCTCGACCTCGGGCATTACGAGCGCTTCACCCACGTCCGCATGCTCCGCGACAACAACTGCACGGCAGGCCGCATTTATGAAACCATCATCACCAAAGAGCGGCGCGGCGACTATCTGGGCAAGACGGTTCAGGTGATCCCGCACGTCACGAATGAAATCAAGGCGGCAGTAAGGAAAGTCTCCAACGACGTGGATGTGGTGATAGTGGAGGTGGGCGGAACGGTTGGAGACATCGAATCGCTGCCGTTCCTGGAAGCCATCCGGCAAATGCGCCTGGAGCAAGGCCGCGAAAACGTCGTCTTCGTCCACTTAACGCTGATCCCCTATATGGGGACCTCGGGGGAGCAGAAGACCAAACCGACCCAGCATTCCGTCAAGGAGTTGCGCGAGATCGGCATCCAGCCGGACATTCTTCTCTGCCGCACGGACCGTTTTCTTTCCGCCGAGATCAAAGCCAAAATCGCTCTGTTCTGCAGCGTGCCGGAGGAAGCGGTCATCACCGCGAAGGATGTGGCCGACATCTATGAGGTTCCCATCGTGCTCGCGCGCGAAGGCCTGGACAGTCAAATCCTGCGTTGCCTGAATCTCGAGACCCGCGAGCGCAACATGAAGCCCTGGATGGACTTGGTGGAGGGCATCCGACACCCGCTCGATGAGGTGACGATCGGCATCGTGGGCAAGTACGTGGGCTTCCAGGATTCCTACAAGAGCCTGAATGAGTCCTTAGCTCACGGCGGCGTCGCTCACCAGTTGAAGGTGCACCTGGTGTGGGTTGAGGCGGAGGGCCTGGAGAGCGGCGAGAACTGGGAAGAACAGTTGCGCGACCTGGACGGCATCCTGGTCCCGGGCGGCTTCGGCAAGCGTGGCATCGCGGGGATGCTGCGGGGGATCGAATACGCTCGCACGCGCAAGGTCCCCTACTTCGGCATTTGCCTGGGCATGCAGTGCGCCGTGATTGAGTATGCCCGCAACGCCTGCGGCTTGGCGGGCGCCGACAGTTCGGAGTTCGATCCCTCCACACCTCACCGCGTCATCTACAAATTGCGCGAATTGCGCGGCATCGACGAGTTGGGCGGCACCATGCGCCTGGGGGCTTGGACGGCGCGCCTGAAGCCCGGGTCGTTTGCCCAACAGGCTTACGGAGCGCTGGAAATCTCCGAGCGCCACCGCCATCGCTACGAATTCAACCGCGAGTATGAGGAGACGCTGGTCGCCAACGGGCTGGATTTGACCGGAGTCACACCGGACGGGACTTACGTGGAGATCGTCGAAGTCCGCGACCACCCCTGGTTCCTGGGATGCCAGTTCCACCCTGAATTCAAGTCGCGGCCGCTCGATCCCCACCCCTTGTTCAGAGCCTTTGTCGGCGCCGCGTACCAGAACCGCAAGAAACGTCTGGCGTCCGTCGGCGAACCGGCACTGGCGGAAGAGAAGACTTTCGCCCAGCGGGCGGGAAATTCATGAATGTAGAATAGTGAATGGTGAATCGTGAATTCTGAATTCAGCATTCATAATTCATAACTCAGAACTTAGAACTTAGAACTTATGAACCGCCCGCTACAGATCGGCAAGCTGACGCTGGGTGGTGGCCACCCCTTGTTTTTGATTGCGGGCCCCTGCGTGATCGAGAGCGAACGGCACGCCATGAAGATGGCGGGCGCGCTCAGCGCCGCGGCGCGCCGGCTGCGTATTCCTTTCATCTTCAAGGCGTCCTACGATAAGGCCAACCGGACCTCGCTGGCTTCCTATCGCGGCCCGGGCAGGGAACGGGGCCTGGAGATTCTGGCGCGCCTCAAGCAAAAGTTCGGCGTCCCCATCCTGACGGACGTGCACGAAGTCGCCCAGGTCGCCCCGGCGGCCAAGGTGTGCGACATTATCCAGATTCCCGCTTTCCTCTGCCGCCAGACGGACCTCCTGCTGGCGGCGGGACGCTCCGGGGCGGCCGTGAACATCAAGAAAGGCCAATTCCTCTCGCCTTGGGATTTGCGGCACGCGGTCGAGAAGGTGCGGAGCACCGGCAACGCGCGCGTCCTGGTTACGGAGCGCGGCACAACGTTTGGGTACAACAATCTGGTTGTGGACATGCGCAGCCTGGTCGTGATGAAGGAGTTTGGAGTGCCGGTGATCCTGGACGTCACTCATTCCCTGCAGCTTCCGGGCGGGGAAGGGAAGCGCAGCGGCGGGCAGCCGCAGTTCATCAGCGCGCTGGCTCGAGCCGGCGTGGCCGCAGGGGCCGACGGCATCTTCATGGAAGTCCACGAGCGGCCCTCGCGCGCCCTCTCCGACGGCGCCAACGCCCTTTCCCTCCGCCGCTTCAGCCCTCTGGCTCGTGAACTTCGCGACCTCGCCCGCTTGGTCAGGAACTTGTCATAGGCCCCCAGAGCGTGCACGATGTCGTGCGTCAGGAATATAATTAGCGCGGGGTCCGACCCGTGAAGATCCATACTGCCAAGCATCATCCCGGAATCACCATGCACAAGATTCCGGTGAAAGGCGCTGCTGGACTCATTTTCACGGTCGGCATGCTCATCATTTTCCTGACTAGCCTTCCACAGGCTCGATGGTTCTTGGCCCTGAGCCTGCCTCTCGGCATGATCATCGGAGTCATTCTGCGTCTGACAAGCCGGGATTGAATCTGATTGCTCTGCCATCTTTGAGGGGTGGCTTTCAGGTGACTCTAGGGCACCCCCCATCCCGAGCGGCTGTTGACGCGCCCCAGCGATTGCGGTAGTTTGCTGGGGAGCAACTCCGGGGAGCTGGGCGGGCGTTCCTTCGTCCGGCGCGGATATGGCATTTTCAATTCGCAACCTGAAAATCCGCGATCAAATCCTGCTGGTCACGTTACCACCCCTCTTTGTTTTGCTCTGTGCCGTTGCGTTGTTTTTCTTTGCCTACTGGAGCGCTGTGAACACTGAGCGGGCGGCGATGGGGACGCAACAAAGCGTTTCCCAGGAGGAGACCCTGCTGCAGGACCTCAGCGAACTCTTCATGACGGTGAGCGAAGAGCTTGCCTCCGGCCACCAGGCAGAGCTGGCGGGGGAGGGGGAGAAACTGGGAAAGGTCCTGGCCAACGATGTTGCCGCCCTGGCAGAACTCGAACGCAGCCGCCCCAGGCACGCGGAGGAACTGGAGCAGATTCGCCAGGGGCTGGATGAGTTCCAGGCCGCGTGGGTCACGCCGATCATCAGCAAGGCGAGAAAGGGCGAGGGGATTGACGTGCCCGCTACCCTCCAGGACGGCGCCCGGCGCCTGCTCACCCTGCGCCGCCTGATTGTCACGCTCCGGGAGACGGACAAAGCCGAAAACCTGGAGGAGGTCCGCCAAGGCGAGCATGTGATGCGCCGCATGGTGCTATTTGGGGTCAGCATCGCCTTGGGCCTGGCGGCGTTGCTCGTGTTGCTCACCCGCGTGGTCACCCAGCTCATCACCCGCCCCGTGCTCCAACTCATCGATGCCTCCGAGCGGGTCAGCCGAGGTGAATTTCAACTCGCCCTGCCGCCGCCCGCGAGGAATGAATTCGGCGCGCTCTCCAGGAGTTTCGCGCACATGACGACGGCGTTGCGGAACGAGCGGGAAGAGATCGCGTCCCTGAACAGGTTCTCGGAAGCCGTCACCCAGTGCACCTCCGAACTGGAGGTCTACGATCACCTCTTACATTGGCTGAAGGAGCGTTTCACACCCCGGCAGATCCTGATCTTCAAGTTGAATCCCAATGAAAATTTCCTGGAGGTCACGGCGAGCCAGGCGCCTTTGCCGGAGAAGCTTCGCGCCTGGCCGGTCATCGAGGAGCCGCACAACTGCAAGGCGGTGCGCAGTGGCCGGCACTTCCGCGTCAACGACGTCACCGCCGAGCCGCTTTGCCCCTCCAGGTTCGCCTTGCCGTCGGAGGGAAGCTACTATTGCGGCCCCTTGATTGCCGGCGGAATCATCATCGGCGCCGTGCGCCTGGAGGGCTTGCCAGGCTTCTGGACGCCGGAGCGGGAGAGGTTGCTGGAGAGCTACCTGAGCGGCGCAGCCTCCGCCCTGTCCAACCTGCGGCTGCTCGGTTCCATGAAGCAGCAGGCCAACATCGACATGCTCACGGGCTTGTACAACCGCCGCTTCCTGGAGGACTACGCGGGCAAACTGCTCGCCATGGCCCGCCGGCGCGAACAGCCGGTGAGCGTCATCATGATGGACCTCGACCACTTCAAAAGCTTCAACGATGTGTACGGCCATGAGGTCGGTGACCGCATCCTCCGGGAGTTTGCCAAAACCGTGACCCTGGCCATGCGCGAGACCAACCTTGCCGCCCGGTTCGGGGGCGAGGAATTCGTGGTGCTGCTCCCCGACACCGGCCCCAAAGCCTGTCTAACCGTCGCCGAACGCATCCGGCAGGCCGTGTCGCGGATGGTGGTGCCCTCCGGCACCGATAAGCCGCTTCGCCAGATTACGGTCAGCCTGGGGATTGCGGTCTTCCCCGAACATGGGGAGTCTTTCGAGGAACTCCTGCTGGCGTCTGACAAAGCCCTCTATCTGTCCAAACACGCCGGCCGGAACCGCGCCACCCTTTACGTCACGGAGGAGGAGCCTTCGGGCCTTTGAAATTTCAACATTGAGGTTTCAAACGCCTCGGCGCATCGGGGATTTGAAATTTCAAATTTGAGATTTCAGATCTTAGAAACGTATGAGTTTAGATACTGCCCGTAAAGTTCTGGCGATCGAGGCGGAAGCCCTTCGCGAACTCGTGGAGCGTTTGGACACGGGCTTCGTGCGCGCCGTGGATATTCTCCTGGCCTGCCAGGGACGCGTCGTCGTGACGGGGATGGGGAAATCAGGCCTGGTGGGGCAGAAGATCTCCGCCACCTTCTCGAGCACCGGCACGCCCTCTTTTTTCCTGCACCCCGCGGAGGCGCTGCACGGTGACTTGGGGCGGCTGGTCCGCCAGGACGTGCTGCTGGCGCTTTCCTATCGAGGTGAGAGTGAGGAACTCTTGCGCCTCCTCGATACTGTCAAGCGCCTGGCGATTCCGCTGGTTACCCTCACCGGACACCTCACCTCGACGCTCGCCCAGGCCAGCGACGTCGTGATCGACGTGGGGATCCGGCAGGAGGCCTGCCCGCTGGGCCTGGCGCCCACGGCTTCCACCACGGCGATGATGGCCATGGGTGATGCCCTGGCCATGGCCTTGCTCGAGCGCCGCGGGTTCAACGAGGAAGATTACGCGGCGCTCCATCCTGCCGGGGGCCTGGGTGTGAAGCTGCGGCGCGTCGAGAATGTCATGCATGTCGGCGAGCAGGTGCCGTGTGTCCGGCCCAACACCCCCTTGTCGGAGGTCATCTACGAAATGAGCAGTAAAGGCCTGGGGCATACGGCCGTGGTGGACGACTCCCAGCGGGTGTTGGGAGTGATCTCGGACGGCGACCTCCGGCGATGCTTCCAAAGGGAAGGGAACCACGCCCTCAGCCTGAGCGCCGCCGACTGTATGACCCGCTCCCCGGTCACCATTGGCCGCAAAGAGCTGGCGACCAAGGCCTTGAACCTGATGGAAACTCGCAAAATCACCTCGCTGCTCGTCGTGGATGCTGCGGGCAAGCTGGAAGGAGTCGTCCACATCCACGATTTGTGGACCACCCAAATGTTCTAAGGGCTGTCCGCCGTCCGTCGCGGCGGATTTTCGATTTCCGATTCAGTATTTTCGATTGCAGCAGGACTGCGAAATGCCGATTGGCAATCCGTCAGCAAGACGGGCCTTCGGTCGAGAATCAAAAAGGGGCAATAGACAACGGACCACGGACAACTGACTATGGCTCTTCCTACAAATAAAGTCCGCGCGCGCGCTCGCAAGATCAAACTCTTGCTGATGGACGTGGATGGTGTGCTGACGGACGGGCGCATTTATTACCTTCCGAATCCCCGCGGCGGGATATTCGAAACTAAAACCTTCCACTCGCGGGACGGCCTGGGCATCCGGCTGGCCCATGAGGCGGGCCTCAAGACGGGAATCATTACCGGGCGAAGCTCGCCTGCCATCGAGCACCGCGTGAAGGAGTTGGGTATCCACTTCCTGCAACAGGACGCTCTGGAGAAGCTGGAGCCGTACGAAAAGATCCGGCGGGCAGCGCGCCTTGATGATGAAGAGGTGTGTTACGTGGGTGACGATATCGTGGACTTGCCCTTGCTCAAACGCGTCGGGTTGGCGGTCGGCGTGGGGGATGGGGATGACGTTCTGCGCCGCTACGTGCATTATTGGACGCGCCGGCCGGGCGGGGCAGGGGCGGTCCGCGAAACCATCGAGCTGATCCTCTCCGCCCAAGGGAAATGGAACGCCGTCCTGCGGCACTATCTTCGCTAGCTCCCAATTAAGTGAGGTTCCAAAGCCGTTTCTTGCCGCTTGCTTACCTGCCAGAAATCCGCCTGGGGCTGGGCTGAGGGCTCGGGGGGTGTCAGCCCCGCGGTCGTAGGGGAGGGCGGGAACGTCCGTTCAGGTGACACGTAGCCTAGACAGCGTGCCTATGCTTAGCCTCGATATGTAGCTCTAATGTCAATCACGCGATAGGATTGCCCAAAACCCTCGAATCAGCTATGCTACGCTACATATCGAGCCTATCACTTGGGCATACCAAAAAAGAGAGAATCCCAGGCTTGGCTTCTCCGTTGGCTACCGTCTGCCACTTGCCGGCTTCTTCGGCCGGAACATCTGGGCAGCAAGTCTGGCCACCAGAGCACGCGGGGCCAAGCGTTGCGAGGCTATCTGGAGTTTATTAATCAGGCCTGAGATCACAAGCCCGCCGCCGCGCTCGAGGGCTTTGAGCCCCACCCGCACAACCTCTTCGGGCGCCTGGAGTCCTCCGGCGAAATCGCGCTTTGCGTACTGGCTGGCGTCGAAGAAATTTGTGCGGGTGCCACCCGGGCAGAGCGTCACGACACGGATTCCGTGAGGGCGCAACTCTTCCGCCAGCGCCATGGAGAAGCTGGTAACGAAGGCCTTCGTGGCGCTATAGACGGTGGTGTAGGGAACCGGCTGGAAGCTGGCGGTTGAGGAGACGTTTACAATGGCGCCGCGGCGGGCCTCGATCATAGCGGGCAAAAGCAAGTACGTCAGCTCGACGAGGGCCTGGATATTCAAGTGAAGCATTCGCACCTGCCGCTCAAGGGGAAGTTCCCAGAACTCTCCGTGGGCGCCGAACCCGGCGTCGCTAATGAGGAGGTCTACAGCCAGATTTCGCTCCCGAAGCAGTTGTGCCAGCCGGACGGCGGCGCCGGTCTCGCTCAGGTCCAAGGGCACGACCTCAGCCCGCACCGCATGCTTGGCTCCCAGCTCCTGAGCCAGCGCCGTGAGCTTGTCCTGGGAACGCGCCACCAGGACGAGGTTTCGCCCGCGTGCAGCCAGCGCCCGGGCGAAGCATTCGCCAATCCCGCTGGAAGCTCCCGTGATTAGGGCGTAAGTCTGTTCTGGCATGAAGTCTCCCTCGACGGTGGGGGCGGCGTGGCCACTGCCGCCCACCTTCCACCTACCGTCTGCCGCTCACATAGGTCGGGTTGACGTGCCGCGCCCCCGTGGCCATCAAACGTTCCGCCGCGGCCCGCGTTTTAATACCTCCGCGCGCGCCCAGCGCGGTGCAGTTCAAGCCCGCCATGGCATTGGAGAAGTCGAGCATCCGGTCTATGCCCCACCCTGTGAGAAGGCCATAAATAAAAGCGCCATGGAAGACGTCGCCCGCCCCCGTGGTATCCACCGTCTCAACCACGAAGCCGGGCGAGTAATGGAAGCGGCCTTCCGAGAGAACCAGGGCGCCGTCGCGCCCCAGGGTCATGCCCGGGACCGGGACTTTGTACTCGCGCGCCATAAACTCGAGCGCCTTGAAGGGATCGGGCTCGCCCGTAACGGCAGGAAGGAAATTGGCGGAAGCCAGGAGATAGTCGAGGTGAGGGAAGAGGTCCTCCACGCGTTTATAGACTGTGTCGAGGTCGGCAACGACCGGGAGGCGTGCGCGCCGCGCCCAACGGGCCGCTTGAATGCTGGCTTCCACATCGCAGCCGTCCACATGGAGCAACCGCGCGGTGGTGATGGCTTGCGGGTTGAACTGCCGTGGCGTGACGGCCAGGCGTGGGTCGCGGTCCCAAAAAATCGTGCGCTCGCCGGTGCGCTGGTCCAACAGGATGCACCCAAACTGATTGGGCGTCCGCCGGGCCACACGGAGGTAGCGCAGGTCGATTCCTTCCCGGCGCAGGCTGGCCAGTTGGAATCGGCCGGCAGCGTCATCTCCCACTTTTCCGATGTAGCGCGCGCGGAGCCCCAGGCGTTGGCAGGTCACCAGCGCGGTTGCGACTTGCCCGCCGGCCTGCTGAGAGGTCGCGAGCACCCTCGCCTTTCCACCCAGGGCAGGGAACTCGCGCACGGTTAGGACCATGTCGGTAGCGTTGAGCCCCAAGCCGACGACATCCAGAAGTCTTTTGGCCACCCAAACTCTCCTAAGAAGCGCTGGGGGGCTATCCAGGTTTCGTGGCCCCCCGTCTGGCGCTCACTGGGTTGCCGGCTCCACTAAGACGGAGGCGGCTTGCTCCAGGTCGATTTTCAACCTACCCTGATCAGCTTTCATGCTCTGATGGCTCCAGGCATCCGTCCAGGTGTCAATCTTCCACGTTTCGGGTAGTACCAGGATGGTATGACGCGTCATGTCCGCGTCATCGCGCAGGCCCTCTTCCAGGTTGGCAGCGAGGATGCGAACCTTGCCGTCGACTGTCTGCCACGCCGTGACATTCATCGTTTGGTTCAGATCGATCTTCTCGGCGTGCAACACGTCATTCCGCGAGAGCAAGGAATTCAGCGCGCCCGCCACGAGCGCATCGGCAGCCCCGCTGCCGCCCAAGTCCTCAGCTAATGAAGCGTGGTCCTTGAACATAACATCTGGCGGGTCCCACATGACGACTTGTTTTCCTCCCGAAGTATTGACCGTCAGGACCGGGTTG